>Ga0209502_10000305_pt1 | contig 53895 bp, 49 predicted proteins | sample ArcticOcean_MG_C_10_FD_187442 | JGI IMG/M metagenome (GOLD analysis project Ga0209502, IMG submission 187442) | Marine microbial communities from western Arctic Ocean - ArcticOcean_MG_CB11_90 (SPAdes) (version 2) | ecosystem: Environmental > Aquatic > Marine > Oceanic | place: Arctic Ocean... | reverse complement strand
AAAAATGGTTACGAGATTGAAGGTGAAATTAATTTTGATGGCTCAAACTTAAACAATCTTAAAACAGAAGAGAGAGCGCAAAAAGGAATGTTTTTAGCGTTTCAATATCCTTTAGAAATTCCAGGTGTAAATACTAATATTTTTTTAAAAACATCTTTAAATTCAATAAGAAAAGCGAGAGGTGAAAAAGAATTAGACACTTTAACTTTTTTAAAATTAATTAAAGAAAAAGCTAAAGAACTCAATATTGATGAAAAATTTTTATCTCGTCAATTAAACGTAGGATTCTCAGGAGGAGAAAAGAAAAAAAATGAAATTTTACAAATGAAACTATTAGAACCTAAATTCTCAATTTTAGATGAAACAGATTCAGGCTTAGATATAGATGCGCTTAGAATAGTCGCCGATGGTGTAAACTCTTATAAAAATAAAGAAAATTCTTTTTTAATAATCACTCACTATCAAAGGCTACTTGACTATATCAAACCTGACTACATACATGTCTTATCTGCTGGTAAAATTATCAAAACGGGTAACGCTGACTTAGGTAAACAATTAGAAAAAACAGGTTACGCAAATTTAAGCTAAATGACGCAAAGTTACGATTTTAATATTGAGAAAATTAAAAATCTTTCTTCGGAAGAAAAAATTTCACGACAAAAAAATCTCGATTTATTTTATAAATCTGGTTTTCCCACTAAACAGGAAGAAGATTGGAAATTTACAGACTTAAGCTTGATATTAAATAAAAATTTTGACAACATTAGCAATGATGTTAATTTTGAATCTAATAAAGATTTAAAAATTATTAAAAATTTTGAACATAATTACATATCTTTAACTAACGGTAAAATAATTTCATCAAGTTTTAATTTTGAAGAAAAAAATAAAATTATAATTAAAGATTTTAGTCAAAAAGACTCAACCAATTCTAATTCAAGCAACACATTAACACTGCTTAATAACGCGTTATCATCAGGTGGATTTTCATTAGAAATTAATAAAAACTATAAACTAAAAAAACCTTTAGTGGTTTACAATCATTTTTCTAAAGATTTAAAAAATAAAATACTAAACAATAAAAATTCTATTAAGTTAAATGAAGGATCTGAATTAATATTAATTGACTACAATGACAGCAATACACAAGATAACTTTATTAGAAATACTATGGATGTAGTTTTCTTAGGTGACAACGCTATCTTGAAAAATATTTTAATTCAAAATTCAAAAAGCAATGGGCATTTTTATAAATATATAAAAGGTTCCTTAGAGAATAGTTCTAATTATGAAAATTATATTTTAAGTTCTGGTTTAAAACTAAATAAAGTTGAAATTGAAATAAACTTAAACAAAGATAATAGTAGTTGTAGTATTTATTCGGCTTTAAATTTATTTGGAGATCAGCATCAGGAGATCAAAACACGCATAAATCATAATTCACCTAATTGTAAAAGCTATCAAAAAATTAAAGATGTATTAAACGATAATAGCAAAGGTGTTTACCAGGGGAAAATATTCGTAGAAAAAATAGCTCAAAAAACTGACGCATATCAATTAAGCAAAGCTTTAATCTTAAATGATGACGCTGAATTCGACGCAAAACCGGAGCTAGAAATATATGCAGATGACGTAAAGTGTTCACATGGTTCTACGTCTGGAAGCATAGATTCTGACGCAGTTCATTATTTAATGACAAGAGGTATACCAAAAAAACAAGCAGTAAAACTTTTAATTAACGGTTTTCTTAACGAAGCATTAGAAGGCATTACCAATAGTGAAATAAAAATATTTTTAGAAAAAGTATTAGAAAAACAAATCAATGAACATTAAAAATATTAAATCTGAATTTCCAATTTTTAAACAAAAAATCAATGGAAAGCCTTTAGTTTATTTAGATAGTGCTAATTCATCTCAAAAACCTAAAGTGGTAATTGATAGATTGTCTAATTTTTATGAAACAGAATTTTCTAACGTAGGAAGAAGTGTTCACACCCTAGCAGTTAAAGCAACAAACAGGTTTGAAGCAACGAGAGACATGCTTAAAAGATACCTTAATGCAAAACATAGAGAAGAAATAATATTTACAAAAGGAGCAACAGAATCAATCAATTTAGTTGCCTCTTCTTTTGGAGAGAAATATATTAATGAAGGTGATGAGATATTAACTACAGAATTAGAGCATCACTCCAATTATGTACCTTGGCATTTTCTTCGAAAAAACAAAGGAGCAGTAATTAAATTTGCACCAATAAACAAAAATGGCGAAGTTGAAATTGATGAAATAAAAAAACTTATTTCAGACAAAACTAAAATTATTGCTGTTACACATATTTCAAATGTAACGGGTGCGGTAATGCCAATTAAAAAAATTGTGGATATAGCAAAAGAAAAAAATATTCCAGTTTTAGTTGATGGTACTCAAGGTGCCCCACATTTAGAAATAGACATGCAGGATATCGGTTGCGATTTTTATGCAATCTCATGTCATAAAATGTATGGGCCAAATGGTTTAGGAATACTTTATGCAAAAAAAAAATGGCTAGACGATTTACCTCCATATCAAGGTGGTGGTGGTATGATAGACGATGTTACAAAAGACAGTATATCATTTGCCGACGCACCAACAAAATTTGAAGCTGGAACTATGCAAACAGCCGAAGTAGTTGCATTTGCAGAGGCGATAAATTTTATTGAAAAATTAGGTATCAAAAACATTGCTGCCCATGAAAACGATGTTTTAGAATACGGTTACGAAAAATTACAAAAAAACAATTCAATAAATATAATTGGTAGTCCTAAAAACAGGGGATCTGTTTTATGTTTCACCATCAAAGGTATTCATCCTCATGATATAGCAACAATTTTAGACGACGAAGGAGTAGCCATAAGAGCAGGGCATCATTGTTGCCAAATATTACACGACAAGCTGGGAATTGCTGCTACAGCTAGAGCATCTATTGGTGTTTATAACACTAAAGAAGATATAGATATTTTATGTAAAGCTATAGATAATTGTAAAAAAATATTTCAGATCTAAATGGAACTTAAAGAACTATATCAAGAAATTATTTTAGATCACGGCAAGAATCCTAGAAACAAAGGAAAATGTAGGGGTTATAGTCATGACGCCCAAGCTCATAATCCCTTATGTGGAGATAAGGTACACGTCTATTTGAAATTAGATAGTGAAAAAAAAGTTGCAGATTTAAGTTTTGAAGGAGAAGGTTGTGCTATTTCACTTGCATCGGCTTCTATACTTACAGAAACATTAAAAGGAAAAGATTTATCTTTTACTAAAAAAGTTACTGAAGATTTTTTAAATATGGTAAAAAATAAAACAAAAATTACTCTTAATAGTCTTACAGAAGATCAAATTACCACAATAACCTCTCTATCAGGTGTTCAAGAATTTCCTATGAGAGTTAAATGTGCTACAATGGTATGGCATACGTTTATATCAGCATTAGATAAAAAAATAATTAATCAATTATGAGTGAATTAAAAGAAAAAGTAATATTAGAAATTAAAAAGATCTACGATCCCGAAATACCAGTTAATATATATGAACTAGGTTTAATTTATAAAGTAGAAATTGATGAAAAAAATAAAGTTAATGTCGAAATGACACTTACAAGTCCTAATTGTCCTGTCGCAGAGAGTTTGCCAAACAATGTTAAAGAGAATATAATGAATGTCGCAGGAGTTACTGACGTTGAGCTTAAATTAGTTTGGGAACCACCTTGGGATAAAGATAAAATGTCTGAAGCTGCTAAATTAGAATTAAATTTATGACACAAGTAATTAAATTAAGTGATAGTGCCGCAAACAGAATAAAAGAAATTATGTCCAATGCTGACAACTTAACCATCGGAGTTAGAGTAGGAGTTCAATCAGGAGGGTGTGCAGGAATGTCTTATGTTATGGAGTATGCAAAAGAAGTAAAACCTAACGAGGAAGTGATCGAAGATAAAGGAGTTAAAGTTTTAATTGATCCAAATGCCATTATGTATCTTTTAGGAACAGAGATGGATTATAAAAAAGAAAAATTCTCTTCCCAATTTGTATTTAAAAATCCTAATGAAACTGAACGTTGCGGCTGTGGAGAGTCTTTTAAAGTTTAATTTTTTTTATTATTGGCTATAATACATTTCGTATTCAATTGGGTGAGGCGTGTGTTCTAATTTGTAAATTTCCTCAAACTTCAGAGAAATATAACCATCAATCTGATCGTCGGTGAAAACTCCACCTTGAGTTAAAAAAGATCTATCTCTATCAAGATTTTCCATTGCTTCTCTTAGTGATCCACACACTTGAGGTATTTTTTTCAATTCACTTTCAGATAAATGATACAAATCTTGATCCATAGATTTACCTGGATCAATTTTATTTTTTATTCCATCTAAACCAGCCATTAACATTGCGGCGAAACCTAAATATGGATTTCCAGCAGCGTCAGGAAATCTAATTTCACATCTAGCTGCCTTCTTATTCATAATTATAGGTATCCTACAAGATGCAGATCTGTTTCTAGCAGAATAAGCAAGCATCACAGGTGCTTCAAAACCAGGAATTAATCTTTTATAACTATTTGTTGTTGAGTTGGTAAATGCATTAATTGCCTTTGCATGTTTAAGAACTCCACCAATATAATAAAGTGCTTCTTGAGACAGACCCGCATACTTATTTCCCATAAATATAGGCGTGTCTCCTTTCCATATTGATTGGTGCACGTGCATACCAGAACCATTATCTCCTTTGATTGGTTTAGGCATGAACGTCGAAGTTTTTCCAAATGAGTGAGAAACCATCTGCACTGCATATTTATAAAGTTGAACGTTATCAGCTTGATCAGTTAGTGTTCCAAAATACATTCCAAGTTCATGTTGACCTGGAGCCACCTCATGGTGATGTTTTTCTACTCTTATACCCATGTCCTTTAAAGCCTTTAGCATTTCAGCTCTCATATCTTGAGCACTATCTACCGGAGGTACAGGAAAATAACCACCTTTGATGCCAGGTCTATGTCCCATGTTTCCATTTTCATATTTTTTTCCTGTATTATAAGGTCCTTCAGAGCTATCAATAAAAAAATTACTAGTATTCATTTTATTTTCAAACCTAACATCGTCAAATGTAAAAAATTCTGGCTCTGGACCAAAGTAAGCTTTATCACCAATGCCTATTTTTTTTAAATATGCTTCAGCTTTTTTTGCTGTACCTCTTGGGTCTCTTTCATAAGGTTCTTTTTTTACTGCATCTAAAATGTCGCAAAACAAGTTAAGTGTGTTGTGAGAATTAAAAGGATCAACAATAGCTCTTGCTAAGTCTGGTTTTAAAATCATATCAGACTCATTAATCGTCTTCCAACCACTAATTGATGAACCATCAAAAAAAGTTCCTTTTTCTAACATTTCATCGTCAACGATTGTTGAGTCCATTGTTAGATGTTGTAATTTCCCTTTGGGATCTGTAAATCTAAGATCAACGAATTCTATTTCTTTATCTTTAATTAATTTTAAAATATCTTTTGCGCTCATTAATAATTCCTTTATAAGTTTTTAAAAAGTTGTATTAAATATAACAGAAACGACCAATTCAATATTATAATATTAACTAATAACAGTTATGCAACTAACACATAAGTACAATCTAGAATTGAAATGAAGGAAGCAAAATCAACAGACGTGTTTTTATTATTGCTTCTAGGCGCAATATGGGGGTCTTCCTTTTTTAATATAAAAATTGCTACTTATTCCTACGAACCCTATACACTAGCATTAATTAGGGTAATTTTTGCTACTATAACACTATTAGTAGTTTCTTTTTTTTATAAAATTAAAATTCAAGCTTTCTCTGAAAAAAAATGGAAAATTTATGCCTTAGTGGGCTTGTGCAATATTGCAATTCCTTTCTCGTTAATAGCCATAGGAACTAATAAAGTTGATAGTTATTTAGCTGCAATGTTAATGAGCACCACACCGCTAACTGGATCAATTTTAGCCCACATGTTTACCAACGATGAAAAAATAACTTTTTTGAAATCTACAGGGATTATTCTTGGTTTTATCGGAGTGACAGTTCTATTTTTTGATAAGCTAATCATAAATGAGACTAATTATCTTTTTGCAATAATAATTTTAATTGGTTCAACTTTTTATTCAATTTCTGGAATTATGATTTTAAAATATTTAAAAAAATCTGGCAATATAAATGTTACTGCTTCTACATTAATTTGGTCGGTAATTTTTTTATTACCTCTGTCTTTTATTTTTGAAAAACCTTTAAGCTCTAATCCAACATTGTATTCTACTCTTTCCCTTATTTACCTGGGTGTAGTAGCAACTGGATTTGCCTGGTGGTTGAGATTTAAAATTCTTGCTAAAAATGGTATAGTGTTTCAAACTCAAGTAGCTTATTTGATACCTATTTTTGGAGTTATATTTGGTGCTTTGATTTTAAAAGAACAACTTACTTGGAAAGTTTTAGCTTCACTTGTAATAATAATTTCGGGAATATATATAGTAAAAAAATACAATAAATAATGTTATCTGAATTCAATTTAAACTTTTTTATCATTTTTTCTTTAATAAGTTTTTTTACAACTTTTTTAATTGCAAAATACTCTCGAAAATTTTTTTCTGGGTCTCTTCTGGATAAAGATTTTTTTAAACCACAAGCATTTCATAAAAAAGCCATAGGTAGAGTTGGTGGTATTGCAATTTTATTTTTATTTTGCCTGTTTATTACATTTTATTTTTTAATATTTAATATATTTTTAATAGATTATTTTACAATTTCATTGTTGTTGTTTTTTTTAGGTTTTTTAGATGATGTAAAAATAAAAATTAGTCCAAATATTCGTTTAGTCCTAATGCTAACTCTATTAGTATTTTGTATTAAAATTTTTTCTATTCAAATAACTAAATCTGGTTTAGAATTTTTAAATTTATGGTTAGAAAATAGTATATTTCAGACATGCTTTGTATTGCTATGTTTTTTATTTGTAATAAACGGAGCTAATTTAGTTGATGGTTTTAACGGACTTCTAGCTATTCATTTTTTGATAATAAACACTATTTTTCTTATAATAAATTTATCCAACCATAACGAAAATATTTCATTTATTTTGTCCGCACAGATTGTAATCGTATTATCATTTTTGCTATTTAATTTTCCTAAAGCTAAAATATTTCTTGGTGATAGCGGTTCTTATTTACTAGGGTCTTTAATTGTATTAAACGCTATAAAAACTTATAAGCTAAACACCGAAGCTTCACCTTTTTTCTTTGCGGGTGTGCTCTTTTATTTATTTTATGAAGTTTTTTTTTCTTTTATTAGAAAAACATCATTAAAAAAATCACCTTTAAAACCAGATAAAAATCACTTTCATATGTTGTTGTACGGCTGGCTTTCCGAAGTAAAAAAAATAAAAAACTCTAACCACTTAACTTCTCTACTCATAAATTCTTGCTATTTATTTTTACAAATCCCACTTTTTTATTTTCAAAATAATGGATTAATTTCAAGATATTGGTTTTTCTCATCAATTATACTTTATACCATTATATATTTTAGACTTTATAGTTTCTCTAAAAAGTAAATTGTTATATAAGCTTGTCACTTAAAGTAAAATAGTGGGCAAGTGGCGGAATTGGTATACGCGCTAGTCTTAGGAACTAGTACCGCAAGGTTTAAGAGTTCGAGTCTCTTCTTGCCCACCAAAGAATTTATATGAAAGTAGAAATACAAAATAAAAAAGGCCTAACTACAATTCTATCAATAATTATAGATAAAAAAACTATTCAAGAAGAGCTTGATAAAAAATTATCAAAAATACAATCAGAAGTTAGTCTTAAAGGTTTTAGACCGGGAAAGGTTCCTCCCGCAGTAATCAAAAGTCAGTTTGGCAAAGCTATTTATGGCGAAGTCATTGATAAAATTTTACACGAAAGTTCAAACAAAGCTTTGGAAGAAAAAAAAATAAAAGCTGCAGGTCAACCTAAGATAGATTTAAAAACATTTGGAGAAGGTAAAGATCTTAATTACACATTAGAAGTCAATTCTTTGCCTGAGGTAATTCTTGCTAGTTTTGAAAAATATACTGCAAATGAATACTTAGTAAAAATTGAAAATAAATTAGTAGATTCAAAAATTAAAGAGATAGCTAAGAATAACAAAACTTTTTCTGACAAGGATGAAAAATCAGAAAAAGGAGATTTAGTAATTTTTGACTATAGCGCATCTGTTAATGGAAAATTTTTTGAGGGCAGTGAAGGAAAAAATACTAGATTAGTTGTTGGTGAAGATCTTTTTTTAAAAGGTTTTGATGAAAAACTAATTGGAATTAAAAAAGAAGAAAAAAAAACTATAGAAGTAAATTTACCAGAAAACTATCCAAAAAAAGAACTTGCAAATAAAAAAGCCAAATTTGAATGTAAAATTATAAATATTCAAAAACCTAATGAAACAAAAATAGATGATACTTTTGCAAAAAATATGGGCGCTAAAGATTTAGATGATCTTAAATTGTTAATAGAAAAACAAACATCTACTCAATATAGGCAGGCACTCGACTCAATCACTAAAAAAGAAATTTTAGATCAAATAGAGAAATTTCACAAGCTTGAGCTGCCTAAAAATCTTGTAGAACAGGAAATTCATTTAATGACGCGTCAACTCAAGAAAGAAGAAATAGAAAAGCATAAATCTAAAAATTTAAAAATTGCTGAGTCAAGAATTAAACTTGGGTTAGTCTTAAATGAATACGGTGAAAAAAATAATCTAAAAGTATCAGATGACGAAGTTAAAGCAGAAATCCAAAAACAAATAAAAGGAATGCCAGGCCAAGAAAAAATGGTTTTAGATTATTATGAAAAAAATCCTTCTGCAGCGCAAAGCTTAAAAGGATCGTTATACGAAGAAAAAATTTTAACTTTGTTTAAATCTAAAATAAATTTAAAAAAGAAAGATATTACAATTAATGAAGCTGAAAAAATAATTTCTGATTTCAATAAATCATCGCAAGAATTATCTGCTCATAATCAGAACCATGACCACAATGACGATCGCAATTACAAAAATGAAACTAAAGACAATAAAGAAAAAAAGGTTAGTAAAACTTCCTCCAATCTTAAGAAAAAAATAAAAAAAGTTAGCAAAAAGTAACCTTTGGTTATATAAATTTACCCATGAGTCGAATTGAAGAACAGATGAATAATCTTATTCCGATGGTTGTAGAACAAACAAGCAAGGGAGAGAGGTCTTATGATATTTACTCAAGACTATTAAAAGAGAGAATAGTTTTTTTAGTTGGCCCGGTAAATGACAACATTGCTTCTCTAGTTACAGCACAACTTTTATTTCTAGAATCGGAAGATCCTAAAAAAGAAATATATTTTTATATTAATAGCCCGGGAGGTCTAGTTACTGCTGGTTTAGGAATTTACGATACAATGCAATACATTAACTCCCCGGTTTCCACTTTATGTATTGGTCAAGCTTCGTCAATGGGGTCATTCCTTTTAGCCGCTGGTGAAAAAGGAAAGAGACACTCGTTACCAAATTCAAGAATTATGGTTCATCAACCTTCAGCAGGGTTCCAAGGGCAAGCTACAGATATTCAAATTCATGCAAAAGAAATTTTACTTTTAAAAGACAGACTCAATAAAATTTATGCAAAACATACTAGACAATCAGTTGAAGAAATTTCTGCTGCCCTTGAAAGAGACAATTTTATGACTGCTGAAGAAGCAAAAAAATTTGGTTTAATAGACTCTGTAGTAGAGAAAAGAAAATAATACACAACATCTAGCTCTAAGCACAACTTATACTTGCTATCAGGATTCACGTAATTTACAAATATCATATTGATTCGATATGTCAGAAAAAAATAATAAAAATATTCTTTATTGCTCTTTTTGCGGCAAAAGCCAGCATGAAGTTAGAAAGTTAATTGCAGGACCTACTGTTTTTATTTGTGATGAGTGTGTTGAGCTTTGCATGGATATTATAAAGGAAGAAAACAAAAGTTCTTTAATTAAACACCAAGATGGAGTTCCTACACCAAAAGAAATCTGTACTGCGTTAGACGAGTACGTGATAGGTCAAAAATTTCCAAAAGAAGTTTTGTCAGTTGCGGTTCACAATCATTATAAAAGATTAAATCACGACAATAAAAACAATAAAGAAGTTGAACTCTCGAAATCAAACATTCTTTTAGTAGGCCCGACTGGATGCGGTAAAACTCTTTTAGCTCAAACTTTAGCGAGAATTTTAGATGTGCCATTTACTATGGCTGACGCAACAACATTAACAGAGGCTGGATATGTTGGAGAAGATGTAGAAAATATTATTTTAAAGTTATTACAAGCAGCTGACTATAATGTTGAAAAAGCACAAAGAGGAATTGTTTATATAGATGAAGTTGACAAGATTAGTAGAAAATCTGAGAATCCCTCCATCACTAGAGATGTTTCTGGTGAAGGAGTACAACAAGCCCTTTTAAAAATTATGGAAGGAACTGTAGCTAGCGTTCCCCCACAAGGTGGAAGAAAACACCCACAACAAGAGTTTTTACAAGTTGACACAACTAATATACTTTTTATTTGTGGTGGTGCATTTGCTGGGTTGGATAAAATAATTGGCATGAGAGGAAAAGGTACTTCGATAGGTTTTGGTGCGAAAGTTAATAGTAAAGAAGAAAAAAAACTATCGGAAACGTTAAAAAATTTAGAACCAGAAGATTTAATTAAATATGGTTTAATACCTGAATTTATAGGAAGAATGCCAATTATAGCAACTTTAGATGAATTAAACGAAAAATCTTTAATAAAAATTTTAAAAGAACCAAAGAACGCTTTAACTAAACAATATCAAAAATTATTTGAATTTGAAAATGTTGAATTGGAATTTAAAGATGACGCTTTAACCGAAATAGCAAAAAAAGCTATCAACAAAAAAACCGGTGCAAGAGGCTTGAGATCGATTCTCGAAACCATTTTGTTAAAAACAATGTTCGAACTTCCTGAGTTAGAGAACGTACTTAAAGTGACAGTTGATAAATCTTCAGTTGTGGGTGACGCAGATCCTATTGTCACATATGGCAAAAAACAATCAACATCTGTAGCTTAATTTAAATAACATCCTTGATATTACAACACTAAGTACCATATAAATATAATATGGAAATAATTAATTCAAAACCACTATTACCACTAAGGGACATTGTTGTATTTCCATCAATGGTTGCTCCACTTTTTGTAGGTAGAGAAAAATCTATTAAGGCACTTCAAGAAGTAATGAAGACTGATAAATCAATAGTGTTAGTTTCTCAAAAAAATTCAGAAATTGATGAACCTGAAAATAAAGACATTTATAGTTACGGTTGCTTAAGCAAAGTTTTACAATTACTTAAATTACCAGATGGTACTGTGAAAGTTTTAGTTGAGGGAGAAAAAAGAGTAAAAATTCATGAAATTACAAAAGAAGATAACAATTTTTTAAGCTGCAACATAGAAATTATAGAAGACATTAACAAAACGAAAGAATCAGAACTTTTCGCATTAAGCCTTGTAAAAAAATTTGAAAAACTTTTAATAGTAAACAAAAGAGATTTGTCAGACTCAATTAATAGTATCAAAAAACTAAAAGATCCAAGCCACATAGCAGATAATATTGCTTCAAACTTAAATTTACAAATTTTTGAAAAACAAGAATTGCTAGAAATTACAGATTTAAGAAAAAGATTAGAAAAAATTAATGAACTAGTTGAAAAAGAAACAAGCGTAATTTCTGTCGAGAAGAAAATTAGAGGCAGAGTTAAAAATCAAATGGAGAAAACGCAAAGAGAGTATTATTTAAACGAACAACTAAAAGCCATTCAAAAAGAATTAGGTGAAATAGATGAAGGCAAAGATGAAGTAGCAGGAATAAACAAAGCAATACTAAAAGCTAAGATGCCAAAGTTAGTTCTAGAAAAATGTATGGCCGAGTTAAAGAAGTTAAAATCTATGAGCCCAATGTCAGCTGAAGCAACAGTTGTTAGAAATTATTTAGATTGGATGACAGAGCTACCATGGTCAAATAAAAGTAAAATTAATAACGATTTAACAAATGCACAAAAAATATTAGATGAAGATCATTATGGATTAGAAAAGGTTAAAGAAAGAATTATAGAATTTTTGGCTGTTCAAAAAAGAATTCAAAAATTAAAAGGACCAATCCTTTGTCTAGTGGGTCCTCCAGGAGTTGGAAAGACTTCTTTGGGTAAATCTATAGCAAAAGCAACAGGAAGAAAATTTATTAGAATTTCTTTGGGCGGTATTAGAGACGAAGCAGAGATAAGAGGTCATAGAAGAACTTATATCGGTTCTTTGCCTGGAAAAATTATTCAAATGATGAAAAAAGCAGGAACTAAAAATCCATTATTTTTATTGGATGAGATAGACAAGGTTGGTAACGACTACAGGGGCGATCCCTCTTCTGCTCTATTGGAAGCTTTAGACCCAGAACAAAATAAAGAATTTAACGATCATTATCTAGAAGTTGATTACGATCTTTCAGATGTAATGTTTGTCACTACAGCAAATACTTTAAATATTTTACCACCACTTCTCGATCGTATGGAAGTTATTAGAATACCTGGGTATACAGAAGATGAAAAAGTTAACATTTCTCAAAAATATTTAATTCCTAAACAAAGTGAAAACAATGGATTAAAAAATAAAGAGTGGAAAATTGAGGAGAGCGTTAATAGAAAAATTATAAGACACTACACTAGAGAATCTGGAGTTAGAAACCTTGAAAGAGAAATATCAAAAATAGCTAGAAAGATTGTTAAGAAAATTGATGGAAATGAGAAGACTAACAATCCTCTAACTGAAGAAGATTTGCCAAACTATCTAGGTATAGAAAAATTTAATTATGGTGAAATTGAAGAACAAAATAGAATAGGAGTTGTGACAGGTTTAGCTTGGACAGAAGTAGGGGGAGAAATATTAAAAATAGAAACTGTGGTCATGCCTGGTAAAGGTAAAATGGAAATAACTGGTAAATTGGGTGATGTCATGCAAGAATCTATTAAAGCTGCAAAATCATATATAAGATCGAAATCATTAGACTATGGAATTATTCCACCAATTTTTGATAAAAAAGATTTTCACATCCATGTGCCAGAAGGTGCGACACCTAAAGATGGCCCATCAGCCGGCGTTGGAATGGTTACGTCTATAGTTTCTGCGATCACAGAAATACCGGTCGATAAAAATATCGCTATGACAGGAGAGATAACCTTACGCGGCATTGTATTGCCTATAGGTGGTTTGAAAGAAAAATTACTTGCTGCTCACCGTGCGGGGATTAAAAAGGTTTTAATACCACATGAAAATAAAAAAGATTTAATTGAAATACCAGATACTATTAAAAAAAATATTGATATTATTTGCGTTAAAAATGTTGATGAAGTTTTAAAACATGCACTTACTAAAGAATTAAAAAGAGTAGAATGGGTAGAAGTTGAACAAGTGTCAAAACAAAAAAATTTAACGTCTGCAACCAGCACGCACTGAAATTAAATACTAATTTAATCAAGCCACTCTTTGTATTTATTCTTATTTAAAATAATATGTTTGGGTAGCTCCACATCAGAAACTTTTACTAATTTACCTTTCCCAGACCATCTATAACTTGTTTGATCAACATCGTGATCATACATTACCCTTTTTTCTGATATTAATTTTTTAAGGTCATTAATTTTTAATCCACTTTTCTCATAATCATAATGGTGAGCAAAATTTAAAAGCTTATACTCAAGTTCTTCTGCAGTTCTGATGCATGTAAAATGCCAACCACCATCTAAAATATAAAAAATATCATTATATTTTTTTTTGTTAAAAATTAAATCTAATCGAAATTTTGAATATTTTTTTGATTTTATATTTCTAAGCCACTGAGGAGAAATTAAATTTTTTTTTTTACAAGCCTTTGATCCAAACCAATCTAATTTTGGAAAGTACAAATTTAATTTATAATAAAACATTTTTTGTTTAAATTGAATTATTTTATTTTTTATATTACTAAGATTTACATTTTTTAAATTAGGAATTTCATCTAAATCACTCACTAATATTATATCGTTATCTTCCGCTTCTACAATTCCATCTGCTAATCTATTCCTCTGATGATTATCTCTAGCGTAACCGTTTAGAATTAGTTTCTCTCCTTTTTTTGCTAAATCATCATTGCTATCAATCTGCAAAATATTCGGCGGCTGATTATCAACAACTATATATTTTATTTTATCTTTAAATTTTTTAAAGTTATTTATATCAAACCTAAGTTTTTTTTTTGTACCGTTATGAGTATAGGTGGCTTCGGTGATTATAAATTTAGATACATACTCATTTAGCGTGTTTAATCTAAGGTCTAGCAGAAGATCTTCATCAAAATACATAAAACAATCATAAACATTCATAACCTTTGAATTATTACAAAAAATCGATTATGTAAATTTATATTTATAATGAAAAAAAAAATTATAATAACTGGGGGTTTGGGTTACATAGGAACAGAACTATGTAAATTGTATTCTGGCGTTAGTTGGAATAATCAAATAACTGTAATAGACAATAGATTTTTATCAGAAAGAGTTAATCAAATCAGAAACTGGAACATGGAGTTTGTTCATGGAAACATCTTAGATAAAGATTTAATAAATAAATATTTTAAAGATGTTGATGTAGTGCATCATCTTGCCGGCATAACTGATGTCCCAAGAACTAAATCTGAAAGCAGCGAAGATATAGACAGACAAATAAAACTGACAGCTCAGGAAGGAACTCAAAATATACTTAACGCTATAAGTAACAAGTGTAAAATAATTTTTCCATCAACCCATGTAGTTTATGAAGGAATAAATAAAGTAAAAAACAATATACTAGAAAATGAAGACTTAAAGCCTATTCTTTCTTATTCCTCCTCCAAAGCAATTAATGAAAAACAACTACGTAGCTCAGGAAAAAATTATGTAATTTTAAGACTAGGTTCAGTCTATGGTTACTCAACAGACACAGCTCGTATTGATATAATGCCAAACTTGTTTTCCAAAATAGCCTCTCAAAATGGAACTCTAAAACTTTTTGCAGGAGGTAGACAAATAAAAAGTTTAGTTCCTTTAGTTGATGTTGCAAGATGTTTTAAGAACATGGAAGAAAGAGAAGATATTTCATCAGAAACATTTAATTTAACAAAAGATACTGTAACCGTAAAAGAAGTTGCTGAAATATGTAAAAAACATAATCCAAAAATAATTTTAAAAGAAACAAATGATGAAGTGCCTAATTTAGGGTTTTCACTTTCTAATAAAAAAATATTAAATACCGGTTTTAAGTTTTTATATAATTTAGACCAAAGTATTAAAGAAATGATTTCAAAGTGGTCAAAACAAAACTTAATCAATGATCTGGAACATGTGAGAGACGGAGACAATGAGTATATTGATTCGAGAGGAAAAATTAGCAACCATGAGTTAACTGAACCAATTAATTTAATTGGATTAATAGATTCTAAAAAGGGAACAATTCGAGCTAACCACTATCATCCACAGCAAGAACAAAAATGCTTATTCACCAAAGGTCAGATAATAGAAGTATTTCAAGATATCCTTAATCCAAATTCACCTAAAATCACCCAAGTAGTAAATGAAGGACAACTTTCTATTATAAAACCAAATGTAGCACACACAATGGTTTTTACAGAAGATACGACTTTTTTAAATTTAGTAAGAGGAGAAAGAGAGCATGATAATTACGGTATTACACATACAATCAAACACGTATTCGTAGATGAAAAAGAAAAAGAATTATTATTAAGTTGTTATAAGTTCGACTGTAGGTCTTGTGGAAACATAAATTTAAAAAGAGTTGTTTCTTTAGGTTATCAGCCGTTAGCAAATAACTTGTTAAATAAAAAAGATGAAAAGCACGAACTGTATCCTCTTGAAATGAACTATTGTCCAAAATGCCATAATTGCCAACTATCAGTATCGATAGACCCAAAAAAAATGTTTTCTCACTATTTGTATACCTCGTCTACATCATCATCTTTTCGAAATCATTTTATTGAGGCTGCAAAAAATTATGTGAAGCAGTTAAAATTAAAACCAAAAAAATCTTATATTATTGACATTGGTAGTAATGATGGAGTGGCATTGAAACCTTTTAAAGATATGGGATTTAAAAAACTATTAGGAGTAGAACCTGCAAAAAATTTAGCAAAACTAGCAAATAAAAATAAAATTAAAACTTATAATGGTTTTCTTGAAATTAAAAATCTAAAAAAAATTAAAGGTAATGCAGATTTAGTCTTAGCATCTAATGTGTTTGCTCATTCCGACAAGCTAAAAGAAATGGCCGAGTGCATGTTTACACTATTAAATAAAAACGGTATTATTGTAATCGAAGTTCAGTATTTGTTAAACACGTTAGAAGATTTAACTTTTGACAATATTTATCATGAACATTATAATTATTGGTCTTTAACTTCTTTGGTTAGTTTTTTTAATCAATTCAACTCTACTGTCTTTAAAGCAGAAAGAATTAATACACACGGAGGTTCTTTAAGGATTTATATTAAAAAAGGGAAAAAAGAAAAAATTGAAAATAATGTTAAAACATTACTCAAAGAAGAAGAAATTTTTGGAATAAAGAACTATAAAACTTATCAAAATTTTGGAAAAAAAATAAATAAATTAAAAGAAAGTGTAATAAAAAATATCAAGAAATTAAAAAAAAATAATAAGAAGATTGTAGGATTTGGCGCTCCTGCAAAAGCAACAACCGCACTTAATTTTTTTGGCATTTCTAATCAGATAGATTATGTGATTGAAGACAATAAACTGAAACATAATAAATTTATTCCAGGTGTATTAATTCCAATAAGAGATAAAAAAAGTTTAAAAGAAAAAAATGTTTTGATTTTAGTTTTGGCTTGGAATTTTTATAGTGAAATTAAAAAAAACAACTCAAATTTAAGTAATAACTTTGTAAATATTAAAGATTTAGAAAAGTAATATTTTAAAAGTAATCTATAAGTTCAGAGATTATTATTTTTACAATATTCAAAACTTCATATAAATAATTTATATAAGACTCTGTAATAGGGTAGCTTGCTATGATTACTTCTTTTAACAAATTCAGAATACCGAAAAGTGTAATAATAAAAATACTTATTGTCACTAAATAGCTGTAAAAACTAAAATTACTTTTAATTTTTTTGTTTTTATTTTTTTTATACTGAAGATCAGAAGTATCTTTAATTGTTAAGCCGTGTTTTTTTTTTAAATATTCTTCTGAATATAGATTTATTTCTCTTTTTCTCTTTTTTACTGAAGTTTTTACTTTGTTTAAATTAGAAGGTTGCTTTATTTTAGTAGGAGTTGTTGTTTTTATCTCTTTGTCAAATTTTTGTTTAATTGGATATTGTGTCCACTGATCTCCACAAGAACCACATTGCAACAATCTTCCAGATTCTGTTATTGCAGCGTCTGGAACCATAAATTTTTTTTTGCATGACTTACAATTAACTAACATATATTAGTCTTTTAATAAAAGTTTGGATAAATAGCAAATATGCTTTTATTTTTTACATTGTTAAGTTTTTATTGTATATGTCGGTTCTATTTATTTAGGGCGGTTAGCTCAGTTGGTAGAGCATCTCGTTTACACCGAGAGGGTCAAAGGTTCGAGTCCTTTACTGCCCACCAAATAAAAATGGGGGTGTAGCTCAGTTGGTTAGAGCGCCTGCCTGTCACGCAGGAGGTCGCCGGTTCGAGCCCGGTCACTCCCGCCATTTTTCTTTGAATCTTAGGGACTTTTTTGCACAATGTGGCTAAGTAAACCGATGTTAAACTAGCTAAAATTTTATATAAGATTAAAAAAGTTAACAAAATAATAACGGGTAATTATGATTTACAATTTTTTATCAGACTATTTTTCAATAATTTTATTTTTATCTATAGCTTTAGTCTTAAGTTTTGGATTTATTTTGGCAAATTTTTTAGCCGCTCCAAGCAATCCTGATCCTGAAAAATTATCAGCTTATGAATGTGGTTTTGAGGCTTTCGACGATTCTAGAATGGAATTTGATGTGCGTTTTTATTTAGTTGCGATCTTATTTATTATCTTTGATTTAGAAATTGCTTTTTTGTTTCCATGGGCAATATCCCTTGGCAATATCGGTGCACTAGGATTTTGGTCAATGATGATTTTTTTATCAGTTTTAACTATTGGTTTTATTTATGAGTGGAAAAAAGGAGCTTTAGAATGGCAATAAAAATAGAATCATTTTCTGAAAAAGAAAAAAAAATTCCTGAAGAATTTAAGCAACTGGCAAAAGATTTTAGTGAAAATGGATTCATAACTACCTCAACCGATAATCTTATTAATTGGGCAAGAACAGGATCGCTACATTGGATGACTTTTGGTTTAGCTTGTTGCGCAGTTGAAATGATGCAAACATCTATGCCGAGATATGATCTTGAAAGATTTGGCGCTGCACCAAGAGCGTCGCCAAGACAATCTGATCTCATGATAGTTGCTGGTACTTTGACAAATAAAATGGCACCAGCTCTTAGAAAAGTTTACGATCAAATGCCTGAGCCGAGATATGTTATTTCCATGGGAAGTTGTGCCAATGGTGGTGGCTATTATCATTATTCTTATTCTGTTGTTAGAGGATGTGATAAAATTGTACCTGTAGATATTTACGTTCCTGGTTGTCCTCCTTCAGCTGAAGCACTGCTGTACGGAATTTTACAACTACAAAAAAAAATTAGAAGAGAAGGTTCTGTAATTAGATAAAATCTTATGGACCTTAAATTAAAATTAAAAGATGTTGAGCAATTAGTAAACTCTGAACTCACGAATAAAATAAAAAAAACGTCAATAATATTTGAAGAGCTATTAGTTGAAACCAATGAAGATGATTTAATTGAAGTAATACTTTTTTTAAAATCTCACGATAAGGTTAAATTTCGACAATTAATAGAAATAGCCGGCGTAGATTACCCAGAAGAAGAAAAAAGATTTAAATTAGTTTATCTATTTCTTTCACACGAAAAAAATATAAGAATAAAAATATCAATCAATTTTGAAATAGGAAAAAAAATTCCTACAATTACTAAAATTTATCCCGCTGCTAATTGGATGGAAAGAGAAGTATTCGATATGTACGGTATAGAATTTATTGATCATCCTGATCTTAGAAGAATTCTAACAGATTACAATTTTGAAGGACATCCTTTAAGAAAAGATTTTCCTTTAACTGGATTTAATGAAGTTAGATATAGCGAAAAAGAAAAAAAAGTTATCTACGAACCTGTTAAGCTCGAACAAAATTATAGAGACTTTGATTTTGAAAGCCCTTGGGAAGGAACGCAATATATTAAAGAGTTAACTAAAAAAAATATCGATGGCAAAAAAAAATAAATCTTTAACCTTAAATTTTGGTCCACAACACCCAGCTGCACACGGTGTTTTAAGACTTATTCTTGAATTGGATGGAGAAGTAGTTGAAAAAGCTGATCCGCATATTGGCTTACTGCACCGTGGAACTGAGAAATTAATAGAACATAAAACCTACATGCAAGCTTTACCTTATTTTGATCGACTTGATTATGTGGCTCCAATGAATCAAGAACATGCATTTACTCTAGCAACTGAAAAATTACTAGGCATTTCTGTTCCAGAAAGAGCTCAATATATAAGAGTTATTTTTTGTGAAATAGGAAGAATTTTAAGCCACATACTTAACGTCACCACCCAAGCTCTTGACGTTGGTGCGTTGACCCCTTCACTCTGGGGTTTCGAAGAACGAGAAACATTAATGACTTTTTACGAAAGAGCATCAGGATCTAGACTACACGCGAATTATTTTAGAACTGGTGGAGTACATCAAGACCTTCCACAAAAATTAATAGATGATATTAGCAGTTTTTGTAAAAATTTTCCTAATATAATAGACGATCTAGAAGGACTATTAACTGATAATAGAATTTTTAAACAAAGAAATGTTGAGATCGGAATTGTAAGCAAGCAAGAAGCTTTAGATCATAGTTTTTCAGGTGTAATGCTTAGAGGATCTGGTGTTGCTTGGGATCTTAGAAAATCTCAACCGTATGAATGTTATGAAAAACTAAACTTTAAAATACCCATTGGAAAAAATGGAGATTGTTTTGATAGATATTTGTGTAGAATCGAAGAGATGAGGGAAAGTGTAAAAATAATTTTGCAATGCATAAAGCAGATGCCAAAGGGATCTATTAAATCTATCGATGGAAAAATTTCTCCGCCAAGCAAAGAGGAGTTAAAAAATTCCATGGAAGCTTTAATACATCACTTTAAACTATTTACCGAGGGTTTTAGAGTTCCTGCAGGAGATGTTTACACAGCTGTAGAAGCACCAAAAGGTGAGTTTGGAGTTTATTTGATATCGGACGGAAGCAACAAACCATACCGCTGTAAGATAAGAGCACCAGGTTTCTCTCATCTTCAAGCAATGGATTATTTAATTAGGGGACACATGCTTGCCGATGTTCCTGCGGTCTTAGGTTCGTTAGATATTGTTTTTGGAGAAGTAGATAGATGAGTTTAAAAAAAATTCACGACCAACAACCTACATCTTTTGAATTTTTAAAAGTTAATTTAGAACTTGCTGTTAGTATTTTAAAAAAATACCCAGAGGAAAGAAAAAAAAGTGCAGTAATGCCTTTGCTATACTTAGCACAAAGACAAAATGAAAATTGGATTCCTTTAGCAGCTATGAAATATATAGCTAAGTATTTAGAAATTCCTTATATAAAAGTTTATGAAGTAGCAACATTTTACACCATGTACAATCTAGCCCCAGTTGGAAAATATTTTGTTCAAGTTTGTACTACAAGCCCATGCCTTATTAGAGGTGCCAATAAAATTGTAAAAATTTGTAAGGAAAAAATATCTAAAGAAGAAAGTACACTTTCAAAAAATAAACTGTGTTCATGGCTTGAGGTAGAATGTTTAGGAGCATGTGTGAACGCTCCAATGATGCAGATAAACAATGATTATTATGAAGATCTTGATGAAAAGAATGCAATAGACATCATAAATTCTTTACTTGAGGATAAGCCAATCAAACCAAAATCTTTTAGAAACAGAACTAGTGCAGCTCCAGAAAAAGATAGACCAATTATTAGTGAAGAAAAAAATGCTTAAAGAAGAAAATAAAATATTTAAAAATCTTTATAACTCCCTTGGTTGGGAGATTGAGAGTGCTGTTAAAAGAGAGGACTGGAGCAATACAAAAGAAATAATTTCAAAAGGACGTGAGTGGATTATAAATGAAATTAAAACTTCTGAGTTAAGAGGTAGAGGTGGTGCAGGTTTTTCAACTGGTCTAAAATGGTCTTTTGCCCCTAAAGAAGTTGGCTCTAGACCGCACTATTTAGTCATTAACGCAGATGAGTCTGAGCCAGGCACATGTAAAGATAGAGATATAATTAGATTCGAGCCGCAAAAGTTGATTGAGGGATGTTTAATTGCTGGCTACGCTGTTAATGCTCATACTTGTTATATTTATATTAGAGGTGAATATTTTAATGAAGGAAATAGATTACAAGAAGCGATCGATCAAGCATACAAGAAAAATTTTTTAGGAAAAAAAGCTTGTGGATCAGACTGGGATTTTGACATTCATATTCACTTTGGAGCGGGCGCTTATATTTGTGGAGAAGAAACTGCATTATTAGAAAGTATTGAAGGAAACAAAGGACAACCAAGATTGAAACCACCATTCCCAGCGTTAGTTGGGTTGTATGGATGTCCAACTATAGTTAATAATGTTGAAACGATAGCCGTAGTACCAACTATTTTAAGAAGAGGTGGAAAATGGTTTTCATCTTTAGGTAAACCAAAAAATACAGGCACCAAAATTTTCTGCATCTCCGGTAACGTAAATCATCCCTGCAACGTAGAAGAAGAGATGGGAACACCTTTAAAAGAATTAATTGAAAAACATGCAGGAGGTGTAATTGGAGGATGGAATAATTTACAAGCTGTTATCCCTGGCGGTTCATCAATGCCGTTATTACCTAAAAATATTTGTGACACAATAACTATGGATTTTGATTCTTTAATAGCAAATAAAAGCGGATTAGGGACTGCAGGTATTGTTGTAATCAACAAAGATCAAGACATTGTAAAATGTATGGCTCGAATAGCCAAATTCTATAAACATGAAAGTTGTGGCCAGTGTACGCCCTGCAGAGAAGGGTCGGGTTGGATGTGGAGAATTTTAGAAAGGGCTGGAAGAGGTGAAGCAACTTATAATGATATAAATTTATTAGAGGATGTTACAAAACAAATCGAAGGACATACAATTTGTGCATTTGGTGAAGGATCTGCTTGGCCCGTTCAAGGTCTATTAAGGCACTTCAGAAAAGAGATTGAGAAAAAATGTGTTGGTGAGCCAACATTTAAGAAAAAAAGAAACATTCCTTATTTGGTTGATCAACATCTTCTAGAAAGTGAAAATGCCTAAAATAACAATTAATGAAAAAGAGATTGAATTTGAAAAAGGTATGACAGTTTTACAGGCATGTGAACTTGCTGATGTAGAAATTCCAAGATTTTGTTACCACGAAAAATTATCAATAGCAGGCAACTGCAGAATGTGTCTTGTTGAAATGGAAAGATCAGCAAAACCAATTGCTTCATGCGCAATGCCAGCCGCCGAAGGTATGAACATTAAAACTAATACAGAGTTTGTTAAAAAAGCACGTAAAGGAATAATGGAGTTTTTGTTAGCTAATCATCCATTAGATTGTCCCGTTTGTGACCAGGGTGGCGAATGTGACTTACAAGACCAATCATTATTCTATGGCTTTGACAAATCCAGATTTTCTGAAAACAAAAGAGAAGTAAAAGATAAGTACATGGGTCCATTAATTAAAACTCAAATGACAAGATGTATTCATTGCACAAGATGCGTACGGTTTGCTGAAGAAGTCGCAGGAGTTCCTGAAATAGGATCGATTGGAAGAGGTGAAAACATGGAAATCACTACATACCTAGAACAATCTATGACGTCTGAATTGTCAGCTAATGTAATTGATTTGTGTCCTGTAGGAGCACTTACCTCTAAACCATATGCTTTTGAAGCAAGACCCTGGGAATTAAAAAAAACAGAAAGCATTGACGTGATGGATGCTGTTGGCTCAAATATCAGAGTAGATACTTACGGTTGGGAAGTGAAAAGAATTTTGCCAAGATTGAACAATGAAATTAATGAAGAGTGGATTTCAGACAAAACAAGATATGCGTGCGATGGATTATTAAAACAAAGATTGGACACACCTTATATAAAAAAAAATGGCAAATTAATAAAATCAAATTGGGATGAAGCCATAGAAATAGTAAAAGATAAAATTAAATTTATAAATCCAGAACAAATTGGAGCCCATATCGGAGACATGACTTCTATTGAAACTATTTTTGCTTTTAAAAATTTTTTAAAAAATATTAATTCTAACAATTATGATTTTAGAGAGAAAAATTTTTATATAAATCCTTCTGATAAAGTAAACTATATATTTAACACCTCAATAAAAGGCATAGAAGAAAGTGATTTAATTTTATTAATTGGCTGCAACCCAAGACATGAAGCTACAATTGTTAACGCAAGAATAAGAAAAGCATTCGTGAAAAATAAAACTCCTATTTTCACAATAGGCAATTCTGGTGATTTAACTTATGACCACACTATGTTAGGCGAAGATATTAACGATTTAAAGAATATTTTTGATGAGAAAAGTAAAATTAGTGAAAAACTTAAAAAATCAAAAAAACCATTATTTATTATTGGCGAGTCCGCATTAGAGCTTAAAAATGCAAAATATATACTAGAAGAAACAAAAAATTTTTTAATTAAAAATAATTTTATAAACGATACGTGGAACGCCTTAAATATATTAATTCAAAATGCTTCAACAGTAGGAGCAATAGATCTTGGGTTCTATAATATAGAAGATAAAAATAATTTTATTTTTTTTGATAAACTTAAAAATAAAGATTTTAAACTACTATACTTGGTTGGGTCTGATAATCTTGAAGTTAAAAAAAGCGATGAGTTTATTATATACCAAGGTTCTCACGGAGACAAAGGAGCTGAAATTGCTGACGTGATTTTGCCCAGCCCAAGCTATACAGAGCAAGATGGTCTTTTTGAAAATTTAGAAGGAAGAGTACAAGAATGCAGAAAAGCTTCTTACCCAACGAATGAAGCAAAAGAAGATTGGAAAATTTTTAATCTCATAAATAATAGTCTAAACAAACCTAATTTATTTAATGATTTTTTATCTATCAGAAAACTTGCTCTGAAAGAAATTTCTAATTTTTCTGAAATAGGTTTATTACCAAAAAAAAATAAAATATCTAGTCAAGTATCTTCCTTAGCTATCACAAGTGAAAAAATAGTGATTAAAGCTATCGATTATTATTTTAGTAATTCTATAGCAAGAGCATCAAAAACTATGAGCGATTGTAGAGACGTAATTCATGATAATAAAAAAAATGGAACTAATAATTAACATGGAATATATAAGCATACTTTCAAGTGAACTTTATAAAATAGCATTTATTTTAGTTCCAGTTTTAGTATCTGTAGCTTTGGCTGTGTGGTTAGATAGAAGAATATGGGGAGCAGTTCAAAAAAGAAAAGGCCCAAACGTTGTCGGTCCTTTTGGCTTGTTACAAACCGTTGCCGATGCACTAAAATATATTTTTAAGGAAATTATTATTCCAGCGAGTTCGGATAAAAGTGTATTTATACTAGCGCCAGTTGTGACTATGACTTTAGCTTTAGTAGCATGGGCTGTTATTCCCTTTAGTAACGAACTTGTATTAGCCGATATTAATGTAGGTATATTATATCTATTCGCTGTTTCTTCTTTGGGAGTTTATGGAATTATTATGGGAGGGTGGGCATCAAATTCTAAGTACCCATTTCTTGGAGCAATACGTTCCGCAGCTCAAATGGTATCATACGAAGTTTCAATTGGTATAATCATAATCAATGTTCTTCTTTGTGTTGGTTCCTTAAATTTAAAAGATATAGTCAACGCTCAACAAGATTTATGGTATGTGATACCTTTGTTTCCAATGTTTGTTGTGTTCTTTATTTCTGCCTTAGCAGAGACAAATCGGCCGCCCTTTGATTTACCAGAAGCAGAAGCAGAGTTAGTTTCAGGCTACCAGACAGAGTATTCAGGTATGATGTACGCTATGTTTTGGTTAGGCGAGTATGCAAATATATTACTCATGTGTGCAATGGGTTCTATTTTATTTTTAGGAGGCTGGTTGCCTCCGCTAGACATCTATCCAATTAATATAATTCCAGCACCAATATGGATGATACTAAAAATATTATTGTTATTTTTTTTATTTGCTTTAGTTAAAGCTATAGTTCCAAGGTATCGATACGATCAATTAATGAGACTGGGTTGGAAAATATTTCTACCGTTCTCTTTATTTTACGTTGTGTTAACAGCTAGTTTTCTTTTCTATTTTGATAAATTACCAACAAAACTATTTTAAATGACAATTATTAGATTTTTAAAAACAATTTTTTTAATGGAGTTTGTCGTAGGTCTTTGGATGGCAGTAAAAGAAATGTTTAAAGCAAAAAAGACAATCAATTATCCTTATGAAAAAGGGTCCTTAAGTCCAAGATATAGGGGCGAACATGCTCTGAGAAGATATCCTTCTGGAGAAGAACGTTGTATAGCGTGCAAACTCTGCGAAGCAGTTTGCCCAGCACAAGCGATAACAATTGAATCAACCGAGAGAGACGATGGTAGTAGGAAAACCACAAGATACGATATTGATATGCTAAAATGTATTTACTGCGGGCTATGCCAAGAATCTTGTCCCGTAGACGCAATTGTTCAAGGGCCTAATTTTGAGTTTGCTACAGAAACAAGAGAAGAGCTTTATTATAATAAAGAAAAATTATTAGACAACGGCGATAGATGGGAAGAGGTTTTAGCTAAAAACATTAGACTAGACAAACCTTATAGATAAAATGTTAGCACATACTTTTTTTTTCTATTTTTTTTCAATTATATCTGTTGGTTCAGCGTTAATGGTCATTACAAGCAGAAATACTGTACACGCAGTTTTTTTTCTTATTCTAGATTTTATTTCTGTTGGATGTCTTTTTATTATGATAGGGGCAGAATTTTTAGGGATGATTATGCTCATTGTATACGTAGGTGCCGTAGCAGTATTATTTTTATTCGTTGTCATGATGCTGAATGTGGCTGAACAAAAACAATCATGGTTTAGAGGCAAAGAAAGATCAGCACACATACCCGTTGGTTTGATTGTAAGTATAATAATTCTTGCCGAAGTTTTAGTAGTTATAGGTGGATGGAAATACAAATCAAATTTTATAAAAACAGAAACGTTAGTAGTAGATGGAAACCTTACTAATACGCACATGCTAGGAAACGTTCTTTATACTCAATATATTCACCTATTCCAAGTAGCTGGAGTAATTTTGCTTTTAGCCATGATTGGAGCGATCGTCTTAACATACACAAAAAGACAAGGTGTAAAAACACAGAGTTATATTACTCAATTATCACGAGAAAAAAAAACTTCAATAAAATTAAAGGAAGTAGACTTCAATAAAGGAGTAGAGATAGATGGCTAGCATCGAATTAGGTCACTATCTTGCGTTAGGTGGAGTAATATTTTTACTGGGTATTGTAGGAATTTTCTTAAATAGAAAAAATGTAATTGTAATATTGATGTCGGTCGAACTTATTTTACTTGCAGTAAATATTAACTTGGTTGCTTTTTCTATTTATTCAAATGATATAACAGGACAGATATTTACTTTTTTTATACTAACTGTTGCAGCTGCAGAAGCCGCAATAGGTTTGGCAATAATAGTTTCTTATTATAGAAACAAAGGCTCAATCCGAGTTCAAGAAATTAACGAGATGAAAGGTTAAATGCCTTATCTGTTAATTTTTTTTCCTCTTCTTGGTTCTATATTAGGATATTCTTTTAAATTTCTAGGTGATAGATATTCAGAAATAATCACTACTACTTTAGTAGTAATTTCTGCAATACTTTCCTGTATTATTTTTTACAATGGTGCTGTTCATGATTTTTATGGAAATTATAAAATTTTAGATTGGATAAGTTCTGGAAATCTTAAAGTTAACTGGTCTATTAATATCGATCCATTAAGTTCAATAATGTTAGTTGTGGTAACCTCTGTATCTTCTTTAGTTCATATTTATTCAATTGGATACATGAGCCACGATCCGAACAAGCCAAGGTTCATGTCTTACTTGTCTTTATTTACTTTTTCTATGTTGATGCTTGTTGTTTCAGACAACTTTCTTCAATTATTTTTTGGTTGGGAGGGAGTCGGTTTATGTTCATATTTATTAATTGGTTTTTGGTATAAAAAAGAATCTGCTAATAATGCAGCCATAAAAGCTTTTTTAGTTAATCGTGTTGGTGATTTTGGTCTTGCGATTGGTATTTTTTTAATCTTTTATTATTTTGGCACTGTAAATTATAGCGAAGTATTTATTAAAGCAGCTGATTCCATCGACAAGGAAATAAGTTTTCTTGGATTCAATACAAATCTAATAACCATAATATGTTTAAGCCTTTTTATTGGCGCGATGGGAAAATCAGCTCAGTTTTTATTCCACACATGGTTGCCAGACGCAATGGAAGGCCCAACGCCAGTCTCGGCTTTAATCCACGCGGCAACAATGGTGACAGCTGGAGTATTTTTAGTTGTGCGATGTTCACCTTTATTTGAATATTCACAAGTAGCCCTAAATTTTGTTGCGATAACAGGAATGATAACTGCTGTATTTGCAGCATCTGTGGCTATAGTGCAAAATGATATTAAAAAAATTATTGCTTATTCTACATGCAGCCAATTAGGTTATATGTTTTTTGCTGCTGGAGTTGGCGCTTATCACGTTGCAATTTTTCACTTATTTACACATGCTTTCTTTAAAGCATTACTATTTCTTGGTTCAGGATCAGTGATACATGCCTTTAAAGACGAACAAGACATAAGGTTAATGGGAGGGGTATGGAAAAAACTTCCTTATACTTGGATCTTAATGCTAATTGGAACTTTGGCTTTAACTGGCTTTCCTTTTTTTTCAGGATTTTATTCTAAAGATGCGATTATTGAATTTGCATACTTTAAAGGGACTTCAATCGGGTATTATGCGATGACAGTTGGAATTTTTACTGCTTTTTTAACAGCCATATATTCTTGGAGATTATTTTTTATAACTTTTCATGGAAATTATAATAATAAGAACATAGCAATAGAAAAGACACACGAGTCACCGTTAATCATGCTTTTACCTTTAATAGTACTTGCGCTAGGAGCTGTGTTTGCCGGATTTTTATTTAAAGAAATGTTAATTGGACATGACTATTTAGATTTTTGGAAAAATTCAATATTTTTTGTAAAAAAAATTGAGCATTTACACTTGCCATTTTGGCTCTTATTAGCAACGCCATTGCTAGTTGTTGTAGCGGTCCCAATCACTTATTACTTATATATAAAAGATACTTCAATTTTAAGTGGTCTAAAAAAGTTTAATGAGCCTTTACATAATTTTTTATTAAATAAATGGTATTTCGATGAGCTTTATGATTTTTTATTTATCAAACCACTAAAATTTATAGGTTTTGTTTTATGGAAAAAAGGGGATCAAAATATAATTGATCGATATGGCCCAGATGGTTTTTCGAAAGTAATTAAATTTTTTTCTAATAAAGCAGTCAAATTTCAAAGTGGTTTTATTTATGACTATGCTTTTGTAATGCTCTTGGGTCTTTCTTTTCTGCTAACTTATTTGATAATTAATTAAAAATGAACTTTCCAATATTATCATCAATTACTTTACTTCCTATTCTAGGAGCTATTTTTATTCTTATTTTCAACAATAAAACTAATGATGATAAAAATGTAATTTATGTTTCTTTATTTACTAGTGTAATAACTTTATTTTTAACTATTTTTTTATGGTATGTATTTGACAAAAGCATATCAGACTTTCAATTTGTTGAAGAAAAAAATTGGATAAGTGGATATATCAAATTTAAGTTTGGTATTGATGGTATATCTATCTTGTTTATAGTTTTAACTGCACTCATTACTCCAATTTGTATAATCTCTTGCATCAATAGTGTTAAAAATAGACTAAAAGAATTCCTGATTGCTATTCTTGTTCTAGAGTCATTTATGATTGGAGTTTTTTGTTCTTTAGATCTAGTAATTTTCTATTTATTTTTTGAGGCTGGCTTAATTCCTATGTTTTTAATTATCGGAATTTGGGGTGGCCCAAAAAGAGTTTATGCAGCATTTAAATTTTTTCTGTTTACACTTTTAGGTTCTGTTCTAATGTTGGTTGCTATCATTTCAATTTATTGGATCACAGGAACTACCGACTTAATTGAAATTTTTGCAATTAAAATTCCGGTAGAATATCAGTATGTTCTCTGGCTAGCCTTTTTTAGTTCTTTCGCAGTTAAAATGCCAATGTGGCCTGTTCATACTTGGTTACCTGATGCCCACGTTGAAGCACCTACGGCAGGGTCAGTAATACTTGCAGCTATTCTGCTTAAAATGGCAGGATACGGGTTTTTAAGATTTTCAATTGGAATGTTTCCTGTTGCTTCAGAATACTTTGTGCCTCTAGTTTTTACTTTGAGTGTCATCGCAATTATCTACACTTCTTTAGTTGCTTTAATGCAAGAAGATATGAAAAAGCTTATTGCATATTCCTCTGTAGCACACATGGGGTTTGTAACACTAGGTATTTTTACTTTTACAAAACAAGGTATAGAGGGAAGTATTTTTCAAATGTTAAGTCACGGTCTTATTTCAGCGGCTCTTTTTTTGTGTGTTGGAGTTGTTTACGACAGGGTACATTCAAGACTAATAAGCTCTTATGGTGGGTTAGTTAATATTTTACCAAAATACTCGTTAGTATTTGCTGTATTTATGTTAGGTGCCGTGGGTCTTCCAGGAACAAGTGGATTTGTTGGTGAAATGCTAGTTTTACTAGGTGCTTTTCAAAAAAATTTTTTAGTTGCCATACTCGCAAGTATCGGTGTTATTCTTGGAGCAGCTTATATGCTTTGGTTGTACAAAAGAGTAGTTTTCGGAAGATTAGAAAAAAAAGAATTAACTGAATTAAAAGATTTAAATTTATCAGAAAGTTCAATGCTATTTCTGCTCGCAGGATTAACTTTACTTCTTGGCTTTTATCCTAATTTAATTTTAGACACTATCCATGTCTCAGTAGATAAATTAATTAACGACTATCAAATGAATTTAATTCTTAACACGGTTAAATAATGGAAAATATAAATTTATTTTTACCTGAAATATTTCTTGCCCTAGCAATACTTGTGACTCTCATGATCGGTGTTTTCTTCAAAAATAGTTATAACTTAGTAACGAAGATTGTTTACGGAATTTTAGTTGCTTTAATATTAATTATTTTAAACTCATTCAATGAATCGTTTAAACTATTTTCAGACAGCTTTATTTCTAATTCATTTACTAATTTTTTTAAAGTTTTAATTTTAATAGGAACTTTTTTTATATTAATAATTACTCAAAACTTTATTAAAGAAAATAAGATTAATAATTTTGAATATCCTTTAATTTTACTTTTATCAGTTTTGGGAATGTTCATTATGATAAGTGCAAATGATTTAATTCTTTTTTATCTAGGTTTAGAGTTACAGTCACTAGCATTATACATTTTAGCTTCATTAGATAGAGATAATTTAAAATCCAACGAGTCAGGTTTAAAATATTTTATTTTAAGTGCACTCGCTTCAGGATTGCTACTTTACGGATGTTCAATCCTTTATGGATTTACCGGCTCCACAAACTTCGAAGTTATTGGCTTAAAAGCAAATACTGATAATTTAGGAGCTATATTTGCAATGGTTTTTATTTTAGTGGGGTTAGCTTTTAAAGTTTCGGCTGTCCCATTTCACATGTGGACACCTGATGTGTATGAAGGCTCCCCAAGTTCTGTCACTAGTTTTTTTGCAGTTGTTCCAAAAATTGCTGGCATTGCAGTATTTATAAGGTTTATGCAAATACCTTTTGGTCAGTTAGCAGAACATTGGCAGACTATTTTAATTTTTATTTCTCTAGCATCTATGATTTTAGGAGCCGTTGCAGCAATAGGGCAAACGAACATTAAAAGGCTTATAGCTTATAGTTCTATTGGTCACATTGGCTACGCGCTAGCTGGAATTTCTACCAATACAGTCTCAGGATACAATAGCAGCATTGTTTACATATCAATTTACGTAGTTATGAATTTAGGGATCTTTGCTTGTATTTTTTTAATGAAAAGAGATGGAAAATATTGTGAAAACTTAAATGACTTATCTGGAACATCAAAACATCACCCTATTTTATCTATTTCATTATTAATAATTTTGTTTTCATTAGCGGGAATACCTCCCTTTGCAGGATTTTTTGCTAAATTTTATATATTCATGTCAGTGATAGAGAGTGGAATGTATACGTTAGCAATTATAGGACTGCTAAGCACTATAATATCTGCTTTTTACTATTTAAGAATTATTAAAATTATTTATTTTGAGAACGCAAACAAATCTTTTGATCAAATAAAAAATATAGGAATATCAACTACATTGCTTATAAGCACCGTAATACTAATAACATTTTTTGCATACCCTTCGTTTTTAAATAGAGTTGTTGAGACATTAATAATAAATTAATGAAACTAAAGATTACAAAGTTTAAAAGCATAACAAGTACTAATGATGAAGCTATTAAATTAATTCAAAGTGGTAAAGTTACTTCTGGTCTTATTTCTGCAGACTTACAAACAAAAGGAAGAGGAACTATGGGAAAAAAATGGATTTCTAAAAAAGGAAATGTTTTTATTTCAATTTTTTTTAAAGTTAATGTTACAAAGATAAACATAGAAAATTTTTTGATAATAAACGCCAAGATTATTAAAAAAATATTAAAAAATTATACAAAAAAAAAAATAACCATAAAAAAACCTAACGATTTGTTAATTCAAAATAAAAAAATTTGTGGAATTTTACAAGAAGTGGTTGAGTTTAAAAATAATAAATTCTTGATTACCGGCGTAGGAATAAACACAACTGTTACACCTATAAATAAGAAATTTATTTCAACATGCCTACAAGAACATACTGAAATAATTATTAACAATTTAGATATCATTAAAAATATTAAAATTATGTATGAAAAGATAATTAATGAATTTAAAAATAATAATTTTACATCTATAAAAAATAAATATATCTAAAAGAATGAACTATGTAGTAGGAGACATCGGAAATACATTGACTAAAATTTGTATAGTCAATAAAAATTTTAAAATTTCTAAGGAATATAGCATTGAAACAAAAAAATTATTTCTTAATCGTAATATTTATAAATTTATTATTCCAATTTTAAAAAAAAAAATAAAGAAAAAAATACTATTTTCAAGCGTTTTTCCAAATATTTATAATAGAATTAAAAAATTTATTAATAGCAAAAATTATCAATGTTATGAAATCAAAGATCTTCCCCTCAAAAAAATAATTAAAATTAACGTTGATAGTTATAATCAGCTAGGATCTGACAGAATAGCAAATGCCATAAGCGTCTTTAACTTATTTAAATCTAATTGTTTGGTTGTAGATTTTGGTACGGCTACCACATTTGATATTGTAAAAAAAAAAGGTATTTATGAAGGAGGAGTTATTGCACCTGGGTTAAAATTATCTATTTTAAATCTAAATAAATCTACTGCCTCTCTTCCAATTTTCGATCTGAAGCCCAACTTAAAAATTTACGGTAAAAATACAAAAGATGCACTAAATGCTGGATTTCTTTGGGGTTATCAAGGTTTAATAAATAATATAATTAAAAAAATTACTTTAAAATTTAAAACAAAATTTAAAATAATTTTAACAGGTGGATATGCTGAAATTTTTGCTAAATTTATTAATAATAAAACAACAATCGACAAACATATTACTATAAAAGGAATTATGTTTATTTATAAAAATTTAATCAAATGAGTAAAGATCAGCTTTTATTTTGTCCTCTTGGAGGTTCTGGAGAAATAGGCATGAATTTAAACCTTTATGCCTACGGAAAGCAAGATGATGAAAAATGGATAGTAGTCGATATGGGTGTAACTTTTGCGGATGACTCAATACCAGGTATAGACTTAATTTATCCAGACCCCGGTTTTCTGATAGAAAAAAAAAAAAACCTTCTAGGCATTGTGCTCACCCACGCCCACGAAGATCACATAGGTTCAGTAGCTATTATATGGCCACAACTTAAGTGCAAAATCTATGCTACGCCTTTTACCGCAGCCTTAGTTAGAGAAAAATTTAAAGAAAAAAAAATTGATATAACAAATTACCTCCAAATTGTTCAGCTAAATGGTAAAATTAAATTAGGTGAATTTGAAATTGAATTTATAACATTAACTCATTCAATACTTGAACCAAACGGACTAAGCATAAAAACTCCTGCCGGCATTATTTTACATACTGGTGACTGGAAGTGTGATCCAAATCCATTGATTGGAGAAAAAGTTGATGAAAAAAAATTAAAAGAAATAGGAAATAAAAATGTACTAGCAATGATTTGTGATTCTACAAATGTTTTTAATGAAGGTAGGGCAGGTTCAGAGTCTGACGTCCGTAAAAGTATGTTAGACATAATATCAAAACAAAAAAAAAAAATTGTTGTCACTACTTTTGCTTCTAACGTTGCTCGTATGGAGACTATTTTTTATTGTGCAAAAAAAACTAATAGACAAATTTCATTAGTAGGCAGGTCCATGCATAGGATCTACAAAGCTGCTAGACATTGCGGTTATTTAAAAAATTTAATTGAACCAGTTGACCCACGTGATGCAAGAAATATAGCAAGAGAAAAAATAATTTATTTAAGCACTGGAAGTCAAGGTGAACCTATGGGAGCCACCAAAAGAATAGTTAACGGTACCCATCCAGATGTTTATTTAGAAAAAGATGACACTATAATTTTTTCTTCAAAAATTATTCCAGGTAATGAAAAAAAACTTTATGCAATGCATAATGAAATAGTAAGAAATGAAATACAAATAATCACAGAAGAAAATTCATTTGTACATGTGTCGGGACACCCAAACAGAGACGATCTGAAAGACATGTATAGTTGGGTAAAACCAAAATCAGTTATCCCTGTTCATGGCGAACATAGACATATGCAAGAACAAGCTAAATTTGCCAAAGAAATGAATGTCCCACACACTTTACAAGTAGAAAATGGAGACATTATAAGAATCTCTTCAAGTAATAACCCCCAAATTATTGATAAAGCCCCATCAGGCAGAATGTATTTAGATGGATTTATTGGCGTTAGCGAAGACTCATCTTCCATAAAAGAAAGAAGGAATATAGCCGTCAATGGATATTTAGAAGTCACTATACTGATTGCCAATAACGGTAAAATAAAAAAACCAATAGTTTCTTTTAAAGGCATACCAGCAGAGCACATCTCTGAGTCATTCGCCTTTGATGTGGAAGACGAAGTAGCTAATATCTGTAGAACATTTTCTATACAAAGTAAGAAACAAGAGCAAAATTTAATGGAAACTCTTAAACAAAGTTGTAAAAAAATAATAAGGGATAAAACTGGAAAAAAACCTTACACAACAATTAATATTTCTAGAATTTAATGTCAGCAACAGGAGCTATAATTGTTTATATTTCAATTTGGTGGATTGTTTTCTTCTCAGTTCTGCCAATTGGGATAAAATCACAAAATATAAAATTTAAAGATCGCATACAAGGGAACGATCCCGGGGCCCCTAAAAACCCTAAGATTGCTAAAAAATTTTTAATAACAACTTTAATTACTTCAATAATTTTTGCAGTAATATACTATCTGACAGTTAATAATTATTTAAATTTAAGAGGTTATTTACAGTAATGTTGTTGTCAAAATTATTTCTACCACTGGTAAAAGACCTTCCTTCTGATGCTAAAATAAAATCTCATCAACTTATGCTTAGGACAGGTATGATTAAGCAGTCTGCTGCTGGAATATACTCATGGCTTCCTTTAGGATTTAAAATTATGAAAAAAATTGAATCTATTGTTAGAAGTGAGCAAAATAAAATTGGTGCACAAGAAATGTTAATGCCAACAATACAGGCTGCTGATATTTGGAAAGAAAGTGGAAGATATAATGATTATGGCGAAGAAATGCTTAGGATTAAAGATCGTCAAGGTAGAGAAATGCTTTACGGTCCTACCAACGAGGAACTCATAACTGAAATATTTAGGTCAAGTATAAAATCATACAAATCACTTCCGCAAATGCTTTACCATATACAATGGAAATTTAGAGACGAAATAAGACCAAGATTTGGAATAATGAGATGTAGAGAATTTTATATGAAAGATGCTTATTCTTTTGATATTGACGAGGATGATGCCAAAAAATCTTATAATAAAATGTTTTATGCTTATCTTAAAACTTTCAAGAAATTAGAACTCCAAGCAATACCAATGGCTGCTAATACTGGACCCATTGGGGGAGACTTATCACATGAATTTATAATTTTAGCAGAAACTGGCGAGAGCAATATTTACATGGATAAAAGTATTTTTGATATCGAACTAAACAATTATAATTTTGAAAGCAAATCATTGGAAAAAATGAGAAATGATTTTTCTTCATTTTACGCTGTAACAGACGAGAAATTTAATAAAGAAAATTTTGAAAAAAATGTAAGGAAAGAAAATCAAATTTCAACTAAAGGTATAGAAATTGGGCATATTTTTTATTTTGGCGACAAATATTCCAAGCCTTTAAATTGTTTAGTTGATCTTCCAGAGGGAAAAAAAACTGCAGTTAAAATGGGTTCCTACGGAATAGGTGTTTCAAGATTAGTAGGAGCAATTATAGAAGTTAAGTTTAATAATAATATAATGAAATGGCCTAAATCAGTTTCACCTTTCGATGTGGTAATAATACCAAGTATAAATAAAAAAAATTCTGAAAGTTTAGAAAAAGCTCATAGCATTTACAAGGAACTTAAAGACGATAAAATAGACGTACTACTAGATGATGTTAATGAAAATATTTCAGCTAAATTTAAAAAACACGATTTAATAGGAGTTCCGCATCAAATTATAATAGGAACCAAATCAGAAGATGGAAAATTTGAATTTAAAGAAATTGGCAAAGAAGTTAAAATGTTAAGTTTAAAAGAAATAAAACAAAAAATAAAAGAATAAATTGTTTACCTCTGTAGAAAAATTAATAGCACTAAGAAATTTAAGGCCTAAAAAAAAAGAAGGTTTTCTAAAGGTTATCTCAACATTTTCATTTATTGGTATCATGCTGGGGGTGGCAATTTTGATTATAGTAATGTCTGTAATGAATGGCTTTAGAACAGATCTTACAAATAAAATTCTTGGATTTAACCCACATTTAATAATTAAACCTTATAACGATGAAAAAATTAATAGCTCATTTAAAAAGAAGCTAAGCAATAATTTTAAAAACCTAAAATTTTTAGATTCTTTTAGTGGAGAAGGCGTAGTTATGAATGGTGAGACTACAAAAGGAGTCTTAATAAAAGGATTGGATCAGAATAATAAAAAAAATTCAATTTTTTTAGAAAAAATATTAATTGAAGGCAGTGAAAATATAATTTCAGGTAATGGTGTTGTTGTTGGAAAGCAATTAGCTTTTGATTTAAATTTAAAAATTGGAGATAAAATAAACTTACTTTCCTCAGCTTTCATAAATACTCCTTTTGGAGGACTACCAAAACAAGAAATCTACATCGTTAAAGGTATTTTTAGTAGTGGTTTTTATGAATTTGACCAGAATGTAATTTTTTTAAATTTAAAAGATACACTTATTTTTTTTAACAAAACAACTGATGATATAAGTTTAGAAGTTTTTCTTCAGAATCCTCTAGACGCTAATATTGTAAAAGACCAGATTCAAAAATTAGATAGTAATTTTTATATTTACAGCTGGATAGATTTAAATAAATCTTTTTTCGGAGCGTTAAAGGTAGAGAGGAATGTGATGTTTATAATTTTGACACTCATTATAATTGTGGCAGCTTTTAATATTGTCTCAGGATTAACAATTTTAATAAAAAACAAAACAAAAGAAATCGCAATACTAAAAACACTTGGTCTTAGCAACAAATCTATAGTTAAATCTTTTTTTTTAACTGGCTTTACAATAGGGCTAACAGCTACAATTGCCGGTTTACTTATTGGTATTTTGTTTTCTGTATACATTGAATCAATAAGAATATTTTTGTCTAATTTTCTGAATGTTGAAATATTCCCACCAGATATTTATTTTTTAGAAAAAATGCCTAGTGAAATAAACTCTATTTCGATATTAATAATTTTTTTACTTTCATTAATAACTACCACCATTGCTTCTTTAATACCTGCTTTCGCCATTACGAAAATGAATACAATTCAGGCTTTGAAATATGAGTAAAAATATTTTAAAAATTGAAAATGTAAAAAAATTTTTTAATCATAAAAATGGAATTGTTGAAATTTTTAAAGATATTAGCTTAGATATTAAAAAAGGAGATCTTGTTGCATTAGTGGGCCCATCAGGCTCTGGTAAGTCAACTTTGTTAAATATAGTGTCGCTTCTAGATAAACCTGACTCTGGTGAAATTTTTTTTAACAATATTAATTTGAAGAAATTAGATGATGATGAAAAGGAGAATATAAGGAAAAAAAATATTTCTTTTATTTTTCAGAACAACAACCTTCTTAGTGATTTTACTGCCATAGAGAACGTTGTTATGCCATTGATTATAAGGAATGAAAATAAAAAAAATTCATATCTCAAAGCAAAATCTTTACTTAATGATTTTAATTTGTCAAATCGATCTGATCATTTTCCAGACGAATTGTCTGGGGGGGAACAACAAAGAGTCGCAATAGCAAGAGCTCTAATTTCCGAAACCGACCTTATATTAGCCGATGAACCTACTGGGAATTTAGACTTTAAAACATCGTTAGAAATTTTTTCTTATTTTTTAAAATTAAAAAAATTAAAAAAAACTATAATATTTGCAACCCACAATAGAGAACTTGCTAACAAAGCAGATTACAAGTTGAGTATTTCAAACGGTGATATAAAAAGAACAGATGTCTAATGTTAAGATTTTTAACAATTTTAAAATTCATACCCAGTACTCAATTTGTGAAGGAGCTATAAAAATTGACGATCTAGCAAACTACTGTAAAGAAAACAAAATTCGAAACGTTGGTATATGTGATAGTTACAATTTATGTGGTGCTTTAGAGTTTGCTGAAAAAGTAAGTAAATATGGAACTCAACCAATAATAGGGACTCAAATAAATTTTCTTTTAGAGGATGTTCTAGGTAGACTTTCTTTATTTGCTACATCTTCACTTGGCTATAAAAACTTAATTAAATTATCTTCTAAAAGCTATCTAGAGTCAGACGAAAAAAATGACCCTCATTGCAAAATTAGCGAATTTAAAAAAATCAACAAAGATCTAATCTTGTTAAGTGGTAACCACTACGGTCTTTTTGGAAAATTATTTAAACACAATAAATTAAAGCAAATTGAGGAATCTGTTAAAGAATTAAAAAATATTTTTAAAGATAAATTTTATTTTGAAATACAAAGACACAATGAACCTGGAGAAGAAAACTACGAAAATTTTATAATGGAGTTATCTGCAAAATATCAAATTCCTTTAATAGCAACGCAAGAAGTTTTCTATTTAAAAAAAGATATGTATGAAGCACATGATGCATTAGTCTGCATAGGAGAAAAAAATTTTGTAGATAACGCAAATAGATTTAAATTTAGTAACCAACATTTTTTAAAAAAAAATGAAGATCTAATTCAATTATTTAGGGATATTCCAGAAGCATTAGAAAATAATTATAATTTTACGCACAGGTTTAATTTTAAACCTAAGAAATCTGTACCAGTTTTACCTTCTATTAGAACAAAACAAAATGTAACAGTAAAGCAAGAATTGTTATTGCAAGCAAAACAAGGTTTGAAAAATAGATTAGAAAATTTTATTTTAAAAAAAATTAAAGAAAAGAACTTACAAAATTTACCGAAGATTTATGAAGATAGATTAATTCATGAATTAGATATTATTAATTCAATGAATTATTCTGGTTATTTTCTCATCGTATCTGACTATATACGCTGGTCAAAAAAAAATAATATACCTGTAGGGCCAGGAAGGGGTTCGGGAGCTGGCTCACTTGTTGCTTACTGCTTAGATATTACCGATATAGATCCTATTGAGTTTGATTTAATATTTGAACGTTTTTTAAACCCAGATAGGATTTCGATGCCGGATTTTGACATAGACTTTTGTGAAGAAAAAAGAAATTTAGTTTTTGAATATCTAAAATCTAAATATAAAAATGGTGTAGCTCATATAATAACTTTTGGAAAATTAAAAGCTAGAATGGCTTTAAGAGACGTAGGTAGAGTTTTAGGCTTACCGTATGGTCATGTTGATAAAATAAGCAAAATGATACCTTTTGACCCTTCGAGACCTTTGTCACTTCAGGAATCTATAGATAGAGAACCTAGGTTTAAAGAAGAAATCAAGAACAACAAGAAAGTTGAAAAATTAATTGAACTTTCTCTAAAGCTTGAGGGTTTAAATAGAAATATGGCCACGCATGCCGCAGGTGTTGTTATTGCCGGAGAAAATTTATCAGAACAAGTTCCTTTGTACAAAGATCACTCTGCTAATTTAATTTTGCCATCAACACAGTTTGATATGCATTCTTCAGAAAATGCTGGCTTAGTAAAATTTGATATACTAGGTCTTACAGCTCTTACAGTTATTGATAGAACAATAAAAATGTTAGCGCAAAAAAAAATCAATTTAGATATCGGCAAAATTGATCTTCAGGATAAAAATGTTTTTAAATTATTAACCACAGGAGAAACTACTGGACTTTTCCAATTAGAGAGCACCGGTGTAAGAGACACTTTACATCAAATGAAACCTACAGAATTCAATGATATTGTAGCTTTGGTTGCTTTATACAGGCCAGGACCGATGAGCAACATACCAACATATAATGACTGTAAAAACGGGTTAAAAAAACCAGATTATATTCATGAGATTTTAGAAAAAATTTTAAAACCTACTTACGGCATAATTATTTACCAAGAACAAGTAATGCAAATAGCTCAAACTCTTGCTGGTTTTACTGCAGGTGAAGCGGACATTTTAAGAAGAGCAATGGGTAAAAAGAAAAGAGTAGAATTAGAAAAACAAAAAGAAAAATTTGTAGCTGGTGCTATTAAAAATGGAATTAAAAAAGATGTCGCTAGTTATGTTTTTACTAAAATTGAACCTTTTGCTGATTACGGTTTTAACAAAAGTCATGCTGTCGCTTACGCATTTATCGCTTTTCAAACAGCTTATTTGAAAACTTATCACAAAGAAGAATTTATAGCTTCTTCCATGTCCACAACATTAACAAACACAAGTAAACTGCGTGAATATGTAGAAGAACTAAAGAGATTAAAAGTAGAAGTTGTGAGACCCTCCATCAACAGTTGCTTTGCCGAGTTTAAAGCGGAAACAAATAAAATATTTTATGGTTTAGGTGCAATAAAAAGCGTTGGGTTTGAGGCAATCTCAAATATTGTAAAAGAAAGAGAGATTAATGGTAAATTTAAATCTTTTACAGATTTTATAAACCGAGTTAATCCTAAAGATGTAAACAAACTTCAACTAGAAGGATTGGTAAAAGCAGGAGTTTTTGACGAAATAGATTTAAATAGAAAAAAACTATGCGATTCCATACCAAAAATTATATCGACTATTAAAAGTAAACATGAAGAAAAAACTAGCAATCAAAATAATCTTTTTGATATTGTCAGTAACGAAGTGAATGAAAGCTTTGAATTTGAAACTTCAGAAAAATGGACAAAAAAAGAATTGTTGTCTGAAGAATTTAGTTCACTTGGATTCTATATTTCAGACCATCCTTTAAATGAATATAAGGAATTTTTTAATCACCTTAAAATAGAATCTTACAAAGATTTCATTAATAACAACAAATCAGAAACTTTAGTAGCTGGAACAATTATGTCAATGCAGGAAAAAAAAAGTGCCAAAGGTATATCCTTTGCAATTATAAAATTTAGTGACAATAATAGCGAGTTTGAAATATTTTTATTTTCAGATCTTTTGACTACAAATAGAGAAAAATTAAAAGAATCCAATTCATTTGTGTTAACGTTACAAAAAGAAAAAAACAATACAGAAGGTGCGCAAAAAAGAATCAATATTAGAAAAATAGTTGACCTTGCTGATTTAGTTAACAAAACCTACGAAAGCGTATCAATTGAATTAAATGATAAAAAGATGCTCAAAGATCTAAATGCTCTATTAAAGAATAGTGGAGAGACAAAAATCAACGTTGTCTTGAAAGAAAAAAACAAAAATTACTTGTTTGAACTTGAAAAAAGTAGAAAGTTTGATTTTAATTTATTTAACTTAATAAAAAACAAGGAATATGTTAAAAAAATAAGCTTTTAGAAGCTTGATTTGTAAGATTTTTAAATGTAAGAGTGCGTAATTTCGCACACAGCGCAAAGGAGTAAAATCCTACCGGTCTCGAAAGAGGTTTGCTGTGGTGGATTAACCGGAAAAACTATGAATATACCTGAAGTTAGTATCAAACAACTACTAGAAGCTGGAGTTCACTTAGGTCACAAGACACTAAGATGGAATCCAAAAATGAAAAAATTCATTTTTGGAGAAAAAAACTCAATTCATATAATTGATCTTACACAAACAGTTATTTATTTTAAAAGTGCTTTAGTAGCAGTCCATAAATGTATTTCAAGTGGTGGAAAAATATTGATTGTATCTACAAAAAAACAAGCATCAGAACAAATTACAAATTTAGCAAAAGAAACCGATCAATTTTATGTAAATTATAGATGGCTTGGTGGCATGTTAACTAATTGGAATACTATCCAAAATTCAATTAAAAGATTAAAAATGCTTGAAAAAAGTCTTGCAAAAGAAGATTCCGGATTTACAAAAAAAGAAATTTTAAAACGAGGTAAAGAAAAAGAAAAACTTCAAAGATCACTCGGCGGTATTGCGGACATGGAAAAGCTACCTCAATTAATTTTTATTATAGACACAAATATCGAGTCACTAGCGGTAGCCGAAGCTAGAAAACTTAATATACCAATAGTAGCTATTTTAGATACAAACTCAGACCCGACAGATATACAATTCCCAATTCCAGGCAATGACGACGCTAGAAGATCAATTAATTTATATTGCGATTTATTAAAAAGCACAATTGTTAATGCATCAAAGTTAATTGAAATAAAACCCATAGAAAAAGAAGATGAAGAAAAAAAAAAATCAAAAAAATTAGAGACAAAAACAGTTTCAGTTAAAACTGAAGAAAAAAAATCTAATTAAAAATTTATTTTATGTCCAGCAAAGATCTACTTGAAAGTGTAAAAAAACTTAGAGAAATGACAGGCGTTGGTTTTAAAGATTGCAAACTCGCAATTGATGAAACGAGCGGTGATATAGAAAAATCTATTGAATTTTTAAGAAAAAAAGGAATTGCTAAAGCTTCAAATAAAATGAGCAGAACTGCATCCGAAGGCCTATGTCTTTTACATGAAAAAAATGGAGAAGTATCTTTAATAGAAATTAATAGTGAGACGGATTTTGTCGCAAAAAATGAAGTATTTATTTCTTTTTGTAAGGAAATTTCAATAATAAATTTTGAAAACAAATCTGATTTATCAAAAATTAATAAAGCAAACATGAAAAACAATTTACCAGTAGAAACCAATCTAATAGATTTAATTGCAAAAATGGGAGAAAAAATAACAATAAGAAGATCTGTTTTTTTTAATAATTCTAATGGAAAAAACTCTTTTTATATCCATGGAGCTTTAGAGGATAAAATTGGTAAAATAATATCAATTGTTAAGACTTCAAAAGAAAATGAGATAGGTAAAAAAATAGCAATGCATGTCTCTGCGCTATCTCCGATAGTACTTGAGGAAAAGGATTTAAAAAAAGAAATTATTAGTAAAGAGATGGAAATTATAAAAGCGGAACTTTTAAATTCAGGAAAACAAGAAGAAATAGTTGAAAAAATAGCAAAAGGTAAAATTAAAAAATTTATCTCTGAAAACACACTGGTTAATCAAGTGTGGATAATGGATCCTAAAAAAAAAGTTTCAGATATATTAAAAGAAAATGATATAAAAATAGTAGATTTTATAAGATATAAAGTTGGCGAAGGGGTATAACCTATGAGCTCAGAATTTAACGAAAAAAACTATTCAGTAAAAATGGATAAAACCATCCAATCTTTTAAAAAAGATTTATCTTCACTAAGAACTGGAAGGGCTAATGCAGCAATGTTAGATATGATCAAAGTTGATGTTTATGGTCAGATGATGCCCATAAACCAAATGGCTACTGTTAGCGTCCCTGAGGCAAGATCCATCACAGTTCAAGTGTGGGACCAAACCAATATAAAGTCAGTCGACGCCGCTATACAAAAATCTGATCTGGGAATAAACCCACAAATAGATGGCTCTGTCCTAAGAATAAGAATTCCTGATTTAACTGAAGAAAGAAGAAAAGACTTAATTAAAGTATTAAAAAATGTTGGAGAAAAAAACAAAGTTTCTATTAGAAACATCAGAAGAGAAGCAAATGATGAACTAAAAAAACTTATCAAAGACAAAAAAATTAGTGAAGATGATAATAAAATTTTTGAAAAAAATATTCAAAAAGTAACGGATGATCATATTGCAAATATAGAAAAAATTTTAAACGAAAAAGAAAAAGAAATTCTCCAGGTATGACCGAGCTTAATCACATTGCCTTTATAATGGATGGCAATGGAAGATGGGGCCTAAAAAAAAAAAACAACAGAAATTATGGTCACTTGGCTGGTGTTAAGACTGTCCAAAAAATTGTAGAAGCTTCAATTTTATTTAAAATTCCTATTATCTCTTTTTATGTTTTTTCAACAGAAAATTGGAAACGGCCCAAATCAGAAATAAACTATCTTTTTAATTTAATTAATATTTATTTTAAAAAAGAAATTAACAATATTGTTAAAAATAAAATTAAAATTATTATTACAGGTGAAATAAAAAAATTGCCTAGTAAAATTAGAGAAGTTTTAAAAATTGTCACAAGAAAAACTAGAAATAATAATAAACTAGTTGTAAATTTAGCCATAAATTATGGTTCGAAAAATGAAATTATAAATGCAATTAAAAAAATAAAATATAATTTTAAAAAAATCACAGAAGAAAAAATTACTAAAAATCTATATTCAAATTTAGTATTTCCAGACATCTTGATAAGAACAGGGGGACAAAAAAGATTAAGTAATTTTATGTTATGGCAAATTGCTTATACAGAAATTTTTTTTTTAGATAAATTATGGCCTGAATTTAAAGAAAATGATTTAAAAAAAATAATAAAAAAATACCATAAAATAAAAAGAAATTTTGGAGGAATTTAACATGTTGAATGAAACTTTAAAAAGAATATTTACTTCTGTAATTCTTTTACCAATTTTATTTTATGCAACAGTCTATTCAGGTGTCTATCTTATATCTTTATTAATATTAGTTTATACTTTATGCGCTTATGAAATAATTAAAAATTCTAGAAATATTTTGTTTAATTTATGTGCAAACACTTTATTGATTTCCGCTTTTTATTCTTTTTTCGATTTGAGGGGTAACACCGATTATTCATTAACTATTCTTTTTTGGATTTTACTTTCTACTTTTTTATCTGATATTGGTGGGTATACTTTCGGTAAAATATTTAAAGGTAAAAAGCTTACAAAGATAAGCCCTAACAAAACATATTCTGGTTCGATAGGTTCCATAATCTTGAGCTGTTTATCTTTACCTTTGTTAAATTTATTACAATTTTATTTTTCTAGTGAATTATTAATAAACTTTTTAAAATTTGATTTTTTAATACTGACCATTTCAATATCTTTTGTTTGTCAATCAGGTGATCTCATTGTGTCTATTTGGAAAAGAAAAATTAAGATTAAAAACATAAGCAATATTTTACCAGGACATGGCGGAATGCTTGACCGTCTAGATGGTTTAATATTTGTTTTAATATTTTGTTTCATGCTAAAATCAATCTCATTTATTTAAAATGAAAAAAACAACTGTCGCAGTACTTGGTTCAACAGGATCTATTGGTCAATCTACTCTTGATATAATAAAAAAAAATAAAAAATTTAAAGTTGAATTAATAATTGCTAATAAAAACTATTCTAAAATTATCAAACAAATAAATATTTTTAAACCAAGATTTGTTATTATTTCCGATGAAAAAATTTATTTAAAAATAAAAAAAAAATTTAAATATAAAAATATAGTTTTTCTAAATAATATTTTTAATGTTCGTAAGTATATTAATAGAATTGATATTACGGTATCAGCCATTCCTGGAATAGCAGGCTTAGAACCCACGATACTTTTTACAAAAATTAGCAAAAAAATTCTTTTAGCTAATAAAGAATCAATTATTTGTGGCTGGAACTTGATAAAAAAAAATTCAATAAAATATAAAACAGAATTAATTCCTATAGATTCTGAACATTTCTCTATAGCTACTCTATTAAAAAATTACTCAAAAGACCAAATTGAAAAAATTTATATAACTGCATCAGGTGGACCTTTTCTTAATCTTAATTTAAATAAATTTAAAAATATAAAACCAAAAGACGCTGTAAAACACCCAAAATGGAACATGGGTAAAAAAATTTCTGTGGATTCTGCAACTTTAATGAATAAAGTCTTTGAAATTACTGAAGCTCTAAAACTGTTTCCATTTAGTCTTAAACAATATGAGATTATAATCCATCCAGATTCACTTATTCACGCAATCATTAAACTAAAAAATGGTACATCGGTTCTTTTACATCACATACCTGATATGAAGATTCCAATAGGAAATGCCCTGTTAGAAGATTTTAATTACAGAAATTTTTTAAAAAAAAACTATAAAGCCTATAATAAATTTCAAAATTTAAATTTTTGTCCGGTAAATAAAATAAAATTTCCAGCTGTTAAATTAATAGCTGCAATGAACAGTCAAAAATCATCGGCAATTATTATTAATGCGGCAAATGAAATATTTGTTGATGAATTTCTTAAGAACAACATATATTTTAATGATATTGTTGGTTATTTGAAACTTGTTTTAAAAAACAAAAGCTATATAAAAACTTCAAACTTGCCTTCAGATAGTGTAAAAAATATTTATATTATTGATAGATGGGCAAGAAAGATTGCTTTAAAAATTGTAAAAAAAGAAACTTAAAAAATGTTAAAAATTTATACAGCTTTATTTCTACTATTGAGTTTTAATCTATCTGCAGAAATTGTACAAAAATTAGAAGTTAAAGGTGCTCAAAGATTCACTGATGAAACCATTAAAGTTTATGGTGAAATTAGTTTCGGAAAAGATTATTCAGCTTTTGACCTCAACCAAATACTAAAAAATTTGTACAAAACTAATTTTTTTGAAGATGTAAAGATTTCTTTATCTAATGGTGTGTTGGATATTACTGTTAAAGAATATCCGCTTATCAACTCTATTGATCTTAAAGGTGAAAAATCTAACGAGATGAAGAAATCAATTCTTAAGTTGCTTCAGCTAAAAGCAAAAGAAAGTTTTAGAGAAAATATTTTATCAGAAGATATTAGCATCATTAAAAAAATCTACGGCACTGTAGGATTCAATTTTATAAATGTAGAGGCGAAAATAGAAAAATTTAGCGACAATCGAGTAAACCTTACCTACTTTTTAGACAAAGGAAAAAAAACAAGTATATCTAAAATAAATTTTATAGGAGACAAAAAGATTAAAGACAAAAGACTAAGAGACGTTATTGTTTCCTCAGAAAGTAAATTTTGGAAATTTTTATCTAAAAATATTTATTTGAATTACAAGAATATAGATTTAGATAAAAGATTATTACTTAATTATTATAAATCTCTCGGTTATTATGATGTTCAAGTCTTGTCAAATAATGCAGAAATTAGCGAGACAAATTTAACAAATCTTACTTACACTATTAATGCTGGTACCAGATATCGAATAAATAAAATCAGCACTAATGTAAGCGATGTTTTAGATAAAAAATTATTCTTACCATTGCAGAATAATTTTACAAAAATTATAGGCAAATATTATTCTCCATTTAAAGTTAAAAAATTATTAGACGAATTAGATATTTTGATAGCAAGCAATGACTTACAGTTTGTTGAACATTCTGTTAACGAAATATTAGAAGGTAGCTCTGTTGAAATTAAAATTAATATTTTTGAAGGAGCAAAACAACTAGTGGAAAAAATAACTATTATTGGGAACTCAGTTACTGATGAAGCCGTTATAAGAGCAGAACTTCTATTGGACGAAGGTGACCCATTTAATAATATAAAAATGGATCAATCTATAGCTAGAATTAAAGCAAGAAATATATTTGGTGCGGTAAAAAATAAAATTATGGAAGGATCTAGCAAAGATCAAAAAATAATTGAAATTATGGTTGAGGAAAAACCAACTGGTGAAATTAGTGCTGGTGCAGGTATTGGAACTAATGGTGGCTCAGTGGCATTTAATATAACCGAAAACAACTGGCTTGGTAAAGGTGTCAACACTTCATTTAATGTGGATTTAAGTGCGGAAACTTTTTCAGGCGGTCTATCAGTCACCAATCCAAATTATAACTTTTCAGGAAATTCTTTAACTTATTTTTTACAAAATACTTCTAACGATAAAAAAGATTCTGGATTTGAAAACAATATTATAACTACAGGAGTTGGTACCAGTTTTGAACAATATCAAAATATTTATTTGGCCCCAAGTCTAACTTTTTCACACGATGTTTTAAAAGTACAAAGCACTGCTTCAGATTCTCTAAAAAGGCAAAAAGGGGAGTTTACAGATTTAAGCTTTGACTACAGGATAACTCTAGACAACCGTGATAAAGTGTACGCTCCAACAGACGGGTATATTTCAAGTTTTAGTCAGGCAGTTCCAATTTATGCAGATTCTCCATACATAAAAAACTCATATGCATTAAGTAAATATAAAGCTTTTACTTCCAACGCTATAGGAACTTTTAAAATATTCGCTACAGCTATTAATGGTTTAAACGATGAAGATGTCAGGTTAAGTAAAAGAGTTCGTTTATCAAGTAAGCAGATGAGAGGTTTCGAACCAGGAAAAATTGGACCTAAAGATGGGAAAGATTATATTGGTGGAAATTATGCTGCATCGACAAACTTTGAATTAAACCTTCCTAATCTTTTACCAGAAAGCACAAAAACTGACGTAGGTGTGTTTTTAGACTTTGGAAATGTTTGGCTAGTTGACTATAATAAGACTTTAGATGGTTCCAACAAAATTAGATCTTCTGCTGGAATTAACACAAGTTGGTCATCCCCAGTTGGACCAGTGAGTTTTGTCTTTTCACAAAACTTGGCTAAAGCTAGTACAGATGTTACAGAATCTTTTAATTTTCTACTAGGAACTACTTTTTAAAAACAACCATAGGATAGCAAATATGAAAAAACTAATTTTTATTACTATATTTATCTTAACATTCTCCACAAACTCTTTCACGGACACTGCACATTTTATAGATTTTTCCAAAGTGTTAAATAATAGTAAAGTTGGAGCAAAAGCACAAAGTGAATTGAAAAATAAATTTGAGAGTGAGTCAAAAAAATATAGTAAAATAGAAAAAAATATTAGAAAAACAGAATCTGAATTAATTTCTCAAAAACAAACAATATCAGCTGAAGAGTATCAAAAAAAAGTTGAGGCACTTAGAGCACAAGTGGCTGATTTACAAAAAAATAAACAAGACTCTTTTAAAAAAATTGCTAAATCCAGAAACGATGCAAAACTAGCATTACTAAAATCTGTAAATCCAATTATTAAAAAATACATGGAAGACAAAAAAATTGAAATAATTCTTGATAAAAAAGGTATTGTTATGGCAAATACAAATTTAGAAATCACAGATCAGATCATTGCAATTTTAAACAAAGAAGTACCGTCATTAAAAATAAATTAGTCTTAATGAGTAAAAATGTTTTTTTTGAGCAAAAAGGTCCTTTTTTGCTTAGTGAAATTTTTAATAATATCAATTTCAAGAAAAAAATTAAAATATCTGATATCAAGCCTTTAAACGAAGCTCAAAATTTAGATATAACTTTTCTTGAATCAGCTCTTTATATTGAATCTGCAAAATCTACCAAAGCAGCATGTTGTTTAACAACTGATAAACTAAAAATTTACTTACCAAAATATTGCCAACCAATAATAGTTGAGAATGTACTTTTTGAATTATGTAAAGTTACCAGAAAGTTCTATCCTGATGCCGAAATAGACACTCCTGATGCTTCACTAAAGAAACCAAACACAACTAAGCACCCAAAGGTAAGATTTGGAAACAATGTTTTTGTTGGAAAAAACTGTAAAATAGGAAAAAATACTATTATAGGAAGTAATACAATAATTGAACATGATATTTCAATTGGAGAGAATTGTATAATTGGGTCAAATGTAGTTTTGAGAAATTTAATGTTAGGTAGCAATGTGGTGATACAGGATGGGTGTAAAATTGGGTTAAAAGGGTTTGGTTTTATTCCCTTAAAAGATAAAAATTTAAGATTTCCCCATATTGGAAAAGTAATTTTAAAAGACAATGTTGAACTAGGAGCTAACTGTACAATTGATAGAGGTTCAATTGGAGATACTGTGATCGGTAAAAATACATTTTTAGACAATCAAGTTCATATAGCGCACAACGTAAAGATTGGAGACAATTGCATGATAGCAGGACAGGTCGGTTTTGCCGGAAGCACTGTTATAGGTGACAATGTTTCTATTGGAGGGCAAGCAGGCATTTCTGGACATTTAAAAATTGGAAATAATGTTAAAATTGGTGGAGGGAGTGGTGTCGTTAAAGATATACCTGACGGAACGGTTGTTATGGGTTATCCTGCAGTAACATTAAAAGAATTTATAAAAAATTCAAAAAAATTATGAACGATTCAATAGATAAAAAAAAAATAGAGAGTTTATTACCACATAGAGCACCGATGTTATTAATCGATAAACTTATTAATATAGTTCATTTAAAATCTGCTACTGCAATTATGTATGTGAAAAAAGAAGGTTTCTACGTGCAAGGTCATTTTCCTAATCAACCAGTACTGCCTGGAGTTTTAATCGTAGAAGCTTTTGGTCAAGCCGCAGCTGCATTAACTGCATATGGAATAGATCCAAAAGAATATGAAAATAAATTAGTTTATTTAATGAGCGTAGATAAAGCTAGGTTTCGAAATCCAGTTATACCTGATTGTGAACTTTATTTGGAAATAGAAGCTATAAGATCACATGGAAGAGTTTGGAAATATAAAGGAACAGCAAAAGTAGATGGAAAAAAGATGGCTGACGCTGAATGGTCTGCAACTATAGTAGATAAAAAATGATACATAATTCAAGTATTATTTCAAAGAAAGCTAAAATAGGAAACAATGTTAAAATAGGTCCGTTTTGTAATATTGGAGATTTTGTTCAATTAGATGACAACGTTGAATTAATTTCAAATATACACATTGAAGGAAATACAACAGTAGGCAAAGCAACTAAAATTTTTCCTTTCGCAAGTATAGGAACAGCACCACAAGATCTTAAATATAAAAATGAGCCCAATAGATTAAACATAGGAGAAAGAAATACAATTAGAGAGCATGTAACAATAAATCCAGGAACAGCAGCCGGAGGTGGAAAAACAACGATCGGGAATGATTGTTTGTTTATGATTTCTTCACATGTGGCACATGACTGTGAGGTTGGAAACAATGTTATTATAGCAAATAATGTTCCGCTGGGAGGACACGTAACTATAGAAGACTCAGTTATAATAGGTGGAAATTCTGCCGTTCAACAGTTCACTAGAATTGGAAGACTGGCAATGATTGGTGGAATGACAGGTGTATTAAAGGACGTAATTCCTTTTGGTCTGTCAATTGGAAATAGAAATTATCTACAAGGACTAAACTTAATAGGACTTAGAAGAAAAAATTATGAAAATAAAAAAATCATGGATCTTGATAAAGCTTATAAAGAAATATTTTCATCCAAAAAATTACATGAAAATTTAAGCAAAATAAATAGTGCGTTTAAAGGGAATGAACTTGTAGAGGAAGTTGTTAATTTCATAGCAAGAGATAAAAAGAGACCAATTTGTTCACCGTTAATTCAGAAGTAAAATGATCGGACTAATATTTGGAGAAAATAATTTCCCAAAAGAAATCCTTAAAAAAATAAAAAAAAAATATTTAATTATTGATTTAACAAAAAACAAAAATTTTAAAAAAAACAAAAACTTTCATTCAATCTCTATCGGTCAAATTGGCAAGATTATAAAAACTCTAAAAGAAAATAATTGTAAAAGTGTGCTCTTTGCTGGAAAGATAAATAAGCCTAATTTTTCCACCCTCAAATTAGATTTAAAAGGAGTATATTATATTCCTAGAATCATTAAAGCTGCTAAAATTGGAGACGCTGCGATACTCAAGGAGGTAATTAACATTTTTAAAGAAGAAAAGATTGTTACTTTAAACTCATTATTATTCACTCCTGACTTAAGTCTAAAGAAAGGTATTCATACAAAAGTTAAACCAAATCAAGACGATAATATAGATATCAAGAAAGCAATTTTGACTTTAAACAAACTTAATAGTTATAGTTTTACACAAGGAGTAATCGTAAGAAGAAAAAAAATTATAGCAGTAGAAGGAGATTACGGAACTCAAAAAATGCTTCAAAAAATTAAAACTAGAGAAAAAAAACTTAACGGTGTTTTAGTTAAATTTCCTAAGAAGAAACAAGACTTGAGAGTTGACCTACCGACAATAGGACTAAAAACTTTAATGCAGTGTAAAAAAGCTGGATTAAAAGGAATAGTAGTTAAAAGTAAATTAAATGTTTGTTTAAATAAAAAACAACTAATTAAATTTGCAAATAAACACAAAATGTTTATCGCAGGTATATGAAAAAAATATTTATACTAACTGGTGAGCCATCTGGAGACAAATTAGCCTCAAAAGTTATTGCTAAACTTAAAACACTCAACCCTAATATCGAGTATTTATCTGTAGGAGGAGAAAATCTAAAATCTTTAGGCATCCAATCAATTTATGATCTAAAAGAGATTACATATCTTGGATTTACAAAAGTTTTATTAAATATATTTAAAATTAATAGTAAAATTAATAAAACAGTTAAAGCAATTATCGACTTTAACCCAGATGTTTTGTTTACCGTTGATAGCCCAGATTTTACACTAAGAGTAGCCGAAAGAGTTAAGAAAAAAAATTTAAATATAAAAACAGTTCACTATGTTGCTCCTCAAGTATGGGCCTGGAGAGAGGGTAGGGTTAAAAAAATAAAGAAATTTATTGATCATATTTTGTTATTATTTAGTTTTGAAAAACCTTATTTTGACAAAGAACAAGTTAGCTGTGAGTTTGTAGGCCATCCTTTATTAGAAAGTGAAAAGAATGATAAAATTGACATCAATCAACTTGTAGGAAAGAACAAAGCTGTAATCTCAGTCTTTGCTGGAAGTCGTGTCTCTGAAATTAATATGCATATGCCTATTTTGCTTAATTTCATAAATTTAATGACACCCAAATATAATGATATTATTTTTGTTTTTCACTCTACGATAGAACATAGTGAACTAATACAATTTTATATTAAAAAAAGTTGTTTAACAAATTGTGAAATTATAAGAGACAAAAAAATTAAATCACACTTACTTAGAAAATCTATATTTGCTTTAGCAAAGTCAGGAACTGTTTCTTTAGAAATTTGCAATGTGAAAATACCATCTATCATTTTTTACAAAATGAATTTTATTAATTTTTTAATTATTAAAATGTTTGTTAAAATTAAATATGCCAACATTATAAATATCGCTGCGAATGAAGAAATAATTCCTGAGCTGCTCCAATCTAAATGTAATGCAAAAAATATTTACAAGGTTGTGAGTGAATTTTTAGACACACCTTCAAAAATAACAGAACAAGTAAAGAAAACTAAAATTGTATTGGAGTCTTTTAAAACCGATAAATCTTCATCTGAATTAGCTAGTCTTGCTTTAAATAAGTTCATTTAACAGCAGCATATTTCGATAAATAAATTGTTCACATTAAGGTAAAAAAGACTGTATTTTACGAACTATAGATATAGAATAAATTAACCATGGGTTTTATTGCTATATTATTTACTTTAGGTCTTTTAGTAGTTGGAGGAAATCTAGCTAACAAATCTGATGACAACCTATTGGAGACAAAGAAAATAGAAGCAGTAGCTAATAAACCAATAGAAACAAAACCAGTCATAAAAGAAATCACACCTGAACCAGTTAAAGAAGAAGTAAAAGTAGAACCAGTTAAAGAAGAAGTAAAAGTAGAACCAGTTAAAGAAGAAGTAAAAGTAGAACCAGTTAAAGAAGAAGTAAAAGTAGAACCAGTTAAAGAAGAAGTAAAAGTAGAACCAGTTAAAGAAGAAGTAAAAGTAGAACCAGTTAAAGAAGAAGTAAAAGTAGAACCAGTTAAAGAAGAAG
>Ga0209502_10000297_pt1 | contig 54425 bp, 55 predicted proteins | sample ArcticOcean_MG_C_10_FD_187442 | JGI IMG/M metagenome (GOLD analysis project Ga0209502, IMG submission 187442) | Marine microbial communities from western Arctic Ocean - ArcticOcean_MG_CB11_90 (SPAdes) (version 2) | ecosystem: Environmental > Aquatic > Marine > Oceanic | place: Arctic Ocean... | reverse complement strand
AACTATATGATCACATAATGAAAGTTGCTAGAACCTATCAAATACCAAATTTTAAAAAAAGTGTAACAACTGAAGTAGAAAGAAAGAAAAGAAAAAACATAAAAGGACTTGTTATTTTTAACGTAGGAATAAAAAAAATTAATGTGAAAGTTAAAATGGAGAACTTTCCAAAGCCATTAGTAAAAGATTTTACGCCTATAAAACAAAACAAGACTGAACTAATTAAAGACTTTAAACAATTTATAAATGAAGTAAATAGCCTAGAGAAGACTTTGTTGAAAAGTAAAAGGAAAAATAAACATTATCATCTAATGTTCGGAGATATTAATACGAAAGACTGGTTTACACTAATTGCATTTCATATGGCACATCACGAAAAGCAAAAGAAAAGAATAAACGAGTTTTTAGAATCTAGCTAATTGAATTATTAACTATGTACAACACCGTGTATAATTAATTGCTAGTGCTAACCTACTTACGAAAATCCCTACCTGCCGCAGGTAAACTCGTGGATTTTCTTGGTCGGTAATTATTTAGTAAGTTTATAGCTTAAACACAGCAACTTGCCATATTCAATACCCTTGGCATTCATTTAAACTCATAGCTGATCTAAATTTAAAATGGATAGAAATAAAATTGAATACTTAAAGGAAAAGCAAAAGTTACTTCAAAAGGAGAACCAATTGAAAGAATTGCGCAAAAGAATCGCTCCCAAATTAAACTATCTAGAAGAACATAGTTTCGCTTTCAAAGTATTTTATGATTTCAAATATATCAATTGGATAAATGACAATATAAAAGTCCGACCCAAAGATGATTACAGAGGTAGTCACGGTGACTTTCAAATTGATGTTGATGATTTAAATGTTGTTAATACAAAAATAGCATCAAAAGATGACTTTCTAACCGTTGGGCCAATCGCAGAGTTCTTTAATAGAATTTCTAATGACACAACACTCATAATATGCGCTCTTGGGGGAGATCCAGAATTAGGAATATCAAAAGAAGCTTTCCTTTCAAATCCATCCCTGTTTTTTTCAAGTCCAGAGACTTGGGTGTTAAGTGCGGACAAAACATCAATAATCGAAAATATTTTGGAGCAAGGTGTGTTAAGGTTTATAGACATTACTCAATCAAAACCAATATTAAGAGTCAAATCAATAATAAACTATTAAAAAAACGAAATGTCAACGCAACAAACCATATGCAAACCCTTGGCAGTAATCTGATCTAAACCCAATCGGAATCTTCTAAAGTAAAGATTTCGCTTATCTCAACTTCAAAAATTTGAGCTAACCTCAAAGACAAAACTGTTGATGGAACATATTTTCCCAATTCCATAGCATTAATTGTTTGTCTACTAACTTTTGCTAGTATAGCTAAATCTGCTTGCGTAATATTTTTTTTTGCTCTCTCAACTTTAATACTATTCTTCATAACGAGCAGATTTTTTAAGTTTAGAAATTTGCCAATTAAACCGAATCATAAAAAATAGTAAAATTGTAAACATGTTAAATATCATAACCCATAAAAAAGACATATCGAATATGAATAGAAATGATATTAAAAGAATAGCGTAGTTTAAATAAACAGCCCAAACCAAAGACTCCAACCTAATTTTGGAAATATATTCATCTTCTGACTCTTCTTTAGAAAAAGCAACTAATAATGAACTCAATATAACAAGAACACCCAAAATTTCATTTAAAATATTGTTGTTAACTATTCCGATGAAATGCTTGTCACCAAAAAGCTCGTCAATAAAAATAGCAGGGATATTAAAATCTAAAGAATTAGGTTCGAACTCAAAAATAAGAGTTGTCAAACCAATGATTGCAGATGGAATGAATATTAACCACCCAATTTTTTTGTACTTGTTAGGAAACAGATAATTCAATTTCATAGTTAAAATATTAAAGTTTTGTCAAATGTAAAACAAATAACTCTAAATGACAAATAAACTTTACTTTAAGTAAAACAAACGCTACTACTAACGCCGTATGTCATTTATTGCTGGTTTTAGCTTACTCACAAAAATCTTTGCAGATTTTCTATAGCTGGTTCTAGCCTACTTACTAAAATCCTTACAGATTTTCTGTGTTGGTTTTGTATTTGCTAAATTAGTTGCTTAAACACGCAGCGAAATCAAACACAATTACGTTGGCAATTATTAAGAACTAAACTTCATGCTATATGAGTATCCTACTAATATTTGAAAATAAAAATGTTGAGCCCTGGGAAAAAGCTCTTAAAGAAAAATTACCGAATACCACAATTGAAGTCTATCCGAATATAAAAGACAAAGACGTGGTAGATTTTGTGATTTGTTGGAAACCGATAAAAAACGTGTTTGAGCAATTTCCAAACATAAAAGTTATTCAATCTGTTGGTGCTGCAGTTGATCATATTATAAGCACACAAACCATTAATAATAACAGTACAATAACACGTATTGTTGATGAAAGGTTATCAAACGATATGTGGGAGTTTTTACTCGCAATTGTTTTATCAGAACTAAAAAACACTAGAACGTACTTAAAACAGCAAGCACAGAGTGCTTGGAAACAACAAGATTATAGAACTATTAATGATATGACCATTTCTATTTTAGGTTTAGGAAAAATTGGAGGTTATGTTGCTGAAAAATTTGCTCAAATTGGCTTCAAGGTAAAAGGCTGGAGCAACTCTAAAAAACAGATTTCAAAAGTTACAAGTTATCATGGAGAAAATGAGTTTGATTCGTTTTTAAATAATTCCAATTTTTTAATTAATCTATTACCATTAACAGATCAAACCAAAGGAATTTTAAATAAAAAAACTTTCCAAAAATTACCTAAAGATTCCTTTCTTATTAATGTTGGTCGAGGAGAACATTTAGTTGAAGATGATTTAATTAATTCTCTAGATAATTCAAAACTATCTGGAGCATTTTTAGATGTTTTTTTAAAAGAACCGCTACCTAAAGAACATCCGTTTTGGAAACATGCTAAAATTCAAATAACACCACATGTTGCAAGTTTAACTAATGTAGCAACATCCATAGAACAGATTACAGAAAATTACACCCGTTTCTTAAAAAAAGAAAAACTATTAAATGTTGTGTCACTAAAAAAAGGATATTAAAATTATGAACTCAATATTTGATCTTGCATTTAAAGTAACAGACATAGAAAGTACAATTAATTCTATTACAATATCTTAGATTGTGAACTAGGAAGACAGATTATAGACGTTGTGTTTTATTTCTGATAGTATTTATTACAAAATAGCTGATAATACTATTGTTGAAATTATGGCAATAATTAGAAAACAAGATTTATAAAATAATCTCTGATTTTAAAAAATTACAGTAGCATAACACCGTATATAATTTATTGCTAGTGCAAGCTACTTTACAAAAACCCTTCCTTCAACAAGCTTAGTGAAATAGTGTCTGCCTGTCGGCAAATAGGAGTTTTCTATATTGGTTTTATATTTACTAAATTAGTTGCTTAAATAGCACAACAAATCATATTTAAACACCTAACCAATTAATGAAAATACACCAAATTATATTTATGAAGTTAAACAACATGCCTGTCTTTATTGCCATATCAATTCTAGGATTATTATCCATTATACTTCCAGTATTTATTCTGCCTGATTTGAAGCCCTATGAATCACCTTTATTCCCTTTAATTAGAACTGGAATTGAAGGGGTTTCAATTTACAGTTTAGGCTTCCTTTTCTTTTCGGGATTTATTGTTAAGTTATTTAGTAAAATCTCCTTTTGGAAAATTGGTTTAATGAGTATGGTTTTATTTCCACTAGCTGCTATCTGCGAAATGATATTAGATTCTTCTTCTCATAGTCTGTTTCCAATTGAATTTATACTCTATGGCTTTTATACTATCCCAGCAATTATAGGAGCGGCAACATCTCAAGTTATCAGGCGTTTTGTTATAAAAAAGAAGTAAAAGCTGGCTACAACACTTATAAAATTAATTGCCGGTTCTTGCTTACTTTACGGAAATTTAACCTCAACAAGTTCAGTAACAATCTAGATCTTCTAATTGGTTTTATATTTGCTAAATTAGATGCTTAACCACGCAACTCACCATTTACAAACACGTTGGCAATAATTAAAGCAGAATGAGAAAAATAATTATACAAGGAATAAAATTCGACGAAAAATCTTCTTATCAAAAAGGCCCTAAACTAGCTCCTCCATTAATAAGAGAAGCTTTAAATTGTGGTTCTGCAAATATGTATACAGAAAACGTAATCTCAATCGAAAATTCAATACTCGATGATAAGGGTGATTTTGAAATATCTGAATATTTCGATATTGAAAAAATAACTAAAAAACACCTTAATTCTGGCGCCAAAATTTTCACTTTAGGAGGAGATCATTCTATAACCTTTCCAATAATTAAAGCACATAATGAAAAATATCCTAAATTAGACATTCTTCATATTGATGCACATGCTGATTTATATGATAATTACGAAGGAGACAAGTATTCTCACGCTTGCCCTTTTGCAAGAATTATGGAAAATGGATTTGCTGTGAAATTAGTTCAAGTTGGTATTAGAACATTAAACACGCACCAAGCCCAACAAGCAGCTAAATTTAATGTTGAAATACATCAGATGAAAGATTTAGATTTGAGCACAATTCCAACATTTAAAAACCCTTTATATATTTCTTTAGATATGGATGGGTTTGACCCAGCTTTTGCACCTGGAGTTTCACATCATGAACCAGGTGGGCTATCTTCTAGAGAAGTAATAAATTTAATCCAAAGCATAGATACTGAAGTTATTGGAGCCGATATTGTAGAATATAATCCAACCAGAGACTTTCAAAATATGACTGCTTTTTTAGCTGCTAAAATGATGAAAGAAATAATTGGTAAAATGATATAAAGAAGAAACTATTGCCAACCTCTTTATAATTAATTACAGATTCTAGCCAACTTGCAAAAACCCTGCATGCCGCAGGCAAGCTCACAGATTCTCTATCTGTATTTTTTTTTCTAAATTTAGGCCTTAAACAGGCCTTCAATAATGCACAAACACGTTCTCAATAATTTAATGAAACAATGATAAAATTAATAGAAAGAGCATATGCGCATACAGGAAGATTGGCCATCAAAAGTAATTATCAAAATTACACTTATGATCAACTCTTAGATAAATCTGAAAGTTTCGCTATCAAAATATTAAATAGTGCAGAAGATTTGAACGGAGCGCGAATAGCTTTTCTTGTTCCTGCTAGTTTTGAATATACGGCAATACAATGGGGTATATGGAGAGCTGGTGGTATTGCGGTTCCTCTTTGTGAAAAACATCCTTTACCTTCAATTGAATATATTCTTAAGGATACCGGGGCTTCTATTGTAATTTTTTCAGAAGAATATAAGGCTCTACTAATGCCACTTTTTAACAGCAGTGAAATTGTTTTTATTCTATCAACAGAAATTGGTAATCAAAAAGGGAGTTTGCCAAATGTAAATATAGAACGAGAAGCTCTAATACTGTATACAAGCGGCACAACAGGATCACCTAAAGGAGTAGTAACAACCCACAAGAATATTGAGGCACAAATAACGGCGCTCACAACATCTTGGGAATGGAATAAAAATGACCATGTACTCAACGTACTTCCTCTTCATCATGTTCATGGCATTATTAATATATTAGGCTGTGCGCTTTGGAGTGGCGCTTGTTGTGAATTTCTGCCTAAATTCAACCAAAAAAAAATTTTTGATGTGTTCTGTAAAGGTGAAGTAACTATTTTTATGGCGGTTCCAACCATTTATTTTAAATTGATTTCATATTATAATACCCTTTCAGCACCTCAACAGAATTTAATTTCAATACAGCTTAATAAATTTAGGTTAATGGTATCTGGTTCTGCAGCATTGCCTGTTAGCGTTCTAGAACAATGGAAAAAAATTAGTTCCCATACTCTGTTAGAAAGATATGGAATGACCGAAATGGGAATGGCTATTAGCAATCCATATAACGGACAGCGAAAACCTGGCCATATTGGTTTCCCATTGCCTGAGGTTCAAATACAATTAGCCGATGAAAACAATACAGTTATTGACCAAGAGGGCTTGCCAGGCGAGATTCAGGTAAAAGGTCCTAATGTTTTTAAAGAATACTGGAACAAACCAAAAGAAACCAAAGATACATTTACCTCTGATGGATGGTTTAAAACTGGAGATATTGCCGTTTTAAATGAAGGAAGTTATAAGATTCTAGGCAGAAATTCTGTTGATATTATAAAATCTGGAGGGTATAAAATATCAGCCCTAGAAATTGAAGAAGTATTGAGAAAACACCCAAAAATAAAGGATTGCGGCGTTGTTGGAATCCCAAATTTAGAATGGGGAGAAATCATTGGGGCTAGTATTATCTTAGAAACAAATGATCTGGATATTGAAAAACTGAAAGAATGGTTAAATGAAAAACTCCCCAGTTATAAAACACCTAAAAAATATATAATTCAAGATGATTTACCCAGAAATGTTATGGGTAAAGTAACTAAAAAAGATATCACAAAATTATTTACCAATAACTAATAATACTATATGAAAATTTACGGAGTTGCACTTTTGGCAGCATGTTTTTTAGCAGGAAAATTACTGGGTAATGTGTTGGGTAATCTTATCAATATTGAAAGTGATATTGGTGGTGTAGGGTTTGCCATGTTACTTTTAATGGTTTCGAGCATGTATCTAAGAAAAAAAGGATGGATGGTTGAAGAAACAAAACAAGGAATTTTATTCTGGAGCTCTATTTACATTCCAATTGTTGTTGCCATGGCGGCTACCCTCAATGTTAACGCTGCCATGTCTGGAGGTGTTGTAACTCTCTTTGCGGGTATAGGGGTTACTTTAGTGTGCATGCTACTTGTACCCTTGTTGTCTAAAATAGGAAGACGTAGTGAAACAGTATTATCTGAAAAAACAAAGAATGGAAATCGTTAAAAATATCATTGACAAAAACGGACTCATACTTGCTTTTCTTTTTGTAGGAGTTATTATGCTGTTTTCCTTTTGGGTTTCTAAGTACCTTACTCGCAACAAAATTCCAAGTGTAGCTATTGCTATTATCATTGGTTTGTCACTTGCCCTTTTTGGGGATAATAATGGAATTGCAGATATTCCAATTTTTGCAGGTATGGCCGTATTGGGTGGGTCTATGTTTCGTGATTTTGCTGTTGTATCAACTGCCATGAGCGCAGATCTTTCTAAAATAAAGGGCGCCGGGCTTGCTGGAATTATTTCATTATTTATCGGAGTAACTGTTTCGTTTTTTTTGGGTGTTTTAATAGCCTTTTCTTTAGGTTATACTGATGCAGAGAGCCTCACTACCATTGCCGCAGGTGCCTGTACCTATATTGTTGGTCCTGTAACTGGTTCTGCAATAGGAGCAAGTTCTGAGGTAATTGCCATTAGCGTAGCAACTGGCGTAGTAAAAACAATTTTTACTACTGTTATCACACCATTAATAGCAAAGAAAATTAAATTAGACAACCCCCATTCTGCGGTAGTTTTTGGAGGCTTAATAGGAACTACTAGTGGCGTAGTAGCGGGCCTTGCCGCGACTGATGAAAAGCTGGTTCCTTATGGCGCACTAACCTCTACCTTCTACACAGGGCTTGGTTGTTTATTGTGCCCTTCTATATTTTACCTTTCCGTAAAGTTTCTGCTTCTCTAAAAACTATTGCCAACATTGTGTACAATTAATTGCTAAATACAATATTACTTTTAAAAACCCTCTCTAATTTTATGTCCTTTATTTTTTCGCTAACTTTAGTTCCTAAACAACATAACATACTATATACAAATAAGTTATGCGAAATATCGCTGTAAAAATGACATTAAATAAATTATTGATTGAATTTTATAAAGAAAATGGAATTCCTGAAAATGGGGGAATAGACAAAGATACTTTTGAGATAAAAATATTTGGAATTAAACTAAAGTTTCCAAATCCGAAATTTAGAAAAGATGTTACTCATATTCACGACTTACAACATATTCTGAATGACTGTGATACTTCTTGGAGAGGAGAAGCATTTATTGCTGGTTGGGAAATATCAACTGGAATGTGGAAATACTTTCCTGTCTGCACTTTTAGTTTTTGGGCAATGGGATATAGTTTATGGCTACATCCTAAAGCAGTTTTTAGCGGATTTAAAAAAGGATTAAATGATATTGGAATTATTGACTTAAAAATAAGTAAACCTGACTTAATGAAAATGGATTTTAACAAATTAGTTGAGATTACAGCTAAAGATAAAACTAGTGATATGGGGTTTTTACAATGGAGTCAATTTATTTTTTGGATTGCAATTAGTCAGATAATTTTTCTTTTCCCTTTGGTAATTTTAACTATTGGGTTTGGTTGGTTTTTAAAATAAAACTACTTATAAAAACGTGATATAAAAGGTGTTTTAGTAATTAAAAAAATTGTTGTTTTTTGTTAGCTTAATTATCTTGCTCGAAAATTTCTGTCTGCCGCTGTCAATGTTTTGTTTTAAAAAAACCAAAGATTTACTAGAATAAGCACATTATAAATAATAGAGAAGCACATGCATATAGTATCAAATTAGAATTGCTGCATTATTATTTTTAAATTCACATTCCATTCTGAACTACTAAAAATGAAAGAAAAGTATAAATTAACTATTTTAATAATAGTTATGTCGTTTTCTAATTTAATAACTCAAGCACAATTTATTTCATTCGAACACGATGGTATTAACCGTCAATATATATATTATGAGCCCTCGAGTTTAAATGAGAATATGCCTTTGGTATTTGTTATGCATGGCTTTACTGGTGATGCAAATAATATAAGAAGTTATTCTCAAATGAATCAAATTGCAGATCAATACGGTTTTGCGGTTTGTTATCCTAGAGGAACTCTTGATTCTAATGGAGATAGATTCTGGAATGTCGGATATGCGTTTCATCAATCTGAAACAGTAGATGATGTTGGTTTTTTAACTGAACTAGCTGAATACCTTCAAATAACACATAATTTGAATCCTGATTATACGTTCGCAACTGGCTTTTCTAATGGTGGAGAAATGTGTTACATGCTTGCTTGCCAAGCATATAATACGTTTAGGGCTGTAGCACCTGTAGCTGGCATGATTATGCAAGACATCCTAAATGAATGCAATGATAGCCTACCCATACCGTTGTTTGAAATACATGGGTCTGAAGATAGTACAACCCCTTTAATAGGAGACCCAAATAACAATGATGGGTGGGGTGCTTATCCAAGTATCCCATTTACAATAAATTATTTTGTGGAAAAAAATGAATGTACTTCTGTCGATACTCAAACATTACCAGACTTAGATATTACAGACGGAAGTATTGTAAATAGTTCTAAGTATTTAAATGGTATTAATAATAATGAAATATGGTATTATGAAGTTGTAGGTGGCGGACATGATTGGCCCGGAGATTCAGGAAATATGGATATTAATGCAGGTGAAGAGGCCTGGTTGTTTTTTCAAAATCATATAGATAATACACTGTCAGTTATAAATTTTGAAGATCTAAAAAACACCATACGTGTTTTCCCTAATCCTACTAGTAATGTAGTTAATATAGAAACCAATGGTTCGTTTGAAATTAAAGAGATGGTTCTTTATAACGCTTTAGGAGAAAGAATTCTCTTAAAAACTACTAACAAACTTATAGACCTCACTAATTTAAATACAGGTATTTATTTATTGAGGGTTAAAACTTCTAACGAAACAATAACAAAAAAAATTGTAAAAAATTAAACAATTATTAAGAGAAAATAAAAATGAGTATTCAAAAAGTATATAATATGTAAGCTAAGCAATACAACACTAATAATAAGACCTGTGATTTAGACAAAACAACTGCAGCTAAAACATTAATAAACAGACTATTGAATCTTCAACTCTAATAAAAAATTAACTAGAGGTTTCAAAATACAGTCAGAAATTTTGTGACGTGGTAATCATCATAACTTTATAAATAGTCATAATTTAAATAGGTAAGAACCCACCATCTAATAAAATATATAATTGCTAGCTATTCTTTTTTATTTCGTAAATTACTGACCTAAAAGCAGCATGTTTAAAACCTCTTCTATTGATCAATAAAAACTCAAAAAAGAGGAAAATTATACTGAGCACTCAAAAAAATAATTACATATTTAGTTAAAGACAGCTAGTAAAATGTCAGATAATCAAGACTACCGAAGTAATAAATTAATTGATAGACTGCCAAAACACTTAAAACAGTTCATCAAGCCTCAAAAGTATGAAGAATACTCTACTATAAACCAAGCAGTTTGGAGGTATGCAATGAAACGTTTATTAAATTATTTAACAAACGTTGCTCATAATTCCTATTTATCAGGTTTAAAAAAAACTGGGGTAAGTATTGAAGAAATTCCAAGCATGTATGGAATGAATCGAATACTCAAAGAGATTGGCTGGGCTGCAGTTGCAGTAGATGGTTTTATTCCGCCAAATGCTTTTATGGAGTTTCAAGCCTATAAAGTATTAGTTATTGCCTCAGATATAAGACAGTTAGAAAATATTGAATACACTCCCGCACCAGATATTATTCATGAATCTGCAGGTCATGCTCCAATAATTGCCAATCCTGATTATGCAGAATATTTGAGAAGACTAGGAGCTATTGGCTCAAAAGCTATTCTTTCTAAGTATGATATGGATTTATATGAAGCTGTTAGGAGCTTGTCTATTTTAAAGGAAGCTGATGGAACAAGTAAAGACAAAATTGATGCAGCTGAAATAGAAATTCAGAAACTTCAAAGCATGAAAGTGCCACTTTCTGAAATGGCACAAATTAGAAATCTTCAATGGTGGACTGTAGAGTACGGATTAATTGGAGATCTTAGTAACCCAAAAATATATGGAGCAGGTCTTTTGTCTTCTATCGGTGAAAGTATTTCTTGCTTAAAAAACAATGTAAAAAAAATCCCTTATACTGTGGCTGCTGCTCAACAACAATTTGATGTTACCAAGCCCCAACCACAATTATATGTTACCCCTAGTTTTCCTCATTTAATGCAAGTTTTAGAAGAGTTTGCAAATACCTTAAGTTTACGAAAAGGTGGCAGAAAAGGAATAGAAAAACTAATCGCTTCCAAAATGGTTGGAAGTATAGAATTGTCTAGCGGGCTGCAAGTGTCTGGCAAATTTTCAAAAATACTATTAAATGAAAATAACAATGTAATTTTCTTTAAAACTGAAGGACCTACCGCATTATCTTATAGAGAAAAAGAATTAATAGGACACGGAATAAATTATCACAAAGACGGTTTTAGCTCTCCTTTAGGCAAGTTAAAAAACATTAAACTTGCTATAGAAGATATGGGGCCTAATGACCTAAAGGCTTATAATTTTTGTGATGGAAAATTACTTTTCTTTGAATTTGAAAGCGGGATTAAAGTTGAAGGATTGAATATCACTGGTATAAGAAATGCTCAAGGAAAATTAATGTTAATTCGTTTAAAAGATTGTACAATAACCTATAAAGGAGAGTTTTTGTTTTTACCTGAACACGGCATTTATGACATGGTAGTTGGAAATGATATCACCTCTGCATTTGCTGGTTCTGCAGATAGCAATTCCTTCCCTAATTTATACGGTGAATCTTTAACAAAAACTATTAAAAAAGTAACGTCCGACTCTACAATAACCTTAGAAAAATATTACGGTAGTATACGAAAGTACAGAAACGAAAGTACCGATGATCCTGAATTTCTAGAAGATTTATTTAAAAAACTAACAGTCCAATATCCTGCAGAATGGCTGCTACTTCTAGAAATTATGGAAGTATCAAATAACCCCTCTTTAATTCAATCAATTCATGACTATTTGGAGAAGTTAATAGTGTTACATCCTAAATTAAACTCGCTTATTTCCGATGGAATTAAAATGATAAAAACCTGATTATAAGTTAATTAAATTATCTCACCAAATAACCAGCTACCAAAAAAAACTTTAGAACTATTAGATTTTTATTTACTAATTTAGTGCGTTTTCAAAACAATATGAAATATAGAAAATACATCACAAAAAATTATACCAAAATAAATGAGTTCGGGAAAAATAATTATAGGTAGTGTTGAGTGGTGTAGCTTTCCACAAATAAATATACCAACAATAAAAGCCAGAATAGATTCAGGCGCCAAAACCTCTGCCTTACATGCAATTAATATTGCTACTTTTAAAAAAAACAACGTTTTATGGGCTAGTTTTGATGTTCATCCTATTCAAGATGATGGAAGAACTGTTGTTCATTGTGAAGCACCTGTTTTGGATAAAAGAAGAGTTAAAAGTTCTAGCGGAAATAGTGAACTTAGGTATGTAATTAAAACAATTTTATCTATAGCCGAAAACACTTGGGAGGTTGAGCTTACATTAACTAATAGAGATTCTATGGGGCATAGAATGCTTTTAGGTAGGCAAGCAATGTCTGGAAAAATGCTAGTTGATCCTGAATCTTCATTTTTATTGGGTGAACCAACACATGATTTGCTTAAACAACATTATCATTCAAAAGTAGTGAAGAACTCTGGTTTAAAGATTGGTCTTCTTGCCAGCAATCCAAATTTATATAGTAACCGAAGAATCGTAGAGGCTGGCCAGCAAAAAGGACATAGTATAGAATTTTTAAACATAAAAGATTGCTACATTAAATTAGATGGTAAAAAACCTGAGGTACATTATCGTGGAGGAAGAGTTTTAGATGATTTTGACGCAATTATTCCCAGAATAAAACCAAGTATGACTTTTTATGGATGCGCTTTAACTCGTCATTTTGAAGCCATGGGTGTTTACACTTTAAATACAGCGTCTTCAATTACAAAATCTAGAGACAAGTTGTTTTCATTGCAAATGCTCATTAATAAAGGATTGCCTATTCCAACAACAGGCTTTGCTAACTCTCCTTTAGACACAGATGAGCTAATAGATATGGTTGGAGGAGCCCCTTTAATTGTTAAGCTTTTAGAAGGAACACAAGGAAAAGGTGTTGTATTAGCTGAAACAAAAAAAGCAGCAGAAAGTTTAATTAATGCCTTTAAAAGCCTAAAAGCAAACATCTTGGTTCAAGAGTTTATTAAAGAAGCTAAAGGTGAAGACATTCGTTGTTTTGTTATAAATGGAAAAGTAATTAGCAGCATGATGAGAACTGCTGCTCCAGGAGAATTTAGGGCAAACATCCATTTGGGAGGCACAGGTTCAACCGTAAAAATAACACCAGAAGAAAAAAAGGTTGCCTTACTAGCAACTAAAACATTGGGGCTAAAGGTAGCAGGAGTCGATATCATTAGAGGGCAAAAAGGGCCTCTACTTCTTGAAGTTAACTCATCCCCTGGCCTTGAAGGTATTGAAGGAATCTCTAATAAAGATATTGCTGGTAAGATGATAGAAGGCTTAGAAAAAGATTTAAAATATACCCCTAAGAGTCTTGAAAAAGACTGAGGGGCTCTTATTTATTTGTAAAGAAGAGGAAAGTTCCTTACATTGAAAACGCTCTAAGACTCTGTTTTTTTACTCAATAAAGTAAAAGCAACTAATAATTATGGAAAATGACGCCTTAAGTAAGTTAATCCCTGTATCTGTTTTGCTTATTCTAGGAATCTTTGAGGCTATTGGTGGCTTGTATTTAGATGATAAAAGATCAAAAAATGACTTTACTATTGAGCTACTAAGCCTTATAAGCTTGCCAACTTTAATACAGCCAGGTATCTTTCTTTTTGTTCTTTGGTTTATGGGAGCTAGTTTCCCTGGATTAGAAGATTATTATCTCACCTCTTCTCTTTGGTGGCACGTTGTTGCCTTTCTTATACTAGATGATCTAACTCAATACTGGTGGCATAGACTATCGCATATAAACAAAAAAATGTGGAAGCTTCATAGACCTCATCATGTGGTAGAAGAAATGGGAGTGCTTGTTACCTATAGAAACGCAGTATTATACTATGCATTTATGCCGGGAATTTGGTTTTCAGCTGTTTTAATCTACTTAGGAATGGGGTATGTATACTTGTTTTATCTGCCCATAAAATTAATTGTTATACTATTAGCTCACAGCGAAACTAAATGGGATAGATTTCTTTATCGCTATAAAATACTAAGGCCATTAGCGTGGGTTGTTGAGCGAACAATTTCTACGCCTAGCACCCATTTTGCGCATCATGGTTTAACATCAGAAGATGGTGTTTCTAACCCTAATGGAAATTATGGCAACCTTCTCTTTATTTGGGATGTAATTTTTGGAACATCTAAAATTACTCGCAAGTATCCCACAAAATTTGGTGCATGGAATCAAATAAAAGAACCTTGGTATGTGCAGCTTCTTTTTCCTTTGATAACCTCCAAAGATCCAAAAAGTGAATTACACTCTATAAAGACCAATAATGACTATGATCCGTCTATAGGTTTTAAAGACTTTACAAAATAGCTATATTGCTGGTACACTATAAAGACATCTCTTATAATCATTACTATATCTAACAATCAATCATCATGAAAAAAATAATTCTTTTAATTGTCACTGCTGCTGTAATTCTAATTGGTGTTTTAGTTTTTAACACCATCATGCTAAGCTCTAAACAAGTAAGTTCAGAAAAAATTGATAAAATAAGCCTCCCTAATGATGTTTTTGAAAATCTCTCTGAAGGATTAAAATACAGAACAATTTCTTTTGGAGGTGATGCTGTTCCAGATTCTACTGCATTTTTTGGTTTTCATCGGTTTCTTAAAAAAACATTTCCATTAACACACTCAAAACTACAATTAGAAAAAATTAACACCTATAGCTTACTTTATACGTGGAAAGGTATAGATTCATTAAAAAAACCAATTATATTATTGTCTCACCAAGATGTTGTTCCTGTAGATCAACCCACTTTAAACGATTGGGAAGCAGGCCCTTTTGAAGGTAAAATTTCGGATACAGATATTATTGGTCGTGGAACACTAGATGATAAAGGAACTTTAATAGGTCTTCTTGAAGCTGTTGAAAAACTTCTTGAAGAATCTTTTCAACCTTCACAAACAATCTACCTTGCCTTTGGACATGATGAAGAAGTTGGAGGGCCAAATGGAGCGGCTGAAATAGCAAAATATTTAAAATTAAAAGGTGTACGTGCTTCAATGACACTAGATGAAGGTGGGTTTTTAGCAGAAGGATTGGTTCCTGGAGTTGATAAAACCGTTGCCATGATTAATTTAGCTGAAAAAGGCTTTGCTTCTTTTGAACTAACAGTAGAAACCAAAGGCGGACATAGCTCTCAACCACCAAAAGAAAATACTATTGGAATGTTAGCTCAAGCTATTGTAGATCTAGAAAATAATCAACTGCCTTATAAGCTTGTAAAGCCTGTAGACTACCAACTTGAGTATATGGGCCCTGAAATGCCTTTTTTTAGTAAACTAGCATTTGCCAATCCTTGGTTATTTAAAAATACTATTTTAGAAGCCTTAAATGCACATACTACAACGGCTCCAACCATTATAGGTGGTGGAGTTAAAAATAATGTGATTCCTACTGTTGCTAAAGCAACTATTAATTTTAGAATTTTGCCTGGCGAAACCATTGAATCTGTTCAAGAGCATGTTCAAAACACCATATCTGACAAAATTAAAGTAGAAGCCGTTGGGTATTTATCGAACCCATCTCCTGTTTCTGGTATAGACTCTCAATCTTACAAAATACTTGAAAAGACCATACGAGGTATGTTTCCAAAGAGCGTTGTAGTTCCTGGACTTGTTGGTGGAGGTACAGACGCGCGCTACTTTTATGAAATATCAGATGATGTTTACCGTTTTTACCCCATTCGTTTAGGTCCTAACAGCATGTCTAGATTTCATGGAATAGATGAAAAAATAAGCAAAAATAATTACAAAGAAATTATTGAGTTCTCATATCACTTAATAAAGAAATTTAATTAGAATTAACCTTATTGAACAATCATAAAAGTATTTGATACAAAATAACCAAATGAAAAAAGAAATTACTGAAGAACTAGGTCTTAATTATGAGCTTCTCTGCGAATTAACATCTACATTAGACAAGCCCATACAAATTGGTCAAACACCATTTGGCGAACGAACCATCTACCCAGTAAGTGGTGGTACATTTGAAGGCCCAAAATTAAAAGGAAAAGTACTTGCTAATGGTGGTGATTGGGTGTTGCGTTTAAACTCAACAACAAGCAAACTAGACGTGAGAGTGGTACTTGAAACAGATGATGGCGAACTAATCTATTCTTATTACGAAGGCTTTATTCATATGAATGCAGATGGAAGTTATTATTTTAGAACCAACCCTGTTTTTCAAACAAGTTCCAAAAAATACAACTGGTTAAATCATACAATTGCCATAGGGGTTGGAAAATTAATTAAAGGAGGCGTTGCCTACAAAATTTATGCAATAAAATAAGCTTACTTCACACTAATGAAATACGCACTACTATTTATAACTTTATTAATACCATCTCTAGTGAATAGCCAAGAGATTCATTTTACATCTAATTCTAGATTGGTGCTTGGGATGGGCACAGATAAATCTGCCTCAGTAAGTGCTGGTGATATAGATAATGATGGTGACATAGATTTAGTGGTTGCTAATGGTAGGCATTGGCCACAAACCAACAAGGTATTCATTAACAATGGGTCTGGTAAATTTACTGTTGCCAAGGCTCTTGACAATATTGAAGAAACAAGTTATGCAACAGAATTAGCAGATATAGATAATGATGGAGATTTAGATGTAATTGTAGGTAATGATATGGCTCCAAATGCACTTTATTTAAATGACGGAGCTGGAAATTTTCTGAAATCGGGTAGTTTTGGCAATCCGTATTCTCCTACCAGAAATATAAAAACAGTAGATATTGATTCTGATGGAGATATCGATATACTGATTACCAATAGAGGAAAAGAAAATGAAATATGCTTCAATAACGGAAAGGGGCAATTTCCAAACATTGTGAAATTTGGATCAAAAAAAGACGCAACCATAGATGTAGATGTTGTAGACATTAATAAAGATGGTTACAAAGATTTAATAGTAGCCAATAGAGATGGTCAACAAAATTATATCTATTTAAATAATGGAAAAGGCCAGTTTCTAACAAAGTTTCCTTTTGGAAGTGGATCTGATGAAACAAGGTCTTTAGGTGTTGTTGATATTGATAATGATGGTTTTTTAGACATCATCACCGCTAATATTAGAGAGCCAAACGTAGTCTATTTTGGAAACAGTACTATGGAGTATCATAGAAAAATAGTTTTTGATACTTCCTCTAGTAAATCATATTCATTAGACTTTGGAGATATAGATGGAAACGGAAATACAGATATTGTAATTGCTAATTCTGGAGAACCAAATACTGTTTTTCTAAATTTTGAAAATGGAAGTTTATGGAAAAAAATTGTTCTAAAAAAGAGAAATCTATACACCTATGACATTATTCTTGCTGATCTAAATAATGACCAACAATTAGACATTATAGAAAGTAATTCTGATGCTATTAATTACTATTACCTCACTGTTCTTAAGAAAAAACAGGAGTAAGAAAAAGTGAATATCTATATACAAAATGAATTTCTCATTCAAGACTGCTAAAAAAACCTGGTTCTAAAAGATCAGTAATTATATAAGTTTTCTATTTGTATTTTATTTGGTAACTTTAATTTCAAAATCAACGTAGTTCTCATTAACAACTATCCAACAATTAATCTTATGAAAATATTTAAACTTCTGTGTATTTGCCTTCTTATATTGCCAATAACCCTCTACTCTCAAAAAAGGAAAAAGAAAGCAAAAAAACCTACTGTAGCTATAACAGACTCTTTGTTTCATGGTTTAAAATGGCGAAATATTGGTCCTTTTAGAGGAGGTAGAAGCGTAAGCTCAACAGGAGTTCTAGGAAAGCCTCATACCTATTATATGGGTTCTACTGGTGGTGGAGTTTTTAAAACTACTGATGATGGAATTACATGGAAAAATATCTCAGATGGTTTTTTTAAAACAGGTTCTGTTGGTGCTATTGCTGTTTCAGAAAGTGATCCTAATATTGTTGTTGTTGGTATGGGAGAACACGCAGCAAGAGGTGTTATGACTTCAATGGGAGATGGAGTCTATAAATCTATGGATGCCGGAAAAACATGGAAACATATAGGGCTAGATAAAACACGTCATATCTCTGATGTTATCATTCACCCAACCAATTCTAATATCATTTATATTACTGCTCAAGGAGCGCAGTATGCGCCTTCAAAAGAACGAGGCATCTACAAAACAACAGACGGTGGGAAAACATGGAAAAATATCTTATCTGTAAATAATACCACTGGTGCTTCTTCTTTGTCTATGGATATGACCAATCCTCGTATATTATATGCTGCAATGTGGCAACATCAAAGATACCCGTGGATTATGGAATCTGGTGGTGAAGCTTCTGGCTTGTTTAAATCTTCTGATGGAGGAAATAACTGGATAAAAATGACAACAGGCCTGCCAAAGGCTTTTGGAAAATCTGGGATTTCTGTTTCTAGAGCTAATCCAGATCGGGTATTTGCTGTAGTAGAGGCAGCAGATAAAAAAGGGGGTGTATACCGTTCAGATAATGCAGGAAAAACATGGAAACAGGTAAATAGCAATAGAGTTAATATTGCCCGTTCTTGGTATTATATGGAAATTTTTGCAGACCCACAGAATGAAAATACTGTCTATGTTTTAAACGCTCCAGTTATGAAGTCTATAGATGGAGGTAAAAGTTTTTCTAACATTCCTGTACCCCATGGTGATAATCATCATTTGTGGATTAATCCAACAGACAACAAGAACCTTATCAATTCTAATGATGGTGGAGCTAATATCTCTTTTAATGGAGGTAAAAGTTGGAGTACGCAGCAAAATCAAGCAACCTCTCAATTTTATAGAGTAATTACAGACAATTTAGTCCCCTATAATATCTACGGAGGACAGCAAGATAATTCTGCGATTGGTATTGCTAGTAGAACTAATGATGCCGGAATAGATTGGAAAGATTGGTATTCTGTAGCTGGTGGAGAAAGTGCTTTTATTGCTTTTGATCCAGACGCTCCTGAGTTAGTGTACGGAGGTACCTATCAGGGAAATATTAGCACCTGGTCTAGAACATCCAGAGAACAAAAATCAATTAAGGAATATCCAGAATTAGGCTTAAGTATTGCACCTAAAGATGCGAAGTATCGTTATAATTGGAATGCTCCTATTATTACCTCTCCTCACAATAGAACTACAGTGTATCATGCAGGTAATGTTGTTTTTAAAACAACAGATCAAGGAATTAATTGGTCTGCAATAAGTCCAGATTTAACCAAAAATGAAATTGCCAAACATGGCCCAGGTGGTGGCCCCTATACAAATGAAGCTGCTGGTGGCGAAAATTATAATACACTTACTGCTTTGGTAGAATCGCAGCATGAACAGGGTGTTTTATATGCCGGTAGTGATGATGGTCTTTTACATATCACAAAAAATGGAGGTGAAAGCTGGGAGAATATTACACCTGACGGAATTAAAGACGGTATCATAAATAGTATTGATGTTTCCCAACACAACCCTGCAACTGCCTATGTGGTAATTATGAGATACAAATCTATGGACTTAAATTCTCATATTTTTAAAACCAATAATTATGGGCAAACTTGGACTAAAATTATAGCCGGCTTAAATGATCCTAACGGTTTTGCACGGGTGGTAAGAGCAGATAAAAAACAACCAGGGTTATTATATGCGGGAACAGAAACTGGATTATATGTTTCAAACGATGATGGCATATTTTGGCAACGATTAAAACTAAACTTACCCATAGTTGCTATCAACGATTTAATTATACAAGACAACGACTTAGTGGCTGCAACATCTGGTAGAGGCTTTTGGATTTTAGATGATTTAGGAGCGCTGCAAAACAAGGGGCTACAGAATAAAGCTATTGAACTTGTAAAACCTAAAGCTACCTATAGAATTTTTGGCGGCACTTCTAAAGCTGTTGGTCAAGGACAAAACCCAAAAAGTGGGGTTACCTTCGATTATTATCTAGAAAAAAATATAGATTCATTACCCTTAACATTAGAGGTTTTACAGAACTCTCAGGTAATTAGAACCTACACCAATAAAAAGGTTGCAAATTTTAAATCGTGGCCAGGTGGCCCTTCTAAACCGCAAATTTTAGGGTCAAAAAAGGGATATAATCGTTTCACTTGGGATTTTCGCAGAGAACCGCTTCCTTCTATACATAAGGTTTTTATATTTGGCGGCTTATCTGGCTCAAGTGTTGCTCCAGGAAATTATACTTTAAGACTGACATTTGGAGATGTTGTTTCTGAAACTGAAGCAATAATTCTTTCAAACCCAAAAGTTGTTTCAAGCCCTGAAGATTTTATAGAACAGCAAAAGATGCTAGTTTCTATAGAAAATACCGTCAAAGAAATGCATGAATCTGTGAACCAAATGCGCTCTGCAAAAACACAGCTGACCAACTATGCCAAACTTTTAAAAGATACAAAGAATGCAGATTCTTTAATAGAAAAAGGCGAGGCCTTAACAAAGCGAATCAATAGCTGGGAAGAGAATCTAATACAGGCAAAGCAAAAAACATTTCAGGACGTTATTAATTTTAATAACAAGCTAAACGCACAATTAATTCAGCTAAAGAGTTATTTAGACCAAGCAAATCCTAAAGTTACTTCAGGAGCGAAAGAACGATTTAGAGATTTAATGGAAGATTGGCAGGTGTATAAAACCGAGAGAGATGCCATTATAACAACTGAAATGAATGCTTATAATGCACTTTACAAGTCTTTAGACATACCGGCGCTTATTATTAAAGATAAGAAGTAATGAGCCATTATGAAGTTTAAAAAATTGAGTCAACTTAAAATAATTTTGCTATGTTAACTATCTTGATTTAACAAAAAAACTATTCACCTAAAAAAAATAAAAATGGTAAAAGAAAATACAGAATTAATGGCAGAAGCTAGAGAATCACTCTCTGGAAATTGGGGATTGGCAATTGCAACCTTTCTAGTGTACGGAATAATTATATCTATTTTTCAAGTTATTCCAACAGTGGGTCCTGTTCTCGTTCTTTTTATTGCTGGCCCAATGTTGGTAGGTATTTCTATGTTTTCATTAAGCCTCTCTAGAGGTGAAAATGCACGATTAGAGCAAATTTTTGAAGGATTTAAAAATTATGGAACTGTATTAGGAGCCTATCTTTTAATGGTTGTGCTTATCTTACTTTGGATGTTGTTGCTAATAATACCAGGTATAATTGCTGCTATTGCATACTCACAAACCTTTTATATTTTAGCAGAAGATGATGCTATTAGCTCAATGGATGCTTTAAAAAAGAGCAAAGAAATGATGGATGGTTATAAGTGGAAATATTTCTGTCTTGGATTACGTTTTATAGGTTGGGCGTTGCTTTGTATACTAACTTTAGGAATTGGTTTCTTATGGCTTTCTCCGTACATACAAATTAGCTATGCAAAATTTTATGAAGACTTGAAGAATAATCAAGCAGTCAGTTAAACTAATTTTTTACAATACTGTGAAAAAATTGAATGACCAAATAAGGTCTTGATTTTATGATTAGAAAACTTATTTTTGATTTCTATCAATCTCTTTTTTATGGCCCATATTCTTAAAAACAATCATTTAGAACTACATATAGATGCACCTACAGAAAATTATAGCTGTACACGATTTGACTGGACGGGTAAAATTTCTCAGCTAAAGTTTCAAAACATTCCTTTAACCACTATTGAGAATACTGATCTTATAAATACCGCATGCTTTGGCAAAGGCTTTTATAATGAATTTGGAATAGATACTCCTTTAGGCTTTAATGAAACCGCCATTGGCGGTTGGTTTCACAAAATAGGAGTCGGATTATTAAAGAAGGAAAATGAGCAATACTTATTTCATAAAAAGTATGCTGTAAAACCTGCTAAATTTTCTGTTTCTACTGAAGCTAATGCCGTAATCATTCACTGTACATCAGAGGCTGTTAATGGATATTCCTATAAATTAACAAAAGAAATTGAATTGCATCATTCTAGTTTTACAGTTAAATACACCCTTCACAATACTGGTGAGAAAGAAATTGTTACCGATGAATATACTCATAACTTTATGGCCATAAATAAGGCTTCTATAGGCCAAAATTATGAGTTGTCTTTTCCTTTTCAATTAAAACCAGCACTTTTTGAAGAAACAGTAAATACGGAGCAAAAAGTTGCTATTGGTGATCAAAAAATCAAATTTAAGGACACACCCAAAGAACCGTTTTTTTTTAGCAACCTTTCAGGAGGTAATCAGGTACATGCTGAATGGAAATTAACTGATCTAAAAACGAATATTGGAATTAGAGAAACTGGAAATTTTCAAACAAACAAAATAAACGTATGGGGTTGGGGTCATGTAATTAGTCCGGAGTTGTTTTTTAAAATAAATATTAAAGCAGGAAAATCATTAGAATGGACTAGAACTTTAGAAGTATTTAAAATTAATTCCTAAATTTAGGAATTCAATGATATAAATTATCGGCCACATGAAGTACACAATTTCTTTTATCTGTCTTTTATTATGTTTTTCTATTTGTAAAAGTCAACGATTAAAAACACCCACATTAAGCCCTTTTAGTGAAATCTCACAAGAAATAGGACTTACTAAAATTAGTTTAGAATATTCTAGGCCCTCTGCTAAGGGAAGAAAAGTATTTGGCAATCTAGTGCCCTATAATACCATTTGGCGAACAGGAGCAAATGCCTCAACTAAAATTACTTTCACGGAATCTGCCAAAATTGGTGGACAGACAATTCTTCCCGGCACTTATGCATTCTATACCATTCCTGGTGAAGATCTTTGGACAATTATTATTCATTCAAACACAACCCTTAGAAGTATTGCTGGAGATGCTTACAAATCAGCTAACGATATATTTAGGTTTGAAGTAAAACCCATAAAAACAACGAACTATGTAGAAAGCTTTACCATGCAATTTGCAACACTCACATCAGACTCTTTAGAACTTCAACTTGTTTGGGAAAACACCTTAATTTCAATTCCTATTAAGCTAGAAGTAGCCAGCCAAATAGAGCAACAAATGACTGAGTTTATGAAAACTCCAGAAAGTATTCCTCATAGAACCTATTTTGAAGCAGCTCAATACTACAGCAATAATGGTAAAGATTTAAATGAAGCACTCGATTTTATTGATAAAGCGCTTGAAAAAAGTTCTGAAAATTTTCGGTACGGCTTACTAAAAGCAAAAATACAAGCCAAAAACAATAATGGTAAAGGGGCTTTAATAACTGTTAAAATTGCAAATCAATGGGCAAAAAATAAAAAAAATGATAATTATATTGAACAGACAAACTTATTTTGGCAATCTCTATTAACTAAAAAATGACCTTAAACCTCTTTCAAATAGATGCTTTTACAAATACTGTTTTTGGCGGAAATCCGGCCTGTGTTGTTCCTTTAACCTCATGGCTTCCTGATGAAACCTTACTAAAAATTACACAAGAAAATGCTGTTGCAGAAACTGCCTTTTTTGTTCCAAAAGGAGATAAATTTCATTTGCGATGGTTTACGCCAGAAATTGAAATGGATTTATGCGGACATGCAACCTTAGCAACTGCACATTGCTTAAAAACAATTTTAAAATATCCTTCAAACAACATTGTTTTTGAGACGATAAGTGGAGATCTAACTGTTTGTGTAAAAGATGATTTTTATTTTTTAGATTTCCCATCAAGAATGCCTGTTCTTGCAGCACTTCCTAAAATCATAGAAAAATCATTAAATATTGTACCAAAAGAGGTGTATAAGTCAAGAGATTATGTTTTAGTGTATGATACTGAAGAAGAAATAAAAAACATTAAAATTAACAGGCAGCTATTTGACCAAATAAATCTTGATACAGGCGGTGTAATTGTTACCTCAAAAGGGACTACCTGCGATTTTGTATCACGTTTTTTTACCCCACAGGCATCTATTTTAGAAGATCCCGTAACAGGCTCTGCTCATTGTTCTCTAATTCCTTTTTGGGCAAAGAAACTTCATAAAAAAGAACTCACTGCGCTACAACTCTCCAAAAGAAGAGGCACATTAAATTGCTTAGATAAAAACGATAGAGTTATTATAAGTGGTCAGGCAAGAACCTATTCTATAGGGTCTATATGGATTGAATAATATAGATAGCTAATTAGCTATATTTCACCTTTCGAAATGCACGCATGGCTTCTTTGTATTTTATATACGTGGTTTTGTCTTCTATGTTTTTAATATAGTCTTTTGCTTTTCTGAGTTGCGCTACAGCATCTGAATAACCATGTAAAAAACAGAGTAAACAATTTTTGGGAAGTCTTGGCACATCTTCATATTCTAATACAGAAAGAGGCACTCCTTTTTCAATTTTTGAAATAATAGTAATGGTGTTTTGATAAATATGCTGAATCATGACGTCATCAAACTGAGGTGATTCAAATAAAAACTCTGTAACAATATCATGTTTCCCGTTTTCTTTAAAATTGATGATTGTTTTTTCTAGAGGATAAAACTTTTCTTGAGCATCTAAGCCTAGTAGTATATATTCTGTAATGATAAAAGAGTTTTTATTGTAACTAATTTGCACCTCATCTAGCGATGAAAAAAACAATCTTACCTGTTCATTAATTAATTCAATATCTACCCGAGTAAAAAATTCTTCACCATCAATATGCTTCTTTTCTCCTGCCCAACACAACACAAATTGCTCATTAAAAACCTTGTATTGAGGATTGTATTCTGGCTTGTGATTATTAAAGAAATCAAAAACTCCAGCCAGAGTTAATTCTATATTGTTATTGGCGTTTTTTTCTATGGCTTCAACAATTGTTTTATTGGTGTCTCTTAGCTCAAAATTTTTAGAGGCTGGCATAGAATTACTGCCTCTTCTATAGAAAATAGTTTCTCTTCTATATTTCCATGCGTTTTTAAGTAGTGAGGTAATATGGCTGTTTGGATGAATTGTTACTAGCCCAATAACCTTGTGTCTAGGTAAACTTGGAAATGGAACGTTTTCATAGGTTATTTTAGGCGGGCTTTCCAAATAAGCATTCACCAGGTTTTGTATTTTACTGTCATCGTAAAAATCAACTCCAACAATCTTATTTTCTTCATCTTCAACCCCTATGATAATATAGGAGTTATTGCCCGGATTAGAATTGGACAGCGCACAAAGGTGTTTTAAAAATTTGGCCTTGCCTTCTTTTCCGTTCAAAGAAAGCTTCATCTTTTTGTCATAAAAACTATTCTCGTCATTATGACTGAGCAAGTTTTTAATTAAAAGACGTTTGTTAATCATTGTTACGGAACTTTATGACCCTGACATTCTACCAATAAAGTAAACCAATCTTCTAAGTCTAACTCAATATCTAATGCTTTTACTGCATTTTGTAGTCGAACTTTTGATGTTGTCCCAACAACAGGCATCACTCCTGATGGGTGTTTTAAGATCCAAGCTAATAATAATTGATCTTCTGTTGCATTGTATTTTTTAGTGAGGGTATCCAATACTTTTTTAATCCTAGTGTTGGTTTTAGTTGCTTCTTTAAAAAAACTTCCTAATGGGCTCCAAGACATTGGTAGTATCTCTTTTTGTAATAGTTGATCTAACACTCCATTATGCATTGCCGAATGTTCTGTTAAAGAAAATTCTATTTGATTTACAGAGACAGCGGTCTTATTGTCTAGTAAACTAAGCTGCGAAGGACTAAAATTAGAGACACCAAAGTCTAAAATTTTTCCACTTTCTTTTAATACAGAAACTGCTGCTGCTATTTCATTTGGATGCATTAATGGGCTAGGCCTATGCAATAATAAGAGATCTAAATAGGGTGTATGTAAGTCTTTTAGTGATTTTTCTACACTCCAAATAATATATTCTTTAGAATAGTTATAGTGTTTTATACCATTGTCTCTAGTGCCTCCGTCATGTTGAATACCACATTTAGAAATTAATTGAATGCGTTCTCTTTCTATACCACTTTTAGCAAAAGCTTTTCCAAATTGGTGTTCTGTGGTATATTCACCATAAATATCTGCATGATCAAAAGTAGTGATGCCCGCCTCTAAGCTGGTGTTTATTTGAGCAATCATTTCTTGAGTAGAAAATTGTCTTCCCCATGCTCCCCAAGACATACAGCCCGCTATAATTTTAGAATATGTACTCATTTATTTTTTATTAATAATGGTTGCGCTTGCCTGTGCTGATGGAAACACAACCAAATCTTCAATATTTATGTGATAAGGTCTGGTAATTACAAAATGAATAATCTCTGCAATATCTTCTGGCTGTAGCGCTTTATAGCCTTGGTATACTTTTTTTGCTCTTTCTGTATCCCCTTTAAAACGAACATCTGAAAATGCTGTTTCTACCAACCCAGGGTGTATAGCGCTTACCCGAATATTGTATTGATTTAAGTCCATTCGCATTCCTTTATTAATAGCCTCTACAGCAGACTTAGACGCACAATAAACATTTCCTTTCGGATACACTTCTTTTCCTGCAGTAGATCCAATATTAACAATAAAACCAGTGTTTTTTTCAATCATTTTGGGTAAGATTGCTCTAGAGACATATAACAATCCTTTTACATTAATATCTAACATTGCATCCCAATCATTAATATCTCCATCTTGTATAGAACTCATCCCATGAGCATTACCCGCATTATTAATTAACACATCTATGTCTCTAAAATTTTCAGGAAGACTTTCTATTGCAGAAAAAACAGCCTCTTTGTCTCTTACATCAAACTGTAAAGTAGTAATGGCTGTTTGTTTGCTAAGAGTTTGTTTTAATTCTTTTAATCGATCCTGATTTCTTCCACAAAGAATTAACCTATAGCTGTGTTTTGCTAAAAATTCTGCAGTTGCTTTTCCTATTCCTGAGGTAGCTCCTGTAATAAATACAGTTAAATCCATGAGTTTGTTTTGGATTAAAGATAACAGATTTTCATGAGATGTACCATCACAATTATTTTAGAAATACTAATTTTTGGGCAGAAAAAAACCGCTCTACCTCTAGAGCGGCATCCTTCTTGTTGGTTATAAAGTACAACCAACCAAGAATCAACTAACCAAAACCTTGTTATGACTTACTTTTTTCTTTTTTCTTTCTTATTACTTTAGTTCGTTTTCTTCCCTCCTTACTTACAATAGTTTTTGAACTTTTTTCACCTCTTAAAAGTTGAATAAATCCTCTTCCTGTAAATTCATAGGTTGTTTCTGAACTAATATGAAATAACTCTATCTTTTGATCATTCACAACAGTTAATTCAAATTCTTCAAAATCTCCGAATTCATAATTAAGTGTGAGTATTTTTAAATTATCAAATCCTACAACATCAAAGACCTCATAATTGCCAGTGAAATCCCATAAGATATTATCAATATTTGTGCCAAACGAATCATGAGAAGAATAAAATGTTGTATTATTTTCTGGTGTAAATTGTAAATAATGTTCATTATCAAATGGGTTTGGAGTACCTGCTAAACTAATTGCTGTTCTTTCCCAAGCCGTGTATTCTTGTAAAAAATATTCTATATTATCATAAAACAACATGTCATAATCAAATTCATCTGTCTGATAACCAACAAGCACATAGCTTACATTTTGAACTGTATCAAAGATTCTTATTTCATTTAAAGATAGCTGTACCACCTCAAAATCATGTCTTCCATCTATATCGTGAAATGTTTCTAAATAGGTTCCAAAAGTATCATAATTTCCTACCTGAATACCAAGACCGTTTCCTGTAAAACCAACATCTACAATATTATTGTTGGCGTACATATTTCCATTGGCAAAAGACAAGGTAAATGCAATTGATACAAATGGAACATCTCCATTACCAGAGGTTCTGTGAATATCTACATACCATAAATCATAACTAGACATTAATTCTCCTAAAGAAATGGAGTTGTCTAAGGTGTCATCTGTTTTTGTACAAGAGCTAAAAAAAGCGCCACATATAAACAAAACTAAGAGTAATTTGATGGTTTTCATGAGGTTCGTTTTATTGGTTATATGGTACTGTTTTCAAATTGCGTGCCAAAAACAAAAAAGCATTAAAAATTTTAAAAAGAAAGCTGTATTTTAATTTATAAAAAAAGAGCGCGTCTTACAGATGCGCTCTTTTTTTATGCTATACTCTTATTCTTAATTTTTTAATGCTTCTGCTCCTCCAACAATTTCTAAAATTTCATTGGTAATTGCAGCTTGTCTGGCTTTGTTATACGTTAACTTTAAATCGTCTCGTAATTCAGTAGCATTGTCTGTTGCTTTGTGCATTGCAGTCATACGAGCTCCGTGTTCTGCAGCAAAACTATCTCTTACAGATTTGTATAATTGTGTCTTTAATGATTTAGGAATTAACTCTAAGACAATCTTTTCTTTAGATGGTTCAAAAATATAATCAGCATTTGCATTGGCGTCTCCTTCTACAGGCTTAATAGGCAAAAATTGCTCTACTTGCGGAATTTGAGTTGCTGCATTTTTAAATCTATTGTAAATGATTTCTATTTTATCATAGGTTCCATCTACGTATAAATGCATGATTTTTTCTGCAACTTCAGCAACCTTATCAAAGGTTAGGTCATCATAAATATCATTTCTAGTATCTATAACAGGATATGTTTTTGATAAAATATCATTCCCTTTTTTACCAATTGTTAGCAGGTCTACATGAACGTCTTGATAGTATGCTGTAATGTTTTGAACTGTTTCTTTAACTACAGAAGAATTAAATCCACCACACAAACCTCTATTTGAGGTTACAACCACTAGCAATACCTTAGAGAGATCTCTTTGCTTAGTATACGCTCCTCCAACATCACTATCTAATGTTGCGCTTAAGTTTTGTAATAACTCAGTTAATTTAGAAGAATAAGGACGCATTGCTGTAATAGCATCTTGTGCCTTCTTTAACTTTGCAGCAGAAACCATTTTCATGGCACTGGTAATCTGCATTGTAGATCCAATGGATGCTATTCTATTACGTATTTCTTTTAAGTTTGCCATATCTCTAAATCTTTAAAGGGTTTAGTGTTTACGCAAATTTTGCTGAGATTTCTTTTGCAGCACTTTCTAGTGTTGCAATTACTTCGTCTGTTAACTTACCTGATTTTAAAATATCTAAAGCATCTCTATGCTTCGCATTTAAATAATCAATATAGTCTCTTTCAAATTCTTTTACTTTTTTTACAGGAACCTCTTTTAACAAGTTCTTAGAACCTGCATAAATAATAGCTACCTGATCTTCTACTGTAAAAGGATCGTTTTGTGCTTGTTTTAAAATTTCAACATTTCGTTGTCCTTTTGAAATTACATTCATTGTGGCTGCATCTAAATCTGATCCAAACTTAGCAAACGCTTCTAATTCACGATACTGTGCTTGATCTAACTTTAAGGTTCCAGATACTTTTTTCATAGATTTAATCTGAGCGTTTCCTCCTACACGAGATACTGAAATACCTACGTTAATAGCTGGTCTAACCCCTGAATTAAATAAATCTCCATCTAAGAAAATTTGACCATCTGTAATAGAAATTACATTGGTTGGAATGTATGCAGATACATCTCCTGCTTGTGTTTCAATAATTGGCAATGCTGTTAAAGAACCTCCACCTTTTACAATTGGTCTTAAAGGATCTGGCAAATCGTTCATTTCGCTGGCAATCTTATCATCGTTGATTACTTTTGCAGCTCTTTCCAACAATCTTGAGTGAAGATAAAATACATCTCCAGGGTAGGCTTCTCGTCCTGGTGGTCTTCTTAATAATAAAGAAATCTCACGATACGCTACTGCTTGTTTAGATAGATCATCATAAATAATTAATGCTGGTCTTCCTGTATCTCTAAAGTATTCTCCAATAGCAGCTCCTGCAAATGGTGCATATACTTGCATTGCTGCAGGATCTGATGCATTTGCAGCAACAATTGTGGTATAAGCTAAGGCTCCTCTTTCTTCTAGCATGTTTGCAATTCCTGCAACAGTAGATGCTTTTTGGCCAATAGCTACATAGATACAGTACACTGGTTGCCCTGCATCATAAAATTCTTTTTGGTTTAAGATGGTGTCTAAAGCTACAGTAGATTTACCTGTTTGACGGTCTCCAATAATCAACTCACGCTGACCTCTTCCTACAGGAATCATAGCGTCAATAGATTTAATACCTGTTTGTAAAGGTTCTGTTACAGGCTCACGATAAATAACTCCTGGAGCTCTTCGCTCTAGAGGCATTTCATAGGTTTTACCTTCTATAGGTCCTTTACCATCTATTGGGTTTCCTAAAGTATCAACAACACGTCCAACGATTCCTTCTCCTGCTCTTAAAGATGCAATTCTCTCGGTACGTTTTACTGTTGATCCTTCTTTAATGGTTGTTGAAGCTCCTAGCAAAACAACTCCTGCATTGTCTTCTTCTAGGTTTAATACAATTCCTTCTAGTCCGTTATCAAACTCAACTAATTCTCCGTATTGCACATTAGATAATCCGTACACACGAGCAATACCATCTCCTACTTGTAGAACACTTCCTACTTCTGCAAGTGATGCGTTTGCGTCAAAATTTGTTAATTGTTGCTTTAAAATTGCTGAAACTTCAGCTGGTTTAATTGCCGCCATCTTTTATAATTTGATGTATAATTAAATTTTTGGAATATAATGACTATTGTCAAATTCCTTTCTTAATTCGTTTAAATGATTAGAGATACTTGCATCGTATTGCACATCTCCAACCCGCAATATAAACCCTCCTAAAATAGCCGGATTTACACTGTTTTCTAAGCTTGCCTTATTGCCTGTTAGTGCAACAATTTTTGCCATTACTTTTGTTTGTAATTCTTCTGTTAAAGGAACTGCAGTGGTAACTTTCGCTACTTGTATTCTCTTTAAAAAATCATATATTATTGAGTATTGTTTTGCAATTGAAAGCAACATACTCATTCGTTTGTTTTCTTGTAATAAATCAAACATTCCTAAAGAAATAACATGTGTTTTTCCAGCAAACAAACTGTTTAATACTTTTTTCTTCTCCGAAGATTTAATCACCGGACTTTTTAGCATAACACCCAAATCTAGATTCTCAGAAATGGTTGCTGCAATTAACTGCATATCTGCATTCACTTCTGTTTCAGCCGATGTTTCTTTGGCTAAATTCAAAATTGCTTTTGCGTATCTTAATGCGGGTCTTGCGTCTTTCATGCTCTTAACTTAACTTAACTTCTTTTAAAATTTCTTCAACCAACTTAAGCTGATCGTCTTTAGAAGCTAATTCTTTTTTAATAACTGTTTCTGCAATACCAATAGATAATTCTGCTACTTGATTTTTTAATTCTGCTAAAGCTGCTTGTTTTTCTTGCTCTATAGATGTTAGTGCATTGTCTATTAATTTGGCAGTAACTTCTTTTGCTTCTTCTTTTGCATCAGAAATCATTTTGTCTTTAATATCACGAGCATCTTTCATCAATGCATCTCTTTCTGACCTAGCGTCTTTTAACAATTGCTCGTTACTAGCGTTTAAGTTCTGCATTTCTTTCTTAGCTTCTTCAGCAGAGGCCAAGGCATTTTTAATACCTTCTTCTCTTTCGTTTACAGAATTTAAGATTGGTTTCCAGGCAAACTTTTTTAATAAAAGAATTAATCCCACAAAAAGGATTAACTGCCAAAAAAATAATCCAACAGAAAAGTCTTCGATTAATTTTTCCATAATATCTAATATGTACTGTGTTAACTGTTTTTGTTTAATGTAAGTAATAGGTCATAGCCAACCGCCAAGACCTATTACTTTAAAATCTTAGCTTATACTGCAAATAGTGCAGCAAATCCAATACCTTCAATTAAAGCTGCTGCAATAAGCATCGCTGTTTGGATCTTACCTGTCGCTTCTGGCTGACGAGCAATTGCTTCCATTGCTTTTCCACCAATTTGACCGATACCGATACCCGCTCCGATTACTACTAATCCTGCTCCGATAAAATTTAAACCTTCCATAATATATATTTAAAATTAAAAATTCGTTTTTAAAATCATCTTAATGATGATCGTGTTCTTCCACTGCCGACCCAAAATAAAGCGCAGACAACATTGTGAAAATATAGGCTTGTAAAGCCGCTACTAATAATTCTAGTATTCCTAATACCATTGCTAATAAAAATGACAACGATCCCCCTAGCCAATTTTGAGCTATAAAAATCATTCCTAAAATACTCATCAATACAATATGCCCTGCTGTAATGTTTGCATACAAACGAATCATTAGAGAAAACGGCTTGATAAAGGTTCCTAACAACTCTATTGGCATTAAGATAAATTTCATTGGCGTTGGCACTCCTGGCATCCAAAAAATGTGTTTCCAGTAATCTTTTTTAGCGGTAAACGTGGTAATTAAGTAGGTAATTATTGCCAAACAAAATGTGATGGCAATATTATTGGTTACATTAATTCCTAAAGGAGTTAATCCAAACAAGTTAATTATCCAAATAAAGAAAAATACAGTAAGTAAATAGCTCATGTATCTCTTATAATGCTTTTCTCCAATATTTGGTCTGGCAATGTCATCACGAATGTAAATTACTATTGGCTCTAATAAGCGGCCCATTCCTTTTGGCATAGATTCGTTTTTCTTGTATGCTTTTGCCATGCTGCTAAACATAAAGAACATCAATAAGCCAACCATCATAACGGTAAATACATTTTTTGTTATTGAAAAATCTATTGGCTTACTATTTGTTGCATGATGAGCTGCATCATAGCTAATTGTTCCTACAGCATCTGTTTTATAGATATTGCCATGATCTAATTTATAATAGTTTTCTCCAGATTTTGCAACTGTTTCACCATGGTGAAATTCTGAAGACATAAAAACAGTTAAACCACCATCCCATAAAATGACTGGTAAAGGAAAACCAACATACACGTGCTCTCCTTCATCGCTTGTGTATGAAAACAAGCTAAAGTCATGCGAATCTAAAAGGTGATGTGGAATATACTCTTCTACTTCTTTTTCTCTTTGCTCCTTCGTCTTTTCAGTCTGGTGAGTCTTTTCTTCTGTCGTTTTTTTATCGTCATTTGCAAAAATTGCAATGGAGAATAAAAAGAAGACTAAGGTTAACGCTTTTACAGTTATTTTTCTATGCATTTAACTCTAAATAATAGTGGCTTAAAAATCGATGCAAATGTAAGTTTTTATCCTAAAAAGAAAAACTATTTTAAACTTTATTTTACTGGGGTTTTTGACTAAAATACAAGCTCTTTGTTATTAGATTTTGTTTAACCATTTAGAGAGGCTAAAAATCTCTATAGTATGTGTAAAAAAGTAAGGCACAAAGAAAGCGAAAAATTCTGTTTTGGAAATAATACCGTCAGCGTTATAGGGCCTGTAAAACAATAAAAAAAAGAAACCGAATTTTAGAACACTTCCTATTAAAAAAATAACTCCTAGTTGGTTTTTAAATTTCTTTCTTAAAAAAAACAGCATCAAAAAAACAAGCATTGCCAATAGTATATTAGCACTGTATGAAAGCAGTAGTTTATTGTTAAAATGCGCAAGATCTAAATAATGTAGTATTAATATATGAACAGCAAAAGCTGCTCCAGTAATGAAAATTATTCTCCGTAAAAAATTTAAAAGCTCCTGGTTCATTAAGAATTAATCCTATTCAATTGTTTTACTGTGAGGTATAAAGAAATTCCAACACCCATTAAGGTAGCAACTATAACATAAGCTCTAGCTCCATTGTTGTAGGTGTTGTCTAACCATTTGCCTAACATAACAAATAGGTAAATAGTTGCTCCCATCTGAAAAGCAACCCCAGTAAGTACAAGTGCGTTTTTAAGCGGTTTTTTCTGCGAGGGTTTTTGATGCGTCATTATGGTTCAGTTCTTTTATTGCTCCTTTCATAGAACAAGATGCATTAAATGTTGCGCCTGGTTCTACAGACAGTTTCCCTATAATTACATCTCCAGAAATAGTTGCTGTTGCTTTAATTGTTAAAGTTTCTTGAACAAGTAATTCTCCAGAAAACTTTCCTTCTATATCAGAATTTACTGCATCTATTTTTCCTTTTACAGAACCATCAATACCAATAATAACGCGTCCTTTTGTTTTAATATTTCCTTCTAAAGTTCCATCTATTCTGAAATCTCCTTCAGAGATAATATCTCCATTTATAGTGGTGTTTTTTGCGACAACGTTTATTTCCATGACCTTGGTTTTTTGTGTTTTTTCTTTGTTGCTGAACATAGACATTATTTTTTTAGCCTTTTCATAATTTCTAAGGCTTTTTTACCTTGCTCTGTTTGCGAATAATCTACCGCAACTTTCTCTAGAGCAGCAATATACGAATCTTTATTTTGATACTTCCCTATTGCATACGCTTTTAGTAGCTCAAATTTAGACATTAGAATAGACCCCTCTTCAAGGGTTGGAATTGTCATGTCTATAAAACAAATCACATCTTCAAAAAAATCGTCTTTATACAAACGATAGGCTATTTCATATACTTCAGAATCTTCATCTACCTCTTTCTCTTTTGAGAGTTCAATTTCTGGATTTAAAATAATTTTCGCAAAAGGAGAGTCTGAATATGAATTTAGAATAAGATTCTTATACTGCGCTGCTTTTGTATTTTCACTCAACAAATAGAGTTGATACAAATGATAATTTGCTGGTAAAATTAATTCTTTATTAGGCTTAGAGGCCAACAACCTTTCTAGGTTTTTAATAGATTTTGGTCTGTTTTTAAACTGTTCTTTATAAATTAATCCTAATTCAAATAAAGCATTATTTCTATCAAAGACTAGAGAATCTATTTCTTTTTCTGATGAGGGAACTGTTGCTAAATAGGTAGAGATTTCATAGCGTGCTATTTTTTGATTGATAACAATCTCTTCTTCCGTTGTATCACTAGTAATAATAGATTTGTCTGATCTTCTCCAGTTATCTTCTAGAGGCCTACTGCCCCAAACACGCCTAAATTCTCCTTTTCCAAACCCCAACGATTGCACATTGTAGAAATACCATTTTCCTTTAGTTTCTGTAGATTGTGTTCCTCCACCAAAAGAACTTCCAAAAGAAATTTCATTTAGTTTTCTTTGCGCCAACTCTTCATCTTCTTTTTTAATTTTCTCTATATAGGCCTCAAAATACTGTTCTAATTGGTCTTTTGGCAGGGCAGCAAGACTAAGAATACTATCATTCCTTTGAAGAATTTCTTCATACTTTGTTAAAGACTTTAGGTTCTTAGCCCTTCTTTCAATTCTTTTTATTCTTAGCGTTTGTTTGTTTTTTACTACTTGCAATATACTGTCATAATAAGCACCTGCAGTAACATAATCTAGGTCTTTAAAATAGAGATTTGCCAACTTCTCATAACTATATGTTTTTTGTTTTGCTCCTCCGTTTACGGCTCGTAGTGACTTGTTATAATTAAGAATAGCGTCATTAATACTGTCTCTTTCTTGCTCTAAAACAGCTACCTGATAATAAACACCATCTAAATAAGGCCTATTATCTCTGTTTTTTATTAATTTTCTATACCGTTCTAGAATAGCTGTTGAAGAAGAGTCTGATACAGAGTTTTTAGCCAATTCTATTGCAGCATATATTTTATATTTATACGGCGCTTGTTTAAAATTTATTAATTTTTGAAAAACCATAGAAGCAGTATCTTTAATTTTATCTAAGCCGTATAATTGGCCTAAAACAAATAAGTTTCTAGCTTTTTGAATGGTGTTTTTTGAAGTTTTGGTTGCTTCCCATAAGTGTTTTCTTACCCTGTGAACACTGTCCATTTTGGTATACGCCATGGCCAATGTTGTATTTGCTTCTTCTCTTATAAAATCTGGCAACTCTGGTTTTCTAAGCAATATCTCCAGTGTTTCTATGGCCAACTCTTCATTTTCTATTCTAATGTGAGCTTTTGCTCTCCAAATTTTGGTCTCGTTAATTAAACTTGCGTTTGGGTAATTTGCAATAATGTAGTTATATGCATCTATTGCAGGGACAAAACGCTCTGTGTAATACCTAGATTTCCCTAGAAGAAGGTAAGCGTCATCAATTTTTTTATTGCGTTCTTTTCCATAAATATTCATGGAGTGTTTTTGAATTGCTTTTACTGCTTTTTGCTCTGCAATGTCAAAAGGTGTTAATGGCTCTTCTGTAGTTGTATTGTTAAAACCCTTCCCTGGGCTCCCAATGCTAGAAGATACCATTGGAATTCTAAATTTAATATTTTCAAAACTTAATGGTTCTATAGGTAGTAATTCAAAAAAATCATCTTCGTAGTTTGAGTTAATCTCCTTTAAGCCTTCATTAAAGGCAACACCTCCATTGTATAGAATATTATATTGAGTAGTAAGTGCGTTGTAATTTCTATTTAAAAATGCATCTTTCTTTGTACTACAAGAAAAAATGAGCAGTAGCAAACCTAAAAACCCTATTTTTTGACTGTTTTTCATGAAATATAACGCTGTTTACTACAACAGATTCTGAATAAATATATTGCAGTACAGGCTGTAAAAATAGCAATAAAACTGATACTTGCTTTTTTAAACCGCAAAATAGCGTTCTAACTCTTGTAGCGTTTCTGCAGAAGTTACAATATCTTTAACTACAGCACCCTTATCTAAAACCACTATGCGCTCGCAAACTTCGGTCACATGGCTTAAATCATGGCTAGACACTAAAACAGTAATTTCTTTGTTTTCGGTGAGTGTTTTTAAAATTTTCTTTAAGCGTATTTGTGTTGTAGGGTCTAGGTTTGCAAAAGGCTCGTCTAACACAACTACTTTTGGGTCTCCCATCATGGCGGCCACAATACCTACTTTTTTCTGATTCCCTTTACTTAGGTCTCTTAAATACTTTTTCTTTTCTAGAACCTCTTCATTAAAAAACTCGTCAAATTGACTTAAAAAACTTGTTACATCAGCTTTATTCATTCCTCTTAAATCTCCAATGAATTGAAAATATTCTTCAGGAGTTAAGTAGCTTATTAAAAAACTCTCATCAATAAAAGAGCCTGTAAATTTTTTCCATGCTTCACTTTTATGAACAGAGATATCGTTCGTAACAATAGCACCTGTAGTTGGCCTAATTAAATCTAGTAGAATATTAAATAGTGTTGTTTTACCAGCACCATTGTTTCCTACCAATCCAAAACTTTGTCCTGTAGGAATTTCAAGAGCATCAATGTTAAGAACCTCTGCTTTTCCGTATTTTTTTGAAACTGTATCTATTGTAATCATTATTGTTTTTTATTTAAAAATTATGCTTCTTTTCCAAAAGCGTTAATCATAGCGTATTTGTCTCTTATATATTTTTTCTCGATGAAGTTCATGAAGTAGTTTTTTAAAATTAATCCTAAAACACCAATGGCAGCAACAACAAAGAAACCCGAGTTATAGCCAACAAATTTGTTAAAAACCCAAAATAAAAGCATCGGGAATATCATTAATGGAATAACAACAAGAAACTGTGTTGCACTCGTTCCTTGGGTGTTTCCAAAACCTCCTTTTGTTAGGTCTATTCGTTTTCTGTTAAATGACCCGGCATACAATAAAAAAAGTGAATTAAAACCAATATTAAATACTGCCCCTGCAGTAATCATTAAAAAAATCTCTGTGCCAAAATATAAATAGGGGAAGCTTAATAAGTAAAGTAACGCTGTCATTGAGACCATTAAAACCCATTTTGATTCTAAAAATTTACGATAACTAAAACTCTGACTCATTAACAACTTATAATGTGCGCTATCCCAAGCAGGAATAAACTGCCCATAGTTTAAAGCAAAACCTCCCGTAATAAATAAAGAAGCAAACATTAGCATGGCAGGCATATCTCTATAAGTCTTTTGAGTGAAAAAAATTAAGCCATAAAAAAGGAATAAAAAAGACATTAAAAAAACAGTTTTTGTTCTTTTATTTCTCCAAATTAACCGGATATCATTTTTTATAAAAGGGGCTACGTCACCTAGTCTATCTGCCCATGATAAATCTACTGATTTCGCCTCCGCGACTTCCTCTAAAATACCTTCGTCTAAATAAACCTGAGCCCTAAGTTTTTTGTAATTTAATTGATATAAAACAACTAAAATTAGTAGTGAAATAATGGCATATATTGGTGTTGCATAAACTGCATCAAAAACCCGCCCTCCAATGCTGGCAATATTATAAACATCAAATTGATGCAATGCAATTAAAGATCCTAATAATCCTAGAATTAATGCAAAAGCAGCATTGCTTTTATTAATTAAAAAGTTTAAAAAATTCACAGACTGAATCATTAAAATCATAGTGAACAACCATCCTAAAACACCTGTGGTATGATACCCTTCTATTATTAAAACAATCGCAAAAGGAATATAAAAAAACAACGCTAAAATATTAAAGGCTGAAAATGCAGACTTCCCCAAAACATAGTTCACCAAAGAACTTTTTTTAATTGGGATATTAAGTAATGGTTTTATTTTCATTACGGGCAACTTTTGCATTAGATAGCGAAATATTAAATCTGCTAAAATTGCGTATAATAAAAATGAATTTACAATCTGTAAAGGGTCTGAGTCTGGGAGTTGTTTTTTTAAGATATAATAGCCTAATACACCAATAGCTAAAAAGCAAACAATAAAATACAATGCAAAAAAGCCCATTAGTATTTTTAAGGCAATACTTTTCCCAAAGGAGGCAGAACGAACAAATTGTTTCCATTCTAGTTTTAAAAAGTGTGAGATCATGAAGTAGTTTGTTTAATTGTTTATAGGAGTCTTTGTTTGTTGGTTTGTTACAGAAAAATAAAAAAATTATTTAGATCTCCACTTTTAAAACTTCTTGAATTAGTTTTTGCAACTCTTGTTTTGGCAGGGCGCCATTAGACATTTGAGGCTGTTCATTCATAGGAATAAATAGCATAGAAGGAATACTTCTTATAGCAAATGCCGCGGCTAATTCTTGTTCTGCCTCGGTATCTACCTTGTAAATGTTTATTTTTCCAGCATACTCATTACTTAGCTCTTCTAAAATAGGAGCAATCATTTTACAAGGGCCACACCAATCTGCATAAAAATCTATGATTGCTGGTACCTTCCCCTCAAATACCCATTCTTTGTTTTTTTCATAATTAAAGACTTTTTCTAAAAAGGTCTTCTTTGTTAAATTTTCAGTCATATTAATTTTTTTGTTTCTGCAAATTTAAACGTTTTAAATTCAAAAAAATTATCCTAATTTAGAGGATCAATAATTCTTAAAAAAATGAAAAATTTCCTCATTCCTATTCTTTGCTTTGCCTTAGTGCTTCATGCTTGTAAAGAAGAACCTAACAAAAGAAAAAACATTGTGAACTATCCTGAAACAGCTAAAAAACCTGTCATAGAAACCTATTTTGACACCAAAGTAATAGATAACTATCGTTGGCTAGAAGACGATAGAAGCCCAGAAACCGAAGAGTGGGTAACAGCAGAAAATGAGGTTACTTTTAACTATTTATCTACCATCCCGTATAGAAGTCAACTAAAAGATAGGTTGTCTGTATTGTGGAACTATGAAAAAATCTCTGCACCCTTTACTGAAGGAGATTACACCTATTATTACAAAAACAACGGCTTACAAAACCAATATGTGGTGTATAGAAAAAAAGGCACTGCTAATGAAGAGGTTTTCTTAGATCCTAACTCCTTTTCTGAAGATGCAACTACCTCGTTGAGTGGCTTAACTTTTTCAAAAGATGGAAAAACAGCCGCCTATTCTATTTCAGAAGGCGGAAGCGATTGGCGTAAGATTATAGTGATGGATGTTGCTTCAAAAAAAATAAAAGAAGATACCCTTATAGATGTAAAGTTCTCTGGTATTTCCTGGAAAGGAAATGAAGGTTTTTATTACTCTAGTTATGACAAGCCCGAGGGAAGCGAACTTTCTGCAAAAACAGATCAACACAAACTATACTATCACAAATTAGGAACTTCTCAAAAAAATGACCCAGTTGTTTTTGGAGCAACTGCAGTTCAAAAACACAGATATGTGGGCGGTTCATTAACTGAAGATGATCGATACTTAATTATCTCGGCTTCAACATCTACCTCTGGAAACAAGCTTTTTATTCAAGATTTAACAAAGAAAAACAGCCCCTTAATTCCTATAGTAAATAACTTTGAAAGTGATACCTATGTGATAGACAATAAAGGAACTACGCTTTATTTAGTAACCAATTTAGATGCCCCAAATCAAAAAATTGTAACCGTAGAGGCATCAAATCCTACGCCTAAAAACTGGAAAGATTTTATTCCAGAAACAGCATATGTATTAAGTGCTTCTTCTGGTGGTGGGTATTTCTTTACAGAATACATGGTAGATGCTGTTTCTAAAGTATTACAATATGATTTTGATGGAAATAAAATTCGTGAAATAACATTACCAGGGGTTGGAAATGCTGGCGGTTTTGGTGGTAAAAAAGATGCTGTTATAGATTATTTTTCTTTTACCAACTACAATACACCTTCTAGTATTTATACCTTAAATATAAAAACCGGAGAAACTAAATTGTATTGGAGTCCTGAAATTGATTTTAATTCAACTGATTATATAAGCAATCAAGTGTTTTATGAATCTAAAGACGGGACAAAAGTTCCAATGATTATCACTCATAAAAAAGGCTTAGAATTAAATGGTAAAAATCCAACAATCTTATATGGTTACGGAGGGTTTAATATTAGTTTAAATCCTGGTTTTAGTATTGCTAATGCAGTTTGGATGGAGCAAGGAGGTATCTATGCTGTTCCAAACCTACGAGGTGGTGGAGAATATGGTAAAAAATGGCATGATGCAGGAACTCAAATGAAAAAACAAAATGTTTTTGATGATTTTATTGCTGCGGCAGAATATCTTATTGAAAACAACTATACCTCTTCAGAGTACTTAGCAATTAGAGGGGGGTCTAATGGCGGATTACTTGTTGGTGCTACCATGACACAAAGACCCGATTTAATGCGTGTAGCCTTGCCTGCAGTAGGTGTTTTAGATATGCTGCGCTACCATACATTTACAGCCGGTGCCGGATGGGCATATGACTATGGAACCGCCGAGCAAAGTAAGGAAATGTTTGCCTATTTAAAAGGATATTCACCTGTACACAATGTTAAAGAAGGAACAAGCTATCCTGCAACATTAGTCACCACTGGAGATCATGATGACCGAGTAGTTCCTGCACACAGTTTTAAGTTTGCGGCAGAATTACAAGACAAACAGGCTGGTAACAATCCGGTATTAATTAGAATTGAAACAAATGCGGGCCATGGTGCTGGAACACCAGTAGCAAAAACCATTGAGCAATATGCAGATATTTTTGGCTTTACTTTATACAACATGGGATTTGACAGATTGCCAAATCCTCCAAAAGCTAAAATTAAGAGCTAACTGATACTTTTTTCAGTATTTTTACACCGCAAATTACCTCAGCTAATTTGCGGTTTTTTATGCTTAAAGTATCTAACATCTCGTTTCAATACACTCCTAAAAAAGAGATATTATCCAATATTTCTTTCACTTTAAATGCTGGGCAACACCTGTGTATTATGGGTGAAAGTGGCTCAGGAAAATCTACCTTATTAAAAGCTGTTTATGGCTTGCTGGACTTAAAAGGCGGAACTGTTTTTTGGAAAGACCAACAGGTCTTAGGGCCTTCTTTTCATCTGGTTCCTGGGATGGATTTCTTTAAATATGTTGCGCAAGATTTTGATTTAATGCCATACACATCTGTTTCGGAAAATATTGGAAAGTTTTTATCTCGGTTTTATCCTGAAGAAAAAGAACGCAGAACTAAAGAACTATTAGAGGTTATTGAAATGTCTGAATTTGCCAATGAAAAGGTAAAAACATTAAGTGGTGGTCAACAACAACGTGTGGCAATTGCAAGAGCCTTGGCAAAAGAACCTGAGCTTATTTTATTAGACGAGCCTTTTGGTCAAATAGATAACTTTAAAAAAAATTCACTCAGAAGAAAGCTCTTTAGTTATCTTAAAGAGAAACATATTTCTTGTATTGTAGCAACACATGACGGAGATGACGCGCTTTCTTTTGCAAATAACATGATGGTGCTTAAGAACAAACAAGTAGTTGCTAACGACTCTCCTAGAAACTTATATGAAAACCCACCTGAACAGTATGTTGCCGCTTTATTTGATGATGTCAATGAAATTTATTTAGAGGGAGAAAAAAGGTTATTATATCCTCACCAAATTAAAATTTCCGAGAACTCTACTCACAAAGCAACAGTAATAAGATCCTACTTTAAAGGGTTTTATTGGTTAATTGAAGCGCGCTTTAATTCTCAAATAATTTTCTTTCAGAATTTTGAACAGATTGCCTCAAAAGAAGAAGTTTCTCTTTCTTTTATAAAATAATATTTGTTTTATTGAAGACCTAGATACTCTTAGAGTACGTTGTTTATTTTTATTTCTTTTCCGTTCCAGCGAAAAGTGTCTCCAGCTTGCTTTCCTACTAATAACTGCCCTATCGGCGAAGAAGCTGAAATAGCAAAATAGGTAGTTTGGTTGACTGTTAATTTCCCTGCTGAAACACTTAAAAAATAATGTATTGAGGAGGTCTCTATAATAGTTCCTAGACGAACACTTGTTGATGATTTTGCAATAGCAACCCTAGCCAGTGTTTGTTGCATTTGTTGAACTGATGCTAATTGCTGCCCTGCTTTTTCCATTTCTAATTGCAACATGGCCCTGCCTGTTTCGTGCTTATCTCCCGCAGAACTTTTGGTTTCGGAACTTAATGCTTTTTGGTGTGAAGAAATAATAGTTTGTATGGTTTGTAAGCGCGTATTTACATGAGCTACACACTGCTGAAAAAGAACTTCTTTTAGGTTTGTCATTACTTAAGCTTGTACAAATGAAAATGCTCCGTAATTTCCATGGTGTGAAATTGAACAAGATCTTGTTAACGGTGTTTCATTATGGTAATAATTAGGAGCTCCGTTTTTTGATTTTTTTTGTTCAATTCCAGAAACAGAAAGCGCTGTTAGTTCTTTTAATTTCTTCTTAATCATGTTGTCTATTTCATGAGGAGGCGCCATTTCGGAATATGCACTAATTTCTTTTTCTAGACTGGCTTTGGTAAGAATGTAGCGCTGATTTATAAGTGAGCTCGTGTAAAACTTTTGACCTTTAAAGCAAACCACCCCTTCTTTAGCTGATCTTATTTTACATTCAAATTTTTTGGGAGCAAAAAACCGTACTATATGTTGTTGCGTATAAATTTTATACGCTGCTTCCTTCATGCTCCAAAGTCTCCAAACCATCACAAAAGAATTTGGTGCTTCTAAAATAAGTTGTTGTTCGTTGGCCGTGAATTGCTTTTCTAAAAAGCCTTTTCGTTGCCAATTACTTGCTGTTTTAGCAAGAGATAAGTCTATAATGTCGTTGCCAATCAAGAGGCTGCTAATTTGGTTTCAATAACATCCATTGCTGCTTTTACCGATAGCATTTTTTCCATAGAATCGTTATCTATCTCAATATCAAACTCATCTTCTACATCTAAAATAATATCTACCAAATTGGCAGAATTAATTTTTAGGTCATTAATAAAGTCGGTCTCTTCAGACAGGTTTTTAAATGCCTCTTGATCTTGAACATAGGGCTTTACAATTTTTTGTAGTGAGGTAATTAGTTCTTCTCTGGTCATGAATACTCTTTTTAATAATGGTTGTTTTTGAGTGTATTAGTAATCGTACTTTTTTAATATTTCTTAAAAATAATACATCCGTTTACATCTCCAAAGCCAAAACTTGCTTTTGCGATGATCTGTAGTTTTTTTGGTGTGTATTTGGTTGGTATTTTTTCTTTTGAAATTAATTGTAAAATATCTGGATGTACCTCTTCACAGTTAATGTTTGGAAAAACAAATTGGTGTTTTAGCTGCAACACTGTAGCTACATTTTCTATGGCTCCTGCAGCTGCAAGACAGTGCCCAACCATAGATTTTAATGAGTTTATCATTGGAAATTCTTGCCCATTTCTACCCAGTGCTTTTGTCCAGTTTTCTATTTCTACAGGATCTTTAATTGTCGCTGTTAAATGCCCATTAATAGCATCAATATCTGCGCCTGTTATGTTGGCATCTTTCATTGCATCTACAATACATTTTTGTACCGCTTCAGAATTTGGTGCCGTCATGGTTCCACCGTTTCGTTGTCCTCCAGAATTGATGTTCCCTCCCAATACCTCAGCATAAATAGTTGCTTTTCTTTCCAAAGCACTTTCTAGAGATTCTAAAACCAAGGCTCCTGCACCGCTCCCAGGAACAAAACCTGATGCGTCTGCACTCATGGGTCTCGATCCTTTTTCCGGAGTTTCGTTGTACTTATATGTCATCACCCTCATTGCATCAAATCCGCCCCAAATATAGGCCCCATCATCACTACAGCTCCCCACCAACATTCTTCTTGCCTTTCCTGCCTGTACACGTTCAAAACCCATTAATAATGCTTCTGTACCGGTAGTACAAGCAGATGAATTTGTAGTCACTTGGTTTCCCATTCCTAGAATGCCGCCTAAATAAGCACTAATGCCACTTGCCATGGTTTGAACCACCACAGTACTTCCCAAGCGTTTTACCTTTTGATCGTCTAATTTATAAATTGCTTCTCTAAATTTTTCTATTCCGGAGGTGCCTGTTCCAAAAACCATTCCTGAATTGTAATCTATTGGTGAGTTTTTATCAATAACAAAACCTGCATCTTTCCAAGCGTCCATTCCTGCAATGCATCCATATAAAATGCCAGCACTATCAAATCCACGCAATTGAAGTGGTGTTAGGTACTTATTTTTGATCTCTTCTGAAACAGGAGGAATTCCTCCAATACAGCAAGAAAATTTTAAGTCTTGTAGTTTTTGATGAAATGTAATTCCAGACCTTCCTTGCTGAATGGCTTCTAAGAAATTGTCTAAGCCAACAGCATTTGGTGCTACAACCCCCATCCCTGTAATAACAACCCTATGTTTCATTCTTCATTGGTTTTAACATTCCTGAAATAGTTCCTCTACAAACCAGCTCATTTTTTTCATTAAACAATTGCACCTTACATTTTAGTTTGTTAAATCTAAAATAAACTTTCTCTGAAATTACCTTTACGCGTTCTTTGGGAAAAACAGGTAAAAAGAAATCTACTTCACTAGAACTAAGTGCAATTTGTGGTTTTTTTGTTTCAGAGACAGCCTCACTTAGTAAGTATATTCCTAGACAAACAACACCAATTTGTGCCATTACTTCGGTTAAAATAACTCCAGGGGTTATTGGGTTGTCTTTAAAATGACCTTCATAAAAGTATTCGTCTTCTTTAAAGGTATAAAACCCTTCTACACCATTTTCTGAAAGAGACGTTAGTTCTTCTACAAACAAAAAAGGTGTTTGATATGGTAAAAGCTGTATGATTTTTTGATTGTTCAATTGTTTAACTTATGTGTTCTCCTCCGTCTACAGTAATAATGGTGCCATTAATCCACGCAGCTTCGTCTTTAGATAATAAATACACAACATTGGCAACGTCTTCCGGCAATGTTAATCTGTTAAAAGGATTGCGCAATAAAGAGAGTTTTTTTATTTCGTCACTTCCTGGAATCATTCGTAGAGAAGCCGTGTCTGTAACTCCTGCTTGAATACAATTTGCTCTAATCCCAAAAGGCGCATACTCTAGTGCAATATTTCTTGTAATGGCTTCTAAGGTTACTTTTGCTGCAGACACAGCTGCATAATTTTTCCATGCTTTTGTGTTCCCTTCACTTGTAAAGCTAACAACTCGTGCATCACCCGAAAACAACCTTGCTTCAAAAATAGCGTTGGTCCAGTCATACAAACTAATTCCCATTGCTTGTATTGTTAATTGAAAGTCGTCTGTTTGTAAGGTAGGTGTAGATTCAGAAATCATGGGTTTTAAATTTCCTTTGGCAACACTATGTACTAGTGTTTTTATGGTGCCTCCCTCTAGCTCTTCTGCTAAATCTTCTATCAATGCAGCTCTCTTTTCTGAGTGAAACGCATCTGTGTTATAGCTAATAAAATCTACTCCTTCTTGAGTAATTTCATTAAATTCTTTCTCAATGTCAGGCAGCTGTGATCTAGAGTTTCTATGAACAATGCAAATATTCATTCCGTGTTTGGCTAACTTTTTTGCTGTTGCCAAGCCCAATCCACTAGAGCCTCCTAAAATTAATGCCCACTCGTTTTTATCTTCAAATTCTTTTACCATTCTAATAATATTCTTTGGGCAGAAAACCCTGGCCCAAAACTAAGCATTAAGCCTTTTTCTCCTGATTGTCTGTCTCCATCCATAAATCGTTCTAAAACATATAATACGGTAGCGCTAGACATATTTCCATACAATCGTAAAACTTCTTTTGTATCGTCTATATTCTTTCCTAAAGACCCAAATAAATCTTCAACAGTCTGAACTATTTTCTTACCTCCTGGATGAAAAATTAAATGGTTTATATCTTCAATTGTTAGATTATTTCGCTCTAAGAAAGGGTGAACTATCATTGGAAAATGATTTGAAATAGTTTCTGGAACAGATTTATCTAAAATCATTTGCAACCCAGAGTTTACCAATTTAAAACCCATCATATGAGTTGAATCATAAAAATGATACATCGCTTCATCTATAATTTTAGGACCCTTATCTTCTTCATAAGATGATAAAATAACACTTGCGGCTCCATCTCCAAAAATTGCAGCACTCACAATATTTACCATAGAAAAATCTTCTAATTGAAAGGTGGCAGTGGGAGATTCTACTGCTATCACAGCAGCTCTTTTATTTGGATTGGCTTGTAAGAAATTTTTTGCATAAATAATTCCCGAAACTCCTGCTGCACATCCCATTTCTGTCACCGGAAGTCTCACAATATCTTGTCTCATTTGCAAACTATTAATTAAATAGGCATCTACAGAGGGAATCATAATTCCTGTACAACTAACAGTAATAATATAATCTATATCTGTAGGCTGTAAGCTTGCTTTTTCTAACGATTTTTTTAATGACTGTTCTGCCAAGGTTGTAACCTCCCGAACATAAATCTTATTTTTATCTTCAAAAGACGAATTCAAAAAAACTTCTTCTGCATCCATAATAGAGTAACGCCTGTCTACACCGGCTCCTTCAAAAAGCTTTAAAACTTTTCGTTGAAACCTTGTTTCCTGACCCTGCATCCATAGTTTTACAAACGGAATAATGTCTTTAGTTTCTCTAGTATGTTTTGGTAGCTGTTTCGCTACAGATAATATTTTTACGCTCATAATATTTCCTAAAAAGCAGGAATTCTTTTAATGAATAGGATCTTTTTTTAAAATCCATAAATATCTAAAAGCCCATTTCCATTGAATTGAAAAAGGCACGTGTACTTGTGTTAAAATAGCCTCTAACTCTTTTCTTTTAAAAGCCCGCAAAACAGAGGTTAGGCCATCTTCTCTAACCATCTTATTTTTAATAAAAAGCCCTATCAGTTTAAAAAGATAGTACGCAAGTCTATGCCTATGTAAATCATTCACAACCGCTCCAATTGTTGCTTTTTGAACCGTTGGTTTTAAAAAAGAGATGAGTTCCTCACTTTTAAAATGGTGCAAAAACAAGGTGCACAAAACAACATCATATGTCTGCTTTTTAAACTCTTCTGAAAAAATGTCAATCGTTTCAAAACTCAACTCTGGATAATCTATAGACAGTTCTCTTGCATATTCTATAGCTGCTTCGTTTGCATCTATTCCTATAAGTTTAAACCTGTAGTTGTTCTTTCTACCAAACTTAGCAACATCTCTTAAAATGTCTCCATGCCCACAACCCAAATCTACCATGGTAATTGTCTTGTTTTTAGAGGATGTTTTAAGTAATTTTTTTAAACCTTTAATAGTTACTGAGTTTCCACCTAGAAGTCTGTTAATGGTTTCTAGTTTATCTAAGGTGTCTCTAAACATAACTCCTTCAAGAGTAAAATCGTCCATCATTTCTGTTGCTGAAGAACGGCGAGAAGTATCAACTAAAAAACTCATAGTGGGCGCAACTGTTTTCCGTGGGTAAATTTGATCATTTTAGGCAATAATGAGGGTATTCTTTTTAAAATTGAATACGCTATTTGAGAAATGGTTTGATTTCTAAATAACCATGCGATAAAATGGCCTGCTTTTAATCGTATTTTAAATTCTTTATTCCAATCTCTAAGATACTGTTTTTCTAGACCTTCTCTCGTTTTTATTTCGCCATTTAAAAACTGAAGTATTCGAGTGCTTGCCAATTTTGCGCTAGAAATAGCCATTCCCATTCCGTTGCCACATAGCGGATGAATCATTCCTGCAGTATCTCCGCACATAATAATATGGTCTTCTACCGGGTTTTTAGTTTGAAAAGAAACTTGACTAATGGTTAGTGGTTTTTCAAAAACAGGTGAAGATTCTTTGAATATTTTTCTTAAATGTTTGTTTTTAAAAACAACTTGTTCTTGAAAGTCCGTAATGTTTTTATGTTTTTTAAACGAGCGGTATTCTGTAATATAACAAACATTAATTGCATTATTTTCTACTTTAGATACGCCACAATAGCCACCTTTAAAATTATGTAATGCCACCAAGTTTTCTGGAAACACCCCTTTTACATGAATTTTAACGGCCAAATATGGAGATTTTTTTTGAATGAATTTCCGCTTCATTTTTTGGTCTAAAGAAGATCTTTTCCCAAAAGCACCTACGGTAACTTTACTTTGAAATACTCCAGAACTTTTTGTTGTAATTGTGAAAGAATCTTTTTTAAAGTGAATAGAATCTACCGTGTCTTTTAAGATTTTAACACCGTTTAAACGTGCTTTTTTTACCAATAAATCATCTAAAAAATAACGACTCATTCCAAAACCTCCTAAGGGTAATTCTCCTTTTATTAGATTACTTTTTGTGGTACTTATATGAACTTTTGTGATCTGTTTAGCCCCTTCATTTATTGGGTTAATCCCTAGAGAATTTAAATATGGCAGTACTTCATTAGAAATATATTCTCCACATACTTTGTGCTTAGGGTATTCATTTTTTTCGATTAATAATACCCGTTTCTTACGTGTAGATAAATGAATAGCACTTGTTAATCCGGCCAACCCTCCGCCCACTATAATTACATCAAATGTTGTTGTTATTTTCAATTGTTATTTTGTAGCAGAATATTCTACTTGAATTTTTACATTATTAGACAAAACAAAACTCCGGCCACCTACATTAAAATTTTTACGATTAAGTGTTATTAAAGCACTTAACGTTAACATTGAATTATTTTCTGAAACATCTATTGGTATTTCTATCTTTTTTTTAATTCCTTTAATGCTTAGCGCCGCAAAAAGAATAAGGTCGCCATCTGTATTCTCTTCAATTTTAGAAGACTCTAATCTAATTTTTGTATAGTTAATAGCATCAAAATAATCTTCTTCTAATAAGTGTTTGTCTCTCCCGACTATACCTGTAGAAATAGAATTTACCATAACAACTGCGTTGATATAGCTATTAGAAAGGTCTTTGTAATTAAAGTTTGTTTTAATAGTTGCCTTGTTAAAAACACCGTCTACGGATATCCCAAAATTTTTAATGGTAAACAACACTGTTGTTTGCTCATTGTTTTGTGTCCATTCTTGAGAAAAAAGAGCGCTGGTGAATATTAATAAAAGAAATACAACTGTTTTTTTAAGCATTGTAGTAAAGATACTAAATATAAGGAGTTCTTTAGTCTAGCAAGTCAGCCAATTCCTTTCCAACCAATGAGCCAATAGCTACACCCATGCCACCTAAGCGAACCCCACAAAAGACGTTTTCAGAAAGTTGTTTTACAATAGGTTTTTTTTGATTTCCAACACCCATAATACCACTCCAACGATGTGTTATTTGAAAGTCTGTATTTGGTAAAATGGTAGTTTTTAAAAGTTCTTCTAGTTTGTTTTGAATTCTGTTGGTCTGTCCAAATTCTGTGGTTTCTTCTGTCTTAAAATCTAGATTTCTTCCGCCTCCTAATAAAATTCTATTATTAATATTTCTAAAATAATAATACCCTTCCTCTAAGTGAAAAGTTCCTTTAATGTGAAGATTTTTTATAGGACTTGTTATGAGTACCTGCGCTCTAGCGGGAGCTACGTTTTCTTGAAGCAGTTCTTTGGAGAATCCGTTGGTGGCAAAAAACAATTTAGACGCTGTAAAGACTCCTTGATCTGTTTCAATCTTCACCTTGTTCGTGTCTTCTGAAAACCCTTGAACGGTTGTATTATTTAAAATTATTATTCCTTTTTGTTGTGCTATTTTTAATAATTGAGACACCATTTTTCCAGTATCTATCTGGCCCTCAAATTGATTTACTAAATAGGTAGGCACCGTCTTTTTAAACTTAAACTTATTGTGAACTGAAGAAAAAACAGCGTTTTTAAAAAGTGGAAATAATAACTGATTTAATTCCGCTGTTTTTTTCTCACATTCTTCAAAAAAAGCTTCATCGGAAAATAACTCATACCCATAATGGTGTTGGTAATCTATGTTCTTATCTCCTAATAGATTTCTTAATAGTTGTAAGCCTTCCCATCTCTTTTTTACCAACTGAAAAACCTCTTGCTCTGAATGTGTTTTAAGGTCGCTTAACAATTCTGAAGTGCTTCCAAAACAAGCAAAACCAGCATTTTTTGTGCTAGCTCCTTGCGGAAGTAGGCCTTTTTCTAAAATAATGATTTTTGATGTTGGAAAACGCTCTCTTAAATTAATTGCACAATTTAAACCTACGATTCCACTACCAATAATTACAAAATCATTGCCAGTAAACCATTCTTTATATTCCCAGTAACTGTAATTCATTATACTAATTTTTCAAAGCAATTACTATCTTCCATTTGAGCGTACTGACCGTAATTTGTAATGCTTCTATATCCAGATTTTTTATAAAATTTATTGGCTTCTAGCTGACGGCTTCCTGTCTCTAAAATACATTTTATAAATCCTTCTTCTGAGGCCCATGTCTCTAAAGAACTTAAGACGGTATTGGCAACTCCAGAACCCCTATGTGCTTGTTTTACATACATCCTTTTTATTTCAGCAGTATTTGCATCAAACTTTTTAAAAGCTCCACATCCAATTGCTTGTTCGTTTTGGTAAGCAACCACCACATGATTTATTTTTTTTAAACTATTAAACTGACTATAGAACTCATGATCTTCGCCGTCTGTTATTTTTAAATAGGCGTCTAACTCAGTTATTAAAACCTGAAAATCTAAATTATTATTGTCTGTTCTAATGATTCTTTTCATTTGAAATACCACTCTTGTTTGAAATTCTATTTCTTATTAAAAGCACAAAGTGATTTTATACTTAAAACTCTAACATTAACTGAACCCAAACAGGTTCTTTTTTTGCTGTGTCTAAGTTAGAAAAAGAAATACCTAATAAGCGTACAGAATTTTTAAATTTTTCTTGGTATAATAACTCTTTTACAATTTGCATAATTTCATGTTTTTTTTGGACAAAATTTTGTACAGTTTTACTTCTTGTTTGTTGGGTAAAGTCACTGTATTTAATTTTTAAGGTAATTGTTTTTCCTTTTGTTTCTGACGCTATCATTCTTCTCTCTAACTCTTCTGCAATTTTATAAAGTCTTTCTAGCATAAAAACTTCAGAAGAAATATTCTCAGAAAAGGTTCTTTCTGCTGCTATAGATTTTCTAATTCTATTGGGTTTTACTGTACTGTGATGAATTCCTCTTACAATATTATAATAGTACGCTCCAGACTTTCCAAAGAGCTTTGTTAGCTCTTCTAGTGGTTTGTTTTTTAAATCTAATCCATTAAAAATCCCTAGGTTATTCATTTTTGCAGCGGTTACCTTTCCTACACCGTAAAATTTATTGATAGAAAGTTCTTCTAAAAAAAGAAGCACCTCCTCAGGGTTAATTGTTTTTTGTCCGTTAGGCTTGTTAATATCTGACGCTACTTTTGCTATAAACTTATTGATAGATATTCCGGCAGAAGCTCTTAAGCTTAATTCACTGTATATACGATCTCTAATTTCTTGCGCAATTAAACTTGCAGATGGGTTCCCTTTTTTATTTTCTGTAACATCTAAATAGGCTTCATCTAAGGAAAGAGGCTCTACTAAATCTGTATACTCGTAAAAAATTTGTCGAATTTTAGTTGATATTTCTTTATATCGTTCAAAGTCTGTTTTTACAAAAATAAGATGTGGGCATTTTTGTCTGGCCAAAACACCACTCATTGCAGATCTAACTCCATATTTTCTGGCTTCGTAACTCGCAGCGGCAACAACACCTCTTTTTCCGCCACCACCAACAGCAATAGGTTTTCCTTTTAGCTCTGGGTTGTCTAATTGTGCAACGGAAGCATAAAAAGCATCCATATCTACATGAATAATTTTTCGATATTGAAGCGTGTGGTTCACGCTATAAATTTACAAAACTTTGATTTTATAATAGAACATCTATTACATTGATTATCACAATCAGTCCAGTAATAATTCCTAGTACTAAATCCATTTGGTTTGCTAAGTATTCCATTTGATTTTCTATTTTTTTTGCTAAATAAGCATATAAAAAAAGAAGAGTAAACGTTCCTACTGCAGAGCCTAAAACAAAGAAAACATTATTAATAAGAGTAAACTCATACCAATGCATCATCACCAGAAAGCTAGTAACACCAAAATAAAAAGGGATTGCAAACATGTTTAAAGAAGATAGTAAAATGCCAGAAACAAAGCCCTTCCCTTTTCTACCGTTGTTGTTTAATTGTTTCTTTTTTTGCTTCCTTACATTGCTAAAGAAGAACACCGAAAGCCCAATAAAAGCAATGATTCCTGCATGTTGAAGCACAATTAAATGCCTTGGGTTGTCTAGTAATATTTTTGAAAAACTAACAGCAATATAAGCCTGAATTATCACAATTACAGAAACTCCTGCAGAAAAATAAATTGCTTTCTTTTGTGTTTCTTTAATGCTTATTTTAACAGAGGTCATGTTTAACATGCTTGGAAACAGGGTTCCTAAAAAGGACGTAATAAAACCTATTAAAAGGTGGTGTATAATTTCCATAAAAACAATTGTGGTTTTTTTACAAATATGACGTTTTTTAAAAAGAAAAAAGCGCCTTAATGGCGCTTTTTTCTTTTATTAATATCGAAATTAAACAATTCCCTGAGCCAGCATTGCATCTGCTACTTTTACAAAGCCAGCAATATTTGCCCCTTTAATATAATCAATAGTTCCATCATCATTCTTTCCGTAGGCAACACAAGAATCATGGATGTCTTCCATAATGTCTTTTAAGCGGTCGTTTACTTCTTCTCTAGACCAACTTAAACGAAGTGAATTCTGACTCATTTCTAAACCAGAAGTGGCAACTCCTCCTGCATTTGAAGCTTTTCCAGGAGCAAATAAAATTTTTGCTTTTTGAAACTCGTGAATTGCTTCTGGAGTAGAAGGCATATTTGCGCCTTCAGAAACACATGTACATCCGTTAGAAACTAATGTTTTTGCTTCTTCACCGTTTAATTCGTTTTGAGTTGCACATGGTAAAGCAATATCACATTTAACAGACCAAGGTCTTTGGCCTGCAACGTATTTTGCTGTTGGGTAGGTGTCTACATACGCGCTAATTCTTTCTCTTCGTATATTTTTAAGATTCATTAAGAATGTTAACTTTTCTGAATCTATCCCCTCTTCATCTAAAATATATCCTCCAGAATCAGACATTGTTAATACAGTTGCACCAAGCTCAATTGCTTTTTCGGCGGCATATTGTGCTACATTTCCAGATCCTGAGATAACAACTCTTTTTCCACTAAATGAATCGTTATTTACTTTCAACATATTGTCTGCAAAGTACACTGTTCCGTATCCTGTTGCTTCTGGTCTGATTAAAGAGCCTCCCCAAGAAGCTCCTTTTCCTGTTAAAACACCTGTGAAAGAATTTTTTAATTTTTTATACATTCCAAACATAAAACCAATCTCTCTTCCTCCAACACCAATGTCACCAGCAGGAACATCTGTATTATGGCCAATATGTCTAAATAATTCACTCATAAAGGCATGGCAAAAACGCATAATTTCGTTATCCGATTTTCCTTTAGGATCAAAATCTGCTCCTCCTTTACCGCCACCCATAGGAAGTGTTGTTAGTGAGTTTTTAAAGACTTGCTCAAAAGCTAAAAACTTTAAAATACTCGCATTTACTGTTGGATGAAAACGCAGCCCTCCTTTGTAGGGTCCAATAGCTGACTTCAT
>Ga0209502_10000296_pt1 | contig 54535 bp, 54 predicted proteins | sample ArcticOcean_MG_C_10_FD_187442 | JGI IMG/M metagenome (GOLD analysis project Ga0209502, IMG submission 187442) | Marine microbial communities from western Arctic Ocean - ArcticOcean_MG_CB11_90 (SPAdes) (version 2) | ecosystem: Environmental > Aquatic > Marine > Oceanic | place: Arctic Ocean... | reverse complement strand
TGAACCAATAGATAATGAAAGCGAGAGCGAGAGCGAGAGCCAGACCCAGACCCCGACTCCGACCCCAACTCCGACCCTGCCCCCAACCTCGCCCGCTAGTGGCGGCGGTGCAAGCCCGTCTGGTAGTTCGCCGGTCGACTAGGCCTGAAACAGGGTGCTTGAGAATTATTCCTCTAGGAGTACTTAGGTCGCGATGAATTCAAGGGGCCATGCCTCCGTCCCGGCTTCGCCTTTAGTCGATGGTAATGGGATGGCGTGTTTAAGAGGGTGCATTGTGAAGGCTGCTGAAAGCAAGCCTGCGTCATTTCGACGGAGCCCGCAGGGCGATTGGAGAAATCCCCTGATCGCGGCCATCAAGAACGAAACTGCCCTGCAGTCTAGAACTACTCTCTGTAGGTTCTAAGGATAGTTTGGTTATAGGTCCTCAGGTGTATCAATGTCTTTCAGCACCCCAGTATCATTGACGGTTACCTTGATCACCTTTGCGGCGTTTGCATTGATGACCGGTTTGGCACCTTTGTCGCCCGTTAGCGCCGCTAGTGCGTCGAAGTAGCTTGCTGCGAACCCAACCGGATGGCCCAGTTGGCCATCGTGCAATGGCGCGATTATTGGGCTGTCTTTTTCGTTAGCCGTAAAAGCCGCCTTCAGGTGGGCGATGGTCGCTAGTCGTAAGTGCGGCATATCAGCCAGGAACACAAAAACACCGTCCCAGTCATTCACTTGCCGTATGGCGTTAGCAAGGCTATGTCCCATGCCCAGGGCGGAATCAGGCGCCTGGACAATGTTGAGTTTTGGGTTGTTGATCAAAAGCGATAGTTCTGCCGAAAATGCATTGTCGCCGTCGCGCAGTGCCAGGGTCACTTCGTCGAAACAGCTGAGCGCAGTTTCAACTGATTGTTGAATGACCATTTTTCCATTGGGCAGGGTTGCTTTTCGTTTGTCGCCGTTAAATCTACGAGAGCTGCCAGCGGCTAGTACGATAGCGCCAATCATTTATCTTGCAACTGCTTCCTGCTGGCGGAAGTCAGCCTCTAATGCATGGTCTTTTTCACTGCGAAGCGCGGTTAACTGCGCAAGAATGGCGATGGCGATTTCGGCCGGCGTTTTGCTGCCCAGGGGCAGGCCAACGGGGGCGTGTAGTTTGTTAATTTGTTCTTCGCTAAGGTCCAGCTGGATTAGCCGTTCACGGCGCTTGGCGGAAGTTCTGACCGACCCCATTGCGCCTATGAAAAACGAATCGGTTGTTAGCGCCTCCATCAGGCCCATGTCATCGATGCGGGGGTCGTGAGTGAGCGCGATGATCGCCGAGAAGTAGTCGTCAGCGTACTGGCGGACGGCATCATCAGGCATGTCGTTCACTAGCTGCGTACCCTCGATGGTCCACTGATCAATCATTTCCTGGCGTGGATCACAGACGACGACATGGTAGTCCAGCATCTGTGCCATTTGGGCCAGGTATTGTGACACCTGACCGGCACCAATCAGAAACAACTGGTACCGGGGGCCGTAGGTTTGCACCAAAAACTTTTCATTGGCTGTGGCTGAATTTTCGAACTCGCCGGTGAACTGCAGGTGCTTGAATCGATCCCTGTCTTCGACAGTGATTTCGCCGGTCGCGACATCAACTTTACGTTCTACGCATTCCCGTTGCGCCAGACGGTGGGTGATGGCTTCAAACTGTGCCAGATTGCTGTTGTCCATCTGTGGCTCAACAACGATATGTAACTGGCCGCCACAGGGCAGGCCGAAACGTTCGCTTTCTTCAGTCGTTTTGCCGTAAAGCATGACCTCAGGTTTTGTCGTGGCAAGTTCACCGTTAGTAATCTTTTCCAGCAGGTCTTCCTCGATACAGCCGCCGGAAAGGGAACCTGCTACGTGACCGTCTTCGTTGCAGCACAGCAGTGACCCCACAGGGCGAGGTGATGAGCCCCACGTTTTAACGACGGTGGCTAGCCAAGATTTTTTGCCAGCCTTGATCCAACGGGTCAATTGGGACAGAACTTGTTGGTCTGCGTTTTCAATCATGTTTCTTTATGCTCTGTTAAATTCGAGATATCTCTGTGCCAGCGTTTTGCACCATAAACCAAGATGACAAAGATCGCGCTGTTCCGACTTTGCCCAAGTCGATATGAAGGTACTGCGAGCGGCGCGCCAACTTTAGTTCGACGGAAACCCAAGCGTGATTGCAGAAACCTTATGCTCGCGAAGCAGCGTTGGCGTAGACTACCAGTTTATACCTAATACATATTCCCTTGCACAATCCCTTTTTCTAGGATCTCACTTGATTAATGCGCTCGAAATTCCTTCTGATATTAACCTTGCTGCCTTCAGCAGGTTTCTGTCATCCCGTGGGGTTAGGCATAGGATTACCGAGCAAGGCATGAACCAGGTGGTTTGGGTGCCGGGTGAACAAGAACGGGTTTTTGTTCATGCTGCCTATTCGCAATACACCTCAGGCGAACTTGAGTTGGATGAGGCGCCTGTGGTGCGCGCTCAGATGAAGATAATTCCGCGAGTGTTGAGCGCCGCCCGCAGTTTTCCGCTGACCCTGTCGTTGATCTTCATTAATGTCCTGCTTTTTCCTGTGGGTATGGGCCTGGACGACGGTGCCATTGATGGCCTGTTCGAACGATTGATGTTTCTGGCAATCGAAGGGGTCAACGGCGAGCAGTATTTCACCAACATGAGCTACACGGTTGAGCAGGGGCAATGGTGGCGTTTTATCACCCCCATGTTTATTCACTTCGGCTGGCTTCACCTTGTGTTCAATCTTCTATGGGTTTGGGAGATCGGCAGGAAAATTGAATTGATGAACGGTGCGATTGTGCTGTTTGTTGTGGTGATTGCATCGTCCCTCTCGGCGAATGTAACGCAGTATTTGATGTCTGGCCCAAGCTTGTTTGGCGGCATGTCCGGGGTAGTGTTTGGCTTGCTGGGTCACTCGTTGATTTGGAGTCGGCTGGTGCCTTCGAAGGACATGGGCGTACCCAAGGGCATCTACATTTTTATGCTGGTTTATCTGGTGATTGGTTTTACCGGGGTGATCGACTTACTGGGACTAGGCACGCTTGCCAACGGTGCCCACCTGGGCGGATTGATCGGCGGCGTTGTTATAGGAGGCTTAACTGGCCTTCTTGCAAGACAGGGGCAGGCGCGCCTGTCGTGACCTCGACCTCGTAGCTGGTAAAACGCCTCAGGTTAATGACGCCGATATCGAAGATCAAGTACTGGCCCTTAATACCCAGTAGGGTGCCAGAGATTTCAGGTGTTTTGTCTAAATTAAGTGAAACAACTTTGGTAGGGTACTTTTCTACCGGATAGGTGAGTGTTTGCACCTCTGCGTTCAGGATTGGCTGTATGGCCTGTATGCCGAAACGTTGGATAAGTGGGTCAAGTTTAGGTTTAAGTTCTGCGAGTAACTCATCGCGTAGGGCCACCAGGTCCAGACGCTCATTTTCACCACGCAGCATTTTCTGCCAATGGGTCTTGTCTGAGACAAGGTGCTTGAAAGCGACTTCAACGAAGCCCGATTGCTGCCGAGTCATTACGTTCATCACCGGCAATGCCTGCACCGCGCCCTGATCGATCCATCGGGTGGGTAGGTTCTCTGGTCGGGTGATGCCAACTTTAATGCCGGATGAGTTCGCTAGGTAAACAATGTGCGGTTGCATGCAGAAGTTTGCTGCAAAGTCAGCATCGCGGCAGGTGCCCTGATCGAAGTGACAGCGTTCCGGGCTGACGATACACAGGTCGCACTGGGCGAGTTTCTTAAAGCATGGGTAACAATAACCCTGGCTGAAGCTTTTCTTGCTGGCGCGGCCGCATTCAAGACATTCAATAGTGCCCAGGTGTCTCAGGGTGACGCTCTGGCCTATATATTCATTCAAGGGGTAAGCGTCGTCGCTCAACCGAAGGGAATATTGAACCGGGTTCTGCGGAGTGCAGCCGCCGGTAGGTAGCTGGCTGGACATCTTTCTAAGGAAACCTTGCATCAGCAATAGTGTACAGGAGCAGGGGGTCATTTCGAGCAAAATGGATTAAAATCTGTGTTCCGAAATGTAATGCGAGCCCAGTGTGAAAGAAGGTCAACCCAAGGCGATTTATTTGAAGGACTATAAGGTCCCGCCATTCCTGATTGAAGAAACCCTACTGCATGTCGACATCCATGAGGATGTTACTACCGTGACTGCTACGCTCAAGGTTGTGCGCAATCCGGAAGCTAAAGCAGAAGATGCGGTTAACCTGGTGCTGGATGGAAGTAAGGATCTGGATACCCGATCTATCGCCATTGATGGACGGGTGCTGAGATCGAATGAATACCAGGTTGATGCCGCAGAACTCTCGATATTTGAAGCCCCTGATGCTTTTGAATTAACGACGTCTGTGCAGATAAAGCCGCAGGACAACACAGCCCTTGAAGGATTGTATAAGTCTGGTGAGATGTTTTGTACGCAGTGTGAGGCAGAAGGTTTCAGGAATATCACCTGGTACCTTGATCGGCCAGATGTGATGTCCAAGTACACCACGACCGTCGTCGCGGACAAGGAGAGCTACCCCGTGTTGCTGTCGAACGGCAACGACATTGATCGGGGTGAAGATGGCCGGCGGCACTGGGTTACCTGGCAGGATCCATTTATGAAACCGGCGTATCTGTTTGCCCTGGTTGCCGGTGACCTGCAACACGTTGAAGATGAATTTGTGACCATGAGTGGCCGTAAAGTCACGTTAAGGATCTTTACAGAGGCGCACAACATCGACAAGGTCGACTACGCAATGGTGTCTTTGAAGAACGCGATGAAATGGGACGAGGCAGTGTATGGTCGAGAATACGATCTGGATGTTTTTATGATCGTTGCGGTAGAGAGTTTCAACATGGGCGCAATGGAGAACAAAGGGCTCAACGTTTTCAATACTTCCTGTGTATTGGCCAGGCCTGATACTACGACCGATGCGGCTTACCAGAGAGTAGAGAGTGTTGTCGCCCATGAATATTTTCACAATTGGTCTGGCAATCGTGTGACCTGTCGTGACTGGTTCCAGTTGAGCTTGAAGGAGGGCTTTACTGTTTTACGTGACCAGCAGTTTTCTGCCGACATGGGTTCGCCCACGGTTTGTCGGGTGAATGATGTCGCGGTGCTGCGTAGCGCGCAGTTCGCAGAAGATGCCGGGCCGATGGCCCATCCGATTCGCCCGGACGCCTTTATCGAGATCAATAACTTTTATACGCCAACGGTGTACGAAAAAGGAGCAGAAGTCGTCGGGATGATCCGAACCCTGCTTGGAGCTGAACAATTCCGGGCCGGCAGTGATCTGTATTTTGATCGCCATGATGGCGAGGCGGTCACCACGGAAGACTTTGTCAAGGCGATGGAAGATGCTAGTGGCGTGGATCTTTCCCAGTTCCGTGTCTGGTATCGCCAGGCAGGTACGCCCGTTTTAGAGGTGACAGGTGATTACGATAAATCGGCAAAGACATTCACGCTGAACGTTGCGCAATCCTGCCCCGCAACACCCGGCCAGGAAGACAAAGACGCTTACCACTTGCCCCTCAAAGTAGGTTTGCTCGATGAACAGGGTAGCGACATTCGTTTCCCTGTGATGGATCTGGATGTAGCGAGTATCGATGATACTGGAGGTTTCTCGGCAGTCCTTAATGTCACCGAAAAAGAACAGAAGTATGTGTTCCGCGGGATAGAATCGGCGCCAACGCCGTCGCTGCTGCGCGGTTTTTCTGCGCCGGTGAAACTGGATTACAGCTACTCCCGTGATGATCTGACTTTTTTGATGAGCCATGACTCGGATGGATTCAACCGCTGGGAAGCGGGCCAGCGGCTCGCGGTAGACGTAATCCAGGAGATGGTTGGGCAGATTGAAGCGGGCGCAACGCCAAGCGTCGACGCGCGATTGGTCAGCGCGTTTGATGTGAACCTAACGCAGGCAGTGGATGGCCACGGGAATCCCACGCTTGATAAGGCCATGCTTGCACACATGTTGGTGCTGCCTGCAGAGAGCTACCTGATCCAGCTATCCGCGGAGGCTAACATCGATGCAATTCATCAGGCCCGGAGCCTTGTCAGGAACACCATTGCAAAGAAGCTCGGCGGGCTTTTGCTCTCGGTTTACAAACTTAACCAAAAGCAAGTCGCCTACGAGGCTAATGCCGGACAGATTGCAGAAAGGTCCCTTAAGAATGTAGCACTGGCTTACCTCATGCAGCCTAACGATACGGAGATGGTGCAACTCTGCGTCGACCAGTTTACCACTGCCAACAACATGACAGACACCAGCGCGGCGCTTCGTGCGCTGGTTGGTTCAGCGGCTAGTGCTGCGCAGGCGCCAAAAGAAAAAGCACTGGCTGATTTTTATAACCGATGGGTTAACGAAGCGCTGGTGGTTGATCAGTGGTTTGCGATCCAGGCGAGTTGCCCGCTACCAGGCACGCTTGATGATGTGAAGGCATTGATGAGCCACGAGGCATTCGATATTAAGGTACCCAACAGAATGCGGGCGGTGATCGGACAATTCTCAGCGGCGAACATCGTGAACTTTCATGCCGCGGATGGTGGCGGTTATGCGTTTCTGGCAGACCAGGTGATTGAGCTTAACGCTATCAATCCCCAGATGGCGGCGCGGGTTTTAGCGCCCCTGACCCGCTGGAAAAAGTTTGACGCCGGGCGACAGGTAAAAATGAAAGACGAACTGCAGCGTATTCTGGATGTTAAAGGCCTTTCACCCGATGTATACGAGATTGTAACCAAGAGCCTGTAACCAAGCGCCTGTAACCAAGCGCCTGTAACCAAGCGCCTGTAACGAGGTTAGCGGTTAACCATACGCCGTTATTCGACGGCAGGTGCCGTAGGAACCAGAAACAAAGAAATTGCTTGCTTGCCCGGTGGGTACCGAGATTGCCGCTCTGTGGTTATGCCAGACCGGTCGATATGACGGTGTTGGGGGCTGCGCTACTCTGGTCTAGATGACGCTGTTGGGGTCATTGCGATTGGAATCGCTTAGTCTGTTGTTGTCGATGAAAGGTAGTCAGGAAGAAACAAGCCCCAGATTAAGCCCGCCGCTGCTCCGAACAAGTGACAAGAGAGACTTATAATGCTGTCAAAAAAAGCGCAGATAACAAGTCCCAGGGTGAAGAAAAAGGTGATCGTGTAGAACAGTCCCTTTGGGTAGCTAGCTGGGTTTTTGACGATCAGAACCATTAGGCCGCCCAGTAAGGCGGCGATGCTGCCTGAAGTTCCAACCAAACCCAGGCTATCTGGATAGTTCAGGTAGGGTTCGATCAGTAGGGTCATTCCGAACGACACTGTTCCACCAATTAGAAACAGCGGGACGAAGCTCATTCTTAGGGAAGGACCACATATTGCCGAAACCGCGATCGCGAAGGAAAAATTTGTCAGATAGTGGGCCGCCTGGCTGTGCACCAGCGAGCCGGTTAGGATACGGTAGTATTGGTTATCAGGTAGGTCAAAGTACATGCCGAATTGATCAAGGTAATCATCCCCCCCCAAGATGAATTGTGTGATTCCCGAAGCGATGAAAAACACGATGGCGGTGATCAGGTAAGGGCGACAACGACTAAATATCCAGCCGTAATAAGTGCAGCGTTCGGCAAGGTCTTCGCGCCCGCGAAATACAGAATAGTAATCGAGGGACAGGTACAAAAACATTGTAGCGGTCAGTATGGCGGGTACGGACGTGAGTTCAGCGAAGGACTCCCAGATTAATCCCAGAAGGATGGCAGCGGTTGTATAGCATGCTGAGATTACGATCATGCGTTTGCGGTTCTTCACAGCATTGATAAAGAAGACGCTGGAAAATGCAGGCGGCAAGTTGATAGGGTGGGCTAATACGCCAGGGTTCTCTGGTATTTCTACCAGTACCGGGCTTAGTGGATTACCGTTCTGCAGGAGCTGTTCAAGCGCCTTAGTTCCAGTTTTGTAATAGCCGAGTATTGGGTAGTGAATTCGCGGCTCTTCCTGAATCCCAGCGCTGGTCTTTAGGCTTTTGTCCCAAACTCTCAACTTTTTGTCTCCGAGGTTGGGGCCGGTGTCGGCCCCTCGTTTATTTACTGATAAAACGTTGAAACAGCATACATGCTGACTGCAATCGGAACACCGAAAAAAGCCGTAGCAGGTGACCACATGGACAAAGTAAGCACCGCTGAAGCACCTGCCCTCCAGTCTAATCCACCACCGTTGACCTGTTGTGTTTCTTGTTTGGTTAATTCCCTCATTTTTTTTCCTTTCTTGTTGATTGGGGCAAACATTGTTGAGGATTTTGAGGTTTAGGAGGTTGGCGAATGGCTGAATTTGATGCGAGTTCTTTCTGTAAAAACAGCGGCACGGTTTTCGGTTTGACTGGCGGTTTCATGAGAATTGTAATTATGGAGCCTGTTTTGGCGGGACTGGAGATCTCTCCTCGCCATGGCTGCGCCACCTAGGTCGTAATGACGGCGGGGTGATGGCCACTTCGGTCGAGATGTCGGTCGGGTGGTGGCCGCTGCGGTTGAGATAAGCGGATTAGATGGGGTTCAACTCGGTCTCAAGTGCGCTGTCTTTATGTTTTTGGGTTTTCCGGTTACGCAGTTCGCCTGCCATCTTTAGGATATCTTTGCCGCGCCATGAACCTTTGTCGCCTTCGCCGAACAGGTGCGTTTCTAATAGGGAGATTTCCTCAGTAAGTCTTGGGTCTAATCGGCACAGGTCCAGTACGGAATGGATTTCGGGAAAGCGGGCTTTGCCCCAGAGGAATAGCTGTCTGTGGGTGTCAGCGGGACGGTTACGGGTACAGGCTTTTTTCAGTTCACCAAATTCGCGTGATTCGTCCGGATCACGCAAGGCCGGGATCTCATGACGTGTGACATTTGCGGATTCCATTGCGCGTACCTTGCGCTTCAGTATCAACCACTGCCAGCTGGAAAGTAGCCAAAGAAACCCAAACGCGATTGCGGCCCATTGCCAGTAAGGTTTGATAGGTTCAGAAATGAACGTGGGTTGGTTCAGTTCTGATAGGGGCACAGTGACTGTGGTTATGTTGTTCGTTTCGCCCAGGGCAGGCAGTACTTTGTAAGTTTCCGCCGGGATGATCGCAACTTCTTCGCGGTCAGTTTGTGTGTTCCACCAGGGGATGCGTATTTCGGGCAATATGAGGTCACCTTCTTTGGTTGGCACAACGCCAACCGTGGTGATTTGCAATGCGGTGATGCCATCTGGCGAGATGCGGTTTTCAGTCGCGGGTGGATCTGCATAGACTTTCGCGTTGTCGACTTTCATTTCGCCTAATTGGGGCAATACCGCGTCTGAAAGACCGATGGCGCTGATCGCTAGCTGCCTGTTTACGGGTTCACCCACGCGGAACACAGGGCTTGCTTCAGTCCAGGCTTCCTTTACCCCAAGTGCCTTGGCAGGGATCCAGTTTTCTCCGGAAAATGATGCGGGGATGGTTTTAACGGTAATCGTATGCGATTCAGAGGTGGCGTTTACTCTCTGACGTTGTGAAAAAACGCCGCCACGGCCGCGAGTGCCAACAAATCGTTCGCGCGGGATCTCAAGCGTGCCGCTGCGCTGTGGGAACAGTGCATAACGTTTCTCTAGTACGTAATAGCGTTGGCCGTCGACGATGGATTCGTAACGCTTTTCTGTTTCCAGGGCTTCTACCACCGTATCTGGCAGGTTGGGTGGCTCCGGGAAGTCGCCGCCGATCGCGTCGGTATAGAACAGTTTGACCGAGTAAATAATCTGGCCCTGAACATAGGGGTTGTTGGTATCGACCGACGTCTCGAAGAACACAAACTGGTTCATTCGCTGGCGCTGTGATGCAGTCTGCTGTTGTACACGAATCGTAATCGGTTGGCTGCGGTCGTTGCCTGCGCTAAACGAGGGGATAAATAGATTACCCATGCGTTTCGGACTAAGCGTCAGCACATGATCCTTGTAGACAACACTGGTTCTTCTGCCATTGATGATCGACATAGAGCTGTTTTGTCGGTTTGATTCTGTGATGATCTCGAAGTCGCGCTGCAGTGACGAAAAATCGACGTTGGCATCTGCGGCCTGGTCAGAGGCGCGCACAGTCAGGGTGACCAAGTCTAGGTCCGAGATAATGCTTCGGTCCACGGTTGCCGTCAGGCCTGCCCAGGCGACATTACCAAGCAACATGATTGCTGCGATCAGTAACTTACCAGTCTGTTGTAGAGTCATTGCTCGATACCTTACCTTCACGTAGTCGTTCTTCGTATTGCATTTGGAACTTACGGCGCAATAATCCTCCGGGGTCGTCCGGTACTCGTCGCAGCCACTGCTGCAGCGCTTGTTTTTCTTCTTCATCCAGAGGCTCAGATTCTTCTTCAGCGGGTTTCTGGTTGGCCTGTTCTTCCTGTTCCTCTTGCGCCTGTTCTTGCTGTTCTTTTTCCTGTTGTTCCTGCTCTTTCTCGTCCTGCTCTTGCTGGCTGTCCTGTTCTTCCTGTTGCTCTTTCTGGTCTTGTTGTTCTTTTTCCTGCTCTTCTTGGTCCTTTTGATCCTGCTCTTTGTCCTGCTGTTCTTCGGAGTCCTCGCCGTCCTGGTCCTGCTGTTCCTGTTCCTGTTGCTGTTGCTGCAGCTGTTCGATCAAGGCTTTGTTAAATTTTGCATCTTCGTTGTCAGGGTCCGCAGCCAGTGCCTGATCGTAAGCCTCGATAGCTTCGTCTAACAGGTTCTGTTTCGCGAACGCGTTACCCAGATTGTACTTGCTATCGGCTGTGTCTATACCGCCGTATTGGCTGGCAGCATCTTCAAATTTCTCACCGCGGTAGTTTGCCGTGGCTTTCCACTCGGGGTTTTCGAACAGCGCCGCGGCTGCCTCAACGTCCCCTTCTGACATTACCTCCATGGCCTGCTGGTCCTTGGTTTGCCAGAGGTCATCCCAGAGTGAAGCTTTAGCGTCGTTAGTAGGCAGGATGATCACTAGAGCGATGCCCCAGACCCACCCGCGGCGGAAGCCAAGCGCGGCTAATGGCAGAAGTAGCAGCAGCAGCCATGGTCCTTCTTCAAACCAAACGTCAAAATCTCGCTCTATTTCGCGGTAGGCGTCATTCTGAAGCAGTGGCTGCTCAGCCAGCAAGTAACCCAGGTCTTCCTCGGTCAATGTCATGGGTGAGTAACGACCACCGGCCAGGTCGGCAAAATCCTTAAGACTGCTGGCGTTCAGTTTGGGTATGACTATGTTGCCGCGGGTATCCTTTAGGTAACCGGCCTCAGGACGACCGTTGACCAGCGCCACCGGCCCGCCTTCCTTGGTTCCGACTGACATGACCGAGACAGGATAGGCATTGCGGAACTCCCGGGCCACTCGCTGAGACGCCACAACGTCGCGGATTTCGTCGGTGATGATCAGGATCCGGCCGCTTGCCGTGCCGCCATCCCGGAACAAATCGACGGCCTTGACCAGAGCCGGTGCAAGCGCGCTGCCGGGCGCGGGCACAATATCGGGTGATAGCGACGGGATCATTGCCGCGATTGTCTTGGTGTCGTCAGTCAAGGGGGAGACAACATGAGCGTCACCGGCAAAGACAATCAGCGCAGTGACGCCTTCTTCGCGCAGCTCAAGTAAGTCGATCAGCTTACGCTTGGCGCGAACCAGTCGATCCGGTTTCACATCGGTTGCAAGCATGCTGCGTGTTAAATCAAATATAACGACCAGTGCGTCCTCACGTTCGTGAACCGGCTGTGATGTCTGTCGCCAAACTGGTCCGGCAACGGCAAGGGTTGCAAGCAGCCACGCCACTAGCAATAAAGTTAAGGGGCTTTTACTAACGACCTTGTCCGGGTTGTCCAGGATGTGAGACAAAAGGTGAGGATCAATCGCTTTCTCCCAGTTACTGTGGTGGCTTTGTCGATAGCGAAGCAGGACAAACAAAAGCACTGCGGGTATCAGCGCATAGAACCACTCGGGTCGTAGGAAATGGAAGTTGGCCAGGAAGTCTGCCAGCAGGGCATCATTCATGGCGCTGCTACCTCATTCTGTTTTTTGCGAAAGCTAATCGAGGCCCAAAGGTTAGTGACCCAACTGGTCATAGTCGGGTGCAGCAGGCTAAACAGCAGCGTCATAACAAGAGTGAAGGCGAGTGGATACCAGAATAGTGACCGTACCGGCCGGTATGTCTCCAAGTCCTGTTCGATTGGTTCAAGTTCATCAAGGGCCTCGTAAATAGACTTGAGTTCCTCGCTGGACCGCGCGCGTTGGAAAATGCCGCCGGTTAACTGCGCGATCTGGGTGAGGGTTTCGACATCCAGTTCGGCGGATGGGTTAACCGTTCTTTGGAACAGGAAGCCTGGCACAACCATCTCGTCTGCACCGAAGCCGATAGTGTAAATGCGAATACCTTCCTGGGCCGCGAGTTTGGCGGCCTGTACAGGGTCGACTTCGCCGACATTGTTCACGCCATCTGTCAACAGCACCAGTACTCGGCTTTCGGCGGGCCTTTCCTGTAATCGTTTCACGGCTAGTCCAATAGCGTCCCCAATAGCGGTCTTGCCGCCGGCAATTCCAAGCGGCGTTTCGGTTAACAGGGCACGGACGGTATTGCGATCGAAAGTCAGTGGGGTTTGCAGATAAGCGCGCGTGCCGAATAGGATCAGCCCTAGTCGGTCTCCCTTACGGCGTTCAACAAAGTCGCCGACAACGTCTTTGACGACGGCCAGTCGGGTAGCGGTCATGCCATTTTTTTTCATATCTTCCGCGCCCATGGAGCCAGAAATATCAACTGCCAATAGAAGGTCTCTGCCGCTGGTGGGTAATGAAATGGGTTCGCCAATCCACTGCGGGCGAGTGGCAGCGAGTACCAAGGCTGACCACATTAGAATCATGAGCAGGCGACGTATAAAAGAACGTCCCTGAGCGCTGCTTATGCCTTGGCTGTAAGATGACGCCTGGCCAAAAAATGGCACCTGCAGGGCCGGTTCCTGGCGGTTGGCTTTCGGCACCAGCCAGTAGACCAGAAAAGGTAACGGCAGTACGAGCGCTGCTAATGGCCACAAAAATTCGATCATGTCACCTGTCCCGCTCGGTTGAGGGTTAAGGCATCAAGTCGTTGCTTGTCTGCTTCAAGATGACGCGGGTGATGTTTCTGGATCCAGGATTTTGCGACCAGATGCAGGCTTTCAATATCAACCGAGACGTCTGGCCTGTAGGTACCATCTATCAATACTTCGGCCTCACCGATGCTAAAATCATGGCTGCCGGTGGTTCGGTCCAGGAACTGGACCCAGGCTTCTCCTGTTAGACCGGCTACCTCATCCCGCGGGAAGCTAGTCAGGGCGGCGCGCTTTAGCAGTGTTTGAAGTGCCTTTAAGTACGCCAGGTCGTCCTCGTCTTGATGCCAGTTTTCAAGTAGTTGGGCCAGTTCACGTCCCGCTTCGCGGCGATAACGGTTGGCGCGCCAGTAGCGGAACAGCCAAGTGAGCCCGGTGATCACCAACAGGGCGCCGAGCGCAGCCAGGATCCACCAGCCTGGTGCCGGTGGCCACGCCTCTATCATGCCCGGCGCGTGAATATCCCGAAGTTGCGCCAGCGGATCCGTCGCCTGTTGCATCATGCCAGGTGGGGGAGCGGTCACTGGTGGTGCTGCAGCCACGAGTTACACTTTCGCCGCGAAACTGGCCTGGCGATTCAGGCCAGCCAGTATGGGTTGGTGGGTCTGCAGCATTAAAAGCGGCGCTTTCACGCGCATAAACTCCTCTTGTATAGCGGCTATTTGTTGCTGGAACCCGCGCTCGTAGGCATCACGGGTTTTGCCGCTGGCAGTGTTGATCCTGGTTCGCTCTGCGCCATTAGTAATGCTGTAAAGGTCCGGGGTTGGCAGGTGTTGCTCTAGAGGATCAGAGATATGAATGCCAATAACGTCACTATGTCGCGCCAGTGGTTGCAGGTGAATACGTGACTCTTCTGAAAAGTTTGTGAAGTCACTGATGATAAAAATCACGCTGCCGTGTTTTGTAACCCGCCTAACGTTAGAGATCGCCTCAGTAAAGTAGTTCTCGTTATAAGCTGCTGACTCTGTAGCGGATTCTTTTTTGAGAGCGTGATTAAAGTCATGCAGTTCGTTTAACAGTCGGAGTACGGCGTGTTTGTTTCGCCGAGGCCGGATTTCCCGGTGCCCTTTCTCAGAGAATACAAGCCCACCAACGCGATCACCTCTTTCAAGGGCAGACCATGCAATGATGGCGGCGGTTCGCGCGGCGAGGACTGATTTGAAGGTCACTTGGCTGCCAAAATACATAGAAGCAGACTGGTCTACCAGGATCAGTACGGGGCGCTCTTTTTCCTCTTGGAAAACCTTCGTGTGGGCCACTTGAGTGCGGGCTGTTACACGCCAGTCTATTGTTCTGACATCATCGCCGGGTTGGTAAACGCGAACCTCTGCGAAATCGATGCCTCGTCCCCTGAAGTTTGAGGATAGAAGCCCAGCCAGCGGGTTTGAAGTTTTGTTACCCGTAAGATCGGCCATCTCCCTGGCGGCATATCGCAGACGAACGAGGTCACGCAGATCGGTATATGCGCCTCGATATTCCTGCATGGCGCGGAATTCTTCGTTTGGGCTGGTCAGGCGCTTTGCCACAGTCGATCCTTAAACAATGTCGTTCCTATCCTTAAACAATATCGTTCCTTAAGCTGCAGCGACCCGCTGTACTAGAATATCCAAGATTTTATCGGCGTCGACGCCCATAGCCTCTGCTTCAAAGCTCACAATAATGCGGTGGCGAAACACGTCATGCACTACTGCCTGCACGTCATCGGGCGAGACGAAGTCTTTTCCCAACAAAAATGCGTTGGCGCGGGCGCAGATATCAAGGGCAATAGTTCCCCTTGGGGACACGCCGTAGTCTATCCAGTTGGCCAGGTCTTCGCCGTAGGCGCCGGGGTTTCGTGTTGCCATGGTGAGCTGCACGATGTATTCCTCTACTACGGGTGCCATGTGCAATTTCAGCAGTTCCTGCCTTGCGCCAAAAATTGTTTCCTGGGAGACCTTCGCGGGCGGCGCATCATCATCTGCGGCCATTGCCTCGTTCCTGACCAGTTGCAGGATGCTGCGTTCAGAAACTGCGTCCGGGTAGTCGATCACGACATGCATCAGAAACCGGTCAAGCTGCGCTTCCGGCAGGGGGTAGGTGCCTTCTTGTTCAATAGGGTTTTGTGTGGCCATTACCAGGAATAGCGGTGGCAGCTCAAAGGTCTGACGCCCGAAGCTGACCTGGCGCTCTGCCATGGCTTCCAGCAATGCAGATTGCACCTTTGCGGGTGCACGGTTGATTTCGTCGGCCAGGATCAGGTTATGGAATATCGGGCCTTTCTGAAATTCAAAGGTGCCGTCTTGTACGCGGTAAATCTCTGTCCCAGTAATATCCGATGGTAATAGGTCAGGGGTGAACTGGACCCGATGGAATTCGCCTTCGATGCCATCGGCCAGCGTTTTGATCGCTTTGGTCTTCGCAAGCCCGGGGGCGCCTTCGACAAGAAGGTGGCCATCAGCCAGCAGCGCCATTACCAGGCGGTTGACCAACTTTTCCTGGCCGATAATCCGGCTTGCAAGCCAGTTCTGCAATTCAACAATAAGAGCACGATGTGACATAGCTCGATTACAACTCCTTAAATCTACAAATAATCGCGAGGCGAGTCTTTTCCAACTTTTATATAGAGTGAGTTGGGGTCAGATTTCGCTAAATCAAGGTTCCTTTGCGGGGTGACTCTGACTGAAGTGAGTATAGACAGTAGGTTGCCCGCGAGGTTCCCGGCGCATGATACACCAGTGGCCCTGAGGATTGCTCCATTACCTGTATTTCGAGCCCTGCATGATGGAGTCATACGGTGGTACTTCAGAATATCTGCGGAGCATTGTCCTGATTCAAACCATTAACCGGCGGGTTGCGGCGAAAATAGCCGGTGACTTTGTGGTATTTCTGATCGGTGCTCGTTTAAATCGCGGGTGGAAAATTTTGTCGTTTATCCTGGTTGCCAGAGCGATGAGCCGAATGGTGGTCGAACCGGAAGCGAATCGTGATCATGGCATGCTGCATGCTGAAATGTGGAACGGCAGGACGACGGTAACGGCAGGCTAGGATAATGGTGCAGTACTGGAGCTCATTCGAGCATCTTCACGCTTATGGTTGTATGCGAGATGCGCAACATCTGCCCGCGTGGACGGATTTCAATCCTGGGATTGGGTCAAACGTTGACTTCGGCATCTGGCACGAGACCTTGATGATCCAAGCAGGTCAGTACGAGAGGATCTACAACAACATGCCTGAGTTTGGCCTGGCTAAAGCCGGTGATTGGGTGCCGGCGGTCGGTGAGCAGAATACTGCCAAAGGGCGTTTGCAGTTGAGTGACGGTGCCGATGAGCCTGACGATGAAAAACCCCCTCCCTGATTCGTGATCCTAACGCCGGTCGAGATGACCCTGGGGTTAAATGTAGCTGAGCCAGATGACGCGGTGGAATCCTAGGTGGCGCAGTTGAGTTTTAGATGTCACTGACGTTTATCTTTTGGCGCTTTTATAAGTCTTAGATAACGCTGCGGTGGCCGCAGGCCTCAAAGTTAGGCGCTTCCTTGAGATTCTGATGGAGAATCCGTTAAACTCAAAAAGTAATAATAATAACGCATCTATTCATTTCCTGCGTAGGTGCCAATGAGGAGAGACCGAATGAACAAGGCCGCACTTTCTGTGCTTTCACTGCTGCTAATTTCGCCTTTGGCGATGGCAGGTGAGCTTAATCAAGCCAGTACTGCTTGGGTTCTGACCGCCACAGCGTTGGTTTTGTTTATGACCATCCCAGGACTTTCGTTGTTTTACGCGGGGCTTGTTCGGGTCAAGAACGTGCTTAGTGTTTTGATGCAGTGTTTTGCCATTACCTGCGTCGTGTCCATTATCTGGTTGATTGTGGGTTATTCACTCGCGTTCTCTGAAGGTAATGGCTTTATTGGCGGACTTTCGAACGTCATGATGGCCGGAATCCAGGAAGGCACGATGAACGGGGATATCCCCGACAGTGTTTTCGCCATGTTCCAGCTGACTTTCGCCATAATTACCCCCGCATTGGTGGTAGGTGGTTTTGCGGAGCGAATGAGATTCTCGTCGATGCTGGTGTTTTCGGCAGTGTGGTTGGTGATCGTTTATATTCCTGTGACCCATTGGGTCTGGGGTGGCGGCTGGCTGGGTGAAATTGGGCTGCTCGATTTTGCGGGTGGCACCGTGGTTCACGTGACTGCCGGCGTGGCGGCAATCACTACAGCGATGGTGATGGGGCCAAGGCGCGGTTTTCCAACAACACCAATGACCCCGCACAATATGACAATGACCGTCACCGGTGCAGGCATGCTGTGGGTCGGCTGGTTTGGATTCAACGCGGGTAGTGCGCTTGCTGCCAACGGTGATGCCGGTATGGCGATGCTAGTAACCCATATGTCAGCGGCTGCTGGTGCATTTACCTGGATGTGCATTGAATGGATTAAGTTTGGTAAACCAAGCGCGCTTGGCGCGGTGACTGGAATGGTTGCAGGCCTTGGTACAATCACACCGGCTTCCGGTTTTGTTGGCCCCGCAGGAGCGCTTGTTATTGGTGTTAGTGCAGGGTTTGTTTGTTTCACTATGACCATGTTCATTAAGCAGAAGCTTCGCATTGACGACTCCTTAGATGTGTTCCCGGTCCATGGTGTTGGCGGAGCACTCGGTACTATTCTTGCGGGTGTCTTTGCTAGTAGTTCGTTAGGTATCTTCAGTGGACAGGGCGATGGTTTGCCGATCGGTGAGCAGGTGGTGATTCAGTTGATCGGCGTTGGTGCTGTAGGGGTTTATACGGCGGTACTAACCTTTGTCCTTCTGAAAACCATTGATCTAGTGATTGGGCTTCGAGTATCTGAAGAAGAAGAGACCGAAGGGCTGGATATTAATCAGCACAACGAACGTGGTTACGATATGTAGTTGTTTTTTATCGGGGCTGGCGTTTTGCCCTTCTGCTTGTCTTGCTCAAGGTCCTCGTCATCGCGACCAGAGTGGCGTAGGCTTTGAGCAGGGCCCGAAGTGGTTGCGCAGAGGCGGTAGTCGTGGAGCGGAGACACAGCCTTTGCATTTTTGCGAAAGCTGAAACTTTTTCGTTTCGGTTGCCTCAGAACCTCCTCGCTTCACGACAGTGGTGTAGCTTTTTTTGACTTCACTCGACGTGACGGTGTTAGGCCTCTAAGGCGTTCAATATCGTGCAATGAACGGCGGACGCCTGACCTCCGGCACAAGCCTCTGTTATTTGCTTCAGCGCGGTTTTCATTTTTTTCAGTTCGGCAATTTTTTGATCGATTGCGGCAAGTTTGTGTTCTGCCAGGGACTTCACTTCGCCGCAGGTTGCCACTTTTCTTCCAACCTGCAGGGATAAAAGCTCACCGATCTCTTTGAGTGAAAAATCCATCGCCCTTGCTCGTCGAACAAATTGTACCCGTCCAACATCCGGTTCAGTGTAAAGCCTGTACCCTGAAGCACTTCGCCGCGGCGCAGGCAACAGGCCCTCCGCTTCGTAGTAACGCAGTGTTTCTGCACTTGTTTCAGTTCTTTGCGCTAACTCGCCAATTTTTAGGTAACCCATAGAGATCTTCCTACGTTGTTTCGTTACCCTATAGAGTACTCCAATGTTTAAATCTCCACAGAATTTCACGCGGTTTGGCTTTAACAGGTTGCGTTTCCGCTCTAGACTTCTTGTTTACTGGCCTCTAAGGGACAATCGTGACCGATATAACCAACACTGAAACGCTGGTAGACGGCCTTTGCTTCGGCGAAGGGCCTAGGTGGCACCTAGGTCGACTCTATTTCTCAGACATGCACGGCAACACTGTCTATGCCGTAGATACTTCCGGTAATTTGGAAGCTATCGTTAAGCTGGACGATGACGAACCTTCGGGGCTAGGCTGGCTGCCGGATGGCAGGATGCTCATCGTTTCGATGCGAAACCGAAAACTACTGGTGCTGGACTCCGGTGTGCTCGCGGAGTTTGCCGACCTTTCAGGCATCGCCACCTATCACTGCAACGATATGGTGACCGACCTGAAGGGCAGGTCTTACGTCGGTAACTTTGGTTACGACCTACACAATAACGCTGAGTTCCAGAAAGCCGCGCTGATCTTGGTACACCCGGATGGAACAACAGAACTGGCGGCAGACGGCCTATCATTTCCGAATGGTACAGTGATCACGCCGGACGGGAAAACCCTCATCGTCGGCGAATCTTTTGGGGCAAGGCTGACCGCCTTCGATATCAGCCCTGATGGTTCCCTTACTAATCGACGTGAATGGGCGAAAATGGATGGCGCAGTGCCCGATGGCATCTGTCTGGATGACGCGGGTGGAATCTGGGTTGCTTCCCCGGTTAGCAACGAAGCTCTTCGAGTGATTGAAGGAGGAGAAGTGACTGACCGGGTAAAGACTGAAAATCAGGCCTACGCATGCATGCTCGGTGGTCTGGATGGCAAGACACTCTTTATCATGACATCCAGGTCTTCTCACCCGGATGAATGCAAGAAAGAAAAATCCGCCGCGGTGGAATTCGTGACCGTAAAACACGCCGGTGCTGGTTTGCCATGAACAGCACAAAAATTGCAGTGATCAATGGTGGTCATTCCGCCGAAGCCACAGTTTCCCGGAGCAGTGCAAAGGGTGTGATTGAGGCGCTGCGTGAAAACTATGATTTTGTCACCAGTATTGAACTCGACAGCAAGCTAGCGACCTCTCTGGCGGATTTTAACCCAGACGTAGTCTTCCCCATTTTACATGGCCCGCCCGGTGAAGATGGCACGCTGCAGGGTTTTCTTGAGATTCTTGGCTACAGCTACGTCGGCAGCGATGTGCACGGCAGCGCCTTTGCCATGGATAAAATTGTCGCCAAGGAAGTGTTCAGACGTGTGGGACTGCCCGTCGCCAGGCAATGCGTTGTTTCTAAAGCAGACGGCGTTGCTAATGCTGTCGATTTAATCATGCGTGAATTAGGCGAGAACGTCGTCGTGAAACCAGCCTGTCAGGGCAGTGCTATTGGTGTGACCCTGATCGATAATGCCGGCCAGCTTTGTGATGGAGTGAGTGCGGCATTCGAATTCGATCCTTGTCTTTTGATTGAAGAAAGAATCCACGGAAAAGAGATCACTGTTGGTGTTATTGATACCGAGACTGGAACGAAGCCCTTTCCTGTCATTGAAATCACGACACCAGAGAACAGCTGGTACGACTTTGACCATCGTTATACTCCGGGCCTTTCCGAGCACCTAATGCCTGCTGAATTGCCGGAGAAACAATTAACCGCGCTTCAACAGATTGCAGTGGCCGCTCATCAGTCTCTTGGCTGTAGGGACCTGTCGCGGGCTGATTTTATTGTCACCGAATCTGATATCTACCTGCTGGAAGTGAACACACTACCTGGTATGACCCCGACAAGCCTTTACCCGGATGGCGCCAGGGGCTATGGCCTGGAATTTCCGGATCTCGTAAAGTATTTGGTAGACCGGGCAGAGAAGCGAAAATCCAACTAAGTCTGCCCCGCCAGCCTATGCCGGGCCTGTTTCTCTCGCAACGGTCTGCAGGTCCAACAAAGGATAATGAAGAGCTTACAGTCCAGGCGACGTAAATCCCCTTGACCATGGCATGGTTGGGCCTTTGCGAGAGCTTGCGGCGGTAAACGGGTTTATTTCTTATCGTAGACGTGCATAGAAAGCCGAAAAAATGAATGTTATCATCGTGATACGGCAACAAGGGGGTCAGGTCTTGGTTTTCCGGGCTGATCCAAACTAATATTAAGAGAGGGCAATCTAATGGGCGATATCGCGCTGTTTACAAGCTACGGTCTGGACTATCTGTTTCGCTGGGGTCACTTCCTTGCGGGTATTACGTGGATCGGGATTTTGTATTACTTCAACTTCATCCAGGGTGAGTATTTCAAAGAAGCTGAAGATGCGCATCGTTCTGGCGCCATTCAGAAATTGGTGCCTCGCGCACTCTGGTGGTTCCGGTGGGGTGCAATGTTTACGTTCCTGACGGGCGTTGTTCTGCTTGGGTTCCGGCACGCGGGTCTTTCCTACGACATTACTGTGGGTGCAACCCTCGGCACATTGATGTTTCTTAACGTATGGCTGATCATTTGGCCTGCACAGAAGATTGTTATCGCTTCTGCAACCCAGGTTGCGCATGGTGGCGAAGCACTTCCGGAAGCGGCAGCAGCTGCACCGAAAGCGGCGTTGGCTTCACGGACTAATGTACTCTTTTCAGCGCCAATGCTCTTTTTCATGGGCTCTTCTGCCCACATGAGCAGTGGCCTTGTGGCAGACGCAAGCACTGTTGGCTTAGGCGTTGTCATGTTGCTGATTCTTGCACTGGAAGCAAATGCGATATTCGGTAAGCCCGGTCCTATGGCCACGGTATCTGGCGTTATTGGGTGTAGTTTTGGCTTGACTGCGGTTCTTTACGGGCTCATGGTTGTCCTGTAACAGAATAAAAACCTGTGATGAAAGGGCTCCTACCGGAGCCCTTTTTGGTAAAGCGAAAGGTAATTGACCAGAAATTTATGTCAGACCAGAAAGAAAGTATCCCGTCCATAAAGCCCGCTCAGGATGAGGTCGCCTCCTATAGGCGAAGTGGCCGGTTCGAAGCACCAAAGCAAAGCAATTTCAATGGATTGCTGGTGTTCGTCATTGTGCTTATGGCCATCATGATGGGTATTGGCGGGTACACGCTCTACGAGGTTCAACAGAGGCTCGCGAGCTCCAACGAGTTACTTGAACAGGGCCAGGAGAACACCCGGCAACTCGAGAGCAGGCTTGCAGCAACAGGTACAGATGTCTCCAAGACTTTGCTGGACCTTAAAGCTCAGGTGAATACAAACTTCACAGAGATAGATAAGCTATGGGCGGTCTCTCACCGGCAGAACAAACCAGATATCCAGAAGAACGTTAGAGCTATTGCAAAGCTAAAAGGTGACTTGGGCGTGAAAATTAACGCGATGAATGCCACGGTCAAGAAAATGTCATCCCAGTACCAGGCTACCCTGAATGAATTATCCGGGCTTCGGGAAGGCTTACATCAGGACAATGAAGAATTGATTACCGGGATAGCGTTGCTCCGGGGTCAGGTTCAAGATCAGGCAGTAGTGCAGGGCGCCACGAAGAGAAACCTGAACTCTCTCGACCGCCAGGTGAAGGAACTGCAGGCGGCGATTGATTCAATTGATGCGCACCGACGGCAGATTTCACAGAAGCTGAACGAACTTGAGAACGAACCCCAGAATGACTTCCAGGTGCCCAATAGCCCGGTTCAATAGCCTGGTTCAATAGCGCTGTTGGCTCCGTCTTCTATGGGTCGTGTTTATGGGTCGTTTTGCCAGTCCTCAAGGATATCGACCAGGAAGGAATAGTCTTCGTAGTTCAACACCACCCCGACCTCTGTGATTTCTACCAGCAGCAGCAAGTCGGTGACTAGATCCCCCTCCCTTCTAGATACGCCATTGATGTTCACCATGCGTAGGTCCGGGTCTGAAGCAAAAATATGTGCCGTGAACTTAAGTTCGGGTAATCGACGAATCACGTTGCCTGGCAGGTCGTTGATACCGACGGTTTTGCCTTTGGCTACCGGCGCGGTAAAACGGTTCGGTCTAGCCGTGGTAAAACTCGAAGACGGCCTGGGCGGCTCATAATTCGTGGTAAAACTCGAAGACGGGATGGATATATCCTGAGCCGGCGGGCTGAACCTTTCAATTGGGGCCCTGCTAGCAGCGACTAGAGCGTCAGTAGACGGGTTTTTTACCTGCGGTGGAATGCCAGTCTCTGGAGAAGTGTTTTTACCGAAATAGAAGAAAACCCCAATAACGTTAAATGTGACCAGTATTGCCAGCAGGTAAACGAAATGCCTGGTCTGGAATCTGCTTGGGGCTGCTTCGCCCCGCAGGTTTTTCAGTCCGGGTGTTTGTTTGCGCTCACGCTCCTGTTCCGATTTGTTCAGTGCATCAAGAATATATGACATAACGCTACTCCTGATCTCGTGAAGACAAGGTCGGGATGCTCATGGTTTCTACATCATTTAAATGTATCCAAGTGATCGAGCCGACGATACCGTCTGGGGATAAACCGGCTCTTTTTTGAAAGTCTCGCACCTTTTCCTCCAGTGAATTATCGAAAGTGAAGCCCGTTTGCAGGGGGGGTGAACGGCCCTCGATCAACGCCAGCTGTGTCACTAACCAGTCCACTGCGGGACCACGGTCATTTTTTTTGATTGGTGCTTCATAAGCGGGTGGCATGCGCCAGAGCATCTGAGCCATGCCATTATAGTTTGATTCAAATTCATGCGGCGTCAGATCAAATTGATCTGATCCAGCGATCACCGTTAGGGTGTCATCCAGCATGCTTGCAAGCGTAAAATACTCATTGTTTAGTTGAACAACAACGGGTCTGTTTAGTTTTCTCAGCTCTTGAAGGGTCGCGTCTTTTTCCAGGCATCCAAGCCCAATTACTGCGGCAAGATCGCAAGGGTTTGCCGATTTGTCTTCAAAGCTGGTTCCCCACAGCGCGAACAGATCTGGATATGCCTCTGAGGGAGAAGCATGCCCCCGGATGTTTAGCCTGGCTGTTTCCAGCAGGGGTACCGGGGGTGTCTGTGTCGTGGATATTGCCGCAGAGGGGGTGGCTGTTGCCAGTGCCGGTTCACTGGTCTCGATCTCAGTAATGCCGGGACTAGCGACCCCCGCAGGGCGCTGCGTCCAGGCGCCCGCGGCTATCAGCAATAATGCAGTAACAACCGCGGCGATCCAGATCGGCTTCGGATGATAACCACGGGGCCCAAGGACCTCGTCGGCAGCACGGCGGATGATTCTTGGTGTTACCTGTCGCTTATGTTCAGCATAGGTACCCAGCAGCGCGCGATCACAGATAAGATTAATAATGCGAGGGATACCAGCGCTGATTCGGTAGATCTTTTTTATTGCAGATCGTTTGAAAAGCTCCGGTTCGCCATGAGCAATCGCCAGGCGATGAACAATATAGGCTTCGGTTTCGCTTGAATTGAGTGCTTCCAGGTGAAACCTTGCGACGATTCTTTGGCTCAGTTGCCGCAGTCGTCTATCTTCAAGCATTTCCAGCAGTTCTGGCTGTCCCAGCAGAATGATCTGCAGTAATTTTCGCTCGTTCGTCTCAAGGTTGGTTAACAGTCTAAGTTGTTCAAGAAGCTCAAAGGAAAGGTTCTGGGCTTCATCGATGATTAGCACAGCTTTCCGGTGGTTGCTGTGAGTCTCCATGAGGTAGGCGTTCAATAGATCGACCAATTTTTTTAGTGACGCTTTATTAGCGTAGCTGATGCCAAATTCGTCGCAAATTGTGGCCAGAAGGGCGCGTCCTCTGCCTGCGAGGGGGTTCAGTACGAATGCTGTTTCGACATCCTCGGGGATCTGTTCAAGCAAACAGCGGCACAAGGTCGTTTTTCCAGTACCTACTTCGCCCGTCAGCAGGACGAAACCACCGCCCGACTGAATACCATAGAGCAGGTGGGCGAGTGCGTCTTTATGGCGCCTGCTCATAAACAGATATTGAGGATTAGGCGCGATTGAAAAGGGCGCTTCCGTAAGACCAAAGTGTTCCGTATACATACCCTTACCTTATCAGGCGGCCTCTCTGGTCGCTACTGCGTGCTGATCTCTCTTTGTACCGTTTTTCCTGTAACCTTTCTATATCAGTTGTCCTCGGAGCGGGCATTGCCAGGAATAGTTAAAGTCTCGATCACGTTTTGTTTGTTGGCCTTTGTGAGCGGATGCGAAACGCTTCATTTCTATCATCAGGCGGCCAGGGGACAGGCCGCATTGTTGTGGAGCCGAACGCCTACCAATGAATTACTGCAATCGAAGATTGACCCGGCGCTCCGTGACCGGATCGAAATGGCCGGCGACGTACTGGGTTTTGCGTCTCAGATTGGCCTGCCGGTCAGTGGCGCTTATTTGAGTTATGTGGCGACCGGTGAGCCTTATGTTGTGTGGAATGTATTTGCCGCGAAACCCTATGAGTCGGCGCTAAAAACATCGTGTTTTCCGATCGCAGGATGCGTGACGTATCGCGGTTATTTTAAGCGAAAAGATGCGGACAGTTACGCGAATCGCCTGGAGAGCAAGGGGTATGAAGTTTATGTGGCTGGGGTGGCTGCTTATTCAACACTTGGTTGGTTTAACGACCCATTGCTCGATACCTTCCTGTTTCGTTCCGATGAGCAACTGGCAGCACTGTTGTTTCATGAACTCGCGCACCGGGTTGTTTATGTTAGGGGTGACACTCGATTCAATGAAAGTCTGGCGACAACGATTGAGTTGTATGCGCTGGAACAATGGCTGCAGACTCGAGACGAATCGGGTCGGTTTGATCGATACAGGTTAAGCCTGGCTCGAAGGGCATCGGTCATTGAACTGATCATGCTGGCACGTCACCGGTTAGCGTTGTTGTATGACTCTGGAATACCTATGGCTGAGATGAAAGTGCAGAAGCAGTCCATCTTCCAGGAAATGCGTGATGCTTATTCACGGTTACGTGAAACATGGGCAGTGGGTAAAGAGTTTTACGACTGGATGCAGGGGCCCATGAGTAATGCGAAACTGGAAACGGTGGCGGACTATAACGAATGGGTCCCGCTGCTAACAGCCAGGCTGGACAAGTTAGGCTTCGAACAGTTCTTCGAACAGTTTAAGCGCGAGCTTGCAAGACTCGCCAGTTTGTCGCAACCAGAGCGTGATGCAGAGCTTAAAGCAGAGCTTAAAGCAGAGTTTAATGCAGAGCTTAATGCAGAGTTTAATGCAGAGTTTAATGCAGAGCTTAATGGCTTTAAATTAGCAGGTAACACATCACGCTGATTACGATGACGCCTACAAAATTGAGGGCGGCTCCTTCACGAGCCATCCGGCTGGTGGTAAACCTGCCAGTAGAAAAGACGATGGTATTAGGCGCCGTGGCGACGGGCAACATAAATGCGCAACTTGCACTCATCGCGGCAGGCACCATTAGGGATTCGGGCGGTACACCGGCGGCGATCGCGGCGGCTGCAAGGATTGGCATCATCAGTGTCGTTGTCGCCGTGTTGCTTGTCATCTCTGTCAAAAACGTAATACAGAGGCAAATGACTGCCATCATGGCAAGTATCGGCCAACCGGCGATTCCTGCCAGTGCTTCGCCAAGGGCCGCACTCATACCTGAAATAACAAACGCTTTTGCAATCGCGATCCCGCCGCCAAACAGAATTAACATTCCCCATGGAATGCGACTTGCTGTCTCCCAGTCCAATAGTCGGCTACCTTTGCCATTAGGGATCAGGAACATTGCAATGACAGCCAGTAAGGCAACGCTCGCGTCGTTGGCGCCAGGGACATCGAGCCAGGTTTTCCAGCCACCGAAAGGCTGACTTCTGGTTACCCATGCAAGCGCAGTGAGGGCGAAAACGATGAATACCCGTCGTTCCTCTGTTTGCCAGGCACCAACCTTTGGCATATCAATATGCCCCTGGTGGTTTAGCCGCCTGGTTAACCATAGCGCGATAATCGGCACAAAGATCAGCACGACGGGAACTCCCCAGCTCATCCAGGTCAAAAAGCCGATTTCTATTCCGGTGTTCTCCCAATAGATTTCTCGAAAGACCAGATTGGGTGGCGTGCCTATGGGTGTCCCTATTCCGCCAACACTGGCTGCGTAGGCGATACCAAGTAGCAGGGGAATGGCTAGATTGTCATCGTCAGACCTTTCGATCACAGCGAGTGCGACGGGTAATAACATCAGGGTCGTTGCGGTGTTCGATATCCACATGCTTAGGACTGCGGCTGCAGCCATAAAGCCAAATACGAGCCTGCGGCTGCTGGTGCCGCCGAACAGGTTAACCATGCCAAGCGCGATCCGTCGGTGCGCGCCACTTTTCTCCATCGCCGTGGATAGAATAAAACCACCCATCAGGAGCAGTACCAATGGTGAGCCATAGGCTTCGCCAACCTGCGCGGGTGTTAATACACCAATGATTGGCAGGGTAGCGAGCGGTATAAGAGACGTTACCGGTATGGGTATGGGCTCGAAGATCCACCACACTGCGCAGATAACGGTGACAGCGGCAGTCCAGCAGGCAGGTGCGGGCCATCCCAAGTGCTGAAGTGTCAAAAATGCCATCACGGCAAGGAGTGGTCCGAGCGTCAGGCCGATGAAACTTTTAGATAAGGTCATGGAATGCCTTTGACCAAAAAGCTGGGATTATACACACTAGGTGAAATGTCCTTTAGTAGAACTGATCCCAGAGTAAAATATGACCGAAACGCTTTATTGGTACGACCTGGAAACCACTGGAATTGATTCGATTTTGGACCGGCCCTTGCAGTTTGCAGGGGTCAGGACGGATCTGGATCTACATGAAATCAAACCGCCGCAGAACTTCCTGGGCAGGCCTGGGACCGATGTTCTGCCGCAACCGGAAGCGTTGCTGGTCACGGGTATCAGTCTGGTCGAAATCCAGGGGAAAGGCATGTCCGAGCGTGCATTTGCAGAAAAGGTGCTTGAACAATTTAACCAGTCCCAGAGCTGCGTCGTTGGTTTCAATAGCCTCAGGTTTGATGACGAGTTCACGCGACAGATGTTGTATCGAAACTTTCGCGATCCCTATGCCCGTGAATGGCGAAACGGTAATTCACGTTGGGATGTGATTGACCTCTTTCGCGCGGCCTATGCGCTGCGGCCAGCGGGTTTTAACTGGCCAAAGAAGGATAACGGGTCGCCTAGTTTTAAGCTTGAAGACATGGCCCATGCCAACGGGATGGCGCATATTGATGCTCATGATGCCTTGGCTGATGTCAGGGCAACGATTGAGCTCACTAAGCGCCTTCGGGCAGCACAACCCAAACTTTATGATTTCATGTTCCGACTCAGGGACAAAAAGGCCGTATTGCAGCAGTTGTATCCACTGGGTAAGAATCCAATTGTGCATGTTTCTGCCATGTACCCTGCGTCAAAGGGTTGTACTGCTTTGGTGATGCCGATCTGCCAGCACCCAACCAACAACAATGCGGTTATTTGCTTCGATCTGTCGCAGGCACCAGAGTCACTGATATCCGCCTCTGCATCTGAGTTGGCGCGACTTGTCTTCACGGCCAATGATCAGCTCGAAGAAAAGGAGCAGCGGATTGCCTTGAAAACAATCCATATCAATCGTTGCCCTTTTATTGCACCTCTTGCAACCTTGGATGATGAATGTGCCGGGCGACTTGGGATCGATCGAAGCCAGAGCGAAGCGCGGGCAATCCAGTTAATGGGCGTTGCAGGGCTGGTTGAAAAGATTCAGGAAGTCTACGGCGGGACCCATTTTACGGATTCGGAAGATCCCGACTTTCAGCTCTATCAGGGCGGCTTCTTCTCGGATGCGGATCGGAATACCATGTCTGAATTACTCACCGTTCCCCCGGAGCAACTCGGAAGTTTTGAGGGTCGGTTTCAGGATGACCGGCTGGATGAAATGTTGTTCAGGTTTAGGGGAAGGAATCATCCAGAGTTGCTAAGTGACGTCGAAGTCATTCAGTGGCGAGCATTTTGTGCCGAAAAATGGTCAGGTGGACAAGCTATTGATGAGATTCAGCTTAGGCTAAACCAATTGGAGCAAGGCCTGGAGGGTTCAGGGAAAACGGTTTTAGCCGAATTGAGAGATTACCTTGAAGAGCGACGAAGCGAGTTAGTCGACCCGGAATAGGCGACGTAAAGCATGTGATCAGGGACCTATTACGGCAGATCAAAAGAAACGTGGCTGCTTGAGCTGGAACGTTTTCTGCTTGCGCTAGCCGCTTCAGTCACGGTTCGATTCGGACTTTTTTCAACGCTGAATAGGGCTGATGTCCAGTTGAGTCTGGCCTAAAATTGGATCTAAAATGAAAATGCCTCACAAATCCGGATGAACTGATGGCTGCCCTTGGATAACTGTTTGTCCCGTCGGTAATAAATGCCGAATGTCAGTGGGATCGTTGAAAAAGTAAAGTGATCAATGATGCCAAGTCCGGGCTGCTCCGCCAGGATTTTGTCATCCAGGTAGGTCATGCCAAGGCCCTGGTTGACCAGCGCAAGCCTTAATTCAAGGTCATTAACTTCCCAAATAGTGCCGAAGCTATCGCGAAGCTTGTCCAGGGTAGGGCGCAGATCCGGATCATCCAGTTGCGACACGATTAACGGGTTGTCGTGAAGGACATCTTCAGCAGATGCGCCGGGTTTGATTTTGTCCTTACGCACTACCAGGTGCCTCGTTTCTTCAAACAGCGGAATGGTCCTGAACCGGTCCGGCATAGTTTGTTGAAAGGGACCCAGGCCCAGTTCCCATAGTTCGGAACTAACAGCAGTGATGATCTGGCGGCTTGGAAGTACCGAAATCTTTATTCGCGTTAATGGATGTGCAGTGCAAAACTTGTCGATCAATGACGCGCCGAACAGGTGGTTGACGGTGCTGTTCATTGCCAGGTGCAAAGTCGAGAGCACGCCATTTTTGATATTACTCAGATCGGAGAGCACGGTATCTTCTTCAGAAAGAACCGTTTGTGCGTAGTTTAAGAGGCGCATGCCCGCTTCGGTCAACTGGAGCGGCTTACGCTGAAATAAAAGCGTGTCCAGCTTGTGCTCAAGGTTCGCCACAGTCTGGCTGACCGCGGATTGGGTGACGAACAGTTTTTCCGCGGCGCGGTTGAAGCCGTTCTCTTCGTAAACCGTTTTAAATACGCGGATCTCGTGAGTTTCCAGATGAACCGGCATACTGCCACCGTTAAGTAGAGAAGCCCTAGTTTACCGTGCGGGATGCTGCATGCAATTTATTAGTGTGGCTGATTGGTTTACTAATGCCTGCTGTATCTGGGTGCTTAATCGCGCTAGCGAGTCTGTTTAAGTCTTTAGGGGGGCTGTTGAGCCGTAATAACCTATGACAGTTTTATTAAGTGGACAAGCAGGTGAGCGTTATTTTAGAGTTTGAAGCTGTCTTGGCTGAAACAAGTATCAGGGTTGTGGAAGGTGAAATTGGCTTGTCACATCGGTTCCGGGTATTCAGGAATCACCTGAACGATTGCTACGCTGCATGAACCCAGAACTGGTGGAGCGAATCCGAATCGTTTCAGTGAGTTGTTCAATGACCTTAAACAACTGTCTGATGGCCGAAGCCAACCGAGGGAGGTTTGCTCACTTATTTTAGGGGTCGTCGTGTAAATAACAGTCTCACCCTGCGGGGCACTAGGTGAGTTCAGCGGTCAAAGCGAAAGTCGTCTGAGATCTAATGATGCGCGCTAAATGGCCCGGGGTCTTTGTAGAACCCGCTGAGGACTAAGTAAAGGTTAAAGGCGTCTTGGGTTCCGGCGAGTTCCCGTATTGAGTGCATGGCAAATGTAGGCACGCCGACATCCAGGGTGCAAACACCGAGTTCCTTAGCGGTAATCGGCCCGATGGTGCTGCCACATGCCATGTCCGCTCGGTTAACGAACTCTTGGCATTCAATGTTCAGGCGCTGGCAAAGTGCCTTGAAGTAACCTGCAGTTTCGCTATTGGTTGCGTAACGCTGATTTGCATTGAATTTTATTGCTGGCCCCTTATTGAGGATTGGGCCATGGTTAGCTTCGTGTTTTGTTGGATAGTTGGGGTGTACGCCGTGAGCGTTGTCAGTAGATATGAGTAAGGAATTTGCCAAGGTACGAATTTTTGAAGATTCGGTTGGCGTAATTCTAACCAGCACATCCTTGAGGAAGGTGCCGCCTGCGCCGGTAGTCGATGCGCTGCCTACCTCTTCGTGATCATTGCAAACCAGCAGGCTGCTAACTGAGTCGTCTGCTGCCAGCAGGCTTAAAAGGCCAGTAAAGCAACTCAACAGGTTGTCCAGTCGTGCGCTGGCCAGGAAGTCTTCGTTGACTCCGATTATCTGCGCTGGATTGGTATCGTAAAAGTAAAGCTCGGTGGCAAGGATCTCGCCTCCCTGGATGGCATCTTCGAGCAAGCTCGCCAGTGAAAAAGTCTCGCTTTCATTAAGCAGTATAGGCGGCAGGTCAGTTTCAGGATTGATGGTCCGGTCCGTGTTGGCTCCTCGATCCAGGTGAATGGCCAAGCTAGGGATGACGGCGATTGGCTTTTCCAGATTAATCAGCGTGCTCGTTACCTGACCCTTGCGGTTTTTAAACGTGACTCTGCCCGCCAGGCTGAGGTCGCGGTCGAACCAGGGGTTTAGCAACACGCCACCGTAAACTTCTACACCAAGTTGCTGATAACCTTGGTTTTTTTGTTCAGGATGAGGCTTTACTTTCAGGCAGGGACTGTCTGTGTGTGCACCCACCATCCTGATGCCTGTTTCTTCCAATGGTTGGCGGCCAATGACAAAAGCCACAAGAGCAGAGTCGTTACGAGTGACAAAGTACTTGCCGGCAGGGGTGTCCCACTCCTGGCGTTCCTGCAGTTCGCTGAAGCCGTTTTCACTAAGCATTGCAGCCATATTCTGTGTGGCATGGAATGGCGTTGGTGAGGCGTTTAGGAAGTTTATGAGTTGCTGGTTAAAATCTGCGTTGTTCATGTGGTGTTATGTTGCCTGGAAGCCCATTATTCTAGCAGGGATTAAAGAGACTCACCCATTTCGTTGCACCTTCTTAAAGAGCTAATGTACAATCTGTTCTGCGCCGATTTGATGTCAGCTTGCGGGCGCTATAGAAATGCCGCTAAAGAGGGATAACCTGCTGTAGCGGCGTGCTCAGTGGGTTTTTTTTTTGGAGCTTAAGAAAGTGGGATTCACCTCAAAAATTGTGCACTCGGATCGACGCGATCCTATTGAACATGGATCGATTCATAAGCCTATCCACACGGCCGTGACCTATGCCTATGATGATGCGCGTGAACTTGCGGCGGTTTTTCAGGGTAAAAAAAGTGGCTACACGTACGGACGTCAGGTTAATCCAACCGTCACGGCGCTGCAGGACAAAATCACTCTGATGGAAGAAGGTGTTGCCACAGCCGCATTCAGTACCGGTATGGCTGCAATCGGCACAGCATTATTTGCGTTGCTTCGTAGTGGGGATCATTTCGTTTCTTCTTCCTTTTTGTTTGGCAACACGAATAGTCTTTTCAATACGTTTGCAACGCATGGTATTGACGTGACGTTTGTCGACGCTACGTCCTCTGAAGCCGTTGCGGATGCAATACAGCCGAATACGAAGCTAGTCTTTGTGGAAACGATAGCCAATCCACGAACCCAGGTTTCCGATCTTCTGGGAATCGGCGACCTGTGCCGCGAACATAACCTGGTTTACTTTGTGGACAACACCATGACCACGCCGTATCTCTTTCGCCCTAAAGATGTCGGAGCAAGTCTTGTCATTAATTCACTGACAAAGTACATCGGAGGGCATGCGAATGCACTGGGTGGTTCAGTAACAGAAACCGGGTTGTTTGACTGGTCGGTCTTTACCAATTTGTATGACGACTACAAGAAAGGCGATGTGAGTGGGTGGGCGATTCAGCAGATTAAAAAGAAAGGCCTGAGAGACCTTGGTGCTTCACTTGGCCCGGAAGCAGCTCATCATATTTCAGTGGGCTCCGACACCCTGGCGCTGCGCATGGATCGAATTTGTGAAAATGCGCAGCGGTTAGCCCAGTACCTTGATGGCCATGAAAAGATCAGGCAAGTTTACTATCCGGGTCTGCCTAATCACCCGGAACATGACCGCTCTGCTGCTTTATTCGGCCATCATGGTGGGATATTTAGCATCGAACTGGTGGCAGATGTGGACTGTTTTGATTTTATTAACAAACTGGATCTTGTGATTTGCAGCAGCAATCTGGGTGACACTCGGTCGCTTGCCATACCGGTCGCTCACTCGATCTACTTTGAAATGGGCCCGGAACGAAGGGCCTCTATGGGGATTGATGATTCCCTTGTCCGGTTCTCTATCGGAATCGAGGAGATTGATGATCTACTCGCAGATTTTGAGCAAGCACTGACGTAACTTATTCTGCACAACGCTCGAACAGAGATAGAACTAAAATAATAGAACCAAATTAATAGAACCAAATTAATAGAACCAAATTGATAGAACGGAGCAATCATGTCTGAAGCAGTTATGAGCACAGATTTGCCATTGGGCAATAAACGAACAGGGAAGGTCCGTGACCTGTATGACCTGCCACTCGCCGACGGCGGAGACGGAATTCTTATTGTGGCCACTGATCGGGTGAGTGTCTTTGACGTGGTCCTAAGTAATGGCATACCTGGAAAAGGGGTTTTGCTAACCCAGATTTCGAAGTTTTGGTTCGATTTTTTTAGTCATGACTACGAGCATCATTTGGTGTCAACGGACCCGTCAGACATCGACGGGCTGACAGATGAACAGCGTCAACTGCTCGAGGGCAGAATCATGATCTGCCGTAAAAGTGAGGTCGTCCCGATTGAATGCATCGTTCGGGGATACCTGACCGGCAGCGGTTACAAGGACTATCTGAAGACTGGCGAAGTTTGCGGTATCCCACTGCCCGCGGGTATGACTAATAGCGACAGAATTGAGGCGCCAATTTTCACGCCTTCCACAAAGGCGGACGAGGGCCATGATGAAAACATCAGCTTTGAAACGGCAGCGGAAATCGTTGGTCAGGATGTCATGGAAAAAATCCGAGATACATCCATGGGAATCTACGACAAAGGGCGCGAATATGCGCTGGGACGCGGACTTATCATCGCAGACACCAAGTTTGAGTTTGGCTGGAACAAGAACCGTGACATCGTTCTAATAGATGAGGTGCTGACACCCGACAGCAGTCGTTTTTGGCCAGCGGATGATTGGGTTCCCGGACGCGAGCAAAACAGCTTCGATAAACAATATGTCCGTAACTACACGGAAACGCTTGTAACTGCTGGGGAGTGGAATAAAGAGTACCCGGGGCCAGTGCTGCCGGACGATGTCATCGACAATACGCTGACTCGCTATGATGAGGCATTACATCGCTTAACGGATTAAGGCACACAAGCCTATCTAACCTTTGGTTGGGTAGTCTGCCCCATTGGGTTGAAGCGTCTGAGTCTAATGTGGTTTTTCAGGGCCTGTAACTCGCCGGCATCGAAAAGGTGCCGTAACAGGTGGGGCAGGTGCTATATCTCTGGTACAACAAGGCACAATCCTTTGCAGGGTTGTGCCTCTCCCTCGTTAATGGCCGCTTTTCAGTAGAGCGCTGCTTTTCAGTAGAGCGCTGCTTTTAAGTAGAGCGCCGCTGTCCAGTGCAGCGCTACCAAGGAAAAAATGGCCTACATCGGTCTTTTAGCCATTTATATGGAGCTTCTGGCGAAGCATATTTTATGCAAAGCATCTTTGGTTAAAGGATCTTTTGTTAAAGCATCTCTTGTTAAAGCAGGGTAGCGCTCATCGACTGACTAGTCTGCGTAACAAACGCCAGTGCCGCCCAAGCCGCAATAGCCATTAGGTACCTTGGCCAGATACTGTTGGTGGTAGTGCTCAGCATAGTAAAACTGATTAGCAGGATAAACTTCCGTCGTAATAGCAGGAAAGCCTTTACTCTCGAGTCTGTTCTGAAACACGTCTTGGCTTAGCAGAGCACTTTCAAGCTGCTCATCCGAAAAGGTATAAATCCCAGAGCGATATTGCGTGCCGACGTCATTTCCCTGCTGCATACCCTGTGTCGGATTGTGGCTCTCCCAGAAAGTTTGTAACAGGGATTTGTAGCTCACAACTGTCGGGTCAAAGACCACCAGGACGACTTCGTTGTGGCCGGTCATGCCAGAACAGACTTCCTCGTAGCTCGGGTTTGGTGTGTTGCCACCGGAATAACCAGCGGCCGTTACATAGACCCCCTTCTGTTCCCAGAATCGACGTTCAGCTCCCCAAAAGCAGCCCAGACCAAACATTGCGGTCTGCATGACCTCTGGGAATGGGCCTTTCATTGGGCTGCCATTAACAAAGTGTTGTTCTGGTACCGGTAGCTCATCTGCTCTGCCGGGTAGCGCTAAATCAGCGGATGGGATTTCGAGTTTCTTGGTGAACAGTCCCATGATGGATGCTCCATATTGATAGGTCGGGGCAGTATAACGCCATTTTGTGAACTTCAGTCGTTGAAATAGGACGATGGCTAAGAATTCACCTAAAGTTGTCCCGGTTCGACAGTCTGGTAGACTCATTTCTTTTGATTCAGGAAAAAGCTATGGGCGATTTCAGCAGTGTGACCCGCGAAGGTGGGCTCACGATCATTACTATCGAGCGACCTGAAGTTATGAACTCTCTGCATCCCCCCGGGAATGCTGAGCTTGCTGAAATATTTGATGATTTTGAGTCTGATCCTGAACAATGGGTGGCTATTATCACGGGCGCGGGGGATCGTGCTTTTAGTGCTGGGAATGACCTGAAGTATCAGGCGTCAGGGGGTGACATGAGTGGTCAGCCATCGTCAGGGTTCGCGGGGTTGACCTCTAGATTTAATAACCCTAAGCCAGTGATTGCGGCTGTTAATGGCGTAGCCATGGGCGGAGGGTTCGAAATTGCTCTCGCATGTGACCTGATCGTCGCCTCGGACAATGCCATCTTTGCGTTACCTGAACCTCGCGTTGGTCTGGCTGCGTTGGCCGGTGGCATTCATCGCCTTCCCAGAGAGATAGGCATGAAGCAGGCAATGGGAATGTTGCTAACAGGCCGGCGTGTTAGTGCAGAGGAAGGTAAGCAGTTGGGTTTTGTGAACGATGTTGTGCCAGCAGGCGAAGCGCTTGAAGGTGCAAAGAAGTGGGCCGGAATGATTCTTGAGTGCGCTCCGCTGTCTGTTCGGGGTAGTAAGCAGGCTGCCATGGCCGGTATGAATGCGGACTCTTTAGAAGCAGCGATCAAGGGTAAGTATGAGCAGATTCAGCATATGTTTAAAGGTTCTGATTTTGTAGAAGGCCCCCTTGCCTTTGCGGAAAAGCGCGCCCCGAACTGGAAGGGGGAGTAGATTCAACGTGAAACGGTTTTTGGGGTCGCGCAAACTGTAACCAAGCGGTTAGGCGCTACCCTTCAGCGCCTTGTCCTATCACCTTGTTCAAGTAGCCTGCTCAAGTAGTTTGTTCTAGTAGCCTGTTCTAGTAGTGTTTTCGCAATGGTCGGTGGTGTTTGGTGGAACCTGTTAAGCCCTTTCGAGTGCCATACGATAAGTGTTAAGGCGGCGTTAGTGCTGGCCTTAGCTGACAGTTTGGCGCCAGCAAAGTTAGAAACACTTGAAGCGTTTCGTGCTTGTTCCCTAAGATTTTTGGCGCGGCGCGCAGCACCACGTGAATAGGCGTCTTAGATAGATCGGGCAACCTGTCTCTTCCAAAAAGTTAATCTCTTTATGGGCCTTATCAGTGCCTCGATCGTTGCGCTTTTTGTGTCTGCTATTTTCTTGATTTAGGGCAGGGTATCATGTCGGCCCGACTCAAAAGCGGCAAGGCACAAGGAGACTTTGAATGACAAACGGTTTGCAAATAGGGGTGTTAACAGTATCTGACACCCGTAAGCTGGAAAACGATACTTCTGGCCAGTACCTGTGTGACTCGTTGCTGGAAGAAGGCCATCTTCTGGCGCAAAGACAGATCGTTATTGATGACATGTACCAACTTAGGGCGACCGTTTCGAACTGGATTGCTGACAGTACCGTTGAAGTAATATTGGTTACGGGCGGAACAGGCTTTACCAGTCGTGATTCTACCCCGGAAGCCCTTACGCCATTGTTCGATGTAGACATTACTGGCTTTGGAGAGCTTTTTAGGCAACTGTCCTACGAGGAGATAGGCACATCAACCGTGCAGTCCAGAGCCTTTGCGGGGATCGCAAACAATACGGTTGTTTTCTGCATGCCCGGGTCTACCGGCGCGTGCAAAACGGCCTGGAATGGGGTCCTCAAGGACCAGCTCAACATAGCGCATCGCCCGTGTAATTTTGCGGAGTTGATCCGAAAGGGGAGTCATTGATCGTGTTGTTAAGGCCAGTTGATGAAGTGGTGGATCAATTACTGGGTTTGGTCAAACCGACAGTAAAAAGCGAGCTTAGAACAATTGATAAAGCGTTAAATTGTTGTGCGGCAAAAGATATTAAGTCACCGATTAATGTTCCTCCCGCCGATAATAGTGCAATGGATGGTTATGCGATTGCGTACGCCGATGCGAACCTGCGGACCAGCTACCGCGTGTCCGCCCGGATTCCTGCGGGATATGTGGGGTCAAGGCTAGAGCCAGGCACTGTTGCCAGAATATTTACGGGCGCAGAAATACCGATCGGTGCAGATACCGTGGTGATGCAGGAAAATACAGCGCTGAGTGGCAATCAGGTACAGCTCCTTACGCTGCCCGACCAGTTCGAGAATGTAAGGTCGAAAGGGCAGGATATAGAGGCAGGTTCTTTGATCCTATGCAAAGGAGACCTGTTGTCGGCAAGAATGTTGAGCCTGGTTGCCTCTGTTGGCGTCGCAGAGGTCGAGGTGGCAACGCCCCTTAGAATAGCAATCATGTCTACTGGCGATGAACTGGTTGAGCCGGGTAACTCGGTTGCGCCGGGTCAGATCTACAATTCAAATCGGTACGCGTTATCAGCGATGTTGCGAAATATGGGCATGGAGGTGATTGATCTTGGGATCGTTGCCGATACCCCAGAGGCAACCGAGCAAGCATTGTTAAAAGCAGCATCAATGGCAGACTGTATTCTAACGAGTGGTGGCGTGTCAGTCGGGGAAGAGGATCATGTCAAGGCCGCCGTTGAAAAGCTAGGCAAGCTGGAGTTGTGGAAACTCGCCATAAAACCCGGTAAACCGCTGGCTTATGGTGAAGTCCAGGGGGTGCCATTCTTCGGTTTACCAGGGAATCCTGTGTCAACGTTTGTGACGTTTCATATCGTCGCCAGGCAATACCTGCTTGCGATGCAGGGGTGTCGAGAATACAAACCCTTCTGTGTCACCGGGGTATCAGACTTTTCCTTCAACGGAGGCGGCCGGCGGGAGTATTTGCGTGTCCAGGTCCAGAACCTTGAAGGCGAAACCAAGCTCTCTAAGTTTCCAAACCAAGGGTCTGGCATCATGACTTCTGTTGTTTGGGCAGATGCGCTTGCTGTGGTTGAATCAGGCCAGGTTGTTCAACCCGGGGACAGGCTTACGATTTTTCCTCTACTGCTATGCTAGCCTAGCCATATGCTAAACTTAATTCTTTTTTGCGAAGGCGAATAATGGGTTTGATAATACTTAGCACGATTCTGTCCATTGTTCTGGGCAGTTGTGCATGGTTGGTTCTTGGTGACAAATTCCCGGTTGGGGGTGACGTCAAATGGCCGGTGGCCAACAACATTTTTGTTTATGCCGCGCTATTGGTAATTCCTGTGTACTTGACCATCTTTTCGCTCTATTCATTTAGTTAATAATGAAGCTGGCGATAGATATTGACACGGTCAAGGGCTTCCTTGACCCTAAAGAAGGAAACGCTCTGTACGCGTTTGCTTTGGAAGCCGGTGGACTTGGTCCGGTGCTGGAAGTGGGCAGCTACTGTGGTAAATCAACGGTTTATCTTGGCGAGGCTTGCCGGGAGAAGGGGGTTTCGCTTTACGCAATTGATCATCACCGAGGCTCAGAAGAACATCAGCCTGGTGAGGAATATCACGATCAGGATCTGTTCGATGGTAAGGCTGGTTTGATGGATACCTTCTGGGAATTCAGGCAGACCATGAGGAAAGCAGCGCTCGAAGATGTCGTCGTACCGATCGTCGCCTCGTCCCTGGTGGCGTCCCGCAATTGGCAGACACCGCTTGGTATGGTGTTTATCGATGGTGGTCATTCCCTGGAAGCGGCGCAGGCGGACTATCAAAGCTGGGCCTCCCATGTGGTGACGGGCGGCGTCCTTGCGATTCATGATATTTTTCCGAACCCGGCGGAAGGTGGCCAGGCTCCCTATGAAATACTTAAGCTAGCAGTAGCGTCGGGTTTGTTTGAAGAGGTTGAAAGGGTAGAAACACTGGGTTTACTTCGCCGCCTTTAACCGCGTGTTGTAAACGGTCAACCAGTTTATCCCTCTGGTGCATGCTTTATTCAGGATGGGAATTAGCCATGGAAGCCTGCCGCGAAGAGGTCACTCCGGGTTCGTTTCTAAACAAGTGCGCAGCGCCGGTTTTATTCGACAGCGCGTCGGCTGCCAGCAAGACAGCGCCGGCCGTCCAGGTTGGTTTTTCCAAGGGCCAGAGAGCATCGTCCCGGTGAACATAGCCTGTCCAGTAGGAACCATCATCGTCGCGAAACTGATGCAGCCAGCTGAATAGTTGCACCGCTGGTTGGTATTGTCCTGCAGTCAGCAGTGACATCACGAGCTCGCAGGACTCTGCGACAGTGACCCAGGGCTCGTCGTTAACGCAGACACAACCCAAGTCTCTTACCACAAACTCATTCCAGCGAGACTGTAGATGATTCTGAGCAGTTTTTCCTTTAATGACACCGGTAAGAACAGGGTAGAACCAGTCCATCGCGAAGCGGCTTTTTGAATCCCAGGTTCGGTCAAAATATTCGGGGTGCTGTGAAATTGCGTTACCGAGTCTGAATCTGGCGATTGCCCAGTGTGGCACTTCTTCTTCAAGTGTCGTTGCAATATTGAGGGCACATTCCAGTGATTTGTAGATGCTGCTGCACCCGGTCACCAGCGAGTCTTCCTGAATACCAAGCGTCGTGTCTTCACACCAGTAGATCTGTCCCTGGGGGCCCTGAAGCCGAAGGACAAATTCCATCGCTGATCGAACGGTATTCCATAGATCACAAAGAAACGATTCGTCTCCGGTCACAAGGTAGTAGTGCCAGACACCGGTGGCAACGTAGGCAACAAAATTTGATTCCGCCCGGGTGCCATCTTCGACTTTGCCGTTTTTATAGGCGGCAAGCCAGCTACCGTTTGGCAGCTGATTGTTTTTCAGCCAGTGGAAAGCGGCTTTGGCCTGATCAAAGTGCCCACCAATCGTCAGTCCCATGGCAGACTCAATGTGATCCCATGGGTCCATGGGGCCGTCATCAAACCAGGGGATAGCACCATCTCCATCCTGTAATTTTGCGATGTAGTTGGTAGTGCCAGCGAAGTAATCGTCCGGGAAAAAGCCCATGGACACAAAAACCTGAGTCATGTCTGTTTTACCTGCGCTGTTTTTACAAAGTACATGACCACACTTTTACCCATGATTGGGTTGAGTAGTTTATCCATCCACTGGGTGATCCAGGGTTGTTTCATCAAGTCCCAGGTCAGGAACTCATGATACTTATCCACGATCCATGCGTTAGGTTGACCTTCCTCTCGCCAGAAGAGACATTTCAACCACCAATACGGCACATGAAGGGAATGTGAGTGATGCTTGTCGTAAAAAATGAAACCTGCGGATTCAACATCCTTGCGGAGTTTTTGCGCGTCGAAAATTCGAATGTGGCCGCCATCCATAGCATGGTAGGCGTCGCTGATCTGCCAGCAGATCCACTCTGGGTAGTATCGGGGAACGCTGATAGCGGCGACACCACCTGTCTTTAGGACACGGGCAATCTCGGCAATGACAGCTTCATAGTTTGGGATATGTTCCAGAACCTCTGAACAGATGACCTTGTCAAACGCGTCGTTTTCGAATGGAAGTTGTTCGCCGTTGGCGGCCGTGATGACCAGACTTTTATCGTTGTTGTCAGGTTCGACAAACTGTTCGAACCTTTCCTTGGTGATTTTCAGGTCTTTGACAGAGAGGTCAATTCCGACGGCGTTCAGGTTGTTCGTCATATAGGCAGATATGGCGTGCCTGCCTTCACCGCACCCAAGGTCTAACAGACGTTCGTTCTCTGCAAGTCGCATGGTTGAAAAATTGATAGTTTGTAGGGACATCAGTGAGTTACCTTTCCAGCGACGACTTCGCGATATAGTTGAACCATGTCACCTGCGGCAACTTGCCAGCTGAACAGTTCAAGTATTCTTGACCGTCCTTTTGCCGCCAGTGTGTGCCTAAGGTTTGAATCCGCGAGCAGTGTTCTGATCGCATTAGCCAACGAGAGATGATCCCGCGTTGGTACTGTGATACCTGCGTCACCGACAACTTCCGGCAGTGCACCACCATTTGTTGCGATGACAGGGACGCCGCAGGCCATCGCTTCCCCCGCTGGCAATCCGAAACCCTCATAGATAGAGGGAACAACGGCGCAGGTTGCTTTGGCATACAATTCAGCCACTTCCTGGGAGCTCAGGCCCGAGTAAAAGTGAATCCGGTTTTCCAACCCGAGTTGCTTGATAAGATTCGCCGTTTTACCGTCTTCGTTCAGTTTGCCCAGCACTGTGAGTTTCAGTTCTGGTATTTCGTTCGTAAGTATCGAGATTGCACGGATAAGATAGTCGAGCCCCTTAAGTGGAACATCGGCTGAGGCAGTTGCCATGACGTTAAATGCCTCGGGTTCGATACCAGGGATTGGCCGGAACACTTTGGTATCAATGCCATTATGAACAATGCTGAGTTTGGTTTCAGCGATGGCGAAATCGGTTGCAATATCTTGCCGTGATGCGCGTGATACGGTGACCAGGTTATCGAGTTGTTTAACGACTTTTTTTTGCATATTAAGAAATGAATGCCATCGTTTGATCAGTAGCCGCAGCTGCCAGGTCTCGGCGCTTTGCAGGGCAATTCGTAAATCACTGGTGATCGGGTGGTGAATAGTCGTGATCACTGGCACGCCCATTTTTTGCAGTTTGAGCGTTCCGTAACAGAGGCTCTGGTTGTCGTGGACGATGTCGTAACCAGGCCGGTTGCGTTTGAAATACCGTACTAGTCTTCGACCGAATGTATAGGGTTCGGGAAAACCACCCGTTAGCATGCTGAACCATTCAAAAAAATCAGTGTAAGACAGTAGGTGTTTTGGTCGAAGTGCCGTGACATGGTTGTTGGCTTCGAATAGGTTAAGCCCGGGGAGTTTGATCAGGCGGACGCGTTCATCAAGTTCAGGATAGGGCTCGCCAGAGATGACGTCGACCGAATGGCCCGCATCTACAAGGGCTTTACTGAGGAATTTGATATAAATTCCCTGGCCACCGCTGTAAGGATTGCTTCGGTAACCCAGTAAGCAAACCTTTAGCGTGGGTTTTTTTACGATATGAAATAGAGGTGGATGCTGATTGGCGGCCAACATCTGATCGGTACTTCCGAATAAAAAAGGAACGCGATTCTACGAAGTTTGGGCGCTAATTGCTAATTCTCGAACCTGGAGACCTCTGCAGCGAGGCCAGAGGATCGCCGGTGTCTTGCCGATGTAAAAGAGATAGGGCAAAGCGCACCTTGTCTGGTTCAATCTTGCGGCAGAAAGCTTGTGGCGTTAACCGTGCCGGTCTTGTCAAAGTGAGTGATTTTTGCGAAAAATGAGTATAGATTGAATTTTCGTCACTCAGACCTTTGTTTACTTTGTTGAGTGAGACGTTTCCTTAAGTGAATGGTGAACATCGTGATTGAACTTCGACACTTAAAAACATTGGTGGCACTGCGAGATACCGGCAGCCTGGTTGAGGCTGCAGAGAGTCTTTTCCTGACGCAATCTGCCTTATCGCATCAACTGAAAGATCTTGAAGAGAGGTTGGAGTGCTCACTCTTCGTTCGTAAGACGAAACCCCCACGATTCACTTCTGCTGGTAGGCGGCTGCTCAATCTTGCTGATGAAGTTTTGCCTATGGTGAAAAGTGCCGAGCGGGATATCTCTCGACTTGCGGGCGGGGAAGTGGGTCGTCTGCATATCTGCATAGAATGTCATAGCTGTTTTCAGTGGCTAATCCCCTGCCTTGATCTTTATCGAGCTAACTGGCCTGAAGTTGAGTTGGATCTTTCTGGAGGCTTTAGTTTTGCGCCACTGCCCGCACTTGTTCGTGGTGACCTGGACCTGGTGATCACCTCGGATCCGGTTGATCTGCCTGGCATTACCTATATTCCATTGTTTAGTTACGAAGCGATGCTGGCAATCTCCAATGACCATCGATTGGCTAGAAACGCGAGCGTGTTGCCGAATGACCTTGAGTCAGAAATGTTGATCACCTATCCAGTCGATCGTAATCGCCTTGATATTTTTACCCGGTTTCTGGAACCAATGGACGTTGAACCCGCCAGTGTGCGAACAGCAGAACTGACTCCTATGATGATTCAGCTTGTGGCTTCCGGAAGAGGGGTCGCCTGTTTACCGAACTGGGCGCTCACTGAATACCTTGAGCAGGGCACTGTGATGGCCAAAAAACTGGGTGATTCCGGCCTCTGGTGTACTCTTTATGCCGCGGTTCGTGAAGACCAGCTCGACATGGCCTTTATGCAAGACTTCCTGAGCACTGCGAGTGAAACCTGCTTTTCCAACCTGAATGGCATCAAAGCGGTAGAGGTTTCGTAAGTGTTGTCCAACCAAAGTACCCTTGATTAGCAAGCGGTAAAGCGCTTAAATACTTGAAGAAATAGTAAACGTGCAGGTAGTTCTATCCAGGGGGGACAGCTTGCATGCCGAGTGACACCCTGATCGTAAAAGGAGGTGATCCCATTAATAGTCAGTCAACTGGGGGAGCCTCCGAGTTAACATAACTCGGAGCCTGCTCCCCGTACGAAGACAGGGCCCTGCGAAGATTTTTTCGCAGGGCTTTTTCTTTTCTGGTCGCGGGTTTTTTAAGAGACGAGTGTTAAGGGATTAGCTGGGTGGATTGCCAGTGGCCATCCTGTAGAACGAAACGCCGGCGGTCATGAATACGGTTGGGCATATTGAGGTCCAGCATCTCGATTACTACCGGGCGCAACACGATTGCTGCAGCAGATGCCGGCGTCACCATTGCATCTTCCGGGTGTTCTTCTTTGAGTCCATTGATGCGCTCGATCAGATCTTCCCTAGAGTCGACCTCACTGCTTTGTGAGCCAAGCCTTTCGTAACTGTAGTCCATGTACTTGCTGCCGGACGGACGTCGATGCCAGTTTTGTTCGATATCAGAGGACCCGAGTTCTTCAATCCGACCGTTGATGCGGTACTGTCTCTGGCTGTTGGTATACCAGACGAGCATTTCAGCCGTGTTGTTGGCCTCAATAATGGACCACTTGGGACTCGTCTTGTTAACGAACAGTGTGAATCCTTCGGTGGTAATATCCCGAAGGACCAACGTTCGAACGGAAGGCTGCCCCGATTCAGACAATGCCAAGAAGCACAGATCCGCGTTGGGATCGTCAACCATTCGGGCGTTCTGTCGATCAGTTTTAATGCGTGCGATTGGGTCCATTAGTGATGGGTATCCTGGTTTATGTTCTAGACGCTAAATGTTTTGACGGTGAATTGAATGTGAGTGCTCTTAACATCGTTCACTTTAGGTGCCTCAAAGCCTCTGTTACGCAGACTTACTTATCGGAGAGATCTCCGGTCAAGGATTTGCGCTGTGATATTTCCACCCAGTTATTGTCAGGATCTGTAATAAAAGATATGCGGGCAGTAGTGCCCAGTGTAACCGGTGTGCTTCCTTCTAGTGCGCCTCTTTCCAGGGCTTCTGCATGCTCTTTGTCGACTTTAAATACCTGGACGGTCATATAGCGATATCCAGCGCCCTGCATGCCGCCGCCAATCGGGGCGTCTTTATCTTCTTCAAGCAGGAATACCGTGGTTCCCCATTTAAAGCTGTTATTTGATAATGGTTCTGACTGAACTGTCTTGGTAAAAAACCGTTTTGCATCTTCCATGGATCGAACGACCATCTTCATTCCGATGTTGGTGATGTCGTGTAAGCCAGCAGGGACCAGTGTTACTTTATTGCCATCAGGGTCTGTCAGTGGTGTAGTTTTGGAAACGTCGGATGCGATGAGTAACTCTCGATAACCCGTCGGGGTGTTTTCCGGTAGAAGACTCCTTACATGGTTGAGTTTGAATATTGAACCCTTTAAAGAGAGGCGATGCTGGTGAACGCCTCCGCCAACCTTGAGCAACTCCATATAAGGTAACCCCACTTCCTTCGTCCAGAACTCGAGCATGGCGTCGATGTTGTTTGTTCGTACACCGACGTCGATGCAATGCTTTGCCAGATTCATATTGTTACCTTATCTTTTAGAGATTTAGAGATTTAGATATTTATCGTCATCTTTTTGGGCGGGGTAGGTTTCAAAGGCGATTTCTACGTTGCTGGCGCACAGGGAGACACTGATTTCTTTTTCATTAAAAGTAATGGTGGCTTCAATGAACTCATGCCATTCATAGTCGGTTTGAACGGAGCTGGAAAGTCGGAGTGTCCTCTGGAGTGTCCCCTGGAGTGTCCGCTGGAGTGTCCCTAGCGACGAGTGCATTCGTTGAATATTGTTAATAAAAAGCCCTGCAGACCCGCCTGTTTCAAGCTCTACTCTCAGAGCAGCATTTTTGTATTCGACTTTCAGCGCTGGCATTTGGGTAATCTTTCTTTTTAGTGAGTAGGGCATTATATCTAATCGGGCCCCGTGGCGTACTTCCAAACAATTAAGGTATGATGGCGCCGCGTTAGAATCCAGTATTTGCAGTAAGAAAGGAGAACCCATGAGCCAGAACCAAATGAAAGAGACCGCCCAGGAAATCGCAGATGGCCTTAAAAGGCTTGGCCCTAACAGGATGGTTGCGTTGTCCGTGCATGTGTCGAAAGACCTGATCGAAGAGCTGGAGGTCAAAGCTAATAAGCTGGTAGCGTTGCTGGAATCAGCAAGCTAGACCATTCCCAACAGGGTGATCAAAGACATGTTTAAGGTTGAGCCATTGACAGGTGCTATCGGCGGCGTTGTGCGGGGTGTTGATCTTTGCCGACCGATAGATGAAGCGGCACGTGAGTTCCTGCAGACGGCACTGCTGGAGCACGAAGTGTTGTTCTTCCGCGACCAACCGATGAGCCCTCAGAGTCACGTTGCTTTTGCCAATCTCTTTGGCCAGCCCCAGTTGCACGAAGCGTATGATCATGTGAATGGTTACCCGCAGTTAACGATCCTTGAAAATGATCGGGATCGACCCTCAAAAATTGAGCTATGGCACACCGATATGACGTTTCGGCCATGCCCACCCATTGGTTCTATACTTCATGCCGTCATGATCCCTGAAAAGGGTGGTGACACGCTGTTCGCGAGCATGTCGGCCGCTTACGAGGGGTTATCTGCCAAGATGCAGTCCTTGTTGTCAGGTTTGACTGCTATCCATGATTTTTCATATGGATTTAGAGAAAGTCTTGACGAGCCTGGCGGCGCAGAGCGCCTTGCAGATATGGTGGCGGCAAACCCATCCGTTGAGCACCCGGTGATTCGGACTCACCCGGTGTCGGGTAAAAAAAGCATCTTTGTGAATGCATTGTTTACGGTTCGAATTAAGGGTATGCAGCCGAAAGAGAGCCGCGCGCTGCTCGATTTCCTTTACTCACATGTGACGACGCCTGAATATACTTGCCGCTTTAACTGGCGACCCAACTCAGTTGCTTTCTGGGATAACAGGATCACGCAGCACAAACCGGTCAACGATTACTGGCCTGCCCACCGAAAGATGCAACGTATCACTATTGATGATGGGCGGCCGCCCGTTTAGATTCGTTGTGCTAACGACGCAGTTCGTGCAGCAAGTCCCTCAATACTTCTATGAAGCGCTGTGGTTGATCCAGAAACACGTGATGATAGGCTTCGGGAACGACTCGAATCAAAGTTGGGTTAAGGAAAAGCGCTAGCCCTTCGGCGATAGCTGGGGGGAAGAATCGGCTTTTCTCGCCATAGATAAAACCTACCGGTATTCGCATATCGCGCACCATATCCGCAGCGGCAGGGAATTTTTCGCTTAGCGACATTTTGGCGAACACCGCTCCGTCTAGTTTGAATTCAAATCCTTCCGCTGTTTTCTTAAGCGAATGTCCTGCCAGATAATCCAGAATGAACTTGTTGTCGCATGGCTGTGGAGGACGAAGTCTGAAGCGTCGTTTACCCTGTTCCATTGACTCATAAAACCTGTTCCTGACCTTTGGCATTGGCAGGGGTTCTCGTGATGACCTTTTCGGTGGTAGCGCAGAATCGACGATGATGATGCTATCTAGTTGCTCCGGGTAAAGGTGTGCCGCGATGCGAGTCATGCTCCCACCAAAGCTGTGACCTACGATAACAGGTGAGTTCAGTTGGGCAGCGTTGATACATGACACAATTTCCTGTGCGAAAAGCGCTGCAGAGTATTCCGCCCGGTGATCACTTTCGCCTGAACCGCTGTTGTCGATCGCAACGACGTCGTAGTCGGAGACGAACGCAGGGGCGATAAAGTCCCACCAGTGAGCATGTGCAGCGTGACCGTGGACGAATAGTAATGCGGGTTTACCGGGGTTCTTCCAGTGCTGGTAAGCGATGGTGGCGCCTTCAACCTGGCAGCTGTGGTGCTCCGGGATCACACTAATGTATTGGCTAAACCAGTCAGGTTGCACGAATTGGCGCCTTAAGGGAAAGCGCGAGTATAACTGCTGGTCTAAGTTTCTTGAATGCTCGTGTTTGAAAGTCAGGCCCAAACTGGTGCCTCAAGATAGTGCCTCAAGATAGTGCCTCAAGATAGTGCCTCAAGATAGTGCGGGCTGGAATCTGAACGCCTCATTAAGGTGCGACATGGCGCGCTTTTGCATCGAGTTTTTGCACCAAAGAAGGTCAAAACGGGCCTGAAACCACTCAAACTAAATAATTTCTCCTACTCACCATTTCTGGCATCAACATTGCTTTTAGAGATGTCGAATTTAGCAACTTTTAAAACTATCGGAGGGATCATCTTGGATCAGTCACTAGAACTTCAATACGCATTAGACACATTTTATTTTCTTGTGTGTGGCGCACTCGTCATGTGGATGGCAGCTGGTTTCGCCATGCTGGAAGCGGGTCTTGTTCGCTCAAAGAACACCGCGGAAATACTGACAAAAAATATGGCGCTTTTTGCCATCTCATGCATCATGTATCTGGTTTGTGGATACGCCATTATGTACGGTGGAGGTATCTTCCTTAGCGGCATCGAGCTTGATGGTGCAGCATCGGCGGAAGCTTTAACGGAAACAGTTCTGGCTGAATCCAGAGAAGAGGGCTTCGGCGGCGGTGCGGTCTACGCGGATGCGGCAGACTTCTTCTTCCAGGTGGTTTTCGTTGCTACCGCAATGTCTATCGTCTCTGGTGCGGTTGCTGAAAGGATGAAACTGTGGGCATTCCTTGCGTTTGCCGTAGTGATGACAGGCCTAATCTATCCAATGGAGGGTTCATGGACTTGGAACGGTGCTGACGTGTTTGGTCTTTATAACCTGGGTGACCTTGGTTTTTCTGACTTTGCAGGGTCTGGCATTGTTCACATGGCGGGGGCTTCTGCGGCCTTGGCCGGGGTGATCCTGCTCGGTTCACGAAGGGGCAAGTATGGGCCTGATGGCCAGGTGTATGCGCTTCCAGGTGCGAACCTGCCGCTTGCAACACTAGGTACTTTTATCCTTTGGATGGGCTGGTTTGGGTTTAACGGCGGTTCAGTGTTGAAGCTAGGTGATATTTCCAATGCCAACGCAGTGGCCATGGTTTTCCTTAATACCAACGCAGCGGCTGCCGGAGGCGCGATCGCGGCCCTGATTGCGGCAAGGGTTATGTTTGGTCGAGCGGACCTGACAATGTTGCTGAATGGTGCGCTGGCCGGGCTGGTGGCAATCACTGCAGAACCTTCCACACCTACGGCACTTGAAGCAACGCTGTTTGGCGCAATCGGGGGAGTACTGGTCGTATTATCAATCGTTTTTCTGGACAAGGTTAAGATTGATGACCCCGTAGGGGCGATTTCTGTACACGGTACCTGCGGTTTGCTCGGACTGTTGCTGGTGCCGCTCACCAACCCTGCTGCGTCCTTCACTGGCCAGATTGTAGGTGCGCTGACGATCTTCGGGTGGGTATTTGGGGCCAGTTTTGTCGTCTGGTTCGTTCTGAAGCTGGTAATCGGTATACGGGTAACAGAAGAAGAAGAACATGCGGGTGTTGATGTCAGCGAGTGTGGTGTGGAAGCCTATCCTGAATTTGTAAGGCGTTAAGTTTTTTCCCTCGGGCCAAGCTTTCGAAAGGGGCTTGGGCCCTTTATGGGCCATCTAAGGATGGCCTTTTTTTTGCGCATCATTCAGGTATTCGCGATCAGGTATTCTTTGATAGCACCAATAATCTAGCGTCAGATGACTGAGCCGATTAGCGTATTGCCATCCACGACGCCGGGCCGTTATTGCTTACCTTAACGGTCCGCTTGACCCTTTAGGGATCAAGGTCGGTTGGCTCGGATACTGTCTGCTGGTGAATTCGTAGAGGTTTCACGTGACCACCAGGCAATTGGGCGGGAGAGCTAACCCAGGCCCGCTCTTTTCTGAATGACCTTCGAATAAAGAGACATCAACCCTTTATCTTTCTCGTAGTCTCCGGCAAATAGCGCTGGCGCAAGGTTAGAAAAAATTTCACTAATCCTGGTGTCTGTTTTTGCAAAAAGCGCCTTGTGGATCGGGTCAGTGAAATCACCGGAAGCGATTATTAATAAGTCTTCCAGTAGTGACTTGATATCAGCCGTGCCCCTGCGATGCAGAAATCCACAGAAAGCAAAATAAATGTACAGGGGTTCCCGTTTCGCAAATAGTTTCAGGTCAAACTCACCAAGCACCTGTAGTTCGCTGATTGCGACATCCGTGAACTGAGCAACACCTTGGCTCATGTCTCCAAGAAACCCAGGTGCCTCCTTGTGTACCAACTGCAAGCCAGGCGTGGTCCTGTTGGCGATGTATAACTTCGTGGTATCAACAGAGACGATAATATCTTCTGCAAACCGACTACTCGCCACCCAGGTTTTATAGCCACTCACCCTATCGTTCGATTCGGTGAGTCCAGGTCTGGGCTGGTCAGGGTTGCGGTCTTCAGATATCGCCAGGACGGTCCATGTAGGTTTTGTCAGGTTAAACGTCCGTCTCACAGCAGCCTGGTAACCAGAGATAAACAGAAACGCGAGCCTGTCAGAGATTAGGCCACCGGCGAAAGCTGTTTGTTCTGCAGACCATGAGCAGTCCAGTTGGGATATCCAGAGGCGATGGTAGTCGACTTCTCCGGAGAGTTGCTTCGCAGACATCTGCTGTTTGAGTGATAGAAGATCTTCTGTCGTTACCATTCGTGGACTCTTACAGGCATGCGGGTATAGCCCTTAACAAAAGAGGAGTGTGTGCGTTCAATATCGCCCACGATCTCGACTTTCCTAAAGCGTTTCATGATTTCTTCCCAAACAACTCTCAGTTGCATTTCCGCCATGCGATTTCCCATGCAACGGTGGATGCCAAAACCAAAGGATACGTGATGACGCGCTTTGGTTCGGTCAATGATGAATGCGTTAGGGTTTTCTATGACCTCATCATCTCTGTTGCCAGAGACATACCACATTAGAACTTTGTCACCTTTTTTGATCTGTTTACCATTCAACTGTGTGTCTTCTAATGCAGTTCTGCGCATATAAGCGAGTGGGGTCTGCCAGCGAATAATTTCAGGGACCATGCTTGGAATCAGCGACAGGTCGTTCCTGAGTTTTTCGTACTGATCCGGGTTCTCGTTCAGCGCAAGTACGCCTCCGGAAATCGAGTTACGCGTCGTATCGTTACCGCCTACAATCAGCAGGATCAGGTTGCCCAGGAACTCTAATGGTTGCATGTTTTTGGTATTCTCGCCGTGAGCGAGCATAGAGATAAGGTCGCTGCCGGGAGCAGTATTGACACGCTGGTTCCAGAGTCCGGTGAAGTATTCGAGGCACTCAAAGAGTTCTTCTTTTCGCTGTTCCAGTGAATCAACAATGCCTTGTCCCGGGACTGCGGTTGCCACATCAGACCAGCGCGTCAACTTACGTCGATCTTCGAACGGGAAATCAAACAGCGTTGCAAGCATTTGAGTGGTCAGTTCAATGGAAACAGTGTCGACCCAGTCAAAGGTTTCACCACGTGGCAGTGAGTCCAGAATGCTTGCCGCGCGAGATCTAATGGTATCTTCCAGTTTCGCGAGGTTAGAGGGCTGAACCACAGGAGAGACGGTCGCTCTCTGCACATCGTGTTTCGGGGGGTCCATGGCGATAAACATCGGCGTTTGCATCGTCTGGCCGGTTGCTACCTGGCTGGCCGGTGGACCAATCGTGATGCTGCCGTCGGACGAGTAAATGTCGTGATGGGTATCGACTGTCATGATGTCGTTGAACTTGGTGACTGACCAATAGCGCCCAAACTCTTCATCCTGGTTCAGATGCACAGGGTCTTCTTTTCGAAGCCGTTCGAAAAAATCCCAGTGTGCGTCGTTCTCGAACAATACAGGGTCCAAAACGTTTATGTCCTCAAGGGGCATGTCCCAGGCGTTAGGAATGTTTGGGATATTGGCTTTTGCTTCACTCATCGGCTCATCCTTTATAATAGTTTGGTGTCGGCATTGTATATAAAACCCTGATAAAGTACCGCGCTTATGAAAACTGACCTAAAAGAACTGAAAAAACTGCTACGCACTGACTCGCGTGTCTACGTTGGGGGTAGCTGCGCTGAACCCCGTGGCCTGCTCGATGCAATCCGCACAAATTGTCAGAGCAGTAGCGGGGTTAATTATACCCAGTTTCCTCTAGGCGCTGTGAACCAGCTTGACCTGACACGGTTAACCCCGGAAGCGACCATGAGCGTTTTCTTTATGACGCCTTTCATTCAGGACAGCCTGAAAGAGGGTAGGGTTAACTTTATCCCAATGCAGATGCGCACTGTGTTCGACTTCCTGGAAACGACAAAGCTGGATGTAGCGTTACTTCAGGCGGCACGAGACAGGAACGGCGTATTGCGTTACGGGCCTAATGTGGACTTCCTGGATGCAGTTCTTGCGAATGCAAAACATATTATCGTGGAAGAAAACAGCGGTTTCGTTGCGCCGATAGGTACGCCGATTGTTGACACTGGGCAGGTCGATTTATTGCTTGACGTTGGAACAGAGAAACCGGTCTTTCCTGTCGGTGACATTGATGATGTATCAAAGAAGATTGGCGAACAGGTCGCGACCCTGATTAAAGACGGTGATTGTTTGCAGACCGGCATTGGCGCGGTACCGGCAGCGATGCTTGCGAATTTGGGTGAACGTAGCGACCTTGGTTTTCACGGTGGGCTGATGGATGATGGTGTGCTAGCGCTGATTCGTAACGGCAACATGACCGGAAGCCGTAAAGCCATCGATAACGGTAAACACGTCCTTGGTATGGCCCTTGGTTCCGAAGATCTGCTCGACTGGCTGGCACATGATCCTTTGGCAGAAAGTGTCGTTTTCAAGAGTGCCAATTACACGCACGAGGTAAGTGTTATTGGGCAGTTGGATAATTTCGTCTCAGTTAACTCGGCGGTCGAAATCGATTTGATGGGTCAGGTGAATGCGGAAGTCGCTGGTAGCAAACAGATATCGGGTACCGGCGGCTCGGTCGATTTCATGAGGTCAGCCAAGGCCTCAAGCGGCGGGCGGTCTATTGTCGCAATGGCCTCGACTGCGCGCGGCGGAACTGTGTCACGAATAGTGCCCCGGGTGACCCTGGTCACGGCGCTGCGAACCGATGTGGATATCGTGGTGACCGAGTTCGGTATCGCAGAGCTCAGGAACGAGTGTTTGGCATCGCGCGCTGAACGGTTGATTGAAATCGCGCATCCAGACTTTCGCGATGAGTTAAAAGCCAGTGTTTAGACCGGCTTCGCGGCACCTGCCCAGGGCTGGAGTGGCTCAGCTGGAATCATGTCTTCAAAATCTTCTTCTTTAAATACCTTAAATCCCCGACTTAGGTAATTAGGTAATGCGTTGGTGTGATCCAGCGTACAGGTATGCAACCAGATGCGCTTGTCTGCCGTGTCCCAGGCCTTGTTAATGGCATCCTGCAAGAAACGCCTGCCTAAACCCCGGCCGACAAACTCGGGGATCAAACCGAAATAGGCAATCTCCGTACTGCCGTGGGTTTGTTTCTCTAGTTCGAAGTATCCGATCGGCGTGGCACCCTGGTAAGCGACCCAGGTTTCAATATTTTTTCTGGCGACGTAGTCATGCCACTGCTGCCACGTCCAGGGAAGCCGCATGTACCACATGCAGGCTGCACCAACGGTGGCATACAGAAATCGGTTTAATTCAGGCAGCGGGGAATCTACCTTTAACAATTGGTAAGTATTCGCTGCTGGTTCTGATGGCTGGGGCCTGCTCGTCATCTCCAGATGCCAGACATGGATGTTGGTTTTTACTTTCTGCATGTTGGGTTCAAAGGGAGATGTGTTAGTTGATCCTTACGGCGTGTTGCTCGAACAAACTAAGCGGCACAGCCTCCAGGGCCCTTTTATGGGTGTTGTTGAGGAACACTCTTGGTGCCATTCCTTTCTCGTAGGCTTCAAGCCATCTTCCTGCGCAAAGGCACCACCGATCACCCTCTTTTAAGCCGGGGAACTCGAATTCGGGGTGAGGGGTAGATAGATCGTTACCAGCGAACCGGGAATACTCAAGAAATTCGGCGGTCACTTCAACGCAAACGGTATGAGAACCTGCATCTTCGTCGCAGGTGTTGCAGCAGCCATCCCGAAAAAAACCGGTGTTCGGGTCCGTGCTGCATGGCTCCAGTTTTGTACCAAGAACGTTGATCTCTTCTTCTTTTACAATCGGCATAGCTGACATTTCTATATTAAGAACGGGGCAATGATAGAGGGTTTGGCTCGCCAATGCATTTTGGATGCATTACGCTTGAAGCAGAAAGGAAATCGAACGATATGGAACTGTACGGAACTATGGATAAGAAAATAAGCGAACGCGTAGAGCATGTACTGAGTACTACCAGGTCAGTGCGTAAGAAGCTCGACTTTACACGGCCAGTCAGTCGAGAAGACCTAGAGGCATGCATCAATGTGGCTGTACAGGCACCTACGGGACTCGACGCTGAGAACTGGCGCTTTCTTGTCGTGACAGACCCGCAGATTAAGCAACAGATCGCAGAAATTTACTGTGAAGTATTGGTACAGATTGGTGAAACCCGTGGCGTTAGCTTAAAGCCGACCCATAATGCGCTGATGGCGCGCTTGCATGAAATACCCTGCATGGTGTTTGTGTTCGCTATCGGTGAGCCCACCGAAGATGTCTCGGGTCAGGTTGGATTCTTCGGTTCAATATTACCTGCGGCCTGGTCACTCATGCTGGCGATGCGAGCCCGGGGAATAGGCACAACCTGGACATCGCTACTGACTTCACGCAAGGATCAGATAGCCAAGATACTTAATGTTCCTGAAGGAGTGACGCAGACAGTGATGTTGCCGGCGGCTTATACGTTAGGCGCCAGGCTGAAACCGGCAGACCGGAAGCCGGCAGAGGAGGTGACGTTTTGGGACAAGTGGGGTGAAAAATAGGGTGAAGAATAGGGCGAATAATAGGGCGAATAATAGGACGACAATAGGACGACAATAGGACGACAATAGAGTGAACTGTGGGGGGGGTGGGGGGTGAAGAAAAGAGAAATAGAAAGAGAAAGAGAAAGAGAGAAAGAGAGAA
>Ga0209502_10000292_pt1 | contig 55090 bp, 47 predicted proteins | sample ArcticOcean_MG_C_10_FD_187442 | JGI IMG/M metagenome (GOLD analysis project Ga0209502, IMG submission 187442) | Marine microbial communities from western Arctic Ocean - ArcticOcean_MG_CB11_90 (SPAdes) (version 2) | ecosystem: Environmental > Aquatic > Marine > Oceanic | place: Arctic Ocean... | reverse complement strand
TAACGACGTATTTAAAAAAATGTATAGCTTTATCAATAACATGAGCGATAATATAGTTGGCGTTGGGTTTAATTCCATTGCACCAGTAAGGTATAAAAAAAAATTATTAGAACGTATCAAAAATAGTAGTTTTTTTTCTAGGTTAGGGCTATACAGCCCTAGACCTGGGGTGGTAACTATTTCTGGATGGCAGACCAAAATATTAAATATAAAGCAAGATATTAGGGTTGAATGGCTCCCTACTCAGGCATGTATTTATAAAAAAAATAAAATTAAATCTTTAAAATTTTCTAACCGATTGGGTGCTTATGCTTACTTAGAAGATCTTTTATTTAGTCATCGAATTTCAAAACGAGGGCACTTAACTATACACTACAAAGCAAAATACAAAGATACACTTACAGTCGAAAGAAATCATTTCCTATTTGGAATCAAAGAAGTTCGAAATAGAATAGAATTTGTAAAACAAAATAAATTGCCTATTAAGAATTTTCTTTTAGGTTATCTTTTTTTTATATCTAAAAACTTTTTAGAAATTTTTTCAAATTTAAAAAAGATTATGAGATTTTTCGGTAATTTGATTGGTATTTTTTATCTCATCAAAATTAAATAAATAGCAATAAGTACTATATTAAGTAAAATTATAAATATGATAAAAATATTCAAAAAAAGAAGACAAAAATGAATTCAGTTTTAAGAAATCTACTTATGCTGTTGAGCTTTCCATATTCTTATAAAAATAACTTAAGCAATAGAAATGATTCTAAAATTTACAAAGTTATATTGAAACAACTATCAAGCATAAAAATAACTGACAAAAATATCAAAAAAACTCATTTAGAATTTAATAAAAAAATAAGAAATATCCTTGTAAAAAAAGAATTAACAAATTTTTTAAAGATAGGATTTTTACAAAAAATATTCTTTGTTCATAATAGGTTATTTATATTTTTTGAACTCTTGGAATTAAAAAAAAAAAATTGGAAATTCTACAAACCGCTATTAAAAGAGAGTCCTGTAGGAAATCCGGTACGTTATTTTTTGTATCCAGATAGCTCAGGCAATACCATAAACCACATATATCACCTAAGTGTGCTTGAGGACTGTTTTGGTAATAAATTAAAATCTATTAATTCTGTTTTTGAATTTGGAGGTGGATATGGGTGCATGGCGAGAATTTTTTATTATTTAAATAAAAAAATTAGGTACACTATATTTGACACACCTATTATTAACTTATTACAGTATTACTATCTAAAATCTTTAAACTTAAATGTTGGTTATAAAGATAATCAGTTCAGATTAATTAATAAACATAAAGATCTAAAGTTTAGGAAGAATAAAAAAAATAGTCTTTTTATTGCAAATTGGTCACTATCAGAAGTGCCACTTACGTTTAGAAAAAAATTTATTCCCACTATCAAATACCATCAATTTTTTTTAATAAGCTTTCAGGCCTCATTTGAAAAAATTAATAACTACAAATATTTTCAGGAGCTGTCTGAATTACTTAATAAAAAATTTGTAATAAAAATAATTAAAAACAAATTTTACAAAGGTCATCTGTTTAAAAAAGAAGACCACTTTTTCTTGATAGGTGTAAAAAAATAATGAAACTTGTCATGATATCTAAATATCTTGGTTTATTAATTCTTATTACAATCTGGGCTAGTCTAGACACAAGTATCACAAATTTAGCCGCTATAACCTCATCTTTAAAAACCAATTCTTTTCTGGATATACTTAGCGTTCTAAGAACTCTATCTCCCTACATCGCCTTTACTATTCTTATCTTGTTTTTTTCTAAGCAACTAATTTTCAAAATAAAAAATAAAAATTTAAATTTTATTGTAAAAATATTAATTTTTAATTTTTTAATTCAAGTTATTGGATTATTTACACATCAAGAAGGAACATTTCTTAATAATTCACACCTTGTTTTACAATCTTTCATGACCATAGCTTTGCTTGTCACTCAATTTAATAATGATAATTCTAAAAATATATTAATTGCTTCGATCGTTATAGCGAGTCTGATTTTTTTTTGGTTTAGTTTGATTATGATGAGATGGTATTTTTCTGAAGCTAATGAACAAGCTAACTTGTACGGTGGTTGGCCTTCCGCGTTTAATGTTATTCCAGGTCTAACTGAAAATGTACCTAGATCTTCTGGAATTGCTCGAACGTCATTAATCATTATAATTCCATTGAGTTTAAATTTAATAATAAAAAAAAAAATTAAAATATATTACCTTTTACTCTATATTTTTTTTTTAAACATGATTTTACTAACCCAATCTAGATTCGTTTTGTTGGGATGTGTCCTACACATATGTGTAGCTTTTTTATATATAATTTCACTAAAATTAAAAATAATCATCACTTTAAAAAAAATATTTTTAATTTTATTAATTCCATTAATTTGTCATAGTGCAATTGTAGCTTTAAAAACATACAGCATCACTATTAACGACAATTATAAGGGAGATACAAAAATTATCAAAAATTATACTACTAAAAATCTTATTAAAAAATATGTCAGAACTATTGACAATCAATCATTTACATCAAGAAGATTTGAAGATTGGCAAGCAATTTTAAAAAAAAATTCTAATGTCTTATTTGGAAATGGTGTTATGGGTGATAGATGGATAATACAACAGTCTGCATCCAACATTTTTTTATATAATTACGCTAGCAGTGGCATTGTTGGTATTTTTCTATTTGGGGTAATTATGCTTAGGTCCTTTTTTATTTGCTCTAAAATAATTTTATTTGATGAAAAAAAAATAAATAAAAATAACTATTTTTTACTAGCTGCATGTTACATTCAATATTTTTTGATGGGAAGAGCTTTGATAGAGAGTTCTTTTGCAGTGTTTGGGGTAGATTTTTTAATTTTTTTTGCAGCTTATTTCTTCACAGAGCAATATTGCGAAAAAAAAAATTATAAAAATAATCTAACGAGAAAAACCGATTTCACTAATCTTGGACTATAAACTTTAGGGTTAAACCACAATCTTGCTAACCATCCTAAATAGTACCTATCGATTCTTGCAGTGATGGGGGCTTGAGATTTTGTTAAAAAGGCAATTGCTGCACCCAAACAAAGAACTGCCATTTTTCTACAGTTGCTTTTCTTATAAATGTATTCAGCTAACAATTCCTGTTTTTCACCGCCAATATTTATTAAGACAAATTTGGGTTTAATTTTATTTATCAAATTAAGTAGCTTCACGTCTATTATGGCCATATTTGTGAAATATTCTGGCGCTATATAATTATAAATTTTTTTAAAATTATTTTTCTTTAAAATTTTCATGTTTTTTTTTTCTTCTTGTGAGGTTGGATTAATTAGTAAAATTTTTTTGTTCTTTACATAGTGAGTAGAAATAAATTTTTTTAAAAATAAATAGCCAGAAAGTTTTTTAGGTTTTAATTGCTTAAACACTCTTAAAAGAAAGCAAAAAAAACCGCTATCAAGAATTGCAATATTAGACAATCTAAGGGCTTGATAATAGAATCTATTTTTTGAAATTGTAGCCAATGATGAAGCCGCAGGGGCCACTAAGTATCCACCTTCATTAGTAATTTTTTTAATTAGATAAGAGGGAGGATAATTATAAAATTTAATTCCTTTAAAATATATTATATATTTCTTCATAATTTATTTAATAAATATTAATTTACTTGCATACTACTAAAGTTAAAAAATTATGGCTATAAATAAAATCATTTTTTGGGCATCGGATTATTCTAAAAAAAGTGGAGAAGGTAAGTTGGCCAGATTATTTATTTCTAAACTTGGGGAGCAAAACAAAATTAACAAATTGCAACTAATAATAAGCTTATTTACAAAGCAGGATAGAAATTTAAATAAGAGTTTTTTTTCTTCTTGGATACATAAATACGTAGGACCAATTTATGGAATTATTAAATTATGGTTATTCTTTTTTCGAGGTTGGACACCTTGTTATTTGAATTATTTACCTTTATGGAATTTTTTCATTTTTTTATCCTTACCACCCGGCGCTATTTTAGGACCAATTACAGGAACTATTTTAAAAGATAGCAATTTTTTTTTAAAAAATTTATTAGAAAAGATTAGTATTTTTATAATAAAGATTAGATATAAAAATACAATTTTTTCAAACAATTTTTATCAAAATACATTTAAACAATCTCGTCATAATTTTATTCTTTCAAATTTGATTATCAAAAAATACAAAAAAAGAAAAAAATACGATTTTATTTTTTATATACGAGGTGAATTTTATAAAAAAAATATTTTTTTTAAAAATTTAATTTATCAATTATTACAATTAAATTTTAAAATTGCCACTATTGGTGACAAGATTAATTTTCATAAAGTTAAAAATTTTGGGTATTGTGATAATAAAAAAGCTAATACTATTATTTCGTTAAGCAAATGTGCAATAGGGAATAAGGAAAACCTGTATAGTTTTTTTATACAGGATTGCCTAAGACAAAATTTAACGGTTTTTTATAATATGGAATTCAAACAATATGAATTATTTAAATTTAATAATTTTTACCCTATTGTTTTCAATAATCACAAAGTAGCTCTTAAAGAAATTTTAAAAAAAAAGAAAATTAAAACAAAACCTAATTTTTTCAAAAAAATAAAATTTAATAATTATTTTAAAAATTTAATATGAAAAATTTTAATAAGTGTGTTTTTCTCGATAGGGATGGTGTGCTGAATAAAGATCTAGGCTACCTATCTAGTATAAAGGAATTTAAAATTTATCCTTTCACTGGCAAAGCAATAAAATTGCTAAATGACCAGGGTTATTTAGTAATTTTGATCACTAATCAGTCTGGTATCGGAAGAGGCCTGATAACCTTGGAAGAATTAAATTCTATTCATGGGTATTTAAAGAAAATAATCAAAAAAAATAAAGCTATTATTGATGATATATACTTTTGTCCTTTTCATCCTACCCATGGAGTGGGAAAATATAGAAAAGAAACGCAAGACCGCAAACCTGGATCAGGTATGATTAAAAAAGCAATTAAGAAATGGAAAATCGACAATAATACTAGCTTTATGATTGGAGACAAAAAAAAAGATCTTTTGTGTGCTCAAGGTGCTGGTGTTAAATTTTATTATAAAAGTAAGAAAAAAAATTTATATACACAGTTAAAAGAAATAGTTAAAACTAAAAAAGTTATTTTATAAATTTACTAAACATTAAATAAAACAAACATTTTAATCCTTCCTTAACCGTCATTTTTTTCTTACTAGAGCCAGTTCTTGGCTTAAAATTAACTGGCACTTCTAAAAAAAAGTTTTTACCTTGATTTAGCTTAACAAAAATTTCAAAATCCATATCAAATCCATTTTTTCTTAAGTCCAAACTTTTTAGTAAGTTCGCATCAAATGCTTTTAAAGTAGTGAATGGATCTGAAATAGATTTATTGAAAAATGCTAAAATAAATAAATTTATTAGTTTTCCTCCGTATTTACTTAGGAACATTCCTAATATATTATTTTTATATATAGCATGTAGTTGGTCATCAAGATTAATGCATTTAATCATTCTACTTCCATAAACAATATTAGATTGATTCAGCATTATAGGCGCAAGAACTTTTTCAATGTCTTCAACTTCATATTCATTATCGGAAGGGAAAAAGACCACTATATCGCCTTTAGATTTTTCTATTCCAAATTTTAAAGCCTGACCTTTCTGAACATTATTAAAAGAATAAAATTTAATATTTTTATATTTTTTAATAATTTCAATACTACCGTCTATAGAACCTCCATCAACTACTATTAATTCAATTACCAAATCAAAGTTGACTAATTTAAGCTTACTTATTTTTTTTAGAACTTTATCAATATTATCTTTTTCATTGAGGCAGGGTATAATAACAGACACAACAGATCTGCGTAATTGCTTAGATAAAAATGTCTTTTTGCTTAATCCAAATATTTTTTTGGCCAGCCAATTAGGATAGTGTAAGCCCTCTCCTTTTTCCCAATCAAGAAGTGTGTATTTTTTATTTTTTTTATAAATAAGATAATTAGTTTTTTTTAATAAATTCAAATCATCCTCATCAAATTTATTTACCAAATAATAATTAATTAATTTATTATTTATTTTTGGATTCTTCTTATTAAAAAAATAATAAAACTTCTTGATAATGCTTTCTACAGACTCTTTAATAATATCATTATCTAAATAAATATTGGTAACTAGAAATTTTTTTGCCTTTGATTTTTCAATTAATTTTCTTAAACCTACTGTTAAATAGCTCGGAAATAAAGACGAAAATTGAGTTCCAGGTCCATATATAATAATATCTGAATTTTTGATCACACTTGCAACTTCTGTATTTATCTTGGGACTTATTGAAGATTTCTTTAAAACACTTTTTTTATTTTTATTTTTTTGTGAATTAAGTAGTTTTACTTCTTTTCTTGAAAGCTTTTTCTTTAAAAGAAAAATGTCTTCTACTTTACTCTGATGTGGTATTTGAACTAAATGCTCTTCATTAGATATGAAGGTCCCATCCTCTAATACTGCATTGAGAAAAAGGTTTTCACCTTTTGTAATGTTTAATACTTTATTTTTTATTTCTAAAAAATTCTGAATATCATAAAGACTTTTATTAAAATTTTTTTTATTTTTTAAAAAAGCGCTGGCAATAAGAACATTGCCAAGAGAAATATCTGGTAGATTTAAAAGGGGGCGTTTACAGTAGTAGCTATAAAATATGTTTAAATAATTTTTTATCATCATAAATTTTTGATAAGATAAGTCGCTAATCTTCAAATTTTTAACTATTTTATTGTTTACGTCTAATTTTAAAAAAGATTTAAAATTTTTTTTAGTAATACTTTTTTGAAATCTATAATTAAATATATTGTAAAAAATTTTTCCATTAAAATTATCTTTATTTATTAAATGTGATATATTTTTTCTAAAGTCGGATGGACCAAGAATACCAGGTATGTACTTCCTAATTTCGCCTGTAGATTTTCCATCATCATAACCATTTACCAAGATATTCAACTCTACACTCGGCAAGCTATTAATTAAGTTTATAAACCTTACATTTCCAGACCCCCCTGAAAATAGTGTAATTTTAACTTTTGACTTTGGAGGCATTTTGAAATTTTGTAATCCTTAGAAATTTATATGGAACCATCTCCATCTTAGTATCAAACTTTCTATTAAAAAAATTAAAAGTTTGTTTAAAAATTTTTAATGGGTGGAATAAGCACTTGGTAAATAAAAAAATTGAGTAAATAATCATTCTCTCTCTGTTTAGCTTTTTGTAATCTTTTCTCCATGTTGGAGTAAAAGTTAAATTTGCTAGAGAATCAAATCCCTCGAAGTCTTCATATATATTTGATCCTGGAATTGGTGTTATTATAAATACAGCAATCTCATCAATTCCTCTTCTAGTCAAATCAAAAATCATTTTTTTAGTTTGCCTCAAATCAAAATTTGTTTCGCCCGGATATCCAATAATAAAACATGCTTGGGTAAAAATTTTCTCTCTATTCATTTTTTTTACTGATTTTAATGCATGATTGTAGTTAAAGGGTTTTGCAATACTCTTCATTATTTCTTTAGAGCCACTTTCTGGAGATATGGATATGTAGTTACAGCCTGACTTGGAGAGAAGCTCTATAGTCTCATCATCTTTAATACTCTCGACTTTTGTGCCTGCTACTATTTTCCATTTAATATCAAGCTCCTCTTTTATAATTAATTGACAGAGCTCTTTGGTTCTCTTGTCATTAACAGTTGAGTTTAAATCTTCAAAATGAAATTCTTCAATGTTTAATTTTTGCTTCCAAAATTTTATTTCCTCAACTACATTCTCTGGAGATCTTGATCTCCATCTTCTTTCATTGGTTTTTGGTATCACACAGAAATTACACGGATAGGGACAGCCCCTAGAGCTTAATATTGGGATATATTTCTTGCTAGATAAGGGGCCATGAGCATAGCCAAGATTCCAATAATTATCTAAAGGAAAATCTTCCCAAGCTGGGATATTTAAATCATCAAGGTTTTCTACGAAATCTATTCTGTCGTTGCAAAAATCTTTTGCAATCAATCCCTTTATTTCTAACAAAGGCCTTTTCCGTTCTAAGTTTTTATAAAGTTGGAGTGAGGGATTCTCCAAATCTCCCAATACTATATAACTACAACCTATATCAAAAAACTCTTTTCTAATTTTACTTAAAGAATACGCAGTAACAGCCTGTGAATTTTCTAAAACTGTGACAGGTATATTTGGATATTTTTCTTTAAGATATTTGACAATATGAACTACGGACAAATGATTTGCAACTTGGTTCGCATAAACAAAGAAGCACTTTGCATTGTTAAAACTTTTCGAATCGACTTCGTCTATATTTTTTCCAAAAACCAAACTTCCATTTTCTTCTCTACATATTTTAGGGGCAGAACCAAATAAATCAAAAAGTTCAGTTTTTATATTTTTGCTTTTAAAGTGTGAAATTAAGTAAGCCAATGCAATTGGCATATAAACGATTCCAGTAGTAAATTTATCATTTTTTTGAACATAAAGCTGGGGATTAATAAATACTGCAGTCATAATATTAATTTACAAACCTATATTTCATAATTGTAATTAGTGCCTTGATACCATCAAAAAAATTTATTTTTTTCCCCTCAAGCTTATTTCTAGGTTTGTAATCAATAGGTATTTCAATAATTTTAAATCCTTGTTTTATCAACTTTGCTGTAATTTCATGATCGGCCTCAAAGCCTTTAGATTTAATAACATTATTTTTAAAAAATTTTTTTGGATACAGCTTATATCCTGTCAGCGGATCAGTAACAATTCTACTATAAAAAATTAAAAATAAAGATATAAAAACAATATTTGCAAGATAGGATGAAATGTTTTGCTTGTTATAGTATTTGGGTAATAGTCCCAAATAAAAGGGCTGATATCTTGATCCATAAATAGACAGATTTTCAGAACTATTTAATTGATTACACATTTTTACAATATCATCTGGATTGTATTCTAAGTCTCCGTCTTGTATTAGAATATAATCTCCTTTTGCTGATTTGATACCATTTTGTACAGCACTTCCCTTTCCCTGATTGTCTTGATTTTTAACAACTATCTCATTAAACGAGTCGATTACAGTGGCGCTTCTGTCTGTAGACCCATCATTAACAATAATAATTTCTTTTTTAAAGTTAGAAAATGAAAGATCTAATTTTTTTAATTTTTTAATTAATGTACCTATATTTTCCTCCTCATTATAGACTGGAACAATGATAGAAAGTAAGTTCATGTCAAGTCTCCTACAGTATTTATTCCAATAGTATCTTTTGCACTTGAGGCTTTCACAATATCTACTTTTCCGTTTTTTTTAAAAAATTTGAACGCCTTTAAAAAATCAATTTCTTTAGTTTTTTTGGTGACAATCTTTTTTTGTCTTATTAATTTACTTAACAAAGTCTTAACGATCAAAGTCTTAAATACAAAAAAACCACAATCAGACTCTCCTACCCTAACTACTTTTTCACCTTCTCTAGTCTGCAGAATATCTTTGAATTTTTTTTCAATATCTCTCAGTATATACACATAAGGTAATTTCTTTTTTCTTACTGGGAAGCATAATAATGAACTTTTTTTTTTAAAGTAAAAAATTGTCTTAGTAATAGTAGTTAAGGATAGAAAAATTTGATCAGACCAAATTACAGAAGTGTATTTAGTTTTGGATTTGTTAAGACCTAAGCTTATTGCATGGCCCATTCCTTTGGCCTTATTTTGAAAAACATAAATAAAATTAATTTTTTTATAAGTAGACAAGATTTTTTTTAAATTATTTTTGTTTTTTGCATTAATGACGATTACTATTTTATTGCTATATTTTAAGCATTTTTCAACAACATGTAGAATTAATGGTTTATTTTTATATTTATAAAATATTTTGCTCTGGTTGCTTTTAAATCTACTACTTTTTCCAGCCGCAGGAATAATAAAAGTAAGATTCTTATCAATCATTTTTTTTAAAAATAAAAGTAGTTTGCCCCATATTATATGGAACTATAATTTTTGAAAGACCGAGATAATTAATTAATTTTTTTATCAAAAAAAATGAACTAAAATATTTACTTGCTCTGCTTAAAAGATATCCTAGCTCAAGATATTGCCAGTGCGGAAATTTATCTACTAGCTCAAAGTTAAACTGTTTTAATGCTTTCTCTAAAGTTTTTTTTTTAAAATAATACAAATGCACATTTAAATAAAATGGCCATTTTTTTTTCATGATTTTACAAGAAAAACTATCAATATCTGGAACATTGATAATTAAGTAGGTATTTTTTTTAGAAAGTTCGTCAATTTTTGTGAGAGTTTCATTTAAATTTGTAACGTGCTCTAAAACATCCCAAAAGGATATGAAATCAAATTTATTAGATTCTACATTCTCAATTAACCCCTGACTAATATTTACTTTGTATTTTTTTTTTCCATAATTAACCATCCAATTACTTGGTTCAAACCCAGTTTCAATAAAATTCATATCCTTAATCACTTTTAAGAATACCCCAGACGCAGAGCCAATATCTAAAAATTTATTATTATTGTTTGCGTTAGAGAATTTTATTTTTTTTAAAATTTTTTTCATGCTTTGAAAAAAAGTTTTATACCTCATTTTATCTTGTGATAAGTGTTGCTCATCCGTATTTTCAGAATAAGATTTTAAAATTATATCTGATTTTATTCTTGGATTTAAATACTGCAAATCGCAATCTCTGCAAGAAACAAGCTGGTCTAACATCAGCTCGTCTGCTGATGATTTATAAATTGATAACAAATCATTGATATTATTAATATTTGAATAATTAGATTTTTTCTTTACATCAAAGTTGTCTGATCTACACATTGGGCAGTTTATCAGTTCTAAATATGTATCAATATTAAACATTGATTACTCTACAGTATTATTAAATTTTAAAACTCCAATAGAAGGTCCCGTTTCTAAAATCATTAAAAAAGCATTTATTTTTTTATTGTAGATAATGTCTCTAATCCTTTCTCGTAGTACAATTTTATCTTCAGAGATAATTTTTTGGTAATCATTATCTAGCGAAATGTGGTGAATAGTTTGATCTCCTTCTTCAATTACGTTTCCCATTGCTGTAACAAAAAAATCATTTTTAAATTGCTTACCATAGGTCTTTGGTATTTTAATGATTTCACTAATACCTATCGACTTGGGTGCATAATATTTTAATGGTTCGGCAAAATTAAATTTTTTATGAGACTTGTGCAGTGGGGCTCCTTTTTCTAGCTGCTCCATTGAATTATTAATTTTTGCAAGATTGAGCCTTGAAGCATAGTGGACGCCATAAGAGGAAATGGGCCATCCAAAATTTTCTATCTTATTAATTTTTAAGTCTTGAAAGTTAACTTCGTCCCCTCCATCTGGTCCATGATCTGTTGAAAAAATCAATTTTTTTTCATTATCAACATACAAGCCTTGGGGATTTCTATGACCTATCGATAATATTTTAAATTCACTTGTTTTTTTATTTATTTTTATAATTTTACCAAATAAGGAATTTGGGTTTTGAGACTCTGGAGGGTAGTAAAGTTTACTGTAATCTCCAATCGTAAAAATAAGATAATCTTTATCATAGTTTTTAATTCTTCCTCCCGATCTTTGATCTATAAAAGATTTTTTGCTGCAATCTTTCCAACTAAAAAAATATTTAAAATTCAAATACTCAAAATTTAATTTGGCTCTAATAATCGAAACTTTGTCACAACTTTTTTTATCAACAAAGGAAATATAAATATCATTATTTATTACCTCCATGTCTCTAGGTCCAACTACACCTGGTTGAATATATTCACTGATATTAACAAAATCATAAAAATTAGATTTAATTTTTTTAAATTGGATACTATTTCTACTCAAAGACCGTTTTTTTTTAAGAACTGCGTTTCCATATCCAGAAATGTAGGTAACTTCTTTGTTGGAGTTATCTTTCTTAAACTTAATATTTTTCTTATCGAGCTCACTCTGATCAAAATAAGTAATTTCCCCAGATCCTGATATTAGAAAAATAAAGTTATTAAATTGAGATAAATAGCCGATAGGTTTATTTCCCCATTCGAAATGTGGTGTGTAAGGAAATTTGTATCGAGAAAAAAGAAAATTATTTAGCTCAGTTTCTGATTTTATTTTTTTGGTATCGACTAATGGCATAGCACCAATAGCTTTTACAACTTGATTATCAAAATTATTTTGTACTAAGCTTTTGATTTTGTTCTTTTCTATAGTTAAATATTTTTTAGCAAAAATCGTTTCTCTTAAAAAATTTCTAACTGACCCAGGAATTAAATATTTAATTTTTTGTGCATATCCACTTGTCTGGCCGATTATGTGGTTACTTGTGAAGAAAATAGAGAATATAGCTACTATGACAATCAGGGTTGTATAAATTATTTTTTTCTTCATTTTTTTGAATTCATGATAAAAACATTATTAATTAATGAATTATTTGAAAAATACTGAAACTTCAATGATTTTAAAAAACAAATCAAAAAAAAAAATCTTTCTTTTAACTTTAGCTATAGTTATAGTTATATCTCATCAAAATAATTTTTTTAAAAATACTTTTAATCTTTCCAGGGAAAGTTTAGATCATAGATTGTCAAAAGTATATGGTAATTGCGATCGTCATGGATATGGCTTTATTTCTACAGTCCGATCTCGATTCCATATTGATGAAAATATATTAATATTAAATGGAGATACTGATTTAAAAAGTTATGCGCTTAGTAAAAAAAGTGTTTGGTTTAATTATCAAACCAATAAAGCAATCAATGAAAACAAATTAATTCTCATAAATTATCCTAAAGAAAACAAGATAACTAAGAATAAAAAAATAGATTTTTCGTTTAAGGGAAAAAACTTTAATGGCTTTAAACTAATTTACAAAAAAAATAATTGTTATTTTTTAATAAAATGATGGAAATTTTAAATATATATTTTTTATCTATATGTTTGTTAATTATTTTTTCTTTTCCTTTTACAAACATATATTTATCAAACATTATACGAATAAAAAAAATAAATATTTTTGAAATATATTTATTAAATACTATTTTTACAACCTCAATTCTTCTTATACTTTCTTTTTTTCAGATTAATTTGAAAAGTTTATTTTTTTTTATTTTGACATGCTCTTTAATAAATTTATTTTTTATTGAGTATGGTAAATTTAAAAAAGACTTAATATTTTTTTTCTTCTTTTTTTTATTTATTGTTATTTTTTTTACTAAAATAGCCAACTACCCCGCTCTCGAATGGGATGGATTTTCACACTGGATTTATAAAGTAAAAAACTTTTATGACGGCTATAGTTATAAAAACTTTTCTAATATACCAAATCACCACGAATACCCTCCTCTTGGATCCTATTTGTGGGCTTTTGTTTGGAAGGGAAGTTTAGTAAATAATGAATATACTGGAAGAGTAATATATTTATATTTTTATTTTTTAAGCTTGTTTTTAATAATATCCAAAACTCCATTTAATTTGATTGTAAAAATATTAATCATAGCGCTTTTAACAATAATTACATTTGATGTTTTTTTATTTTCTGGATATCAAGAACCTCTCAATTTTTCACTAATGGCCATATGCCTTTTTTTATTTATTAAGATTAAAGATTATAATAAATTAACTATTTTTCACTTATTTTTAATATTAGCTTGCAACTTAATTGCATGGACTAAAAGTGAGGGTGTTTTTTTAATACTATTTCTTTATGTTTTTGTTTTTTTTGATTCAGAAATAAATAAAAAAAGTAAAGCGATTACTTTTTTTGTCTTAATGTTTATTTTTTTTTTAAAAAAACTAATTGATGTAAATATTTACGATTCTAATTTAAGCGCTGCTTTTCCTTCGTGGTTTACTTTTGTGACAATTGAAAATTTTTTCAATTATTCAAATTTTTTACATAGATTATCTTTTTTAATAGCAAATACATCAATGAGCTTTTTAAAATATCCAATATTTATTTTCTTTTTAATATTTATGTTATTCAGTTTTTTTAATAGAAAATTTTCCAAATTTGAATTTTTGAATTTTGCCTACTTTTTATTCACCTTAATAGCTATTAATATGATTTTTTTATTAGATTCTTCTGATAGTTGGAAATTTAAAGCTCAGGTTGGATTGGATAGAATTTTTTACTCTACATCGTCCATTTATTTATTTTTTATTATAAAATCATTAATAACCATTTTTAAAAAAAAGCAGGGGAAAGAGGGCTGGAATTTGTGACTCAGCTGTAAACCTTAGGACTGTAACTCTACATCACAAACATACTTTGAAATATTGAATAATTAATTTAAAGTGTTATAAGGAAAAGCTTTTATCGCGGGGTGGAGCAGTCTGGTAGCTCGTCAGGCTCATAACCTGAAGGTCCTTGGTTCAAATCCAAGCCCCGCAACCAAAAAATTTCAATTAATTAATGTTAAGCTTATTAAGGTTTTTTGTATTTAAGTGAACAAATAAAATTAATTATTATTTAATTATTTTATATTTAACTATGGTTAAAAAAGCTTCAATGGCATGATAAAACTTAATTTTTTTTCCTTCTTCTGCGGTTCTTCCCCTGTATGAAATGGGAACTTCTAAAATTTCAATTTTTAAATTAGAAACTTTTGTCGTAACTTCTGGGCAAAAATTAAAACCTTTTTCTTTTAATCTTATATTTAAAAAAATATCTTTTTTAAAAACTTTATAACAAGTGTGTGCATCAGTTAACTTCTGGTTATTTAAAAAATTGGATATTAAGGTTAATAAATAATTTCCAAAAATTCTAAAGTTCGAAATAAACTCTGTATTTCTAATATTGTTAGACTTATTTAGAACCCTTGACCCATAGACAACAGAATATTTTCCACTTAAAATTGGTGCAATTAATTTTTTATAGTCTTGAGGATTGTATTCTAAGTCAGAATCTTGAATTATCACTACATCGCCTTTAACAAATCTTTTTGCACTAATAATACAAGCTCCTTTTCCCAAATTTTTTTTATGATAAATTATTTTATTAACTTTTTTTTTAAATTTTTTGATAATTTCACGAGTACCGTCAGTAGAAAAATCGTCCACAAGAATGATCTGTTTTTTAGTTTTTTGTTTAAAAACCTTATTAAGGATTTTAATTATATTTTTCTTTTCATTAAAACATGGTATTATTACTGTCAAAAGCATCTAAAATTATTGTTTATATTAAAATTATTATTGAACCTTTGTACTACTTTTTATTTCATACAATATTTTTGTTCATTTCTATAGGGTTATTTTTATTTCGTAAACCTATTTGCAATTTCCTTAATATTAACGATCTACCGAACAATCAAAGAAAGGTTCATGAAAAACCAATGAACACTATCGGTGGTATGATTATATTTATTAATTTAATTTTATCTCTTTCTTATTTGTTATTTTATAGTGAAATTAAGATCAAGATTTTTTTAATTTTAATTTTCATTTATTCTCTCTTTTTTTTGCTTGGCTTAGTAGATGATAACCGGCAACTATCGGCGAAGCTTAAGACGTTTCTTATATTTCTATTCTTATTTATTGTTTTGCCCCTCGACAACATGCACTTAATTAAAAATATTAAAATCAGTAACTTTGATAAAGTAATAGTGTTGAACGAAGGAGCTTTATTTTTTACAATTTTTTGTATTTATTTTTTTTATAATGCTGTAAATTTTGCTGATGGTTTAAATGGCGTGTGTACATCCCTAGTTCTATTCTGGTTAATTGCAATTTTTTTTAATCATGGAGGTGATGCGAATGAACCTGGCTTAATATCATTAATTATTTGCATATTGTTAATTTTATTTCTTAATGTATCGGGCAAATTATTTATTGGAAATTCAGGATCTAGTTTACTTTCGATTATTGTGTCTATATTTTTTATAAAGGCACACAATGATAGTAATATTTATTTTGATGAAATTGTCATACTTGTATTATTACCGGCAATTGATGTTATTAGAGTTTCGATTGAAAGAGTTTTAAAAAAAAAATCTCCTTTTGTTGCTGATACAAATCACTTTCATCATCTTTTGATGAATAAATTTGGTAAAAAAATAATTTTTATTCCTTATATTGTTATATCCGCTACTCCTTATTTATTTTCTAGAATTTACAACGTAAGTAATTTTTTTATCATTAGTATTTTTATAGTTATGTATTTTGCATTGATTAAAATTTTACAAAAATGTTAGAAATTTTATCTTTTTTTTTAATTTTTATATTTCTTTTTTATGTAAATGGATTAATTATTTTGAAAAATTGCTTTTCAAAAACATTTATTGATAATTTTAACGTTTATGAAATTTCAATTTTTGGAATTGTTTGCACTGGGATTATTGCTTATATAATAAATTTTTTTTTTCCCTTGAGCAACACCCTAGTGATTGCCAATTTGACCATTGGTATAATTTTTATTTTTAATAATAGAAAAAAATATTTTCATTTTAATAAACCAAAAACAGTAGCAACAATACTGCTTATTTTGTCAATAATAAATATCTATGGGAGTGGTTTTTCAGATGACCTAAATCATTATCATGGATCTTTAATTACAAACTTTGATAATCATAAATATATATTTGGCTTAAATTTTTTACAAAATCATTTTGGATATTCTCCAATATGGCTATCGCTACATTCGTATGCCAATATCAATGAATATTATTTACAAAGTATTACTGTGGTAAATGGGATATTGTTTTTTTTGATTCTATCTACACTTTGTGTTGCAATTAAAGACTTGTTGGAAAATAAGAAAATAACTGTTGCTTCTTTCCTCGCCATTTTTTCATTTTTTTTTATATTGCTAAAATATACGAGGCTTAAAGAATTTGGCATTGATAGACCAGCTTATTTGCTGCTAATATTCCAATTTTTTATATTTACCAAATTTTATGCATTAAAAGAAAAAAATTACAATAGATCAGACTATGTACTTTGCTTAACTATAATTGGTTTGTTTATTTTTTTTATAAAAAATATTTTTTTTATTTCATTGTTGCTACCAGGAATTTTAATTTTTCAAGAAATTAAGATATTATTTTTAAAAAAATTTTTAATAATTTATTTAATTATTATCGCATATTTATTAAAGAATTTTATAATATCAGGATGTCTTATTTATCCAATTAATCTAACATGTTTCGATGTTAGCTGGTCTAGCATAGGCCTAGTCAATAATTTATTTGATAAAACAGAAATGTTGATAAAAGGATTTCCTTTGTATGGGGGAAATTTAACGCCTGAGGTTTATATTGCTAATTTTAATTGGATACCCACATGGTGGTCAAGAACTAAAACTGAATTTTTAGAATTTTTCTTTACTAGTTTTTTATGTTTCGTTCTTACTATTAGTGCTTTTAACTATCAAAATAGTTACTGTGGGAAAAAAATTTTCTTAAAAAATAAAATATACATATTTGTTTTGAGCGTAATATTAATATGCAATTTAATACTTTTTTTCAAAATACCGGTAATCAGATATTTTCATTCTATCTTTATATATGTATTTTTTCTTATTTTGTGCTTATGGAATCTACACGTCATAATTAGAAAAAAAACTCTATTAACTTTGTTAATACTTTCTATATTTTTTAATATTTCAAAGAATTTTAATAGAATAAAAGACAGTAATTTTGAAAATAACCCGATTAAACATATTAAAAAAATTAGGTGGTATTCAGAAGCAAGCAAACAAAAACTTGGAAAATTTACTTATTATAACGGCTGGATTGGCGGGCATCCTATAGGAAACGTAATTCTTAATAACCATTTTCATACCAAAGTGTGGGAATACGATATAATAAATAAGATTAGATGACTTTTTTAACAATATTAATAAATTTTTTTTTTTTTTTAGGACTGTCTTTTATTGCATTAAAAACTTGTAGCCAGCTAAAAATTGAAAAGTCCCTCAGGGAAGTCTGCAACCCTTTTTTGGCATACCCAGTGCTGGGTATTGTAATAATCTCTTTTATAGCTTCTCACCTAATATATTTAAAAATAAATATTCAATGGATTGGTATATTTTTTAATACACTGATAATTTTTTTTGGAGTTATTTTTTCGTTTAATTTAAAATTATTAGATAAATCTCGATATCTAATTTCTGTAATCGTAAAAGATAAAAAAAATATCTATGTAATTTTTTTGGCGCTAATTATATTTTGTTATTTCATTTTATCTTTATCGCCTATTTTGGATGCTGACTCTTTAGCTTACCACGCTCAATTCCCAAAATACTTGTTAGAAAAAAAGTATTTTGGTTATGACGTATTTAATTTTCATGATAAAATAGCTGGTATTGTTGAGTTATTTTATACAATACCACTTTCAATACAAAATGAGGCTGGATTACATTTTGTAAATTTTTTCTCATTAATATTGATAATTGGAATTCTTGAAAAACAAATTGCTTTTGATAACCAGGGTTTAAAAAGGATATTTTTAATTTCTATTATCCTATCTCCGATTTTTTTGCAATTAATCTATTCTGCAAAACCTCAGCTAATATTTATTTCTTTAAGTTTGTTAACTTTTGCATTTATTGACAAGATAAATCCCAAAAAAATCAATGCAAACGTACTTTACCTGATAATTGCTATTTTATCATTTAATTTCTTGGGTAAATCAAGTTTTTTAATTTCTGGCTTCTTGTTATTTTTATTATTATTTTTTAAAATAAAAAAAAACCTTAATTTAACTATTCTTTCTAAATTCGTATTATGTGTTTTAGCGTTTTCTCTTCCAACTATATTAAATAGATTTTTATATTTTGAGTACTTTGAAATTAATTTTTTATTAAATAGTCTTCCCATGAGAATAGCAGGATATGAAAACTTTTGGTATAAACTTAGAAATGCCCAACATTTTTATTTATATGATTTATTGCTAATAATTCCTGTTTTCGTGTCTATGACTTTTTTGCTTAAACCTAATAAAAAATACTTATTTTCATTTTTTTTAATATTTTTAATATATTTTTCTGGACTTAGGCTTTCAAGATTTTTCTTAGAACCATTACTTTGGTCTGTATATTTAGTTTTTAACAATAATAATTTATTCTTGGAAAAAACTAAAACTCGTTTTTTTAAACTCTTCCTTTACTCGAATATATTTATTTTCTCATTACTTGTATTTTACACAACAGTTTATTTTGGAAAGAGTTTGCTTAGCACCTCATTAAAACATAATATATTAAGGCAATACTCTGTAGGATACGAAGCAATTAAAATAATTAATAATAACATAGACAAGAATAAAAATATAATTTATCCGAATAGACAAATTTATTATGGGAATAACAATCTGATATATCCAGAATTTTTATCCTATACAAATAATTACTCTTACCATGTGAAAAAAATGATGAATAAAAAACCGAAATACCTCGTATTATTCAATCAAATTGCTTCTAATTCTTTTTATAAGAAATGTAATACCAAACTTATTCTTTCGAAAACAATTACGGAACAAAAAAATCGAAAAGACTTCTTTTTAAAAAATAATTTTGATATTATTTTCAATTTGTATGAAATTAACTATAAAGAACTAGATATTTGTCTTGTTAATGATAAAAAAAATTCAAATTAAACTATAAAAATATATTCATGAAAATTTTAATTACTGGAGGTTGTGGTTTTGTTGGATCTAATCTTGCAGTTTATTTAAAAAATAAACTAAAAAAAAAATGTCTAATTTACTCATTAGATAACGTAAAAAAAGATTCCTCTAAACTTAATGAAAAAAGATTAAAAAAAATAAAGATTAAAAATTTTAGAATAGATATTTCCAATTATAAAAAAGTTATAAATTTACCAAAGTTCAACCTAATCATAGACTGTTGTGCGGAACCTGCTGTTGAAACATCAAGGAATGAAAGTAAGCGTGTAATCGATACAAATTTAATAGGCACAATAAATACTTTGGAAAAAGTTAAAAAAGATCAATCTGCCTTAATTTTTATATCTACAAGTAGAGTGTATCCTGTGAATGATAGCTTTAAGAGATATAAAACAAAAAAAACTTTTGATGAAAGCGATAATGTGATGGGTATTAATACTTTATATGGCTGCACTAAGCTTGCGTCCGAAATGCTTATTAAGGAATATAATTATGCTTTTAAAACAAAATATTCGATCATTAGGTCGGGCTTAATAAATGGGCCCTGGCAATTTGGAAAGGTGGAGCAAGGTATTGCAAGCCTATGGTTAAAAAGTCATTACTTGAAAAATAAAATTGACTATATAGGGTTTGGAGGAAAGGGAAGGCAAATTAGAGATATACTTTCTATTGATGATTTTTGTGATTTAATTTTTAAACAGATTAAAAAATTTAATACTATTAAAAATCAAACTTTTTGCATTGGAGGTGGTGTTAAAAATTCAATTGACCTAAAAAGTTTAACAAAAATTTGCCAGTCTATTACAGGAGAGAGAATAAAAATAGGAAGCGTAAAAAAAACATCTATATACGACATACCCTACTTCGTTGCTTCCAATAAAAAGGCAAAAAAAATGCTGAATTGGATCCCTAGAAATAGTATAAAAGACACACTAAAAAAAACTTTTTTGTGGATGCAGCAAAATAAAAAGATGTTAGAAAATAAATCTTAAATGAAAAAAATATTAGTGACTGGCTCTTCAGGACTTGTAGGTTCAGAGGCAGTAGAGTTTTTCTGTAAAAAAAAATTTCATGTCATTGGAATTGATAACAATTACCGAAAAAAACTATTTGGTATCAGTGGTGATACTAGGCTAAATTGTTTAAAATTAAAAAAAAAATTCAAAAATTTCACGCATATTAATAAAGATATTAGAAAATATAATGATCTCAAAAATATTTTTAAAAAAAATAAATTTTATGCGATAATTCATGCTGCGGCTCAACCATCTCATGACTGGGCTGCATCAAAGCCTTTTGTTGATTTCTCTATAAATGCTGTAGGAACTTTAAATCTCTTAGAACTAACAAGACAATTCAACTCTAAATCTATCTTTGTATATGTTTCTACAAATAAAGTTTATGGAGATACCCCAAACAAAATAAGGTTAATAGAAAAAAAATTACGATGGGAAGCCAATGCAGGGAATAAATATTTTCGTGGAATAAACGAATTGATGAGTATTGACAATACATTGCATAGCTTATTTGGAGTTTCAAAATGCTCTGCCGACTTAATGGTTCAAGAGTATGCTAAAAATTTTAAAATAAAAACTGGTATTTTTAGGGCAGGCTGTATCACAGGACCAAATCATGCAGGGGCAAAATTACATGGTTTTCTTAATTATCTCGTCAAATCAGTAATCCAAAATAAAAAGTACACAATATTTGGTTATAAAGGAAAACAAGTAAGAGATAATATTCATAGTTATGATTTAATAAATTGTTTCTGGGAATTTATTAAAAAGCCAACTCCTGGAGAAGTTTTTAACATAGGTGGGGGCAGATCTAATAGCTGCTCTATAATAGAAGCTATTAAACTCATTGAGAAAAAAACTGGCAAAAAATTAAATTACTCCCTATCTGGTCAAAACAGAACTGGTGATCATATATGGTATATTACAGATAACTCGAAGTTCCAAAAAAAATACAATAGATGGAAAATAAAATATTCCCTAGATTCTATAATAGATCAAATAATTTCAAGTTTTAAATAAAATTAATTTTTATTTTTTTTTAATAAAATTTTTTCTAAAAAACAATAAAACAGAGTAAAAAAATATTTTGATCCCAATTCTCTAATTTTAAATTTTGCATTACCTGATTTTCTATTATTCCAACTGATTGGAATAACCTTATAGTTATACCCCCGATAAACAATTTTTAGAGGAATTTCTAGAAATATATTAAAATTTTCTGAAACTAGGGGATAAATGCTCATTAAAGTTTTTTTTTTATAAATTTTAAATGCATTGGTAAAATCATTGTATCTTGATAAAAATAAAAGCTGCACTAACTTATTAAAAAACCTATTGAGCACTAATTTTTTGTATGGATAATTATGAACTGAGGAGTTTGTAACGAACCGCGAGCCAAGTACAGCTTGAAAATTATTTTTAGAGATTATATCAATATAAGATACCAAATCATCTACACTGTCAGATTGATCTGCCATAAAAAAACAAATAAAATCTTTTGATGAATTTTCTATTCCATTTCTAATAGCCTCGCCCAAACCACCTAAATTTTTATTTTTTATAATTCTAATTTTATTATCATTTTTTGACATTTTGGTTACAATTTCAAAAGTAAGGTCCTCGCTGAAATCGTCCACAACAAGAATTTCATAATCGGTTTCTAAAAGCTTTACCTGTATTAAGCTTATTGTTTGTGAGATTATCTCTTCTTCATTTTTGCAAGGTATGAGAACAGTTACTGACATTACTTGATTAGCTTAAATAGATAATAATCAGAATGACTACCTAAATAGTAAAATTCTTTAAACACACCACCATAGTTTTTTACAAAATCTTTATAAATAAATTTTTTAACTATTTTGTAATTATCATTAAACCACTTTAGTTCGCTTTGACTTAATACATAGTTCCCATCTCTAACATTTCCTTTTAAGGAAACATTTCTTCTTTCCACAATAAAGGTTGGTTTTTCATTGAAGACGAAATTGTACCACCAATTTTTAATTTTATCTTTTTTTCTGTACTTTCTTATTAATGGAGATGTTAGACCCACTGTATCTATAGTGGTTATTTTTGCATAATATGGGATATATCCAGCTGGCTCTAAAAACAGAGTATCGTTTTTTCTGTCCTCGGAAATATCATAGATATACTGCCCTACATTTGATCTATATGCATTTTCTTGAAAACCAATATTTTTCAAAACTAGAAACTGAAATAAAGAAAGAAATAGAATCGTAGAAATGAAAATATTGAAAAAAAACCTTTTAAAAAACTTACTATTTACAAACAGCAAACCTACAAATAAAAAATTTAAAAAAGAAAATGGAAAAAAATACCAAACGAAAGAATGTCCTGCCACTACATATGACAATGGGACAAAGATAATATTTAAAGATAACACTAAAATTAAAATTTTATATTTTTTATCTATATTCTTAAAAGAAAAAATATTTAAATACTTGAAATGATATAGGCACAATGTAACGCAGGATGCAGAAATTGCTACGTATATAATTTGTGGGATAAATTTTGAGGTAACTCCTAGGAAAAAGCTTTTTGATTGAAAAAACCAAAGAAAGAAATAGTTTAAGAAATTTTCTATATCGTAATGGTTTGTTTTACTTAAGGTCATCCATTTTGAAATAGCACTAGAAGGAAAGATACTATGATCAAAGTATAGATTTAATGAAAAATTAATTAAAATACCTAAAATTGAAAATAATAATAAATATATATATTTTTTTTCATTAAATATAAAAAATACAAAAACAAATATCAAATTTACTGCTATTAACTCAAATCTTGTAGCTGGTAATAAGGCGCATAATAACAAAACATGCCAATTTTTATTTTTTGAATTTATATATAAAAACAAGTAAGACATAAAAAATAGCGCTAAAGAAAATTCTAATCCTGTAACCCCAACAATAAATATTGAGGGATTGAAAAAAATTAAAAGAAATAAGAATATACTCTTATCGATTGCTTGATTTTGCTTATGAATAAATGTTTTAAGAACTAGGTAAAAATTTATAGATGTTATTATTGATAAAAAAATATTAAAAAATACTATTGCATAAATAGCAAATTTATTGAAAATTAATCTAAACAAGCTACAGATTAAACCAAAAAGCTTACTTGTAACTCCTGTATAATTTTGATCCGTTATATTAAAACTATAAACTCCAAAATCGACATAATTAAAAGTTGACCTAAAAACTATAAAAGAATCCTCTAAAATATAACCCGAAAAAAAAAACAACAATTTTGAAAAAAAAATTAAAAAAATAATTAGATATAAGTTAATTTTCTGATTGGGGTCTTTGAATATTTCGTTTAAAGAATTCATGTTAAATTAAAGATTAAAAAATTTAATAAATGACTTGATTGGATTTTGCATTATCGAGTGTGGTGAATAACAATTCATCCAACATTTTGGACAATTATTTTTTTTAATTTCTTCTCTTACTTTGTTAGTTGAATCACTCTGATAAATTTCTAACAAACCTTCACTTTTAATGTTACCCAGAGAACTCATAAACATGCATGGTTTAACTTCTCCTGATGGCATTATATGAGCGGATGTGTTTAATACTTCGCAAGGAATGATGTTTTTTTCTCTATTTTTTCTTAAAAACATTATTGAAATTTTAATGTGAATTTTTTCTATAATTTCTTGAATATTTTTTATTAAATAATTTCTATAAATCACTTTCATTGAGTTCAATAATGCTAAATCACTTAATTCATTTTTAATTTTATATATACCCTCGGAATGAACAAAAGTAACAGCTCTAATTTTTTCTCTATAAATGGCATACTTATTTTCTATAAAATTTTTATTTTGATCGCTTACCGTAATTCCATAAGTTACATTTATATTTTCTTTTTTTAGCGCAGAAAATAATTTCTCACATTTTTGATAATTTCCTTTTATTCCTCTTAATTGATCATGAGTTGCCTCGTCACCATCTAAACTAATTGTGATTAAAACATCAAGCCCCTTATCTTTTGCATATTTGGCATACTCAAGTGCCTTGCCTGGGGAAAGCGCGTTTGTAGTAAATGCTAATATTTTTAAATTTTTACACTTTGCTACAGCCTGATCAATAAGATCGTAATAATAATTTACCAAAGTAACTTCACCCCCTGATAATGAAAGCCAAATAAGACTATCATTTAAAGAATCAAACATTTTGCCAATCTCATTCATATTGATTTCATTCTTGGGTTTGATTTTCCAAATCTCACAATAAACACATCTTGAGTTACAAAGATCCGTTAAATTCAATAGAATTTTATAGGGTACAATGGACTTGTGTTTATTGAGAAATTTTAAATACCAAATTTTGATATTAGCTAGAATAACATAAAAAATTGTGCTGAACTTCATAATTACTTTAAATTTTTCGAATTTGTATATTGTGCAACAAAGACTAAAGATACCATTATAGAAAAAAAGTAGAAAAATCCAGCATAAGAGGAAAAAAAAGATCCCATTATTTGAAATGGCTGCATATTAGCAAAGAAAAAAATAAACATTGGCAATATTTCGATTCTAGATTTTGGGTTGTAAATATATATTTTTACAAACTGAAAAAAAATTTTAAAAAGAAAGTATAGAAATATCGTTAATCCAAATAGCCCTCCCTCAGCAAGAATTTCTAAATAAGCGTGATGTGGATGTGTGGAGCATGAGTAGGTTTTTGTTGCATAATTTTTCTCTCTAATTTTAGGGCAATAGATTCTAAAAGTTTTTATACCGCTTCCAATAATAGGTCTTTCTAAAAAAATTTTATAGCTTAAAAAATAATGCTGATACCACTCTAAATTTTTTATGCTAAAATTGTCAGAGGAGCTAGAAAATTGTGACTGAGTCCTACCAATTAGATTTTCGGATACACTTCTATTTTCACTATTTTTACCGTTTTTAATGGGAAGGAAAACTGCACAAGCACAAAGAAAAAGAAAGAAGACAATTTTAATACACTTTTTAAAAAAAAAGTCTTTATATAATAGTAAGTATATTGTTGAAAAAAAAATAGCAATAATAGTAACCATTCTACCATTGGTTAAAATAATACCTATTGTGAATAACGAAAGATAAAAAAAAGTATAGTTTTTGTTATTTAATAAAAAATTACAAACGAGTATTAAGAAAAAAAACTTGACTATATAACTTCCAGCTTTTGGAGATCCAAAAACAGCTGTTGACCTATAATTTCCTGTAATAACATTTCCAAAAATATCATTTCCAAAAAAAATTTGGAGAAAGATATTTAATAAAACAAATAAAAGACAAGCTAGTAGAATAGGATTGAAAATAGATTTTAAATATTTAAAATTTATAACTTTATAAAAACCAGCAATTAAAATAAGATGTTTGATAATTCCAAAAAATGCATGGGTTGAAATATTTCTATCTATAGAAAATAAAATATTAGCTATAAAAAAAACCCCCAACAATGTAATCAAAATTTTATTTTTATTGAAGAAATTTACAATTTGATCTTTTTTTAAAGTAAATAAAAAAATAATATCAAATAAAATAATATTTAAGTTTAAAAAAAAAATACCACACAGCATTGAGAATGGCATTAAACATGCACCAGCAATTAAGATATTGTATATATCGAGTATTTTAACTTTTTTTTTCATAGACTTGCCGTAATTTTTTTATACTTGTTTAGGTTTGTTTTGGGTAGTATTAAAGTTGATACAACAATGAAAGAAAAAATACTAATTACTGGAGCTGGTGGATTTATAGGAGGTCACCTCATTAAAAGACTTCTAGAGGAAGGATACCAATTAAGAGCCGTAGATATAAAGCCGTTTGAACATTGGTTTCAAAAATTTGATCAGTGTGAAAACTTCCAAAAAGATATGACGTTAAAAAAATCATGCGAACAAATGGTTGAGGGCATGGACCTAATTCTAAATATGGCTTGTAATATGGGAGGTATGGGCTTTATAGAAAACAACAAGGCGGAATGCATGATATCCGTACTGATTAACACTCACATGCTAATTGCTTGCAAAAAATTTAATATAAAAAAATATTTTTTTTCTTCTAGCGCATGCGCATACAACACGGAACTACAAAAAAACTCCGATATTGGAGGATTAAAAGAAAGTGACGCGTACCCTGCAATGCCTGAAGATGGTTATGGCTGGGAAAAACTATTTAGTGAGAGAATGTGTGCTCATTTTAGTCAAGACTTTAATATTGATACAAAAGTTGCTAGATATCATAATATTTATGGGCCGCATGGTACATACGATGGGGGAAGAGAAAAGGCTCCCGCAGCATTGTGTCGTAAAGTTGTAAACGCAATAGAAAATAGGGAAGAGAAAATTGATATCTGGGGAGATGGTGAACAAACAAGATCTTTTCTTTATATTGATGATTGTGTTGACGCTACGCTTAAATTGTTTTTTTCTAACCATCAGGGACCTATTAATATTGGGAGTGAAGAAAAAGTATCAATTAATCAAATGCTAGAAAAAATAGAAACAATATCTAAAAATAAATTTAAAAGAAATTATCAGCTAGATATGCCCAAAGGAGTTAGGGGAAGAAATAGTGACAATACATTGGTAAAATCACTTCTGGGCTGGGAACCCAAATATGACTTGCTGTCTGGACTGGAAAAAACCTATAGCTGGATAAAAGAAGATATAAAAAAAAAGCATAACCAAAAAAAATAAATGAAAGTTATATTGGGTCTGAACTGTTTTCATGCCGACTCTTCTGCATGCTTAATAGTTAATGACAAGTTGGTCGCGGCTATAGAAGAAGAAAGAATCAATAGAACAAAACATTGGGCTGGGTTTCCTATTGAATCAATAAAAGAGTGTTTGTCTATTGCAAAAATTGACTGCAACCAAATAACTGATGTTGCAATCAACACCGATCCTAAAAGCAATATAGTTCCTAAAGCAATTTTTTTTATAAAAAATTTTTTAAAAGGAAGAAAAAAGATAGAAATAATAAAAAGATATAGAAAAAAAATTTCAATTAAAAAAAAATTAATAGATTTAATTAAACTAAAAAAAAATATTAAGATTCATTATATAAATCATCACTTGGCCCATCTGGCTTCCTCATATTACCTATCTGGAATAAATAAAGCAACGGGTTTATCAATTGATGGCTCAGGTGACTTTTCATCTTTAGCTATCGGTCAGTGCCATAATGAAAAAATAAAAATACAAGAACAAATTTTTTTTCCAAACTCGCTTGGAGTATTTTACGAGGCAATGACTCAATTTATTGGTTTTAAAAATTTTGGAGATGAGTACAAAATTATGGGTTTGGCTCCATATGGAAAACCAATATATCTGGATATTATATTAAAGGAAATTTTAATTAAAGATGGTGATTTTTTTAAGTTAAATTTAAATTTTTTTAATCATCATAAATCTAATTATATATACAAAGCTGAAGGCAGTCCAAATCAAAAAAATATTTTTAGTACAAAAATGCTCCATCTTTTTAACCAAAAAAATATTGATAATATGGAGTTCAAAAAAAACTTTGCCTCCTCTGTTCAAAAGGCATACGAATACATATTTAAACAAATTGTAGAATATGTAATAAAAAAAAATTACTCTAAAAATTTAATTTATTCTGGAGGATGCGCTCTAAATTCATCGGCTAATCGATACTTAATTAATAATACTTTTTTTGATAAAATTTTTATATCACATTCTCCAGGTGATAATGGTGGGGCGATAGGAGCAGCCCTATATGTTTCCAATACTTATAGAAAAAATACATCTTTTGATAAATCGCCTTATCTGGGCACCTCATACTCTAATGAAGAAATAGAACCATTTTTAAAAAACTATAAATACAAAATTTTATACAAGTTTCATAAATTCGAAGAGATTACCGAAATAATTTCCAATTTGTTAATAGAACAGAAAGTGATTGGTTGGTTTCAAGGAGGTATGGAATTCGGACCAAGGGCCCTCGGAAACAGATCAATCTTAGCAGACCCAAGAAGCTCTAATATAAAAGATATAATTAATTCTAAAATAAAAAAAAGAGAAGACTTTCGTCCATTTGCCCCTTCTATACTCTCTGAATTTAAGAAAGAATGGTATGAAGAAAATAATTTTGAAAATATTTACATGTCTAGTGTTGAAATAATAAAAGAAGACAAAAAACACCTGGCTCATGGCGTTACACATGTAGATGGCACAGGAAGAGTCCAGTCTGTAAAAGAAAATCTAAATCCAAAATTTTATAATTTGATTAAGAGTTTTTATAAAAAAACTAATGTACCAATTCTTTTAAATACTTCATTTAATGAAAATGAACCTATAGTAAGAACACCCAATGAAGCTATTGAATGTCTTCTAAGAACTGACATTGATGCTCTAGTCATTGAGAATTATATAATTACAAAAAAGTGATAATAAATTTTTTTTTAGATAATAGATCTGGAGGTCCACATATTTATTCAAAATATTTACAGAAACATCTAAAAAAATATAAATTTAAAAATATAACTTGTGGTCAATCCAATGAATCTAAAATTCAAATTTCAAATTTGAGAGCTATATCAAAATTTCTATTTCCGATAGAAATTTTGATGAATATTGCAGAAATAATATTAATGAAAGAAAAACTCAAGCAATCTGATATTTTTTTCTCTTATACAATATATAATATAGCTCCAATTATATCTGGGGCCATTCTAAACAAAAAAATTTATTGGTTTATTTTAGAGAATCCAACTTTAGCAGCCTGCTGTATATTTAAAATATTAAATTTTTTTTTCAAAATTAATACTGTTTTAATATCAAAAGAAATAGCAAAAAAAATAAAGTTAAAAAAATTTCAAATTTATATTCCCAAAGTAGATAGTAATTTTTGGAATAGAAAAACTAAAATAAAAAAAAAAACAAAAAGAATTATACTAACTTGTGTTGGAAATATAAATAAAATAAAAAATTACTCACAATTAATTGATTTCATAAAATTGGACCGAAGATATTTCATTCTAAATATTGTTGGAAAGAGTCTATTAACACAAAGAAAGTACAATTTGGAAATAATCAAGAAGGCAAAAAAAATAAACAAATTAGGTAAAAGCAAAATTATTTTGCACGGGTCTAAAAAAAAGGAACACATCAAAAAGATTTTATTAAATACAGATGCATTTGTTTTGCCATCAATATCCGAGGGACTGTCTATTGCCTTAATGGAAGCAATGTCTACTAGGTGTTTTTGTATAGTATCTAGGTCCAGCAATATTTCTAATATAATTAGAAATAAAAAAAATGGACTAATTTTTGATACTAACTACTTGTCATTTAAAAAATGTCTGGATAAATTTGCAAAGTACAACAAGCAAAAAAATACAATCGGCGAACAGGCAAGAGCAACTATACTTGGAATTAATAGCAAATTTACAATAAATTTTTAATCTCAAATTTTAAAAACTTTCTTAAATATTTTTTAGTTTTGTATTCGTTGTAAAGATTTTTTTTAAGAAACTCAATTAAGATTTTGATAGAAGAATTGGAATATTTTTTTTCACGTGTAATAAAAATATCTTTATGAGATGTTTTGTAAATTTTTTGAGATAAGCTTATTTTTTCCGAAATTTTTTCTCCTTTTTTTAATCCTGTTATTTTAATTGGGTAATCTTTTTTATTAAAAAATTTAAGAATATTTTTAGCTAAATCAATAATTCTTATAGGCTTTCCCATATTAAGCACAAAAACTGAATTATCAAAACTTTTAAGACCAACACTTTGCAAAACTAGGTTTGAGGCTTCTTTGGTAGACATAAAAAATCTTTCAACATTTTTACTAGTAATAGTTAATGGTAAATTTTTTTGAATTTGTTCAACGAAAAGCTCCACGGCAGAGCCGTTACTAGCGAAGACATTTCCAAATCGCACTACAGTTAATTTTGTTTTTTTTAAGAAAAGGGGGATGTAGTAAAAACACAAAATTTCAGAGAACCTTTTTGTGATACCTAGATTATTTTTAGGATGCGCCGCTTTATCGGTTGAAATAAAGGTAAAGCTTTTAACGTCAGCATTCATAGACCTTAGCAAGGACAGTGTTCCTAAAATATTATTTTTAACTGCATTGATAATATTACCTTCCAAAATATTAACATGCTTATAGGCTGCTGCGTGGAATATATGATTAACGTTGAATTTTTTTATAGTTTTTTTCAAAAAAAATTCGTCGTTAATATCTCCCAATACTGGAATTACTTTTTTTTTATTAGCAAAAGTATTTAAAGTTCTAAATAAGCTTGTTTCGTTGTTATCAAATAGAATAATTTTCTTAATTTTAATTTTTGAGATCTGTCTAGCTATCTCCGATCCAATAGATCCAGCACCGCCCGTCACTAAAACAACACTTCCATTTAAATATTTAATTAATTTATTATCAATTTCTGATATTTTTCTATTCAAAAAATCTGAAGGATTTAATTTTCTAATATCGTTAAAAAATACAGACTTGTTTATAAATTCATTTTTATTTGGCAAAGTCAAAACCTGAATATCCAAACTTCTTATTTTTTTTAAAAGCTCACTTTTTGCCTCAAATTCCAATGAAGGAATTGCTATTATCAAGTTAGATATATTTAAATATTTTTTAATCCCAACAAAGCTTTCATAGCTAAGTATTGGTGACTGTTTATAAAATTTTCCATGTTTTGAAAGATTATCATCTATAAAATAAATTTCACTATTTGGTGATTTTTTCAAGATTTCATCATGAAGTTTTTTTCCAGAATAGCCTGCACCATAAATAATGGTGGATGGCAATCCATCTATAATATTTCTTTTGTTTGGAAAAGAATATCTTTCAAATTTTTTATGAACTTTAATTTTTTGTTTAGAAAAAAAACTCTCTATTTTTGTTAAATTAATTTTTCTCAATACCTTCTTAATCTTAAAAATATTAGCTATAGAAACTACTTGGGTTTCATAATTAGTCTTTTTTAATTGTATATTTTTACTACATTTTAGATTTTTAATAATGTTATTAATTTTTAATCCATAGCCAGATCCAACCTCAACTATACCAAATATCTTAGAAGTTAATAATTTAGAATAAATCTTGGCAACATCTTTAGCATGAATAAAATCTCTAATACCCTCACCATTATTAAAAATTTTTATAGCAGTATTTTTTGTTTTATTTTTTAAAATTTTTGAAATGATAGAAAAGTTTTCATTTTCTCCATATAGATTAAAAATTCTTGCAATAATTAGTTTATTTTTTTTCTTAATTAAAGTCTGTAGATAATTTTCTGCCAAAATTTTTGATAGTGCATATAATTTTTTTGAACTAGATGGAGCTTTCATATCTCCATAAACTGATGCGCTGCTTGAAAATATAATTTTATTAATTTTTTTTTGATCAACTCTATCTAAAAATTGGCTTAAATAAAAAAAATTTTTTCTAAAGAAAATTTCGTATTTTTTAATATTTTGTAGCTGGGATGAGGGGAAAAAAATATTTATAATTAAGTTAAACTTTTTAGGCAGTTTTTTATAAATATCTCTGTTGATAAAGTCATCAGATCCAAAAATGATGGATTTTGGTAAAACTTTCTTTAATTCAGAGGTCAATTGACTTTTTTTTCCTAAAATTACATTTATCATTTTTTATTTATATAAGCTTTTAATTTTCCTTAAAATAAGTCTTATCTTATAACCTCCAAACTTCAAATTTTTGATAGATTTAATAAATAGAAATTTATCACCTGTCATTAATGAGTAAATTCCCTCATAGTAAGTAATTTTTTGATTAAAATTTTTAAAATTTTTATGTTGCTTGAATGATTCTTGATTTTTTTTTTCCTTGTACCATTCCTTAAGCTCCGTGATCATCTTGCCGTAGTTTTTGGCAGTTTCGCTTTCATCATGAACTCTATAGTTTGCAAGAGGAATACCGATACAGTGAAAGGTACAAAATTGAGATAGATTCAAGACAAAATCGAAATCACCAATGATTCTGTAGTGATTATTAAACCTTATTGAGTATTTATCTAAAATGTTTGCTTTAAAAGCGATTGTTAACAGACCAATATCGTAATTCTTTAAAAGAGAGTTTGTAATACTTGAATAATTTTTTTTATTAGGTGTTATCTTTTTTTTATATTTACTTTTTTCTTCAAAAATCCAATAATCTGTATAAATGAAGTCACAATCCTTATTGTTTTTAAAAAAATTTACTTGGGTTTCTAATTTTTTTTCCTCCCAAATATCATCTACATCCAGAAACGTGATGATTTCACCGGAGCATTTTTTAATTGCAAGATTTCTTGCAAAGTAAAGTTTGGTATTGTTATCTGATTTGTAGTATTTGATTCTTTTATCCCTGAATTTATCTAATATCAACTTGCTGCGATCTTTAGAATTATTGTCCCAAAAAATTAGTTCAAAATTGTTATAAGACTGCTTAAATATACTATCTAGAGAATCGTGCAAATATCGTTCTCCATCATAACAATTCATTACAATACTAACTAATGGATTTTCATCTAGAGTTTTCATTTTTATAATATTTAATAGTTTTTTTTAATCCTTCAAAAATAGAAATTTTTGGTTTCCAATTAAAGAATTGCTTAGCTTTTGATATATTTGGATAAATTTTTAACTGCTCATCTTTTCTCAATTCTATTACTCCGAACAAAGGTTTTCCTTTATTAATGGCACTTTCAATAAACTTAATGATTTTTTTTACTTTTGTGGGTTTTCCGGAACCTAAATTAATAATTTCTCCTTTAATTTTACTTTTTAAGCTTTTCACAACTAGATCTACAAGATCGTCGATATATATAAAGTCTCTTATTTGATTTCCACTTGATGTAGGAAAATTATTACCTTCAAAACAATTTTTTATTACAATTGGAATTAACCTATTAAAATCCTGTCTTGGTCCATACGTTAGATATAATCTAAAAATAATACATGGAAAATTATATTTTTTATATGCTTTTACTAAGCAATTAGTGGCCTTTAATTTAGAATTTGAATAAACTGATTTTAGTTTTTTTTTAGTATCCTTAGTTGTTACCTTCGGCTCTTGCTGGGGGGATTTTATAGATCCGTACTCAAGCGAAGTACCTAACTGAATAAATTTTTTTATTTTTCTTGTTTTTAATAAATCAACAAGGTTTCTGCACCCAATATAATGACTTTTGTATGTTAACTTGCTTTTAGAATGATCAACATAACCACTTAAATTAATTACATAATCGTAATTATTTTTATTAAATATTTTTTCTAAATTTTTTTTGCTACTAACATCGCATAAAAAATATCTAACACCGTTTAAAAATCTCAATTTTTTAGGCTTGTTTATTGAAACACTATGCACAGACCACTTTTTTGATAAACACTTTTTGGCAATATGATATCCAATAAATCCTGTTCCCCCTAAAATACAAATTTTATAATTCAATTTTTTAAAGCCTAGACAAATAAGATTTGATTTGTGAATTAGTAATGTCTTTACATCCAATTTTTTTATAATTCTGGTACCAAAAAATAGTTTCAGTAATTGTTTCTTTAAATGTAAACTTTGATTTCCATAGAATTTTTTTTAGAGCTTTTTGACAATTTAGTTGCAATAACATCGTTTCTTTAATTTTTTTGGGTTTTTCTATTTTCCATTTAAAATAATTTATATTTTTTTTAACAATTTTTAATATCTCTAAAACACTATAATTAGACTTGTAAGGACCAAAATTAAATGATTCTCCAGATAACTTGTTATTTAATTTTAATTTAACGCTTAAATCTATGTAACCCATTAATGGCTCTACCACATGCTGCCATGGTCTCGTTGCGTTGGGGTATCGAATCACCAAAGTATCGTTATTTTCTAAACTACGAAAAATATCTGGAACAATTCTATTTTCAGCCCAATCCCCTCCTCCAATTACATTGCCAGCTCGAACCGTGGAAAGCCTAATTTTTTTTTGATTTTTAAAAAAAGAAATAAAATAAGATCTAAATAAAATTTCACAAGCAGCTTTTGACGCGCTATAATTTTCGTCTCCTCCTAGCCTGTCATTCTCAACGTAGCCATTTTTTTTTTCTATATTTTGATAACACTTGTCACTAGTGATTAAAACAGCATTGCATTTATTTTTATAAGTCCTCAGAACTTCTAAAATATTTAGAGTAGAATTTAAGTTGCTATTCCATGTTTCTATTGGGTGTGTATAAGACTTTTTAACAATTGTCTGGGCGGCCATATGAAAAACATAGTCGGGTTTGATTTCATTAAATGTTTTTTTTAATTTATTTAAATTGCTCAAATCAAAAAAATATGACCTTATATTTTGAAATTGCATCATTTTAAATAATGATGGTTTTGTTGGATAACCATTTGAAATTCCATAAATTTTTGCTCCAAAAAGAGTAAAAATTGCTGAAAGCCACGACCCCTTGAATCCAGTATGGCCCGTTATTAAAATTTTTTTATTTTTGAATATTTTTCTATATTTGTTAAGCTTTTTCATAATAACTTATTTATATATATTTTAATTTGTGAAAGAAATTATGATATTTTTATAATATCTAATTTTAAATTACCACTTATAATTGCCTTAACTTTAATTTTTATTTATTTATGTATTGGAGTTGAATAAAAATGTTTAAAAAATAATTTTAGTATTTTTTAATATTTCGTTTACTCAGTGACTATTTTAGCAAATAGATATTTCCTACAAAAAAAACCTAAAAGAAAAACAGCAAATACTCGTACTATTAAATGTTTTTAATTATAAATATGTACTTTTGTATAAGCAATCAAATCAAAGGATTTCTTTAATTACACTGTTTATTTTGTTGAAATCTTTCATTTCTAATATTTTAGGAAATCCAATCTTTTTAACAGATATATATCTAGGATTTTTATTTATTTTTTTTTTATCTAAAAATAGGTTTTTAAAAATTTCATTTTGCATTTTTGCAGATTTGACATTTCTCTTATCAATTAAATCTATTGGTAAATCATAATTTTTTAATATTCTTTTAACTTGTCGGTAGGTATAGTTTTTTCCATTGGCATAATTCAATTCACACAAAATGCCGATTCCAACTGCCTCCCCGTGTCTTAAATAATCCTGATTGGAGAAAAAACTACCTGTTGCCATTTCTATAGAGTGTGCAAAAGTATGGCCAAAATTTAACATTAGTCTAGTATTTTTTTCATTAACATCCTTTGTAAAAAAATGTAATTTAGTTTTTAAAGTTTCTAGACACAGTATCTTTATAATCTTCTTATCTCTTTTTTTAATTTTTAAGTGATTTTTTTCTAATAATTTTAAAATTCTATTTTTTTTTATTAAACCACATTTTAAAATTTCTGGAATACCTGAAAAAAACTCCCTGTCAGGTAAAAGATCTATTATAGAGCTAAAAATATATACATTATTGGCATGATAATATGTTCCAATTGAATTTATAATATTTTGATAATTAATTGCTGTTTTGCCTCCGATACAGCTATCAATCATTGCTGTCATTGTTGATGGGATATGAAAATACAACAAACCCCTCATATATAAAGACGCTGCTAAAGCACAGAGGTCTCCTAGTACTCCTCCACCCAAGGAAATGATTACTGATTTTTTGGTGAAACCTTCTTTAAGTAAAAAGTCAATTATTTTTAAAGTACTTTTTAATGATTTATTTTTTTTATTACCTAAAAATTCTAATTTATAAATTTTACAACCTGAAAATTTTAAATTTAAGTGAATTTCATTAATTATTTTTCTATTGATATTTTTATCGAATATAAATAGAATTTTTTTATCAGATCCTAATTTTTCAAGGTCTTTCCCTATTTTTTCATAAGATTTATCTAAAAAATTTACATGATATTGTTCTTTATTTATTTTGTAGCTAATTTTCATTAATTACTTATATAATTTGAAAAATTTATCTTTTGACATTTTTATAGTAGCTTTTTTATAATCATCAAAAACATCTACAGAAAAACTATCGCCTGACAACTTAAGGCTTTTGATTTTCAATCCAATTTCTAATGCCCTTAAAAGCTCTATATCCTCAATTTTTTCCAAATATGTTTTGGGTGATAGTGAAAATTTCTCTAAAGCTTTCGGCTTAAAGGATATTATGGATAAATGTTTGTAAGATTTTTTTTTAATAGTCTTAAAGGACAGGGGAATATCAGCTCTTGAAAGAAACATTACTTCATTTTTAGAGTTAAGAATTACTCGAATAATGTTTGTATTATTTGTAGGCTTGATTTTTAAACAAGGCAAAACAATATCATAATCTTTATTTTTTAAATGACATTTAATTACTTCGTCAATATGATAAGGGCTTATCAAAGGTTCATCACCTTGTATGTCAACTATTAAATCATAATTTTTTTTTAGTTTTTTATAAGCCTCATTAATTCTTTCTGTGCCATTAGTATGATTTGATGACGTTAGAATAACTTTGGCTCCAAATTTTTCCACTTCACTTTTTATTTTTTTATCGTCGCAGCATATATAAACCTCGCTTAACAACTTGGATAATTTTGCCCTTTTGTACGTGTGAACTACTAAGGGAATATTGTTAATTGGCAGTAGTGCTTTTTGCGGTAATCTAGAAGAGTTTAGTCTTGTAGGTATCAATCCTATTATTTTTTTCATGTATTTGTCCATCCTCCATCAATGCTGATAGATTCTCCATTTATATAGCTAGATTCATCTGAACATAGAAAATGTATCAGCTTAGCTATTTCTATCGGCTCAGCCCATTTTTTATTTGGAATTCTAGAAAGAGTCCAATTGTACAGTTTTTTATCTTTTGTTTTAAATTTTTTATAGAATGAAGATTTTGTGAAACCGGGGTTAACAACATTAAATCTTAATTTTTCTTTAGTAAATTCTGCTGTTAAAGATTTTGTTAAACCATTTATCGCAGATTTTGTGGAACCATAACCAGTCAAACAATTGAAACCTAGTTGACCCACAATAGATCCTACATTTACAACAGATCCTTTTTTTTTTATTTTATTTAAATATAAAATGTATTTTTGGATAATAAAAAAAACAGAAAAAAAATTAACTTGAAATATCTTAAGAAGATCAGACTTGTTTATTTTTAAAAAGGGTTTTCTTTGTCTTTGGCCCGCATTGTTAATTAGATACTTTATGTAAATTTGATTTTTCAAGCAATAAGAAAAAATTTTATCAATATCCTTGGGTTTTGTTACATCTCCATAAAAAACTTTTAATTTTTTTTTTTTATCAGATTTAAGATCTTTTTTATTTTTAACTAGAGCAATAATAAATTGCTTTTTTTGGAGAGCAAGATCAACGACAGCCCTTCCTATTCCTTTGCCCGCACCTGTTACAAAACAAGCCTCTATATAACTATTCATATCAAATATTTATTCCATCTCGAAAGGTCACTATTAATTAGATAAAAATTATCTATATCATAATTTTTATTATTTTTATCATATGTAGTAATATAATCCTTCAATTCTTCTCCATTTCTAACAAATTTTACTGACTTTTTATTTTTCAAAGGACTTAAATTGAAATTATTATCATCTAGAACTGTAATAATTTGAGAACCCCTGAGGTAGTGATCGATAGCCGCAGCAGTAGTATTTGTGGTAATTACAATTTTAAAAAACATATTGCTTAATGAAGTTTTTTTAATTCTTAAATTAATTTCCTTACAATTTATCGAACGCAAAGGATGTTCTTTTAAGAAATAAATCGATTTGTTGCTCAGCTTAGCAGAATTAATAATTCTTATAAGATTTGAGTTAGAACTTTTGGAGTAATCTCCAAGTATCAAAATATTATAATTTTTATTATCATTTTTCTGTAAGCTATTTTTTGCATATCTTAAACTCTCTACCACATCTAAATTTTCTTTTTTATGACCAAAATCTCTTAGCATAGAGTAAGAAGATTCCCCATTAGCTAAGATTTTATTTGGTGATAAAGAGGGTAAAGAATATCTAATATCCCAAAACCTTACAGATGTACTCACAACTCCAAATATTTTATTAAGACTTGAATTATTTTTTTTCCAATGGTGTATAAGAGACTTTTCCCATGGTTGATTTTCATATATATAAAAACAAGAACGTTTAAAAGAATTTGATCTAAAGATTTTTTTAAAAATGTAAAAAAAAAATAATTTATTAGCTATTCCGTGGTAAGAAAACTCATTCTTAAAGTCATTCTCTAAAAAAAACCACATATTAAAATTTTTTTTATACGGAACTAATTGAATTGTTTTTAATTTCCTACTTAGGAAAATAATTTTTAAAGTAGATTTAAAAATTTGTTTAAGTATCCCAAGATCGTAAAAACTATCTAAAAATTGAAATAGAGTTTTTTTTTTAGTATTTAGTTTATTAATCAAATTTTGAACTTTAGATTCAGTGTTTGCATAATCAGTCTTAAAAAAAAATTGCAACCAATTAGCAGGGTATATATTTGCTAAATTCCCCCAAAAGTCAGATATATATATGTTTTTTTTCAAAGAAGAATGATTGTAGTACGTAAAAAAAGATAAAAAAATATTTTTATTTGTATTGAAAATAAAAAATTTTTTAAAAAAAAAAGTTTTCTTACATAAAAAAGTAAAAAAAGTTATTAAGCTATACAATTTATAAACAGCATTGTAAGCTACGCCAATGAAAAGAAAAACATTTTTTTTTTTATTAAATAAAATATTTTTTTTAGAAGAATAAAATTCAATTAAATTACTTATTCTCTGATCTTGATTTACAAGAATTATTTCATCAAATTTGTATTTCTCAAAAATTTTAGATATGGCAATTATCTTTGCAATTTCAAAAAAACTATTTTTTTTATAGATATTTTTTTCCTCAAAATTTGTAAGATTCCAATATGAAAAGTCATCTTCTAATAAAAAATATTCTTTTATATTTAATTGATTTATTTTCAAAGAACTCAAATTATTCAAAAAAACTATAAGCTCACTTCTAATTAATATGGAATTAGTTTCAACAAATTTCGTCAAGGAGATAACATTAGGGTCTTCCGAGAAACCATTCCATAAAATAGTTTTTATTGTTATATTTTTTCTTTTAATGATTATCTTAATTTTTTTTTTCATTATTATTTAAATTTTTTTGCATTCTCCCAATCTTCTTTGGTATCAATGTCAACAGCCTCTTTTGGATTTTTTAATAAAAATGGAACGCTTTTGGGATTAGTAAAGTTTTTAAACTTTTTTAAGTTTGCCACTGTATTAAAAAATAAATTCCCATTAATTTTAACAAATAAATTTCGTTTATAATTAGCTTCATTGCGCTTACTAATTTTGATGAGCTTATTTTTCTTTATTATGTAAATTTTTTTAGTAGAGGATATGTTTTTGTCGACTGTCATAACAGATTGTTTATTTTTTTTAAAAATTTTTAGCATTTTTAAAAAAGTCTCTATTTCTCTAAATGGTGAAGTTGGTTGCAGCAAAACTACTGCGTTAATCTTATTGAATTTTACATTATACCAATTAATTGCATGATTGGCAAAAGCTATTGAGCTTGAATTGTCCATGGACAATTTTTTTGGTCTCAACCATGGTACTAGAACTGGGTATTTTTTCGCAACTTTTATAACTTCCTTACTATCTGTGGTAATTAAAATATTTTCAAAAATATTTAATTTAATTGCAAACTCAATCGTTCTAGCGACCAATGATTTACCACGAAAAAGCTTTACATTTTTTCCTGGTAATCTTTTAGAACCAGCTCTAGCTGGTATTATCGCTAATAGCTTCACTGTCAAAAATTACTTTAGTTTAGTAACAAACTCATTATATTTTTCCCACTGGCCAACATCAATCCAAGATTTTTCATTAACTGGATAAATACCAATTTTAAATTTTTTTGTTTTAATTTTATTGATCAGTGTATTCATGTCTAGTTTTTTATTTGGTTTAATTGTAGATATCACTCTTTTGCTAATCAAATAAATTCCTGTATTAATCAAAAATTCATATCTTGGTTTTTCTTCAATTCTGTCAAAAGATTTATTATTGTCTACTCTACATATTCCATAGGGAATTTTGAGTTTTTTTTGTGAGGTTACAATAGTCATGTCATATTTATTGCTTTTATGAAAATCATAAAAATTTAGAATATTTATTGAAATTAAATTATCACAATTCATAACTAAAAAATTTTTACTTTTATCTTTTTTTAATAAAAACAAAGATCCGGCAGTTCCTAAGGGTTTTTTTTCTTCTATAAATTTTATGTTATAACTTGAAGATATTTCCTTAAAATAAGCTTTAATTAAATCTTTTTTATAATTAATCGATAAGAAAAATTTGTTTATTCCTTCGGACTTTAATTTATCCATTATAAGCTCTAAAATTGTTTTGCTACCTATCGGCATTAATGGCTTAGGTAAAACACTTGAAACTGGCAACATTCTTGTCCCTAACCCACCAGCCATAATAAAAGCTTTTAGATTGATGTTTGAATTTTTTTTCTTCTTTACATATTTTTTAAAATTATTTTGGGAATAAGTTCTAACTATTTTTTTTTTTTTATTTATTATGGGAATTAAATCTATATTGAAATTTTTTTGAAATAAAATCTTTTTTATTTTTTTTAAATCAATCTCTTTTTCATAAAAATAGGTAAACTTTCTATTGCATATATTTTTTACACGAGTATTAATTTTTTTATTTTTAATAAAGGCTCTCCTAATATCTCCATCTGTAAGAGTGCCCTCTATTATATCTTCATTGTTTATAACTAATAAGCATTTATGATAGTTTTGATTTAATATAAGTAGTGCATCTTTAATAGTGTCATTGCTTTTTATAAAAGGTGTTTTTCTAATCATCTGTTCCATCCTTGTTAACAGTGTGTCTTAACTTCCAAATTTTTTTTTCTTTTTTCCATAAATGTGCAGACCTAAATTTATCCAATGTTTTAAAAAATAACTTTTTATCTATTTTTAAATATTTAAGAATAGTGTCAAAATAACGATCAGGAAGCTCTCCATCATATTTTTTAATTAATTTTTTTCCTTCTTCAGTGCTTAAATGGTTGTTTCTAATTTCTTGAGATGCATCATATGTAGCTCTACCTATTCCAAATTTAACAAAAGTTGTGTAATAATGTAAATCATCTATCTTATCATCTATACTATTGTATTTACTGTATGTTCCCTGAGTACGAAAAGGTCTTGGTCTAAATCCACAGTTTTCAACTGCATAATAAAAACATTCTTGGGGCACCCATTTTAAATAGTAGCCTAAATAATGCACTTCTATATTTTGATTATTTATTTCATTTTCATCTGGCGGCATAAAAGGTTCTAGGTCTTTATGTTTGAGATTATGATCATTAATCAATTCACTGTATTTAATTCCTCCTAAATAAACATTGTCTATATTCTTGTTCGTAAAATAAGACTTTTTTCTTAATGAAGATAAGTTATCAGCTAGGGCATTGCCATGCTCTGCTTCATTTTCTCCAAAAAATACAAGTGGGATTTTATATTTTAGTGCTACTTTGGTAGCAAATATCTTTTGTCCTAGCATAAATGTTTGGAAGGGATGCATTAAATTTAAAATTGACTTTTGAGTTAAAAATCTCATCACATGCTCAGATCTTTTTGCTTTTATATTTGGATGCTTTCCATAGTTAAGCCAATTTTTATAGTTTTGGTATCCATAGTCCGTATAAAGTATGGGCGGCCATGTAACTGTTAATGGATTCATACCATATTTATATTTAAGAATATGTGATGCGTAACAGCTATCTTTTCCGCCACTGCCTGGAACAATGCAATCATACTCTCCATATTTACCCCTATGTTTTTCTAGTAATTTTATCAATTCTTTTTCTCTAGACTTGTAATCAATTTTTAATTTGATTCTTGAGTACTTCCAGCTATCGCTAATACCATTTTTATCTATATATAAAGTTTTCTTTTTACTTTTTATATTATGGTTAAATTCAATTGCCGAAACAGGTCTTTGATTTGACATTAAAGATTTTTTGCAAAAAATTACTTTTCGTGGCAATCCGTATAATATTTTTTTATTCATACCAATTTATATAAATTTCTTAAAACTTGCATTCCTTTATCACCACTCTTTTCTGGGTGAAATTGCGTTCCTATTATTTTTTTTTTTTTTACGGCGCTACAAAAATTAAATTTTGATATTTTGGTTGTGGTAATAATATTTTTTTGATCTTTAGGATTACAGTAATAGCTATGAACAAAATAAAAAAATTCATTATTTAATCGATTTGGTAAAAAAAAATTTCTATTTGTATGAGTTGTAGGAAACCATCCAATATTGGGAACATTAATTAATTTTTTATCTATTTTTTCTACTGTGCCACTGATTAATGATAGACCTTTATGATCTCCAAACTCACTACTACTGTCAAATAACAATTGCATTCCAAGACAAATTCCAAATATAACCTTGTTTTTATCATTAAATTCTTTTATTTTTTTATCTAAGTTATTTTTTTTTAAAAAATTCATCGCTTTTGGGAATGCACCCACTCCAGGTATAACTAAGATATCAGTATCGATTTTATTATTATTTATATCTAAGATGCTAACTTTAAATCCAATATCATTGAGAGCATGATAAAGACTAAAAATATTATTTAAACCTAAATCAATGATTTTGATTTTTATTTTTTTACATTTATCTGACATTAATTTTTCTTTTTTTTAAAAAAGTTTTTAAATTCTTGATTAAATTGATTTTTTTGTTTGTGTTTTTAGTGGTGCTCAAAAAATTACAATTACCAATCATATTGCTTTTTTTTATTTTAAAATGATTTAAATAACTGTAATGAAAAAAACTAGCTATAGATACTCCGCTAATATTAGTTTGTCTAATCACATCACTAATATGCTCAAAATTACCAGCGCCACCATGTGCAATAATGGGAATGAACGCTTTTTTAGAAATTTTTTTAATTAGGGGGATGTCAAAGCCATTTTTTAACCCCTCATGATTTACCGATGTAATAAACAATTCTCCAGCCCCAATATCTTCTAATTTTTTACACCAATCTAGAGGATCTTTTTTTACTAAATCTCTTCCATTTGACTTAGAAATAAAATACCTATTTTTAATTTTCATGCATTCTACGATTACTGTTATAGTTGATGAACCGAATACCTTAATTGCTTTCTTTAAAAAATTAATGTCATCGGTTACTGCTGAGTTTATTGTCACTTTATCAGCACCAGCATTTAACATCATCGAAATATCATCTATTGATCTAATGCCACCCCCTACACTTAAAGGAATTCTTAAATTCTTTGCTGTTTGATTTACAAATTTTGTTAAATTATTAGTTCCATATAATGTGGCAACATTATCTACATAGCAAATTTCATCGGCTCCGTGCTGTGAGTAAACTTGCGCAAAATTAAAGGGATCTCCTAGAACTCTTAATCCTTCAAGATTAATACCTTTGATTAAATTGCCATTTTTAATATCAAGTTTTGGAATGATTCTAATAAAATTTTTATTCATTACTTCAATTCTAGGTATTTTTTAAGATTAGTTATTATATTTCTTAAAGTATTTTTTTTGTAAAAAATATTTTTTGACTTCATAATTTTTTTTTTAAAACTTGATTGAAATATATATTTAATGTTTTTTTCAATATCCCTTGTACTATATGATGAATTTACGATTGAAGAACAAAGCTCTCTTCCTTCTTGCCTATTTCCTATATTGATTGTTGGAATTTTAAACGAAGGAATTTCTATTATTCCACTAGATGAATTTCCCATTACTGCATCAACTTTATTAACTATGGAAAAATAGTATTTGCGACCAAAAGACTTTACAAAAACAATATTATTGTTTTTCTTGTTTTCAATATTAATGCTTTCTATAAATTTTTTATTACCCGGATCGGGAGCGGGAGAGGTAAAAATAAACTGTATGTCTTTAAATGTTTTAATCGCTTTAAATATATTCTTTAAATACTTTAAGGAATAAATTCTGCTATTTGTAATGGGATGAAAAGTTACAAGAATGTTTTTTTTTTTAAATTTTATATTAAATTTTTTTTCTAAAAAAGATTGTTTAAAAAAATTATCTTGAAATATGTTCTCTACTGATAGACTGCCCACATTGTAAATAAATTTTTTATTATTTTTCATTTCCTGCACTCTTTTTTTATATTTTTCATGACAAACAAAATGCAAGTTTGAAATTTGCGTAATACAATTTCTTATTGTGTCGTCAAACGATCCCAGGGTAGTTTCTCCACCATGAATATGGGCCACAGGTATATTCAATATTATAGTTGGTATAGCTGCTGCAAGCATTTCATATCGATCACCAAGTATTATAATTAAATCAGGTTTATGTTTTTTATAGATTAGTGAAAATTTTTTAATTGCGAATGGAATGTAATTCAAAACTCCTGTTTTTGTGTAATCTTTAATGTCAAAATTTATTGTATCTGAAATTTTAATATTATCTTCAATAATTTCGTTTTTGGTCAGTCCAAATTTTTTTTTTAAATGTGCTCCAGTAATTACTAGTCTAAAATCTATATTCTTATCTTTTTGTAGGGCTAAAATTAAATTTTTTTGGATACCGTAATCAGATCTATTTGCTGAAATTAAAATTATTTTTTTTTTCATTTAATATACTCATCAATTGAAAAATTTTTTTTTGCTTTTTTTCCTAAAATACTATTCCAATTTGATGCTGGTATTCCCAACGCTGGTCTTTTAGTCGTTAGATTTTTTAAAGTAAAGATATCTCCTTTTTTAATTTTTTTTAAGGCTACAATAGATTTTCTTGCTATTTTAATATTTTTTTTTTCATGCTTGCTTAAGAATTTTTTGCTTGAACCCAATGCAGTGACTGTATCTCTTATATTATTAACCATTATAGTAAAATTTGCCGGATTCAGACTTGCCTTATGATCCGGTCCAAACATATTGTTGTCTGTTGTAATATGCTTTTCTATAAGAGAAGCCCCCAGTGCAACGGCAATAGAGGGAACTAACAGACTTTGCGAATGGTCAGACAAGCCAACTTTTATTTTAAATTTTTTAATAAATGTACCTAAAACTCTTAAGTTAATATTTTTTAACTTAGTTGGGTAGTCACTGTGACATTGTAATAAGGTAATCTTATTTTTGCTGGTTCCATTCTTTTGCAAAATATCTATAGCTTTTTTTATTTCCCCCATACTGCTCATACCTGATGATAAAATTATTTTTCTTTTTAATTTCCCAATTTTTTCTAGATATGGGTAATTATTAATTTCCCCTGAAGGAATCTTTATAATTGGTACATTTTTTTTTTTTAAAAATTCAATTCCCCAAAAGTCAAATGGCGATGCCAAGAATTGAATCTTTTTTTTTTTACAATGTCTAATTATTTTATTCAAGTTATTTTCTGATAATTCCAAATTTTTTATCATTTCAAATTGGTTTTTGAATTTTGTATTAATTCTTTGGTAAGCTGCTAAAGGAGCATTTTTTTTTATATAATTTTCTGTTTTAAAAACCTGAAATTTAACAGCATTGGCTCCTGCTTTTTTTGCAGCGTCAACTAGTTTGAGAGCTAAGTTAATATTGTTATTATGGTTTACGCCTGCTTCTGCTATTATAAATAAATCTTTCATGATTTTTTAGCTAATATATGAGGCATTCCAGATCCATTCTATTAAAAATACTTTTATTTTGTAATTGACTATTCTGTATTCCCGTAAATAGTTTAGTTGTTTGCTTTTCAATTTTTTTCAATTACAAAATCTCCAATCACTAAAATATCTAAACCACAACTATAGAAAGTTCTAATTGCATCTGATGGACTCATTACTATCGGCTCACCATTAAGATTAAAGGAGGTGTTCAAAAGAACTGGTATTCCAGTAATATGTTCAAATTCTTTTATAAGTTTATAAAATTTTATATTGCTTTCTTTGGTTACAGTTTGAACTCTTCCAGTATTATCTACATGCGCAACTCCCTTGAGAGTATTAGACCACTTTTTTTTAAATTTATAAGCTCTTTCCATAAAAAAAACATTTCTATGTTTTGGCATTTCCATAATGTCGCTTGTTTTTTCTTTAAGTATTGCTGGCGCAAAAGGCCTAAAGCCCTCCCTAAACTTAACTGCCATATTAATTATATCTTTAATTTTTTTATCTCTGGGGTCTGCTAGGATTGACCTATTTCCTAAAGCGCGATGACCAAATTCCATTTTTCCCTGAAACCATCCAACTAGTTTTTTTTCAGAAATTTTTTTAGCTACATATTTTTCTAAATTTTTAGGTTTTAGATAATTCACCTTGCACTGATCTAGCGTTTTTTTAATTTTTTTTGCTGAATATTCAGGACCATAATAACAGCTAGTAATTTCTTTTCTTGCAAAACTCTTTTTAGAAAATTGATGATAAGCATATAGTGCTGCCCCTACTGAAACGCCACTATCATCTGGTGCATAAGATATATGCGAATTTTTATAAATCTTTAATTTATCTAATTTTCCATTAAATACACAATTCATTGCTGCTCCACCACCAATAATAAGATTGTCTGATGCACCTTTTTTCTTTAAGCATTTAATTAAATGTATAGCAATTTTTTCAAAATGTCTTTGCATGGCTCCGGCAATAGCATAATGCTCTTTTTTAATTTTATCATTTTTTAATCTTTGAATTCCAAATAATTCTATAAACTTATTAGAGAAAAAATTTTTTTTTCTGTCAAACGTATAAAAATCAAAATAAGACAAATCTAATTCAAAATAACTTCCCTTCAAATTGTATATTTTGGAGATTAACTGATCATATTTGTTTTTTTTAGTTGCGTAAGATGAAAGGGCCATTACTTTCCACTCATCTGAATCTGGTTTAAATCCAAGAAAATCTGTAAATGTTCCATAAAATAGTCCGATGGAGTGAGGGTATTGAACACTATCCAATTTTTTAATTTTATTATTTTTAGCGGTACCCAAAAAGCATGTTTCTGCTTCTCCATGACCATCTATTGTCAATATATCTGCATTCTTGAAGGAGGACTGAAAAAAACCAAAAGCAGCATGACACAAATGGTGATCAATAAACATAAGCTTATTCTTGCCCCACGACATGCTCATGCTATTGCTTTCTTTTTCATTTATCATTCTCATGAGAGTTGCCGGAATATTGGTAAGCATTTCACCTCTCCAACGCAATTGATTTACCCATCTCATAGATACATTGTTAATGTTTTTTTGGGGGTTCCAAGGAACAACGATTAAATCTATATCTTTAAAATTTAAGCCATTGTCATTTAAGCACCAATTAATTGCATTAATTGGAAAGTCAGTACTCATTTTTTTTCTATTGAATCTCTCTTCTTGTGCAGCTGAGACAATCTTACCATTGATCAATAATGCAGCCGAAGAAATGTGTGTGTATGGATAAATAGATAAAATTTTCATTACATTTTGTAATCTTTTGCGTTTGATAGAGAATCTGCATTGTCCTTAAACCAATCAATTGTAAGGGTAATTGATTGGTTTAATCCTTTTTGCCCAATATATTTTGGCTTCCAATTTAAAAGTTTTTTTGCTTTTTTGTTTTGTGAAATTAGCAATTTTACTTCGCTTTTAATTGGTCTAAATCTTTTTTTATCTCTAATTAATTTGGGATTAATGCTTAAAATATCACATACAGTTTCTATAATTTTTTTAATTGAAACTGTCGAGCCGGTTCCTAAGTTGATTACCTCTCCACCAAGATTTTTTTTTGACTCTAATAACTGTATATAGCCGTCAACAGTATCATCTACAAATGTAAAGTCTCTTTTTGTGTTAATATTACCAATTAATAATTTTTTATTGTCAGTAAGAAGCTGACTAATTATTGTAGATATAACAGCTCTGGAGGATTGTCTTGGACCGAAAGTGTTAAAAGGTCTTATTATCGTAACGGGTAAATCGAAGGAACGATAATATGAAAGAGCTAAACTATCAGCAGCTACCTTCGTTGCTGCGTATGGAGATTGTGGATTTAAAGGATGACACTCATCTATTGGAGAGTATTGAGCACTGCCATATACCTCGCTGGTTGATGTGTGTATTATTTTTTTTATATTGTTTTTTCTACCAGCTTCCAAAATACTATAAGTACCCTCTATATTAGTTTTAATAAATGATTTTGGAGACGCGTAAGAATAGGGAATTGATATGAGGGCAGCCAAATGAATAATAGCATAAAAGTTCTTTGTATTTTTCAAAATAAAATTTTCGTCACAAATATCCCCAGGAATAATCTTTAAATTTACATTTTGAACTTTTTTTAACCATCCTTTAGAAGAATTGATATCGTAAGGAACCAGAGCGGTTACCTTATATCCTCTTTTTAAAAGCTTTTCCGTTAGATGCGAACCAATAAAACCAGAAGCACCTGTGATAAATATACTTTTTTTCATGAGAGTAGGCATTAGCATAAAAAAATAGTTTTGGCTAAAAAAATGCAAATTACCATAGAAAAAATTCTTATATTAAAAGCAATATAAACAATAAAAAAATAAGAAATATGAGTATATAATTAAAATTATGGATAAAAGAATTTACTTTTTGATAAATCAGGAATTAAATAAAAGAAATTTAAAAAGGTTTTCATACCTAGCTCTCAAAAGAAAAGGATGGAAGGTAAGTTTTTTTAATTTTTTTTATAAACCAAATAAAAAAAGCCTGCGGCTTGAAACATATGTAAAAAAAAATATTTTTTCAATTATGAAAGTTTTTTTTAGCATACATAAAAATACTTTTTATTGCGATATTACACAAAGAACTTTTTATGAAATATTGCTACAATTTTTATTAAAATTTAAAAATTGCAAAAGATTTACAATAAATATTGGTAATATACCCTCAGTTCCAAAAAGCGGAGGGATAACTTTTTCAAAATTTTTAAAAAAAATTGTGCATGTTTTTCTTTTACCAACAGCTGAAATAGCTTTTACTTCAGGGTCTATAGGCAGGCTTAAAGAGAGAGAGCAAAAATCAAAGAAAATAATTGATTGCCACAACCTTGATTATGATTTTTATTTGGAAAACAAAAAAAATTTAAAAAAAAATATAATTACCTACATAGATCAAGACTTCGGTAATAGTATAGATTTTAAAATGGAAAATATTTTTTTTCAAGAAATTAAAAAATTTAATTTAAAAATTGAAAATTTTTTAAAAAAGATGAATAAAATACAAGAGGTTATTGTAGCTGGGAATCCAAGAAGAAAAGTTAAAAGAAAATTATTTAAAACCAAAACAGTTTACGGACAAATTAATTTATTAATAAAAAAATCATCATTAATAATAACTCACAATAGTACAACGGCTCAGCTAGCTGTATTGTACAAAAAGCCATTATTATACATTTACACTGATGAGACAAAAAAAATTGATAGTTTGCATTTAAGTAGCAAGTCTTTTGCTAAAGAACTTGGTCTCAAGTTACACAATATAAAAAAAATAAGTAGCAAACAAATAATAAAATATAAGAAAAAAAAGATAAATTTAAAAAAATATACTAGTTACGTAAAAAAATATATCAAAACTTCAGAATCTTCTCTTGTAAAATCCAATATAATTATTGAAAACGAAGTTATAAAATATATTGAATAATTTTATTAGTATTTGTGTTGAATAAAAAATTTTTATTTTTTTTAACCAATTTCTTTTCTGTTGATTTTCTAATATTATAAAAATAGTCTAATTTTTTAATAAATTTATTTTTATCATCAAAATAAATTTTATTTTTCGAGAAAAAATTATTTGAAAACTGTTTGGCTAAATCTAAATAAAATGATGGTTTCAAATTGTATATACCCTGAATAGTTAAGCTAGAGAAAGGCATGGAAATAATTACATTAGATTTTTTAATTAAATCTTCAGCTGAAATATGGCTTGCATCATAAATTTTAATATTAGATTTTTTTTTAAATTTACTAATTATTGTATAAATTTCTGGATAATATGATTTCAAATTTGATAATTTGTATTTAGTTTTTAATATAATAAATACTTTAACATTTTTAGAGTATTCATTAATAAAATCCAAAAATTGCACATGGTTAGCAAGATTACAAATAGAGTCTTGGGTTCCCAATTGACTAGTAAAAAAGGAAACCGTAAATATTTTATTTTTTAAATTATTGTTTAAGTTTTCATATTCGTTTGCTAAAGGACGCGTTATTACAAAATTTTTAGATTGAGATTTATCAGCAAGAGACATTGACTTGCTAGACTCGGACCAATGAAATTCATAATCATACAAACAATACCCATATAAATAATTATTATATAATTTGTAATTTGAATAAGTATTTTCAGAATGGGTGTGTTTATAATGATAGGTTTTACAATTTATTTTTTTAAAGAAAAAATTTCTTACTATATGGTCGAAAGAGTAATCGTGATAAGTGATATGTTTTTTTAAGTTGAATATTGAAATAAATTTTAACCAATTTGATGATGACGTAAATATTTTTTCTAAGTAAGATAATAAAAAAAAATTTAAATTTACAAACAAAATAGAATACACAAAACCTTTAATATTTAAGCTAAGTAAATTTATAAAAGCAGTAATATTTAAATAATTGACTGGAGTTCTCTTAGCTGAAAAGACAAGTTCTATATTTTTTTTTTTACAATCTCTAATTGTCTCTTTTGCCAGATCTGTTTCAGAAATTAACAAACTTTTATTCTTAAGGGATCTATCTATTTCTGCAGGCCAAAAAATGGTTGGTTTTGTTTTAAAGTTAAATCCGGATTTATAAATTTTAAAACCTAAATTTGAACTTTTCTTTCCCACAAGTGGCTTGCTGGAATACACTATGCAATAAAGTGGATAAAATAATATTGATAACAAAGATTTGGCTCTTGAAAAAAAATCTCTTTTGGAAAAATTGTGTACAATTTTATTACTGTTGAGAAACAAGCGTAGAATTTTCTCAATAAATATAAAATTTTTACTAAAATTTACTAAACTTAAATTAATTTTTTTTTTTTTTAATTCCTCAAATGCATAATATAAAAAAAAATAATTATATAACTCATTTAAAATATATTTTTTTAATGTCAAGTTTGTAAGTTTTTTTCCCAAACCAAGATTGCACAAATATATAAAAAAAAAATGTTTTTTTTTGATATGGTTTAAAATTTTTTCTGTATAATTGTAGGACATTTTACTGACTAGGCATCTTTTGTCATATCCATTGGCAAATTCAGACCAGGAAAATAAGTAAAAATTCTTAGAATTGTTTTTGAAATTTTTTAGAAAAATATAATTACAATTTTTTTTATAATTAAGATTAAATTTAGAAGTGTCAAAATTTACAATAAAATTTTCTTTGGAACGTAATGTTTCTAATTGCCTTAGAATATTCACTTTTTATATCCAGCTATAGTTGAGCAAACTTTCATTGTTTGGTAAGAATTATTTAGATCAACAAGTTGCTTATCAATCTTATTGTTGCGAATTGAATTTATAAATTTTAAATTTTGCAAATAAAGTCCTGGTTTAAATTCACAATCTAATTTTGATTTTGGTATTTTTTTTATCTTTCCGCCACGGTAGATAATTCTAGTATCTTCTAGCGGTGAAGATTCTATCATAAGGTCTTTAAAATAAAGCCTCAAACTCCACTTACCTCCGCTAAACCAATTCGAATGGTATGTTCCGACTGTTTTGTTTTTAAAAATTACTGTTGAGTTAAATAAGTCAATATAATTCGATAAAGTTTTTCTATTAAATGTAAAAATTTTTTTTATTTCTCCATTAAAAAATCTAAATAAATCAATGGAATGTATTGCATTTGCATATATCCATTTATCTAAAACTATTTTAGAAAATTTTTTTTTTTTCAAGATTTGAGAAAAGTTTTCAGGAACTTCGATTGAAATTGATTGTAGTTTTTTTTTTCTGACTATTTTTTTGATAGCTAAAAAATTACCATAGAATCGTCTTTGCAAACCAACGCAAGAAATAACTTTATGTTTTTTTGACAAATAAATTAATTCTTTTACCTCTCCCAGTTCTAATCCTGGTGGCTTTTCAATCAAGCAGTGTTTTTTTTGCTCTATGCAGTATTTGGCTATTTCATAATTCTTTTCAATAGATGATGCAATTATTACCCCATCTAGATTCGTCTGCTCTTTAATCATAGCTTTATAGTTAGCGTAGATAGTATCAATTTTAAATTTTTTTTTTGTTATTTCTCTTCTTGCTTTACCTTTGGGTGTAGAACACAAAGATAAAATATTTACTCCATTAATTCTTGCGAAGGTTTTTAAATGAAAGTTGGCCATACGACCATTTCCAATAATTCCTATATTAATAATTTTCTTTTTAGGCAAACTTGTATTTTTTTTCATGGTATTTTTTTTCTAAGGGAATTTTTACTTTAGTATTCTTGTTTGCACTTGAAATATGTATTGCAGCAACAATTTCTAGACTTTTTATTGCATCGTCTACATTGGAAATTACATTTTTTTTAGATATTAAATTTCGTATATTTGCCTCTATTGCATTACTAATATTAATATTTGAGCACTTGATAATTTTTTTATCAAATTCAATTCTATTAGATACTGGTAAGTGAAAATATTTTTTTGGCCTCATGTAAACTTCATAATATTTTTTTCTTTCGTCAAAAAAAATTCTACCCTTGGAACACAGTATGCTTATTGATGGGGTTGAACTGTGATCATTAACCATGTCAATAACTACTCTAATATTTCCTTTAAAGAATATGATACCAAATCCTCCTGGGTCTTTAAAATAGCTTCCTCTTGGGTTTTTTTTAGAGGACTTATCTAAAAAACCAATTACTTTGGTGGCCTCACTTCCAGTTAAATATCTAGCTAGGTCTGTCATATGAACTCCATTTGACCCGATCTGACCGCCACCCATTTGAATGGTTAAACTACGCAATACTCCAATTTCCCCGCTACTAATTTTTTCTTTTATCAAATTATATACAGAGACGTATCTTCTTGCATAATTTACTGAAATTCTTGATTTGTTATTTTTATTTCTAATTAAAATCGATTGCTTTATAGAACTGCAAAGTGGCTTTTCAGCCAAAATATATTTTACATTATTTTCTAAACTATATTTGATAATTTGGAATCTAGCAGGTAGGGTTGTGGCTATAATAACAATATCTATTTTAAAATTCATTAAAAAAATACTCTTGTAGTCATAGCAGTAATTATTGAGATTATATTTTTTTGCAATAAATTCGGTTAATCTTTTATTTTTATCGACGATGCAGCAAATCTTAAAAGGAATTTTATTCTTTAAAAAATTAATATACTTTTCTCCCATTTTCCCAAGGCCTATGATTGCTACTTGTTTGACTATCATACTGCTATTGCCCTCTCTTTAATTGAAGATTCTATTATTTTTTCTATAACTTTTCTAACATAAAGAGCATTTTTAAAGTTAGAAGCACTACACTCCGTATTTTGTATTGTTGACTGAATAAGATCCTCTGATTGCCTTAAAAAAGCAGCTCTCCATATACTGTTGTCGATCCATTTTTTTTTGAAAAATTTTTCTTTGATGCTCAAATCTATGATTTTACCGCACTCTTGTTGTTTATTTTTTGTTTTTTTGATGAGCGTTAGTTTATTTTCTCCGTCTAAAAATAATGCAGCCTTTGTTCCGTAAACTTGCATTACTGATGTTTTCCACCCTATTGCTACGCTAGACAAAGAAACGGTGGCTTTAAATTTTTTAAAATAAAGTATAAATTGAGAGATATCATCGGCTGTGACTTTTTTAATTTTTCCATTACTCAGTTTTCTGTACTTAAGGTAAGTTTCCTGAGTACCAAATACTTTTTTTATATCTCCAAAAAACCAACTTAATAAGTCTATTTGGTGGGATCCCATTGCGTTAAGAACGCCACCACCCCTGAAGATATCAGACCACCAGTTATATCCAAATTCAGAATACAATCTTGAAGAGTAATCGTATGACAAATGAACATTTAAAATATCTCCTAAAATATTTTTCTGAATTAGTTCTTTAATTTTTTTTCTAATAGGCTGATACCGCATTTGATAGCTTACAAATCCTTTGCAATGGTTTTTTTTGCACAAATTGTAGATTATTTTTGCGTTTTTATAGCTATCTGTAAATGGCTTTTCACATAAAATGACTTTACGCTTTAGTTTAGTAATTTTTTTTAAGAAAGAAAATTGCTCTTTTGGTGGTAGTGCCACACAAAAAATATCTATATTTGTATTTTTTAAAAGCTCATCAAAGTCAATAAAGATATCTTTGATTTTATATTTTTTA
>Ga0209502_10000288_pt1 | contig 55259 bp, 91 predicted proteins | sample ArcticOcean_MG_C_10_FD_187442 | JGI IMG/M metagenome (GOLD analysis project Ga0209502, IMG submission 187442) | Marine microbial communities from western Arctic Ocean - ArcticOcean_MG_CB11_90 (SPAdes) (version 2) | ecosystem: Environmental > Aquatic > Marine > Oceanic | place: Arctic Ocean... | reverse complement strand
CCGAAAAAAATTTCAAGATATAATGGCAACAAAAAAGGGAAATCAAGGCAAAAAGAAGCGAAATAAGAGCAGTTCTAGTTCTAAAGGTGAAAAGGGTTCAAAGAAATTAAATAAGTCCGTAATTCAAAGGAAAACTTCAGGGTTAAGAAAGTATAATCGGATAGTTAAGTATCTTAAAGGCAACAAGAAAGTAAATATTGCCGAGTTCCGAGAGATACAACAAAAAGCAAAAGGAATATATCCTAATTTCAAAGATACTCCACTATCAAAGATTCGTAAAAAAGCAGTTCAATCTTCAAAAGCAAAAAGCAAAAAAGAAGAAGTTCAGATAAAAGCATCTCAAATTCCTACATCGGAATTAGAACTTGAAAGAGATTGGTGGGCAATAGGAGAAGATATGTATAACTTACACGATTCATATCCTGAAGTAAGGTTGGTTATACAATCCCCTCAAAATCAAATAATTATAGAGGAAAATGAAATTCTAGAGGGTAGTTATAGTAGTTCTAAACTCGCAGAATTTGTAGAGTTACTAAGGGTTGAGTTTGATGATTCAAGCGGAATGACATTTACAGGACAAGCAACGATTGATAAAAAAGGTAAAAAGGAATTTGCTTATTTTGGAACAAGTGGATTACCATTTCCTGATGAGGTAGCAGAGGTAGAAAAGAAATTACCTCCTAAAGTAAAGAAAGAAATAAAAAAGAGAAAAAAACTTAAAGAAGAAAAAGATAAAGATAAGAACATAAAAAAACAGGACTTAAAAGATATTAAAAAGAAAGAATTACCTAAAGTAAAAGAGAAGAAAGAAAGAATAACGGATAAACAAAGCGAACAACTAACTAAGCAATTAGAGTTAGTTGAAAGGTTATTTGATAAAGGAGTTCTAGATAAGGTAGAGTTAAAAACTAAAATGGAAGAGATTTTAAGCAAGTATAAAAAAGGTGGAATTGTATAATAATCAAAGCGATATGAAACAAACAATAGATATAATGAAGCACACTAATATTTTTAGTGTGGTTGATATGGGAAAAAAAGATATAAATAATTTCTTCTTAGAGTATGTAAATGATGGGAATTGGGAAGAACATTCCTTTATAATATTTGATAAATACAAATCAAAAAAGAAAGTGATGCTTGATATAGGGGGATGGATAGGAGTAACACCTATGTATTGTTCTTTTGATTATAAGAGTGTTTACGCTTTTGAAATAGATAAAGAAGCAATAACTAGATTTCAAGCCAATGTAGATGTAAATCCTAAAATGGATAATATACATATAATTGAAAAAGGAATAAGTAGTTATACAGGTAAGGGTTCATTATCAACTAAAGGAGAATTTGGCGATAGCGAAAGTCTAGTTATAGAATTACAAGAGGGAAATGAGGAAGCATTATCGCAATTTCAAAAAGATATTATTGAAGTAGATTTGATTACAATAGAAGATGCTATAAATGAATACAACATACCTGTTAAGGATATAGGTTTGATTAAAATGGATATAGAGGGTGCAGAAAGTATCGTTATACCTGCTATGGAAACATTTTTAATGAATAACAAGCCACCTTTATATTTATCTCTTCATCATCACTTAATAGAAGCAAATAGGATGGATGAGATACTTACAATACTATTCAACATATATCCAAATCGTAAAATCTATGATATGAATGGATATATTATGGAGGTAACAAAAACAATGATAATAAATCAAAAATTATCTGATTGTGTATTTTCAAATGAAGTTGGAAAGCAATGAGTAAGGGAATGTTATTCTTATCCTTTTGGATTTTAGGAAGCACTATGATTTGGATACAAACCAATGGGCAATTCTTATGGGAGTGGTTTAGGAACAATCCTATAATAGTATCTATATGCTTTGGAACAACTATAAGTATGATAATGATTACTGCAACTCGTTATGGATTTGATACTATGAATGGTTCTATATGGAGTATTAAGTGGGTAGGTTTTGCATTAGGAATTATAATAAATGGACTTCTTAATTACTTTTTAATGAATGAGGGAATAAATGGAAAAACAATAATATGCTTGTTTTTAGCCATACTAATTTTAACTATACAATTTTGGAAATGAGTGAACAAAACTAGAGTTTTGTAGAAATAAAATGAAAGATTAAAATATAAATAATAATAAATAGTCCATTAGTTCAACGGATAGAACAACTCTCTTCTAAAGAGTAGATATAGGTTCAATTCCTATATGGACTACTAAAACAAACCTTATGCAAAAATTAGCACTATTCAAACTAATTAAGACAAAAAATAACCACGAAATATTAGAGTTATGTGGAATATTCACTAATCAAGAAGAAGTTGTTGCGTATTTAGAAGAGATACAAAAAATGATTGAAGAGCAATTTCAACATCAATTAGAGGGAGAGTATTTTACTCTTCCATCTTTCTATTTTAACATTAAGCGTAGAGAGTATGACGCAAAAAAACAAGAATTTAATAATCACAAACCAAATGAGCAAAAGAATAATAGTAAAAGACATTAAGCAAAAAGTAGAACAATATTGCAAACTTAAAAGAACCTTTAAAGTTCGTGAGAGTGTAAACTATGCTGAAATAACTACTGAACACAATCAAAAAATTGTAAGCAATAAGAATGGAAAGTTTGGAGATGGGCTATTTTTATTTGCTATGGTATTGCGTGATGTAAAGAATTACCTAGAGGAAAATGGTGCTATTGAACCAATGAACGCTTTACCTGTAAACTTTACTAATTCTCAATATAAAGAAGATAAGGCGGTAGGCATAGATGTTGATAACGCATATTGGAGTGTAGCGTGTTTAAGGGGTTATATAAGCCATAACACATACACTAAAGGATTAGAGAAGAGAAAGGAATATAAATCAACTAGATTGTCTGCCTTGTCTAGTCTAGGCAAAGATAAGTTTTATAAAGTATTTGAAAACGGAGAGCATAATCATAATGAAATAGTAGAGGGCGATAAGCGTATGCAGGATATTTACTATGACATAAGATTTACCACCTACAATATAATGCAGGAGGTAGCGGATGCTTTAGGCAACGATTTTTATTCTTGGAAAACTGATTGTGTATTTTTTAAGGATACAAAAGAAAACCGAGAGTTAGTGAAAACAATGCTAACTGAATATGGACTTTCCTGTAAAGTAGAAAAGATAATTGAGGTTAGCCATAGAAAAAGAACTTAATCTTCTTCAGGCACTAAACTTGAATGATGGTTTATAATTATTCCCTCATTTATAACAAAGGTATATCTTGCTTTAACAATTTTTTTACGATAACCATTCTTCATAAAGCTAAATGTATAAAGCCCACTAGCTATTCTAGTATCCCTATCTCTATCTATTTGAGTTAGGTTAGTTGTTATTTTGCATTGCAATCCCTCTTTAGCTAGAAACATCTCAAAGTATTTAAGTATATCTTTTTTGCCTACGATTAAAGGCTCAAAGGTTGCTAATAGTATAGCTTTGTCGCTATACATAGAAATCATTTTTTTTGGACTTCTTAATGCAATAGAATCTGCCCATTGCTGAATAATTTTTGGAACTCTTTTAGTCATTTTCTTTGTTTTTAATTACCATAATAATTTATCTGCGTAGTATCCTACACTACCTCTCTTTGTTCTATCCTTTTGATGCCTCTTCTTATATAGCTTTCTTCTTTCTTCAGCATACTTTTTTCCTTTTTTTTGAATATATGTAGGGTAATCATTATATCCGATTGCACCAACGGATGCTACTTTTTTATCTCCTTTGAATACATCTAGCTTTTTTCCTTTGAGTTTACTAGGCTTTACTTTAACACCCAACTTCTTTGCCTGTTGCTTTGTATAGTTTTTTATCGTGTATGCCATTATCTCAACTTGTTATTTATATACCAAATAGTAAAAAGACTTCCTACGCCTATACCTATTACAAAAGCCAACATTAACTCATTCATACCTTGTGCTTAATGGTGCAACATCTTTTAGTTTCAACTTATATTTATTAACTAACATCTTATATTTTTTTTCTAAGATTGCGAGTTTTACTTTAGGCGATTCAAATTGTTCGTTCCTTTTATTGTCAGGTGCGTGATTATAATTTTCAATAGTAAATCTCAAATTATAACAAATCTCTATTGCCTTTTTTTTACTCATTTCTTTAAAAATCTATCTCTTACTTCAGGTAAATCTATTAAAGTCAATGCTATTTTTTTTCCAAACTCGTTATCACTAGGATAATGAACTCCCATTGCTATTCTTGTATCTGATACTCTTTTTCCTAATGCTCTTAATTCTTTTCTTTTAGAGGGATTCCTGTGTGCCATTACTTCCATTAAAAATGTGGATTGACAAGCGTGTCCTGATGGATAAGCAGGAGAATGTCCTGATATTGTTTGAAAAGGATGAAAATCTTGTTCTCCATAATATGCAAATTGATAAGGGCGTGGGCGATTGTAGTGGCGTTTTAGCTTTAATACTAATGCACCTAATTCGCCTTGAATACCCTGAAGAAAATCTCCATTATATTTAACCCCTATTCTTTTAAACTCCCTTTCAAATACTGAATGTATGGTTGTATCACAATCTTTAAAGAACTTTGCGTTTGCTTTAAAGTTAGGATTACTCATAACCTTTTTTTGCAAAATCTTTAATTCTTCTACTTCGTGATAGGTATCATATACTTGTGGGTAGTTGTTTTTTGAAAAAATATCAAAGTATTTAGTAAAGAAAGTTTCGCCATTACTTTCGTTATGTTGCTCTATATCCATATAGCCATACTTTAATGCCTGAATAATATTTATATTCTTTATTACAGGTTTAGCCATAAACTTGCTATAAGTTTCGTTTAACTCTTTTTGATTATTTTCCTGCATATTTGTTTGCATAGTTAATATAACTTTTGTATGCAAAGATAAAAAAAAAAGTGATAAAAGAAGAACGCTAGGAGGAAATCAAAGCACGAAACCTACCTAGCGTTCAGAATTGTGGAGATATATATCTACTATGTTCTCTCACACGCAACAAATAGAAGTGGGAATACTTCTAATCAATCTGCAAATATAAAGAAATAGGTGCTAGACTACCAAATCTTTACCCAACTATATTTTTTTGTTTTAAAAAACAAATAGTTATCAACAAGCAATTACAAGGGTTTACGAGGGTATTATGTTTTAAGACACAACTTATCAACAAGTATAAATATAAAATAAATGAAAAATAAATGGAAAATGTTTGGTTATTAAATAAAAAGCAGTAGTTTTGTGATGTAATCAAATGGGAATAATTACTAATCATAAAAAAAGCACAAAAATGGAAAATCAAAGCACAAGAGTAGAAATCTCTAAAATTTCAAGACTAGAGGGATTCATCAAGAAGAACCCTAAATTTCAGGAGTCAAGATTCTTTCAAGGAGTATGTGATGCAGACAATAGGTTTGATGTCAATGGGAAACCAATGAATAAGGCTATTTGGAACTTAATATTAAGCAAAAGGGATTTATGCTTATATGAGAAATGCAATATGATACCTCACAGGAATTGGAGAATAACTGATGTGAAAACCTACTTCGGTTTAACAGGAACTATCAAAACATTACTTCCAAAGTATCTAGAGTTATGCGATATAATGCTAGAGGGAGAGGATAGTGGTAAAAATCCATTAAAAGATAAAATAACTACTAACGACTTTATCAAATGAGAACTAAAAAATTAGAAAGCAAGGGCAACAATAAATGTTGCTTTTGCTCTGCTGATGTAGGGCAGTATGGAAATAATCCTGAACCTCTAGTAAGCTACGAAGATGGTAAGTGTTGTAGTAAATGCAATATTGAGTTAATACTACCTTATAGGCTTTTAGCACACCGAGATTATGATAAATATGTTGAGGTAGTAAACGAACTTATAGAAAAGGGAATTTTAAAATCAAAAAAAATAAAGTTATGAGTCAGAAAAACAGAATTAAAGAGTTAGAAGCAAAGATTGTAAGACTAGAAAGTCAGTTACAACAAGAGAACGGATGGGAAGATACGCACACAATAGATGAGCAGGAAAGCAATATGACATTCAGAGAGCAATGTTACTATGATAGATGCGACTATATTCAGGAAAGACTTGAAAGAGGAGAGATATGCGAAGAGAACGCTATGGAATTAAGAATGGGTGCATAATTACTAATTATAAAAAATCAAAGCAATGAAAATCAAAATTTCAAAAACAACTTATAAGGTTAGCAAAACGAATTATGTAAATATAGATGGGATTCACATCCTTACTATTAAGGGGGTTAATCAACACCTTGTAGTGAGAGATATACCACTTATCCTAAGAAACCCAAAGGGGTATCTTAAAAGAGCATATTACCTATCTAAAATTAGTTTTAAGCGAAACTCTTGTCTATTTAAGTTATGGGTTAAGGAGGTTCTACTAAAACAACCAATATATGCTTTCTCTTTTAGTAGAGATTGCGATATGTGTGAAAGAAGTTCTTACCACAAGTTTAATAGTAGAGCAGAGTTTAGTAGGTATGAAGAGGGGTTATATGAAGATGCAGAGGGAACAACTTACCTTAATAGAATTTCAGCACTAGAGTATTTAGAACACGCTAACGAACAACCTTATGTTAGAGATAGGGTAATGGAGGCGTATGAGAATACAGGGCAAGGATATTATGTTTAATCAAATTACTAATTATAAAAAATCAAAGCAATGAGAACAATATTAAGTAAATCAAAGCAAGAGCAATTTTTAGATGAGAAGTGGGTTTTGAAAACTCTTCACTTTAAGTGGGGAAAATCAGGGATGCACAAATGCACACTATACGATAAGAGGGATGAGGTTTTAGGTAGTGCAGGAGGAATGGGATATGACAAGAAAGGAAGTGCATTTGGAGAGTTTATAACATCGCATTTTCAAGCCGAATTAAAGCGTTTGAATAGCAAAGACTACTATGGACTAACCCACTACAATAATAAGACAAAGAAAAGCCAAACAAGAGCATCTAAGCACACAAAAACTTATGTAGATGGTGCTTGTGGATTTAATTGTATGGTGGATATAATAAACAAGATAGGTTTTCAAATGGAATTTGTTAAAGATGATAATTGGAATACCTATTATATACTTAATCCTCTTCCAAGAAAACATTCATCAAGAAACCGATTAAAATAAAAACTAAAAATTAAAAACAATGACTATGGAAATTATCACAATATTACTCGCAATTATTACGGCAATACTTTTAACGCCATTCATTATCAAATTTGTAAAACTGACAAAAACCAAAGTCAGTAATTATGATGCTGATATAGAAGAGTGCTATCATATAGGCAAAGACAATAAGGTTAAAATAGATGTATTAGAAAAGACTATTCAAGACTTAATTATCTTACAAGGAAAAGAAACCGAAAGAAACGGCTTAAACAACGACAAGGAGGATAAACTTGCAAAAGATGTTTATGAGTTTATACTTGATGCCAAAGAAGAGCAAGACAAAATGATGGAAATTACAGATGTAATGATGGAAAGGCATACCATCCTAACCAAAAGACTTGATGCGGTTGCAGATGATGTTTACAACGCAATATTTATGGGAACTGAATTTGTAAGAGATAAACTTACGCCAAAAAGCACTAAAGATGCAAGTTTTGATAATTATTGTGAAACCACAAAAGGCACTTTAGAAGATAAGGATATGTTTCAACCCTTAGAAAAGTTTAAGAATCAAAAACGAGAATACGAACCAACTCCTTTTGAAAAACCAACTAGAGAGGATGTTGAAAGTAAAATGCCTGTAAAGTGGCAAAATCGTGGTTATAAAAAAGGTGGAGGACAGGAAAGAAGCCTTAATGCAAGAAGAAAAACGGCAAAGTATAAAAAAGAGTTTAGGAGAATTTATGGTAAACTTTACGGACAAAGATATTACCAATACAAAAAACATTTTGGAAATCACTTTAAACACACAACTTTAAATAAAAACAAATAGAAATTATGGCATTAACTTATGATATTACCAAAGTAAAAAATTGGAAATCTACCTGCTACCGAGTAGTTGGAGAAAAGGAACTAGAACAAGAGAGAGAATGGGAGAAAACTAACCCAAAACGAATTAAGATATTTAACTTAAACAGGTTTGATGAAGTAGAGGCTGAAACAAATGAGATTGTTATCTATGAGATGAAAGCGTTGACTATGAATTTGCAATTCTTAATGGCTTTGAATATAGGTATTGGTGAGATTACTGAAAGTAATTATCAGCAAGTTTACGCAAGAGTTTTATTTCAGGAAACCTTGAACGGATGTAATTTAGTGAATGATAAAAAGGAGTTGTTTCCAACAACACTAGAGGATATTAAAAATCATATCGGAATGAAAGTAAACGCCTCTTTAAAACAACCTGCACAATTCACTAGAAGTGTAATTAAACAATGGAAATCTAGATTAAAATTAGAATTATAATGGTAAATATAACGGAAGATATGAGAGATATGGAAGATTGGATGCTTTGGAAAAACGAACTTTGGTTAAAGAATGTAATAGATTCATTACAAGAAAATGGAAAATGGGGATGGATAGACAACCCTAGTTACTCTTTTGTAAAAAAAGGAGATAGATTACTTTGTTGCGGAAATGGATATAAAGCAGTTTCTAAAATAGTAAGAGAAGATTTTGCGGTAAAACATTTTTATTATGAAAATTAAACATCAAATAATAATAGAGTTTGATAAAGGAGAAAAATGCTTTTGTTGTGATGAGGTTTTTGAAAAGCACGAAAAAGTCATTAGAACCTTTGATTCTTTGGAAGAGGCTATTATCTTTAGAAATGATTGTAATGATATATTGATGAGCAGGAAAATTCAACTAACAATAGAAAAAAAACTAGACAATGATAAATACAGGAAGAGAGTGGGATTGGATGGATTGTCAAATAAAAAAACTAAACGAAATGGAGAAGAAACAAAATAATAAATTAGCTTTTCATTTACTTGCAGACAATGAGCAATTTGAGGAGTTTTTTACTGAAGCTAAAGGGCAAGGTGTAGAAAGAGGATTGCATTTAAGAACGGAAAGCAATATTCATAAAGAATTACTGACAAATTTAGAAAAAGCAAAAATGCAAGGTTATTTTCCCATTGGTATAATTTTAGATGGGCATAATTTAGAAGTAATTTTTCAGCGACATCCAAAACAAGAGAAAAAACACCGATTGATTGAGGGATTAGGTGCTAATGATAATTATAAAATGTAAAGGTGAAACTAGGAAGAATAATAACCAAGAAAATGAAAGCGTATCCTAAAAAGGATTCAGCAAAACCCTATATAACCTCGTTTTGCTATATTTGTGATGATGAATATCTTACGCAAGGCATAGTAGATAATGAGAAAGAAAAATGCCCAACTTGTAAAGACAAGCATATATGTTATTCCTGTGAAGAGGTTTTTGATTTTGCTGAACTAACCGAAACAGGTGATTGCGAGTTTGAGTGTGAATATTGTTATCAACCAACTTGTTTAGCTTGTAGCGAACCTGTGGAAGAAGATGGAATGGTTTGTTCTGATTGGTGCAGGGGAGTATTGAAATATGATAATAGAGATAAAACTTTATAGTTAATGCTATACGATGAGATGAAACAAGATAAAGTAATAGAAGATGGATTACTTGTTAAAGAGGAACTAATTACCTATATGACTAAACTCAAAGAGATTTGTGATGAGGCAATGATAGGATTTTCTATTCAACAAGGTTTGATTGATGGATTAAAAAATGCTATTATTGATGAAAAAGATGGCAGGTTTATAATAGATAGGGAATTATATAAATCTTGTATAGCAGAAGTTTGTTACTCTCCTTTTTCAGACACTTTTAGCATATTTATTAAAGATAGAGAAATGGCGAGAACCTTGTTAGGAAAACTAGATGTTCTTTTTAATGAAAGAGATATTGACACTAATAAAATTAACTATGAAGAGGATGAAAATATATGTATTATAGAAATAAGTTATTTTCAAGACAAATATTATACCGAGCATATAAAAAAGAACATAAAAAATATATTATCACTTAAACTTCATAAAAATGATTGAAATAATTAAATCTCTTCTTGTTGGATTGTGGCTTTTTTTGACATTATTTTTAACTTATGGTTTATTTATACTCTTATGGATACCACTATATATAAGGTATAGACTAGAGAGTAACCTAGAAAAACAATCATTAAAACATCCTGTAAGATTTTTAATTACTAGCTTTAGATTATTTGATAAAACTTTTGGAAAATATTTCTAGTTTTTGTTTTTAGAAACAAATAATTTATTATCTTTACATAACAAATGGAACAAATGGGAATCGTAAACATTAAGGGAATAGACAAGGCAGAAATTCTAAAATGCCTCGTAAATGATGCTTGTATATCAATGGGATGGTTTTTTCCATACGCCAATCGGTATCTAAATCATTCAGAGTGTGAGGAAATGCTCAAAGTAAATGAAACGAAATATTTTGACTTTTACAATGGAAAGTCATTGCATATAAATCTTAACGGACATCAACTCTATACGACTCAATACGATGAGGTAAATGGAAATGATGCTTGTTATAATTCAATCAAACATTTATTAACTAAAAATCAAAGCAAAAATGAAGAAATCACAAATTAAGCAAAGCGAAGTAAAAACACAAATTGATAAGGTGCTATGGCATCTACAAACCTATGGAACACTAACCACTTGGGAAGCGTTCAATACTTATCGTATAATGCGACTTGGTAGTATAATAGACATTTTACGAAACAAGCAAAATTATCACATAGAAACTGAACTTATTGGGCATACACTCGCAAGTGATAGTTTATTTCCAAATGCAAGAAATGGTAAAGGGCAACACGCCAAATATCTATACAAAGAACCTCACAACGATTCTTTTGGAGTTCCTGCATTTGTAAAATCAACTTCCGTTGAAAAAGAAACTACAAAATCATTTCTTGACAATTTATTTTCAATAAGAAAATGACAAATAAAAGGATGCACAAGAAAACCTCTGCGAAAAAAAATCGTGGAGGTTATTCAAATACACTAGCCGATTATTTTACACAAGAACAACTCACAAAATTAAATGGGAAGAAAAAAAGCACAAAAGAAAAGCCAAAAAATTAAGATAAGTCAATCCTTGATGAAGATACTTTTTAAGTATAAGATTAAAGAGGAATGTGGATTAGTCTTAAAGGCAAAGTATATAGATAATATTTCTTTTCCTAGCAGTCCTGCTATGGAACTAGGAAACTATTTTGAGTATATATGCACAGGTGCATTAACTAGAGATGGAAGAACCCCTGAACCTGTTTTACTGAAAAGTGGAAAGGCATCTACGCCTTATGCAAGGATGGATAAACAAAAAGAAACATTTGATGCTATAATGAAAACCTACGATTTAGAAGTAAAAAAAACAGGGTATGTGTTTAAGAAATCTAAGTATTCAGGCATAGCAGATATATTGGCTTATGATAAGGCAAATAAGAGAAATGTAATCATTGATGTTAAAACATCAGGATTATTAAATGATAAGTGGAGTAATTGGGGGTGGCACGAAGATTCCATTGAAACAAAAGATGAATTGTTAATTCAAGCCGTTCACTATAAAATGCTTTACGAGGAAGAGTTTGGAGAAGAAAATGTTCCCTTTTACTTTTTTGTATTCTCAACACAAAATGATTGGGAATGTAAAATTTATGAAATAGAAGTAGGCGAGGATACACTATATACGCATAAGTTAAACCTTACTAATGCGGAGTTGTTTTTTGAAGCCGAAAACAAGAATGGATGGAAAGCATACCCAAGCTATGACAAGTGCCGTAATTGTGCCTTAAATAGCGATTGTAAAAGTGCATTAAGCGTTCCTGTATCACAAAAAATATATTATTAAGATGGATGATAAAGTAGAACTTACGCAAGAAAGTCTATTAAGATATTTAGATAGACTAATCTTATTAAAGCAATTTCCTACGCAAAGTTTTTTTGTTACTTTTTGCAAATCAAAAGGTTCTAAACAAACAACAAAGTTGGGGTATGAAATAGACTGCCCTATTGATGCGTATCAAATGAAAAAACTTGACAACGAAATACAACACATAAAGGAGAAGTTAATATCCTTTGATGAACTTAAACCATATCACTTGATGAGAGTTCAAAGTAAAATGAATATACAAACCAATAAATAAATACTATGAACAAAAACACTAACACACCGATTTGGCGAGAAAAACTTAATTCTTCTTATGTGAAGTTTGCAAGTTTATCGCCTGAAAGAGCAAAAACTGAATTAGCTTTTGCACTACAAACATTTCAAAAAAATCCTAGACTGCAAAATTGTGATGGGCAATCAATATTTGATGCTATTGTAAATATAGCTAGAACTAATCTATCTCTTAACCCTATAACTAAACTAGCTTACTTAATACCACGAAAGAATCAATGCGTTCTAGAGATTTCGTATGTGGGGTTAGTAAAAATGCTAAAAGATGATGGATGTATAAAGCATATATCTGCTCATATAGTATATGAAGATGAAGATTTTAATTTTGATATGCCTAACAATAAAATTACGCATAACGCTAAATATCCCAAAACTGAAGCAGAGCATAAAAGCCGAGAAATAAAGGGAGTTTATACTAGAGCCGAACAACCATCAGGAGATGTAATATTTGACTTCCTGCCAACTTGGGAAATAGAAAAAATTAAAGGAGTATCCTCATTCAATGGAAAAGGAAGTGTATGGGATACTTGGAAATTAGAAATGTATAAGAAAACTGCTATTAAGCGTTCATTTAAACTACTCATAGGTAATGCTTCAAATAACCTTGCTAGTGTTTTGGCTTTAGAAGAAGAAAATAACCCCATTAAAACTATAAACAACTCAAACAAGCCTAGACTTAAAACTGCTTTTTTAGATGAAACGCAAGAAGAAAATCCTTTTACTGCTTTTGATGAAATAGAGGTAAGTGCGATAACGCATAGTGCAATAGAAGTTGCGAAAAAAAAAGTTGATGAGGCAATAGAAAAATCAGAGGTAATTATTGAAACGCTTCAACCCTCAAAACCAAAGAAACCTGTTGCTATACCTAGAATTGAGCAAATAAAAGAAAATCACGGATTGAAAGTTGGAGATAAAATTATTAGTGAAGAGGAGATTAACGCTGAATTTGAACGAGTAGAACAAAAGGCTAAACAGGAGATGAGAGAAGATATGGATTTGTTTGGAGATAAGTAACCTTATCTATTTATTGTTTGTTTTAAGCATCCATTTAGTTTATTCTAGATGGGTGCTTATTTTGTTATTTTATCTACAAGAACTCCATTGATTACTGAAAATACTCCCACTATGAGTGCTAGTTTAATGAGTGCTTTTGTTGGAGGAACTAAACCTCTTGGCTTTTTACTTTCTTCACACTTACAATCATCTTTACCTAAATTATAGTGCATAACTGCCTCCACCATAAATAGTGAAAAAGTCGTTAGTGCTATCTTCTCTCTTAATTTCATATTACAAAATTCTTTTTGCTAACTCGGTTAAACTGCACCAATGTCTAGGAGAACAATTTGGCGTTGATGATGTATTATTTACTACTCCCAAACCTGTTGACTTACTTGTTCCTACCCAAACATTTTTTTCAGGAACTCCCAATCTTACTGCCTCTTTTACTGATTGACTCGTATTGCTACTTTTAGCATAAGGTTCAACAATAAACATATTATTAAGACTAAATCCTTTTTGGTTTAATGCAATAGCTATTTCTTTAGATTTTGAAGCACCTGCCGAAAATAGAATAACATAAATCGGTTTAGTGCTATTGTTTATGGCATTTAATATTCCTGCAAAATCATTGTATCTAAATCCATCAATCTTTTTCTTGTTAATTAAACCTTTATTTATCAACTCTACTTGTTGCCCAATATTCAAATCTCCACTTCTATTATCTAAACCACCTAGCAATAAAATATTATTTGGCTTTTGTAGTTTCTTTATCATCAAAAAAGAAGCTAAACCCAATGATGCAACTATTATTGATATTATTATTATAGTTTTTCTAGGCATTGTTTTTAATTATTGCAAACCACTTCCCTCCTGCATTTACTCTTCCAAAACTATCGGTAGATACTATTTTTTTTGATACTGATTGTGCAACATTACCACCGATTACCTCTATCTCTCCTGCACTTTTTTTAACAACTATATCGCAATGTGATTTATAATTAGAGGTTCTATCATACATATTAGCTGAACCCTCTCTGCTATAACATACTAAATCGCCCACTTCAGCAGGTTTTTCGTTTATTTTATATGCTACAAATGGTGCATCTAATCTTCCCTCTTTTCTATTCTTTACATATTCTCGTATATATGTAGCGTGTGCAGATGATTTTTTAAAAGGTATTCCAAATAGTCCACCACTTTTAGCCATAACCCAACTTATAAAGGCACTACTCCAAGCAACATCTCTATCTTTACCTGTGTAACTTCTCCCAAGTGCCTCTCTCCAATAATCTCCTACTCTTTGCCAAAAACCATTATCGTATTCCTTTGCACCTGTCTTTATCTTTTTGCCATCTTTTCCTGTGGTATCGTATCCGAACCTTGCCCATTCTTCATTAGCAGTTTTGACAATATTTTTTTTATATGGAGTTAATTTTCTAACTAACAATAAAATCCCAATAACTGCCGTAAGCACTATTGAGCCATAAACTATATAAATTGGTTTAAATTTCATTTTCCTATTCCTTTATAAATAAAAAATCCTCCTGTGGCTAACAACCCAACGCCAAGTATTGCAAACAATATTCTCTTTCTTTTAGTCCAAAATAACACCTCAAATTTTGCATTAGGATTTTTAAAAACATTTAACCACTTGTAATATGTTTGATTTGTTCTATCTACACCCTTAGTTCCACCATTAACACTTTTTCTTGCCTGTGTTAGATTATCTTCATTAACATACTTAAATGTCCTAGCGTTCATATATGCAGAGGCAATCTTGTAACTATTTTTTGGCACTAATGCTAAATCCCCATTTTGAACCAAAGTATCCCCTAAACCTGCTAATCTTCCGTATTTACGATAATTACTTAAACCTGTTAATTGAATTAAACCTCTTCCAAAGTAAGCCATTCCTTTACTATCAACTCCTAGTTGGAAATAGTTTTTTTTACCATTGGAACTACGATAATAATTAACTGCTTTATCGCAAGGCTGATTCTGATAAGGAACTCCTTTACTACCACACAAATAATCACTCTCCCATCTTTGTAAAGAATAATCGCTTTCAGCTTTTGCCGTTGCTAAAAAATAAGACAACTCTTTTACATTGTTTATCTTATCATCATTTTGTAAAAAGTTAAGAGTTTCTTTTAAAGATTGAGGAAATGCCGTAGTTCCACCATTCGCATAGTAAAGTGAAATTACATTATTTGTATTAAATTTAACAGGCATCCTATTTCTTTTCTTTTTTCTTAAATTTTCTTTTTATGTATTCTTTTATCTTTTTTCTATTTTTTATTGCAACTACCGATATAACGACTATCGTTCCTCCAAATACATAATATGGTAAATACTGCTTTATTATATCCTTTATACTCATTTATCATTTTACCCTTTATATGTAATCCAACAAGTTAGAAATTTTTTTGACATCCTTTTTATCTATATCTAATTCATAGCTTTTTCTAACTACATTAGTTCTATTTATAATATCTTGCTCTGCTTGTCGAACATCAATAATTGCCTCTGCTACTTTGAAACCATATTTCAAAATAAAATTAGGGAATCTCACATAATCAAATGTTAATTCCACGCTAGTCAAAGCGTTTATATCATAATCAAATCGTGTGTTCCCATCTAAAACAAACAAACCACTTTTATCATCCATATCTATATCATTCACTACATTTTGTGTTTGATAAGGCGATATTGTAGGATTCAAATAGTGTATATAATCATCTCCTGTGGGGTTTAATTTAAGAAATCCTAGACTATTTAGATTTTGCGAGTTTTGTGTATATATAGTAGAAGCACTACTTCCTAAAACTTGAACGCCAATACCTCTTATATCTAAAAAAGCACCTGTTTGACTTCTTTCTATTTCATCATAAGGTATTCCTCCTCCTGCGGATACTATTACATCATTAGCTATTTGTACTCCCTCACTATTATTTTTATACCAAGTGTGAATTAAATTAAAGTCGCACAACACAACACCTCCTCTCTCTATCCTTATAGTGCTAATGTTTGTTATAAATGGAATATTTTTGTTAAACATAAAACCAAAACATTGCTCTTTCCAACCTGTTGCCGATGGGAATGTTGGCTGAAATGAAAATCGCATAGTTCCATCACCATCCCCCTCAAAACCTGCGGTAATGAATTGTTGATATAATAGATTAAGTTCGGCATTAAAATCATCAATATCTCCTGTATAAGAAATGGGTAAATCAGTAAAAAATATATTACCTGATGTATCTGACATAGCAATACGAGTAATAAATGTTTGCCCTTTCCAAATTACATCTTGGTTAGATGTTCCATTCGGATAAGGATTTAATGGATTTTGTTTCCATAAATCTGCAAATTCCTGATAAGAGTTATTTGAGTTCCATACAGGTGAGGTGCTACCATCAATATCTTGTGCTAAGTATCTAGCAACAGGAGTAAAGGCATTTGTTAATCCTAATTGAAATAATTCAACCGACTTTTTTGAGTTACTTATGTTTTTAAAAGTAAAAGCAAAACTATCGGCAGGTGCGTTCATTGATATGTAACTCATTTTTTTTTGTTTTAAGTTAGTCTATCTATTAAATCATCTAATACGCTTGAACTTGAAGTATTTTGATTTAAAGCTAATTGCTTTACTTCTTTTGCTACTTCATTTTGCACTTGTTTTCTTAAATTTCTTCTACGATATAACTCCAAACTTATAAATATAACGCCTGAAGCAACAACGGATGCCCAATTAACTTCCTTGCCAAATAACTCTATTTTATACCACTCATTCATTTTTTTCTCTCTTTATCAACTGCTCTTGAACCTAGTGAACTGCCTATGGCTAACCCTCCAAGTATTATCACCCCTGCAACTGCTAAATTACTAGATTTTTGTGAATTAAATAGTTTAAGATAAGCAAATCCACACACTATACCTATTAGCGTTCCTCCATATCCATACTTTGACATTATTTGCCCTATTTTTTTTTCACTCATATCATCTAATCAACACAGGAACAACTCCTCCTACTAAAACTCCAACACCAAACCACAATCCTTTTTTCTCATACCATTTTAGTTCATTCTTAATGACTATGTTTTGCATACCTGTGGTATAAACATAAGGGTTTTCATTCTTCATTAAAACAATAGGTTTAGGTTTTTTGAATAACCCCTGTGATTTACTACCAATAGTTATAGTCATTTTATTTCTAAAACTTAAACTATCTAGGTTTACACCTTTTGTGTTTACCTTACCTGTAATACCATACCATTCAGTATTAAGAGAAAAAGGTTTAGGCACTCGTAAGTAAGTGCCTAAACTATCCTGTATATCATTTGTTGCGACAAGAATTGTATCGCTATCTGAAAAAGGTATAAAGACACTATCAATTTGTGTTATAGTGCTTACTATTACCTGCGACTTAACTTTTTTAAGTTTATCTATCTCTAGTATTTTTAGGGCAATACCATCCCTTTGAGATAAAATTAGTTGTTCTTGTTCTACTAATCTACTCCCATTTTCTGCAATAGTTTCCTCGTATCGTTGCTTGTCAAACTCTAACTTGCTGACTTGATTTTTAAAATGCGAAAGTTCTGCCCTTGATGAAGCGTATCCACAAACCAATAAGCACACGATTATCAAAAGCAAAACTATCACAAGTATTTTTCTCTTCTGAAGAAACGATACCATTTGCATACATTTTTCCTACTTTACCGCCTTAAAGACTAGAAATCCTAGCATCCCAATAATTAGCAAATTGTGAACATTTTGTCCTCCTAAAAAGGTATCTTGATTTTTTATATCTAACATAATTTTATAATTTATTTATTTAACTTATTTATTTATTTAACTTATTTAATTTCTTTACTTCTATCTTTTTTTTATTTATCTCGCTTAAATGTTCCATTCCGTTACCTACGCAATATGTTCCAAATATCCATATAACAAAATTACTCCATCCACCAAAATCACTTTTATCCGTAAACAAGAATATAGTTGCTATTACTAATAATACTAGAGCAAACAACATTTTTCTTCCTCCGAATAATCCATATAATTTTTCCATAATTAAAACTTTTTTATAATTAAAAATACGATACCACAAATAGCTACTATTGGTAGTATCTTTTTTTCAAACCCTTTCTTTTGCGTTACAGGTTTTGTAGCCTCTTTAACTGCTTCTTCCGTTGCCGTTATTTCATCTTCAACTCTATCCTCAACCCTTTCTTGTTTTACAACCTCATTAACTAGCAATTCGTCTGCTATTTTTTCTTTCTTTTTGATTTTAGATGCTGAAAAATCTCCCTCTGCTTCGCATTTAGCAATGAAATCCTCCATCCCCTCTTGCGTTAATCTCATTGTTTTCAACCTATCTACACAATTTTTTTCAGCCATTTTTTTAGAAACTTGTTTTCTAATCATCTCTTTACCTTTCTTTCCAAAAAATCTTTTATTAGCGGTTTTGGGCAAAAGAGCAATTCTTTCTAAACGATTATTTAGAGTAATAACTTGCTTGTCATCACCTCGTTTTTCGGCTTCTTTTAGTTTCTTGCGTAAAACCTTACTTTTAAACGCCCTCTTGCTAAGAACTTTACTCATTTTTTTAGAAATAAAATCTGAATATGATTCATCCATACCAAAATCTAATCCTGATTGATTCGCATCTTTAAGTCCAAAATCTAATCCTCGCATATTATTATCTTTTTAATAAGAAGTATAAACCTATAATTGCTATGCCAATAGCACTATATTTTAAAATCTTCTTTGTTTTATTTGTTTCTTCACTACTACTAGGAGGTAATGTTTTTACCTCTTTTGTAGGTTCTTTTATCTCTTTTGTAGGTTCTTCTAATTTGCTCTTTTTATCTAAACACGCTTTCATAAACGCTTTTTGTTTTGAATTAGGTCTGTTTGGATTAGCCCTTATTCCAAATTTTTGTTGAGTAGCTTTAGCACATTCACTTATCTTGTCTAATACGCCTCCCTTTTTTCCAATCAAAAAGCCATCATAAGTTCTATCAGTTTCTAAATCTATGTCTAAATATCGCATTTTATTTTCCTTTACTTAAATTCTTAATATGAATATATGCCGTTAAAGAAAACGTAACGATAGCAATACACACAAAAACTAAATCTAATTTTTCTTTGGTTGTTTTATCTGCCCATTTCTTTTCGTGCATCATATCTATGTAGTCGGTTTAGGGTTTGTTTTATCTACAAGTTCATCTCTTAACTTGCTTAACTCTAATTTTGCCTGTGTCAATGCCTGTCTAGTTTCTGCCTCTTTATTTAAAGCCAAATACCATCCAACATAACCTCCCAATACGGCTATTAAAATATCTTTCATATCAATTCATTTTTTTTTATTAAAGTGTAGGTAAAAGAATTACCCCACAACTTACTAGATTTTTCACAAGTAGATATAAATTTATCATATTTACCTTTATTTTTAAAAACTTGACATCCTGCACTCCACTTATCTACTTGAACGCTTTCCGTTTTAGGATTACTTCTATGTATGTTTATACCAAACAATCCTATATCAATGCTTTCAGGATTCATATCTAGAGTATTATCCCAATTATTATCTCTATAAACCACAACATCTTTGCATTGAACTAGAGCCTTATATTCTCCTTTATGTAATCCAAGCTGATAGCATCCTCTATATTGACTTTCTTTTAATATTGCACAACCTTTATCATTCATAGGGTTTTCAAGCCAATGCGTTCCTGCATCCGTAGTTATAGCATAATTATCAATAATCCACTCCCCTTTATATTTATAAAGACAAAGTAGATTATCATCAAATTTGTTTGCTATCCTATTACTATCTCTCACTCCTATTATATTAAGATTATAATCGCCTCTAGAAAAAAAAGTATAACCCTTATTTTCTAAAACCGATTCAACTCTATTTGCAATTATATCATTTTTGAGCATACTTCTCTTTTAGATATTGCAACATTAAATTTATTCTATCTTTTTCTGCTTTCTTTAAATTCTTTCTTTTAGCAAGTCCTGAATTAAGTTTAATAGTATGCTTTACTTCCTCCTTACTCATTTTCTCAACATCCTTAAAGAAATCTTCAGGAAGTCCATCAAATTTTGAAGTTGTATCTTCTACCACCTCTTTTTCTTCTACCTCTATGTTTTCCATAGGGCGAGTAGTGGGCGTTGAAACACTTACTATTTCCTTTTTGTCTTGCATTTTCATAAATACATAGACAAGTAATCCTATGCCACCTGCTATAACAAATGGATTTTTTACTAATTCATTAACTTTCATTTTTGGTTTGTTTAGGTTTATAATTCAATAATTTCATCTGATACTTAATCATATCCCATACAATAACTGCTGACAACGATGAAACGATGCCAAGAATTATGCTTTTAGTATCTTTAGGATGATTAAACATCATATCTATGCTTTTGCATATACAATCAACCCTGTTTTAGTTTTTTTTGCTTTGTAGGTAGCACCCTTATATTGAAAGGATTTAGAGCCACTCTTTCTTGCTTTATTTACTAAAGACATATATGCGTTCATTTTTTTAGCCATAATTATTTATTTTTCTTTTTTCTGCCATAAGATTTCACACTTTTACCTGCTCTTTTATGACTACTTACTTTTTGACAAGTTTTTGAGCCACCTTTCTTTTTTTTTACCTTTTTTGCCATTACTTCATAAATTTCTGATAAGCCATAAGCGACACAACGCCTACCGCAACACCAATCCAATATTCTTTCTTCTTAAAGATACCTGTATATTTTTTCATAATAATATTTTTTTTATTTTTTAATCACAACCCTGTCCGAAAAATCCTCCTGAACGAGATTTTTTAATTGCATTTCTTCTTCTCGCACCTTTTCTACCGCCTTGTACTTTAGTAGCAAGACTTTTTACACGCCCAACTAGTTTTCTTTTTACTGCACCACTTACGCCACCTTTTTTTCTCCAAGATATTAGTTTAGCTTTAGCACCTTTTAATTTTGCTCTTGTTTTTTGTCTATCACGCTTTGTTAAGAAATTACTCATTTCTTCTTCAGTCGCAGGTTTATTTTTCTTTCTAAAAAATAAAAAGTACACGGCTAGTCCACCTAGTCCTAAGTACATCAACATTTTTTTATCCATTTTCATAATTACTTGTTTTTATTGTTATTCTCTTTTCTTTGTTCTATTATATTTGCGATATATACGGCTAAAATCATATTAAAAAACACACTCATAAGGAATAAATCATCCTTACTTATTGCGTATGCTTTTGAATCTGCCATCTTTACCTCTTTTTACATTTTTATTATACTTTGGATGCAAATTATCATCCTCCATATTGTTTTCTAAATACACCTTTATAATTGGCTTTAGCAAGAGAAAAATAATTATTATAATAGGTATAATTGTAATCATTTTCATCTTAAAAAATTTTATCCCAAAACTTAACTAGCAAACCACTTAAAGTTGAAATTGCAACCATACCACCATATATTTTGGCATACATATGTTTTTGCCTCTCCATCCATACTTCGTGCCTTTTAACCATCCTAACTAATCCATCTTGCCCAAACTTACTATCTCCAACTAATGCCGTATGAATTTTGTCTAATTTATCTGACATACCACTAGAACATTTTTGTAAAGCAGAAATGTCTTTTTCTAACTTTGCTATATCCTTTTTCAATTCCTTATATTCATTACTATCCATACTAATCGGTTTCTCCAAATAAGTAGTCAAATGATATTTCTTTTACAGGTTTCATTTTTACAAATAAGTGTAGTTTAATATCAGTTTCTTTAACATTGTTAGATGCACTATAAACTATTACATTTACATCCTTATAATCTTTGCATTTCTGCTCTTTTATAATTCTATTGAAAGTGCTTTTAATAAAAGAACCTGCTATAAATTCTCTTCCTAAAAAATCAACTTTCACGTTTAACAATTCGTTAAAGGACACTTCTTTTAATGGTTTCCATTTTGTGCAAACCCTATACTTTGGTTCTAGTTCTGCACTACTTGGATAAATTAAAACTTGACTATCCTTATTCTCTACTTTATTCTTTTCTGCAAAATTCATTATTGCCCTTTGCATAATTTTTTTGGTTTGTTTCATTATACTCATTTTTCTATTTTAAGAGATTTGTATTTAACTACAAATTTACATAAAATCCTGTAATTTCCAAGTTATATTAACAGGTGATTTATTTGACATTAGTAATCCACTATATACCGAAACATCTCCATCAATAGTTATATTGGTTTTTTTGCCTGTATTTATAAGTGAAGCAACTATATCTAATAATCCATAGTTTTCAGGACTAAACTCTACAATAAATTTTAAAGGCGTAACCCCACCATTAGCACCAACACTTATTTTTTGTTTAGTATCTAAAATTTTTGACACCTGCTCGTTATTGATTGACAAGTCAAAGTTCCATCCTGTTAAGGTAAAAGGAATATCACTATTGTTTTTTACACTTAACGTGATTTCTGCTCTCCATAATTTTTGACTTCTATCCAATATCTTTACATCTTGGATGCTATACTTCATATTTTTAAGCAAATTTACTTGCCTATTGTAATAAAAGTAAGCACCAAATCCTGTGAGGGCAAGTCCTAGAAAAAATATTTTACGCATAGTTTTAAAATTTATCCTCTTATTCCTAATTTTTTACCAAACAAAAAGTAACCACCTACGACTAATGCACCTGCACCTGCTATAAGTAGCATTGTTTTATTTTTGGCAACAAATCCTAATTTTGTAGCATCAGCACCCATACCCATAGTTGTATCAGCACCCATACCCATACCCATAGTTGCATCCACACTCTTAGTTCCACCCATAGATTCATCATTCTCAACAGGAGGAACGGCAATAGTTTGTTTTCCTGCACCTGCACTTGCGATTGCCTTTTTAGTTTCAGGTGATGTTTTACCTTTAAATATATTTCTAATCAGACTACCTAATTTTTGTTTTGGAATTTCAGATTTAGCTTGTGCTGATGCCTCTTTACGAGATAAACCCTCTTTTCTTAATGCTTTTCTTCTTTTTAATCTAGCACGACTCCTTTTGGTTAAAAAATCATCAAACTCTTCTCCATCATCATTAAATCTGAAATCCATTCTTCCATCATCAACATTGTCTAAATCGGTAAAGTTTAAATCAGGAACAAATGCAGGTGCTTCACCCTGAAAATCATCAAATTCATTTTCTAAAGATTGATTTTCTAGTCTGCCTATTGTTGAACTAGCATCCCCCCTACCACCTGATAGATTATCCAAATTACTTCTTCTACTGACATCTGAAGTGCCATCATAACTGCTTGTGCATCCACAACTCATAATTTCTAATTTTTAATTGTTAAACTTATTATTTATTTTTTCCTTTTCCTTTCAATACGAAAACTAATCCCAATACTGCGACTAATCCTAATCCTGCATATAAAAGCATTTTTTTACTTTTACCTTTTGTATCCGTTTCTACTGCTAAACTTTCATCTAAAACCTGCAACGCCTCCCTTTTCTCGGCAATAGTAAGTGTTGGATTATTCATAATAGCACTTTTAGGATTTGTTTGAGCCTCTATTTGTTTTTCTGCAAGTTTTACTTCTTCTTTTTGCTTTTCGGTAGCCATTTTCTCAAACTCCTTATTTTGTCTATTAGTTTCAGTTTGTGCATCTTTCAATGCTTTCTCCTGAACCTTATTACCCTTAATGCCTGATAGAATACCTGCCATTGTTCCGATAATTGCCGTTGCCGTTCCGACTGCCGTTGCCGTTGCCGTTGATACTACTACATTATCCATTTCTGCATCATCAATAGACATCTCATACATCTTCATTATCTCTCTATTCAAGCGAGTTTTATCTAGTTGATAACCCTGACTTCCATCTGCACCTGTAAAGCTAGAACCTACTTTTTTAGCTAGTTTAGATTTACATTTTTTACCACATAAAATAGGCTTTTTGTTTTTCCCTTTATCTACGGCTGAATTTAAGGAACTTACCTTACCGCCCATTTTATTCCACTTGCTTGTTACTTGCTTCCATTTATCAGCGTATTGAGGCTTGTCTTTAGCTAGTGCCGTTTTTGTAGCTAAACCACGATAGTTTACACGCATTAAAAGTAAGTATGCACCTCTTGGAATAGTCATAACTCCTTTATAGATAAATTGTCCTACTTTTTTAATTCCTTTTCCAATGCTTTTAACTCCTTTCTTAATTGCTGAACCTACTTTGCTTCCAATTTTTCTAATGCCCTTTGGCACAACTTTTCTAACTACTTTCTTAAACTTTTTAGCAAGTTTTCTACGCTTTTTTTTAGAAAATAAATTATCAAAATCATCATCTTCATCTGCAAAACCATCAAATGTATCACGATTCCAAGTTCCATTGATACCATCTCTATATTGAGAACGACTCTGAATCTTGTTCCCATCAGCGTAATCATAGCCATCATCAACAAACTGCTCAAACTCTTTATCGCCCATTGTTAAAAGTTCTTGCTCTTCATCAGAACTAAAACCTAAGTATAAAGACATTCCTACAAGTGCAGTTTCTTTATCGGTTAAACCCTGTAAGTTATTTACTTGACTTTCCTCTTTTAGTATATTTTCCATTTTTTTACTTTAGTCTTTTATTATTTTTAGAAACTATCATCTACAAAAGTTCCGTATTCTCCATCAAAATCATACTTATCTTTTCTTCCTTTTCTTCTATCTTTTGAAATCTCTTCCGCATAATACCCATCTGCTCTATTGCCTGAAAATCCACTTTTCACAACCGATTCTAGCTTTACAGGTGAAGCCTTGATAGGAACTTCAATCTTGATAGGTGCTTCAATATCCCCGATAGGTTCACCTTTGATAGGTGGATATTTTATAGGTGGTAACTTAATAGGGAAATCATTTATAGGAGGTTCAGCAGGTTCTGATGGTAGAGGAATTAAAGGAGGTGAATTATAAACTCCATCATTAGTTGGTTCATAATCTCGGATAGTAGTCTGTTGGTTTTCATAACCCCCTGTATCACCATCGTTCAAGTCTTGAATAGCATCCTCCTTGCCTGTTGGCGATGCCAATAAAGGTAAGATACTATCACATCCTGACAAATCAGGATTTTTAATACAAGATGACATACTTGGTGTATTTGCGGTTAAATCCGTAATGTTCAAATCAATTTGATTAGTTTCCATTCCTATTGGTTGAGGAATACCGCCACCACCAACGCCACCTCCTCCACCTGAAGAACCTGTTTTGGTAGCTACTCCACCTTTCTTTTTCTTTTTAGTAAGGAAATACAACCCTCCAATAGCTAATGCTACTAATAATATATCTTGCGTTTTCATATTCATAATTTTTTTTCTTTTATTTTATATTGGTAAAGCATTATAGTCCACTTGATTTAACTTTCCAAAACCTCCACTATATCCAATAGGGTTTGTTACTGCATAATTTTGTCTGCTCTTTAAAGAACTTTCCGTTCCTCCTCCAAATTTTCCATCTGCCTTTATACCTAAATACTTTTGTAACTTTGCTACTCTCCATCCACAACTACCTTTTTTCAATGGGAAGTTGATTCCTGAATAACTCCCTCCACACCCAACATTTATACTCCCCATAGGTTTTGAGGAATTAGATGTTTGGTTAGCAGGAGTTTGGTTAGCAGGTAATGGTGTATTATTATAAGCAACATTGGTATTTGTGCCTCCACCTGTATTGCCACCACCTGTGCCTCCACCTGTATTGCCACCACCTGTGCCTCCACTTGTATTAGTTAATTCTATATTATTAGGTTTCTTTTTTCCAAACTTCTTATATAAGAAATAACCACCCACTCCAAGAACGGCTAGTCCACCTATTGCTATTGCTATTTTTTTTCCGTTATTCATAATTTTTACTATCTTCTCGCTGATTCATTTTATTAAAACCATCTAAGGGGTTCTGAGGGATTTCTTTTCGCTTTTTGTGTACTCGTAAAGTTTATTCCCTCTAAATACTTATAGAACGATTGTGAAATTTCAGTTTTTTGATTCCAATTCTTTAATGCAGTCGCAGTTTTTCTTCCAAAATCTCCATCCACAACTAAATTAGGTTTTTGTGTTGTAGAGTTTAAGTATGATTGAATATTTTCAACTCTTTTTCCAAAACTTCCTCTTTTCAAAGGAAAATCTTGATTTCTTGAAGAGCCACCACTTGATGAGTTGCTACTTGATGAGTTGCTACTTGATGAGTTGCTATTTGATGATGATGGAGTAGTAGCCGTAGGGAATGGCATCATTGCCTCTTTTGTTTTTTTTCTTTTAATTAAGAAAAACACCAACCCACCAATAGCAAGTATTCCTACTCCTATTCCAATATATAAACCTGTATTAACTTTTTTAGCCATTTTTTTTGTTTTTAGTATCCGAACGCTTTTAATATTCTTTTTTCTTCCCCAAATGAGTAATCTCCCTCAATCCACGCTTTAAGAGTATCGCCTTTATACAATCCTACATTTGCATCCCAATCCTTTCTTATTTTATCTCTTTGTGCTTGTGTAGTTCTTGCAATAACTCCATTAACTGCTGATTCATCCGTTCCACTCCAAACTGACATTGCATCAGATAAAATCTTTCTATCGTTAAATGAGTTATAAGAACTTCCACCACCTGTGTTTGTATTTCCACCACCTGTGTTTCCACCACCTGTGTTTCCACCACCTGTGTTTGTAGTTCCTCCACCTGTATTACCACTCATCATTTGTGCTAGTTCTTTTTTCTTTTTTATCTTCTTAAATACGATAAAACCTACCACTCCAAGTATTGTAATTCCTCCTCCTATTAAAAGTGCTTTATTTGTTGTCATTATCCTGTAATTTTTTTAACTAATCCTTTACCCATTGGGGTGAATATTAAAAATAATCCGACACCAACTACAATAAGCATTTTAGAATTTTTCTTTATAAAGTCTTTTCCTGCAAAATCATCAAACTCTTCTTCTAAAGATTGGGTTTCAAAATCATCAAATTCATTTTCTAAAGATTGACTTTCTAATTCTCCTATTGTTGAACTAGCATCTCCCATACCACCTGTTAGATTATCCATAGCGTTGTTTTCTTGCCTTTTCTTTCTACGCATCATAATCATTTTCATAGCATCTTCAATCGTAATGCCTTTCTTTTTGGCTACTCTAAAAGCGTGTGCTTTTCCCTTGAAAGTTGTAAATCTCTCATTTGAAAGCATAAGTTTTAAGAACATACTTGCATCTTTTTTGTCAAGTCCTGTTCTTTTCATAATTCTTTTTATCTTCATCACCTTTTGTCTAGGTGTAATATCAGTATGTCCTGCCATAGTTTCTTTTTTTATTTTATATTGAACAATTCATTAAGTTTCGTGCCTGTGCTAAGTTAGATTCTCCTAAATCATCTGCTAACCAAGTATCTAAAGTAAGTCCATTACCATAAGTATTATTAAAAGTGGTTTCTACTGCTTTTCTTGTTTTACAATCCATTTGACTTATCAAATCAACAATTTTAGATTCATTTCTATTAAAGAAATCAAATCCATCCATTAGTTCGTGAAGTTGCTTTGCCAATATACCATAATCTGCATCTGCCGTTTGCTCTCCTAAAGCATTGCCTTGATTGTTATTAGTAATATTAGATAAAGAACCAAAATTTCTTAATATTTCTTTTTCTTTTATCTTTTTATATATAAATCTACCTGCAAAAAATAATGCTACCATACCACCTATGTTTAAAGCTAATCTTGTATATCTATTCATTCCTTGTTCCATTATGCGTAAGTGCTTATGATTTGAGAAATTGTTCCCATATATTCAGGGGATAACTCATCTTTAAGTTCAGACAATAAATCTTTTTGTCTTGTGTTATAATATTTCTCTGACACTTGACTAATTCCTGCCTTAGAACCTATATTTCTAAATACTCCGTATAATTTATTTTCATCCGTTCCAAGTCCTGTTCCTAAATTATACCAAGTTCCACCTTTCATTCCATCATACAATTCGTTTGCGTAAAAAGTAGCTTGTGTTTCCGTTAATGGTTTTACTCCATTATTTATTGTCAAATAATAACTTCTACTCCAAAAAGGTTGTTTTTCTACTAAATCATTTACTTTGTCAAACGCCTTATCTTCAGGACTCTGCAAAGCACCAATCTTTCTTAAAATAGGGCGAACAACACCAAAGTATCCACCTCCAATAACCAAAGGAATACCAATAATATATAGCCACACCTTTGGAGGTATGCTACCTGATACGCTTGGCTGACTTGTGCCTGTATTTACTGAACTATTGCTCATAATTTCCTTTTTCAAATTTTGTTCTAAACTCCTTAATAAAGTTGTCTAGGTTTTCATATCTTTCCCTGTTTTGTTGATTTGGTGCTTTCTTAAACACTTTCAAAAAAACATTGTAAGCATCTATTCTTGGGTATCCGAGAGATAAGTAAACTCTTAAACCATTCAAATCTGCCTCTGACTCATCACTAGGACTCCTATTAAGGTAAAAGTGGCTATATTCGTGCATCAAAATTGCCATACGCATAGGTATGGTGTATTTTTGAAACTTGCCCTTTCCTACTTCTATCTTGCCATTTATTTGACTAATTCTAGCAGGTGTACTCAAAGGGTATCCACTCATCTTACTTCTAATAATGTCAAAATAGTCTATTCTAAATTTTCCATTATTTGATTTGTATGTATCTCCACCTTTAGTCGCACTTAAAACTCCTGCCTCTTGCGAGAACTCTTGGGCAAACTTCACAAATGATTTTGTTTGTTTACTCATAGGTAAGTTTATAGTCCGTAAAGGCACTTGTTTAATAGAAACAATTTTATATGAATTATCTCTTTTCATTAAACCCCTTGCCTGATTAAAGACAACTACTTTTGCCACTCTAGGACTTTGTGGCATCCTTACAAAGAACGATACGACTCCATTAACTACACCTGTCCTTTTGGTGTATAGAGTATTTTTTTGTTCAGCATCCGAAACAATTAAAGCTAAAGTAACCTCTTTTCTACTTTCAACTCTAATTTCTAGAGTAGTGGGATTGCCGTTTGTTTTTATCTTTTTTACCATTCACTATTTCTTACTTTCTAGTTTCCTGATAAATACCATACGCTAACATACCTGCCGATAACAAACCGACTAAATTAGCCATTCTCATTCCACCTGTTCTAGTGGGATTAGCACTAGACTTCTTTTCTTCATTATCGCCACTTGCATTAAACATTTTTTCATCCCCTAACAATTTTCCATTGTCCTGTTCTATGCTTAACCACTCTTTGAATGGTAGTTGGCTTTTACTTTCTTTATATTGTTGGTTTGCAGATTTTATCATTGCTTATATATTTTAGTTTAATCCATTAACATTCTTCCTGCAACTAAACCTCCTAGTCCAAAAACTATTAAGTTTTGTCTAGATATTATTGCTAACGCTATTCCTGTTATAGCACCTGCAATAGCACCTTTCATTTTTTTTTGCTCTTGCGACTTTAATCTTTTGCCGTAAGAACCTGCACCTATTTCAATCAAGTCTTTTTTAGATGCCATTCTTTTTTATCTTCTTAATACAAGAACAAGCCCAACTACCAACACAAGAACTCCACCGCCAATAGCGATTTTTACTCCCATACTCATTGGCTTTGGATTATTATTATTATTATTATTATTATTATTACCGCCTTGATTGTTGCCTTGATAACCACCTTGATAACCTCCACCTTGATTGTAGCCTTGTTGGTTTCCACCCATTGCACCACCTCCTGCCAAGCCTCCTGCTAATGAACCTGAAATATCTTGGATTCCTCCTTTGTTTCTTCTAAAAAAATCTCCAAGTTTACTTGTTCCTTTTGAACCATCAGGGTTTATTTTCCTTTTGAATAAGCCACCTATTTTAGCAAATAAGCCACCGCCACTTCCACCCATTCCACCAGCTTTCTTCTTGAAAAGTCCACCTATTTTTTTTCCTAATCCTTTTAAGAAATCATCATATTCTTCATTGACTAAAATAACTGCTGACAAATTTTGCATCAACCTTTTATTTCCCTTATGAATCATAATTGTTTTTGTAATACTTGCAGGAGAACTATTTAATGGTAATTCTATACCTGCATTTTGTATTGCTAATACTACTGATTTTGGTTCAGTCGCAATCAATTTGCCCATTTCTCCTAACGCCATTTCACCTTTTTCACTACCTGATGCGTTGTAAAATGATGAAGTAAAATTACTATACTCGTTTTTCATATCTATTTATTTTTTTGTATTAAGGCAAATGCCATAACCATAAATCCACCTATAACTAACATATTAGTCGTTAGCCTGTGTTTATTCGCTTCTTTTAACTCTGCATTACCCTCTGCGTTTGAAAACTCTTGGTTATTAGGTTTTGGTATAGGTATAATTTCTTTTGAAACCTTACATTTACCACAATTTGATTCCAACAATTTTCTATCAGGATGAATACTTGCCAATTCATTTATTGCTTTTTCTCCAAACATCTTAACAAAACTTTTAAGTTGCTTTGCTAAATCCTTTTCGTTTCTTGGCTTTTCAAATCTGCCATACTTATTTATTACGAATGAAGCATCGGCAGGAACACTATTAGCTAGGTATTCATACATAGTGATTTTATCTCTCTTGTATAGTGGCTTTCTTTTTCTTCGCCTTGACTTCCTATGTGTATTCCTACGAGAATTGAACTTTCTATTGAAGCTATCAAAGTCCTCATCCATATCCAAATAACTATTCATTCGTTTTCCTTTATATTAAAAAAGAGGATAGCAGGTATAGAATTATTTCTACACTTACTATCCTCTAAAATTTTGCACCCTTTCGGTTGTGCGTAATTTCGGATGTCCGTAATTCTATGCTTAATAGATAATTTTATCAATCATCCACATAACTGAACTTCCTCATAACTCAATGCTAAACGCTAGAAGATAGTCGTTAAACTATTATCTTCTTCTTCTACGCCCTGACAATGCTTTCAAACTTCGTGCTGATAAAGACAACTTGTCTTTCTTCACGATGTTTGGATTACCATATCCTCGTACTGCTCTACGCCCTGTAAGACTTCGTGCCGTTGACACGTTTTCCGCAGGATAGAAGTACAATTTAACGGTAGCACCGCCCAATACTGCTGACACTACTACTGAAGTAAATCCATCAATTTTATATGAGAATTTTACTGCAATAATTGTGCTTTGGTACTGATACGGGTCAATAGTAGGTACAAGCGTTTTGTTTGTCTGATTACCATTAACATCACGTTGTATGAGTGTTAAAGTTTCAAGCACTTGATTTGTTGTAGCTGATTGATAGTAAGTTAATCCAACAACAAATGGCTTATTCATTGATTGGTACAAGAACTCACTATAAGTGATTCCTGAAATACCCATCGTTATTGAAATAGCCACAGAGTTTTGCCAATTTGGTGGCGTTTGACTCAGTGTGTTATAACTTCCTAAGATAGTGGCAGGGTGTGAAACTGCCGTAGATGTATTCTTGATTACAACGATATATGGCTGAGAAGTTGGTGCATTACCACCTCTTCCTACTGCCATATCAAAAGCATCATCTTCATCATCAAATCCATCAAAATCATCATCATCAACAAAATCAAAATCCTCATCATCCATATCATCGTAGCCATCATACGCAAAGAAGTTTTCGTTCACTTCTTCTTGGGCATCTGAAAAATATCTTGCTAAATCCATTTTAATTCCATTTTAAATTTGAGGGTTAAACCCTCGTTAAACAATAATTTGCTTGTAACAGGATTTTCCTGCTACAAAGTATTTTTTACCACAAAACACTCAAAAGGATAAATTGATACAACTGCCAATGCAAATTGGCTAACTACTACGAGGAGATTACTCCGATGCCGTAGCAGTTGGCTTGTTCAGTTTCTTTTGAATCATAGTTGCTAGAACTACTCCTACTGCAACACCAATCGCTGTAAACAAAACTCCTTGAATATTACCACCTTTCATACTATAAAGTTTTAGGTTATTAAATAAATTTTTCTCCATTACAAAATGGGGGAACTAAATCCAACACAAATATATAATCATTTTTAGTATTAGATACAAAAGTTTGAGCAAACCCTTGTTTGCATAAATCTCAAACACCTGATTTAGAACAGGTTAAGCATTGAGAATTAGTTGAGATTTAACAATACATCTTGATAATTAGACTCTTAACCTCTGCCGTTGCGGTTTGAGGTGTATATTTCTTTTTACCTTGATTGTTAATTTGATTAAGAAGAGGCTTAACCTTTTTAGAATAATTTTCAGCAATATATTCATCTATTGCCTCATCAATCATATTTTTAGAATAGTTTCCTTTAATTTTTTCGGTATCGCAATCATAAGTTAAGTGTATATACTTATTTCCTGCAAAGTATTGTTTGTTCACCAATATCTCCATAATTTTGAACGCCTCATACTTATCCTCAAATTTTTTCTTATGTCTATCAACTCCATCAGTATTTTTGTGAAATCGTAACCAATTTATGTTTTGCCATATTTTTGTTCCGACTCTTCCAATACTTTGAAAATGGCATATAATATCTAAATCATTGTGCCTGTTAGTGCATAAAGCACCAACTAAATCATTTGGTAAATAATCTCCAATATATCTATTTATATCCTCAATAAGAAGCAATCCTCCTTTATAGCTTTGCAATATATCAAAACAACTTTCTGCAATATCATTCAAAGTCATTTTAGAACCATCCTCATTATAAGGGCGTATTCTTCTTGCCTCAATTTTAGGATGATGCGAAAATAAATTTACATCTTTTACCCTTATTGCTTTTACATTAGAATATTCATCATTTACATCTATGATAAGAACTCTTCTTGGCTTTATATCTACGCCACCTTTAATGTATTGCGATATAAGTTGCAATGTAGTGTAAGATTTCCCTACACCTTTTTTTCCTACTGCTACGCCAAGTAATGCCTCTCTCATAATATCTTTTTGCTTTCGTTTACAAAGTTAGGAAATTCTATCTGATGAGAATAGTCATTGAATTTTATTTGAAACAGGTTGCTCGTTTCTACTAAATCAAAAATTTGATTTCCTATAAATATGGCTTTTTCTCCATACCTCCAATTTTCCCAATGTTTAATTACCATATCAGCCTGTGTTTTTAATACTTGTGCTGATGAATTACAAACCTTGCTATCTAAATTATTTCTTACATAACTAAAGTGGTGCATCTCTATTTCATCCCTTGAAAACATTTTTGGAAAACCTGCTTTTATCATTCTAGTTCCATCACAATAAACATTGAAGTCGTGAATAAAATCAAACCTCAATTCTTTTCTTTTACCACTTATTTTATAAAATAGTGGCACATAATATGATTCAGGTGGACTAACAATCATATCAGGGCGTTTGTAATAAGTCTGCATTTGACAAAACGAACTATCATAATCACTTTCTACAAACTCTTTTAGTGCTTTATTATAATCCTCAAAAACATACATCTCATCAGTATCCATAGAACTGAACACCCCACATTCATTTTCAATACATTTTTCTAAACCAATGTTTCTTTTTATTTGCTCGTTTATGCTTCCTATTCTTTTTAAATAATTTCCTTTTTCATCTACTAAATTTAATTCAGGAGTATATTCTACCAACTCATCAATCATTTGCATTTCTAACAACTCTTTTAGTAAAGGTAAAAGTTTATCGTTTTTATTTCCGAAATTAGAAGTAGTTTGATATACAACAACTATATAGTGTGCCGTATCCCTTACGCATTGCAAAGAGTAAGGCAAAAGTTCTTCACCATCAAACACATTATACGCTATTCCTAATTTTTGTTCTACCATTTACTTATTTTCTTCTAATCCATCCAAAGCATTTATTAACCTCTTTAATGGCTTAAATATTAAAAGTTTGTATTCATCTTCTTTTCTTTGAGATGATTTTAAATGATTCCACCAATCCAACTCTAACTTTGTTTTTTCGGTTATTTCGTGATGTAAATACGGCACATCCTTAACTGCAATCAAGTCCTCTGCTCTTTTCATATACTTATCAAACCCCTCATTCATTTCTTTTACCTCTTTTGTATATTGAGGCATAAACACATTTTGATAGTGATTGACTTTATCCTCTACAAGTTTATTTTGGATTCTTACTTTAGCCGTTATGTCAAGACAACTTACTCTTGTTTCTCCAAATTCACATAGCATATCTATATTATTGATAATTCCATCTCTTGTTTGAGTGCTAGGGTTTAGGTGCTTTTCACACTTTTTACCTAATATGTCTTGCTTTATAGTCATAAACTCTAGCCATTGACTTAAAGTATTTGCGTAAAGTTTATCGTGTTCAATTACTTTTTTGAAATCTCTTTTAGGAAGTATTCTCCCTGCCATCATATTTCTTTCCTTTTTTTGCTCTTCGGTTTGTAGTTTAATCTCTTTGCCCATCTTTTTAATTTTAATTTGTTATTCGCTTTTATGATACTTTATTAACTCACTATGCCTCCCCCAATCTTCTAGATTCCAATGGAAAGCTAATAATCCTGTATGAACCCAATTTTGAACTCCTGCCTTTTCCAAATCCTCTGCAAAAAAACTATCAGGTGGAAGATAATTATCTTTACTCCATCTAAAAGGGAAGTTTTCACATACTTTCTTTTTCATTAAACAACATCCAATTCCTGCAATGTGAGTTTCCTTGATAGTTCCATCTATAAACCAATGGTGAAAGTTTGTTAAGTCTGAATACCACAAAAAGTCTTTACTATTTTCGTGTTTATCATCTGCTAATTTCAAGCAAGGCGTTCTCCAAGCACCATCAAAAATGTGATACAATGCACATACAATAGGTTTTCTTGCCCAAAGTAATTGCTCTATAATATCAGGTTGAGGAAAAATATCGCTTTCTAAATGGAGTAAATAGTCATACCCCTCATCTATACAATATCTTCGTATTTGATTATGGCTATCTGCTAATTTTTCGTGAACCTTATATCCTGTATAATCTCTCCAAAAACACTTGATTCCATACTTCTTGTTTATCATCTTGGCATTTTTATTATCCATAGAATTATCTGCTATGTATATACCAAGTCTAGATTTTGGATAGGTAAATTTAGAAATATTATCTAAAAACGCCTCTAGACAATAATTTTTACCATCATAAGTAGGAATACCAATGAGAACTTTTGGAACTAATTTTTTATTTAACTTAATCCTCTGATTTTCCATCTTTATTTTTTCTACTTCTTTTTGGTTTGCTTTTGTTTACTTTTGCTTTTTCCTCTGCTTTTCTTCCTTGCTTAATAATATCCTGAACTTCTTTTGGATGCTCATTCATATTATTTTTTGGTTTTTGAGGCATATTTATATTCATTTTTTGTGCAAAAGCATCTTCATCTTTTTTAGGAACGCTATTTTCTACAATTATTGGTTCTATATTAGAAACAAATTCCACTTCAGGTTCTTGATTTTCCTGCTCATCAAACTCTTCTTCCTCATCTCCGTAATCAGCATCTTCAACATTATCCTCTGCACCTGTCATAGTTTCTTGGTTTTGCTCATAAGACTTCTTCAACAACTCAAAGGTATTAGTCATTGTCTTTTTTAGCGAGAACACAATAGCCGTTTTTGTAAGTAAATCTTTTCCAAAAGCATACATAAGGAATTGCTCATCAGTCATCCCCCACCCTTTCTTCATAAACACTCTCAACATTGCAGGGCGAACCTTATATCCGAACTCCTTATCATATTGAAGAGCATCCTTGCTTTGCTCGTTGTATTGCTGAACAAAATCCATAACACTCATAGATGTTCCTTGCTCATCAACAGGTATTTGCATTGCTAAATCAATTTCACCATCCTGTTGCTTTTGAATCATCTCTGCTTCATCAACTTGCACAAAGTTTTGTGCTACTGCGTGTAATTGCTCATAAGTATCTAAAGCGGTATCCACTAAACTTTCACAAGCAATCTTTTTATCCTGAAAGTCTAAATCATTTAATGCAGGATTTCCATCTTGAAAAGGATGTGGTTGCTCTTGTTGTTCTTGTTGCATCCTTTCTTCAAAGGGGTTTTTTTGCTCAAAAACAGGTTCTTCCAAATCCTCTATTACGCCTGATGCCAATTTTGGTGTAGCATATTCTCTTTCCACAACATTTTGAGCAAACGGATTAAAATCCCCTTGCGTTCCCTCCATATCTTCTAAAGGTTGAGGTTCGGCAGGTTCTTCGTTTACAGGTTCGGCTTTAGATTGCTCTTCAACTACCACTTGCTCAACTTCCTCAACAGGATTTTCTTCAACAACAGGTTTTTTTCTCGGTCTGCCTCGTACTGCCATATTATTTAGTTTTATATAGTTTGATTTGTTTGTCTAATTCTTGCATAACCTCTTCTAAATCTCTTTCGTTCTTATACTTCATATCAAGATTCTGAAGTCTTTTTAAATGCCTACTTATAGTGCTAATATCTTTTTTAAGTAGCATTGATATTTTTGTTTGAGTCAATCCTAGATGATTACTCAATAAAAAAGCACATACCCCTATTGCGTTGTATCGTGCTTCACTTTTATCTCTTCCGTGCAACAATATTTCTTCTTGTATTCCAAATTCGTTGCAGGTAGAATGTATAATATGTATTTGTAATTCAGGTGTATTGTTCTCTATATCATTCTGCTTTTTTCTCAACGCCTGTATGGTTTCTCTTATACCTATTCTATCAATGGTATTCAAAAGTTCGTTAATAAGCCGTTGTGATTGCTTCTCTTTCATAATTTGCAATAATACAACAATTTATTGAATTGTTTTGTTGTATTATACAACTTTTTTAAGATTGTTTTTTATTTTCCAAGTAATAATCAATAAGCGAAATGGCACTTTCATAGCCAACAACAAACTTTGCAAAATATCCTTTCTCCGTAAGTCTAGACAAAACTTCTTCTTGCTCTTTCAGGTGCTTATCTCTTTTTATCTCGCCATTTCTCTTGTAGATGCTTATACCCTCTTTTTTTATTTCTAAGAACATTCCATTATAACCTCTTCTAGCTTCAAACAACATTAAATCAGGCAATGCTCTTCCTGAACGCATTTTTTTTAGAACTACTGCTTGTCCTATACTCAATTTTATGCCACTACTTTCGCTTGTAAATATCACATCAGGATAATTATGTTTAATATAATAAGCTATTCGGATATGTAGGTTTGTTTCACTTGTATTCATAGAAAATGGTTTGTAAAAAAAAATCCGAAAGTAAGGGAGTTATCTCAACCAAACTTTCGGAGAAAAAATTAACTAAAAAGTAATCTTTGTGCTTGTAGTAAAATACGATACAAATATATATAAAATATATTAGAAAATTGTTTTTAGAAACAATTTATTTCCAATCCCAAAAACCTTTGTAGGAAGTATCTTCTTTTTGTTCTAATTCTACCTCTCCATCTGCACTTGATTGTTCTTCTTCTTCCTTTGGTTCGTTAGGAGATAAGTCTATATCCTGTAAAGAACCTTGTTCCTCTGATTTCGGCTTTTCATCCGTTACCTCTCCACCTTTTTGCTTTTCGTGAATTGCTTTTAATTGCTCTTCCTCTTTACTAGATGTTTGTGGTTTTTCTTCAGGTTCGTTTTCTTTATTATCAATGTAATCATAAATTCCCTCGCAAATTGCCCTGTCATAATTTTTAATCTTTCTTTCGGTTTGTGCAGACACTTTTATCTCGCCTCCCTTTGCCCTATTGATTAAAACTTGTGTGGTTTGCTTTAAATCTTTGATATAAGATTGTGTTTCAGAATCCAAATCTGATACGCTTACTCCCTCTTTTGACAAAAGGTGTAGATAAGCGAATGGTATTTGATTGGTTTGTTCCATAATTAAAAATGTTTTGTATGCAAATATAAAAAATTATTTTGTTTTAATACAATTCTACGCCTAATTTATCCTCTACTTCATCCATATTGGTTGAATCTCCCTCATCATAATCATCAAAATTACTCTCCACGACATATAATTCAAACCCCTCCATATCTTCAGTATCAAAGATTGCTTTTTTATTTCCATCCTTTACTTCATAAGTAAGTCTAGTTGCAGAGAAAAAAGGTATTTGCTCGTATCCGTATTCCTCTATGTCAAATGCTTCATACTTTTCATAATTACCTCTTACATCTCCTCCTCTATGCCTTGACATAAATAAAATAGTAGGATAATCCAAGTCAAAGTTATCTCCATTATTATTAAGTATAGCATAAAGTCTTACGCCTCCCCACCAAGATTGATTATAAGTGTTATCTCTTTGTGCAAGTCCACTATCATAAAGAAATTCCGATAAATCATCAACATCTTCTATTTCATTGATTTCATCTTCGTAATCGTATGCCTCTTCATTATATGCAAAAACTTTAGCTTTTACTTCTTCTAAACCCATAGGAGATTCGCCCATCATATCTTCATTGCTTAAATCTTGATACTCTTCTAGATTAAACTCTCCTGATTGCGAATACACCATTTTTTTAACCTCTGCAACACTACCACCATCTGCAAATTCTAAATTATTATCATCTTTAATTTGCTCTAGTTTTTTTATCTCCGTATTTATTTCTTTTATGTTTTCTTTATCTTCTAAACTGCCACCTTTTGCAAATTTTCCCTCATCATCTATGTAATACAAATCTCCCTCATATTCAAATCCTATCGCTTCCTGTCCCCACTTATTTGCCCATTCTTTTACTTTAGATACAACTCTATTTTCGTTGTTTTTCCAATTATCATTATTAGCAAAAACCGAAACCTTGACAATATCTTCTTCTATTATTTTACCTGATGTTGCTTTATATCCACCATCTACTTCCGTTTTACTGAAACCACCAAATTCATCTGCAACAAACTTTTCTACTTCATTAACTCTTTTATCTAATTCTTTTTTGGAGATTTTATTTCCAACATCTGATGTAGATGGAACATATACTATGAAATTGGTATTAAACCTAAACTCTTTTGACAACGCACCACCTTTTGCATAAGTATTATCTACACTTTCAGATAATTCATCATAAGTGATTAAACCTTGAATATATTCAAAAATTCTATAATCTAAAGACAAGTAATTTACATCAGCACTTGCTTTCTCAAATTTTGGATTTTTATCATCATAATCACTATACATATCGTTATCATCAGACATAAAATAAACCCTCCCATTTTGTAAGTTAATTTTTAATAATGGTAAAGACTTGCTAATTCTTCCTCTTTCCGTTTCACTACGAAATAGCATTTCATTAGGTTTTAAAGGTATATGAGAATAAAATTTTCTATCATAATCATCTAACAAAAACAAGTAATAATCCCCTACATTTCTTTTATTATAGTTGTGAGAAAAAGAACCTACTGATTGTTGATTATTGATGTTTTTATAACTCTCCCAAATCTTAAAACCTGTGTAGTATGTAGTATTTTTTGTATCAGTATATGTAACATCTCCACCTTTAGCATATTCATCAGGTATAGAATAATAAATATCTTCTCCTAAAATTCTTTCATCTTCTCCATAATATCCCTTTAAATAAAGTGATGTAGAATAATTTTGACCATTAGCAAAAAGCATATCTCTAAGTTGGTCAATAGTTTTAGTATCTCTTTTGCCACTTTTTAATTTATCTAATAAATCCTTATGTGATATATTATATCTTTCTGCTTCAAATATATTTCCCTTTTTATAATTTTCTTCTAAAAACCATACACCTACATCAATAATGTCTGAAGATTTATACCAATCATTATCTTTAACTTCCCCCCCTTTTTCATAAGTAGCTAATTCATCACATAGCCTAGAATAAGAATCATCCCATTTTCCGCTTCTTTCAATCTCCTTTAATTCAGGTTCTTCACTTGGTATATCCGTTCTAACTCTAACTCTTTTTTCATCTTCAGTATCAGCATCTCCTATCCAAAAATCATCAACTTCTAAAATGCCACTAAACCTCTGCTTTAATTCTTCTTCTACCCTTTCCTTTGCTTCATCATAAGAAACATTAGCATCTATTTGCATACTAGATGCAGGAATATCATCAGAATCAAATTCTCCAAAAGCATTTAAACCTAAATCTTCAATGTCTTTTTTAGTTTTACCATCAGCATATTTTGGCTTGTAAGAGTAAGGTATTGCATACCCTCCCTCTGCAAATTTTTCAACCTTTTCCATTTCATCCATAGAAACAAATCCATTTATCATCAAACCACTCTCTAAATCTCTTAAAGTATATTGAGGTTCTTTGTCATACATATATAAAATGCCGTTTATTACGCACTCCTTATTGTTATAAATTACTATATCTCCTTGTTTCATATTACATCATATTTTTCATTAGTTGAGCCTGTCTGCGAGTTTTCATAGTGTAGTTTTCAGGATTAGATAACACTTCTTTCATAAATGCCTTAGTAGTCATTCCTCTATTTTTAGCCTTTTTTGTAAAAGTTCCCTTTTTGATTTTAAGATTGTCATATAACCCACCACCTTTCTTAAAGAACTTTACATTATTTCCAACACTAATCATACCCTCTTGAATATTAAATGGCTTTGCTATGTTTCCTAGCCCACCCCCTGCTTCCATTTTATCCATAGTTCCTACATCAGAATACTTTCTTCTTCCTCCTGCCTTTTCCATTCCTGCACTTTCATCTCTTCTACTTTTTCTACTTTGAGATTTCATACCTTTATTTCTCATACCGATACTCTCATCATCTTTGTCGTTATAACCTTGTGTGTTGCCACCTTTTGCCATTTTACCTGTAAATAAATTAAAAGTATTTAATACATCTTCAAAATTATTTCCCTGTGCCATCACTAAATTGGTAGGCATTTCTCTTACTTCAAAACCATTAGTTCCATCATCCTCATAATCAAACTTTATAAGTTTATAAGTTTTGTTTTTATTCCCTCCCATACCTTTTCCATCTGCCAATATAACTCTACCCTCTGCAAATACTCCTCCTTTTGCATAACCTCTAGCTTTTCTTTCGTTAGGAGATGTGTTCCAAAAATCATCCATTTTGGCTTTGTTTTTAAACTTGTTTCCTATAAAAGAATCTATTCCATCTACTGATTTAGGTGCAACTCCTTTTACTTGACTAGCTATTGCCAAAGCACCACCAATATTATAATCAAGTAGTTCCATATCTAATCTACCACCCTCTGCGTAATGCTCTGAATTTAGCATTGTTGAACCATCAGGCATTGTATGTGTTTCTCCACCTTTAGCATAGGCTTCTACAAAATCTCCATCATTTAAGTTAGGAACATCTAAAGTTCCACCTTTTGCGTATGTTGAATTATTATCTAAATACAAAAATTCACCACTATTGATAAATAAAGATGTTTTTAGTTTATCGTTACTATTAAAAGGTTGAACTAAAAGTTTTTGAACATCATTTGATTTGTCTTTAAAACTGACAATAACCATATCATCATCTACACTAACACCTGTTAATGTTTTACCTTTAAAAGATGGCGTTTTACCACCTTTTGCATAACTAGGATTGTTGCCTACATTGATAAGACTTGCTTGAATATCAAATGACTTAACCATTCCACCATCTGCAAACCCTTTTACTGAAACATCTCCATATTTTGCAATTTCTTTATCTATTGCATCTCTTAATTTTATAAGTGAAAGTTTTGCAGTTGCTTTATCGTATTTCTTTAGAGAATCCATTATTGCTTTTACCATTCCCTCTAAAGCATCTACACTATCGTTTGCAACCACTTTAGTTTGCTTTTCTACTTTCTTCTCAACTTTCTTTTCTGCTTCTTTCTTTGCTTTAGGAGTTGCATCAGCTTTTGGCTTTTCAGTTTTTTCTGCTTGTGCCTCTACCTTTTCAATCTTCTTTTCAATCTTTTTCTCCACCTTTTTGGTAGCATCCTTAATTACTGCTTCAGGAGTTATTTCTCCACTTGGTTCGGTTTTACCTTGTGCTTTAGATTTTGCCTTAGTTTCAGATGTTTTTTTAGTTCTCGCTTTTTTCTTTGCTCGTAAATCTCTGAACTTCTTTAAAATATCTTCGCACTCTTCTTCAGTTTTACCTACTTTTTTAGCAAGTTCTTTTTCTGCATCTGCATTAGATACACTTGTTTTTTTCTTTGCCTTTGGCTTTGCTTTAGCTTTAGCTTTAGCTTTTGGATTTGTGTATTTTGTTCTATCCTCTATCTTAGCTTTTTTGACATCTGCTTCAATGTCTTTTTCAATTTTAGCTATGCCTTTCTCAAACATACCCCAATACTCTTTTAGCTTTGGGTTTTTTGCGTTTTCTTTTAACTTTTTAAGTTTTGTTTTTTTATCTGCTATGCTCATAATCTTTTTTTTATCTTATTCGTAAATTGACTTCGTTAGTTCTAATGCTTCTATCTTTTCTTTAGTATCAGAGTATTCGTTGCTATCCTCTTCAAAAACTTGTAGTAAACCATTTAAGGCATAAAGTTTTTCTTGTATATCCTCTAACTCATCACTTCTTTCATTTATAGGAGTTTCTTTCTTTGGCTTGTCTTTTGTTCTAACCTCTATCTTAGCTTTTTTGACATCGGCTTTCATATCTAACAAACAATTAAGACTAGCGAAATCCTCAACTCTCTTTTCCCAATCTCCATCTTTTAAAGAGTTATCTTTAGAAATACTTTCCTCTGCTCGTTTACGAATTATTTCTATTGCTCTTTCTTTTATTCTTTCGCCTTGTTTAACATTTTTCATCTCCTCATTTAATTCTACAATTTTAGAATCATATCCTTTTACTTTTTCATCTAATTCTTTAATTGTAGTAATTCCTTCAGGGATTAAAACTCTTTCAAACTCATTATCTGCTTGAACAATCTCTCTTAACATAGTTGGTTCATAAATTTGATTATAACCACCCTGTAATCCTTTACCGACTGCTTGTTGCATTTTCTTTTTGTTAAGGAAGAATTTTTTATTGCCATAAGTTATCTCTCCATCCTCTGATGTTTGAACATCATAACCCCATCTATTTAATGTATAATCAGGAAAAATTTCTTCAATATCTCCTTTGTTAAAAGATACAGGCATATTTCCTGTTTCAAGTAAGTCTAAATACTCTTTTATCATTCCTACATCAATAGTTTTTTCTTTTTCATCTATTGCGGAATACATAGCATTGATTTTTCCATAAAGAACTTCATTGTATTGTTGTTTACTTTGTTTAGTAAATTCATATAAAGCAGGAATTAAATCAGCTAGTTCTTTTGTTCCAAATCCAAAGGTTCTTTTTTCATCTTCATTAACTTCAATAATCTTTTTTACCGCATTGTTCATTATGGTAATTTCTAGTTCTTTTCCATCTTCTAAAACAACATCAAACTCGCCATTTCCATAAGCCTTTATTAAAACGCCCTCTAGTTGCTCTCCCCTCCTTTGAAAAGAAACATTATCATCTACCTTTAAATCCTCCGTTGCTTCTTTAGAAAACCCATAAGGTAAAGTGTATTTATTATCTTTCCTTATCGTTTTTATAATTCCTAACATTTCAACTAGCGTGTAATTAAAATCACTATCATCTACAAGCAAATTTGAACTAATTTGATTTATTCTTGGAGTAAGTTGGTTTTCGTTCTCATAAGTCTGCATAGAATTTAATGCTTTGACAACTAGGCTATCGCTAAATAATTGTTTATCAATTAAATCAGGGCGTATTGAATAAGCAAACGCATACATTTGAGCCATTTTACTTTTAAGTGCTGAACTCAAAAAATGATAACTAGCATCTGCCGTATTATATTGAGTTAATACCTTTTTCTCTAAAAGTTGACTCACTCTATCATACTTGCTTTTTATAAATTGTATTTCGCTTATTTCATCTTGTAAGTCTTTCTTGATTTCATCTGCTTGATACATTGCTAAAAGATATGGATTAGTAATACACGCCTCTTTTAACTCTGACATATTAAACTCTCTCGTATCTAACATAAATGTTTTACCATCCCTATTCCAAATTTGATTGATATGCTTTGCTTTATCTTGCATTTTTTGAAACATAAATATATCTATACTATCAGCACACAAAGGATTCACGATTCTTACAAACTTAAATGGATTTCCTTGCCTCCATACTCTACCCTCTAATTGAGTTTGAGCCGTTGGATTAAAATCTAAAGTGCATTGATATATAGCTGAACTTTTATATTGCAAGTTCATTCCCTCTGAAATCGTTTCAGAACCAAGTAAAATCTTTACTCTTAATTCATCAGGTATTGCTTCAAAATCTCCATCTTCATTTTGTTTTAGTCCATTAAATCTATTCTGCACCTCTTTTTTAGGCATTGGCTTTGGATTACCTTTTTTGTTAACGCTATCCATAGTCCTTGTAAGTTTCTTATCTCCACAAATAATTCCAACTTCACTTGGCTTGAAGCCTAAAATATCAATACAATATTGTGCTACAAGAGGAAACGCTTGAATACCAAAAGTTTGATATATTATCTGCCCACTCATTTGAGTTTGAGATTCTTCGTGATGTTTTTTTACACTTTCAATACACCCCATAATATAAGATAGTTTTGCACTACTCTCTATATATTCCTTTGGCGTAGGCATTGTTTTATATCCACTAAAACTAACTAAATAAGGAGAAATAGTTGCCTGTCTTTGAAAAGTAAGACTTCTTAAAAGTGCCGTTGATTTTGCATCAGAAAATCCCTTTGGAAGTTCTTCCAATTTATATCCATTTACTAATTGCAAATCACCATTGGCATCTTTTTCATTTCCTAGAATCTGAACTTTTTTACCTCCTACTTTATGTTCTCCAACTAACCATTTAAGTTTTGTTACACCTATGCCTTGTTCATCATTTTTTGATGGATAAAAAGGATTGTTTAAAGAACTCCAACTACTTTCACAGGCTATATACTCCTCATTTTTACACTCCTTATCTATATCGCTTTGTGCATAAGGATAGTATTTAACTTCCTTTTCACCCTGACTTTCACTTGTAACCTTTTCAAACATTGTAGGCATCCACTCCATAGTTCCATTTGCATACGCTTTCAAGTCCTCTATTATTTTCTTTTGTTTACCAAAAAGACTTATAATAGAACTAATTTGCTCGGATTGACTTAGCTTCCTTATCTCCATTGTTTGCCCATTGGTAATAGACTTTAGTGGAAATACTACTTTATTTGGGCGTTTTAAATCTACTTCATCAGGAGATATGTAGTCAATTCTACTAAATAACATATTTTGAAGTGCAGGAACATTTTTCCATCCAACAAATGTGTATGTTTCTTTTATTGAACCCTGAATGTTTGCTTCAGTATTAAAAGCCATATCGCCAAAAACCTTAAAGAAATCAACACTCACATTTAAGCCTGTGTTTTTTAGTGCCTTTCTATCGCAATATGTCATCATACTCCAAACCTCTAAAGGACTATTAGTAAATGGTGTTGCGGTTAATAGCAATGTATTTCCAAAAGGATTAAATTGTTGTATATAATCAGTTAAGAAAAATAATCGTAATGCTCTTCCTGATGGTGATTTACCTCCAAATTCAAAGTTAGTAGGTTCACGCCTTAGTCTTTGCTCGGCATCCATTTCGCTTTCATCTGCCTCTTCAATTACTTTACCGCTTACGTTAGTGATAAGATTTTTATAGTTGTGTGCTTCATCTACGATTAAATAATCAAATCCTATTTTATCAGCAAGAACCTTTTCGCTAACTATTGGTTCTCCCTCATCATCTACACTCGTTCCTGCAACATTAGTCAATATGTTTCTATATGTATTTGCTATTTCACTTGCTTGTTTACTAGGTATGTTGTTATTAAACTCTTGTAGAGTTATAAAAGCACTTTCGGTATATCCATTATCTTGATATTCAGGAGAATAACCTAACATTTCTAAACCTGTTTCAGTTATACAGGTAATGCTAAAATCTTCTATTTCTTTAGCTAGTTCTAGATTTATTCCTCTTAAATTAAAAAGAGCATTTACTTTATATTGAGGTAATATACTTTTAATCTCTCTTACGAATTGAGCATACACTTGATTAGGTAATATAAATATTGGTTTTTTGCAGATTCCTAATTCTAATGCTTGTGCGACTTGAAATATAGCACACCAAGTTTTTCCAATACCCACACCATAAGCTAATAAAGATTGAAAGCCTGTTATTGTATTAAATGACAATGCTCTTCTTTTTTCAGGGCGAATATCTACTAAATCAGGACTTCCTTTGCCTCCATATCTTTTATTCATCTGAAATCCAATAGGAACTTTCCCTGTAACCATTCTTATATCATCCCCATTATCATTTGTGTAATGTTTTTTATTTCCATCTTTATCTAAAACATAAGAACACCTTGCCTCATCCCAAATATTAGGAAAATGATTGTATTTCTCATTCCACATTGTTTCTATTACTAACTTAGTTTGAGAATCTATTCCTCTAGTTAAAAAATCAGAAAAAAGACTTTTTCCAATCCTTACTGACATTTCTCTTATTTTAAACTTCTCGGTTGCATCTAAAGAGCCTATCCCTTTGTTGTTTCGTAGCATATATTGATTATATATAGTAAGCCACTCCAAACCAAACGTATTTATTCCATTAGCGTTTCCTGTTGTAATGCTTGTTCTTAACCAATACATAAATCCCTCACGCAAGGTTAATTCTTTGTGTGTTTGTTCTGCACCACCTTGTCTTGTATCAGGATTTACTGATTTACCTTTAGAAAAATCTTTACCACCTCTAGAGTTTTCAAATATTTGAAAACTTTCAATTACTTTTTTTCCATCAGGTAATATTATTGTCTTAACCTTTACTTGTTTAGATATATCTGAATTTATATCAATTTTAAGCGTTTTGTCTTGCTCTACACCTGTAAGTCTTATTCTTTGAGAATAAACTTTAAGAAACGCCTCCTCCATAGTAAACTTATGTTGTTGATACGCTTCTAATCCAAATCTTTCTTTTATTAACTCTCCATTCTCTCCTGCATCTAAACTTGCTCTTTTACGCCACAAATTTCCTGTTGTATAAATATATTTTGGGCAAAATTCAAGTGTTGTAAAATCATAAAATAAACTTCCTGCGTTCATTAGCCTAACAACTAACTTAAAGGTAGAGGCATCCATATTCATATTATCTTCCGAATCCTGCATCCTTAAAATTTCATCAGCTTCCCTTTGTAAAGAATATCTTTTGAAAAATCCTGTTTGACTTTTACCCATTCGGTTTTCTATCCAAAAAGTATATGCCTGTTTTTCTTCATAGCTAATTCCCTCATTATAGCAGTTATCAAAATCATCATAACTCCATAACTCTTCATAATCATCCGTTGTAGCAAGAACACTACCCATATTGTCTATTGCTCTTGTTATTGCCTCTTCAACTCCAACTTTTTGAACCTCCGTTAGATTATTGGCGTTTGTATTTGTTACTGCTTCACTATTTACAATTTCAGCAGATGAATTATGTGTTGTAGGCACAGGTATGGCATCCAAACCTGTAAGTTGCATTGGTATTTCAAATATATTTTCCATTTTAATCTCTCATTAGGTTAGGGTTTAACTCTCTCTCTTTTTCCATCAATGCCCTTGCAATAGTATAATCTCCTTGTGCAACTAAATTAGTGCAATACTGAACAATAGTGTTTTTACCTTTTTCGGTTTCAGCCATATTGCAAACAAAAGGCATAAATTTATTATCACACTCTTTTATTTGTGCTAGTATAATCATTCTTAATCTCCTTAATACTTCTTTATTTGTAGCCATTTTTAATTCTTTATTTTTTGAATATGTAGTAAAACATTTTCAGTTGAAATTCTATACTTATTTAGAAGTTTGTATTTGTCTAAAAATTCATCTCTTCTACCTTGTGATGTAAAATAATCTTCAAAATCATTTACAAACACAAGAGCCACAATTATTCCATTTGGTTTTACATAAGTAAATTGCTCGTTGATAGAAAGCATATTATCATTAAATATAATTGCACAATCTTTTTGACTATCAGGTTTGTTTATTTCCAAATCTTTTTCAGTCATAAAATCCCTAGTTTTTTCATCATTTAAAATACTAGCAATGTTTTTACTTGTATTGTCTGAATCAATACCAAGAATTTCAACTTCTTCACCGAAACCTGAACACAACGCACCTGCACAATCTCCAAAGGTGATACAATCGTTTATCTCTATATCTCTATTAGCTATATCTTGATAAATCATTCCTACCATAACTCTATATAGTTTTGGGCTTCTTACACTTCTAAAAGAAGCACAGGAATAGGTGGCTATAAAGTTTTTTGCATCAACATCATAGTCATTACTATTAGTTCCTAAATAGCCAACCATATTTATTATAGCACTATTTCTATCTACCCTTGATTTATATGATGTGTTTATTATGGTATCAATATCAAAATCCGTAAAACTTTTACCGATTGGTTTAACATCCATAGATTGAAACCTTTTTAATCCTGCTATGGCTAAACCACCATTTATAGTTTGAGGAGTAAAGTCATAATCTAATTTAAAGTTTACCATCTCATCTCCAAAGTCTTGAAATAAATCAGGTAATTTAAAATACTTATTACCTGCTTCATCATCTTTATCAGGTTCTATGTAAAACCCTGAAACTTCTCCAACAGGTATTACATTTCCTTGCCTATCACCCATTCTTGCGTTTGGATTGTAACTTGTAATAAAATAATTTGTTCCAAAATCATTGTAAAACCTAAAATATGCGGTTCTTTGCTTTTCATCATCTACACTCCCATAGCCATTGCTTTGAGGCGATTGATTTATATTACTATGAAGAAAGTCAAAGTCAATTTTTGACAATTCATCAGAGGTTAATCTTGTAGTTGTAGGAATAATTTCAATTACCTCTTTTTCTTTAGGATTTTGAGCCGTGTATTCTCCACCTAGAAAATCCGATATTCCACCTCTTGCTTTTTTCTTTTTTGATATTATTTCCATAACTTTTTTTTCATTACGAATTATCTTGTCAAATTCTCTTGCTTTATTTAGATTACCCTTATCGCCTTGTAACGCTAATTTATTTAATCTATCAAATCCTGATGCACTTAAATTTCCTGTTTTATATAATGTGTGAGCAAAATCTCCTATCTTCTTTACTCTTTTAGTTTTTACCTGAATCTCAACAGGGAACTTAATTCCATTTCTATCTACTGCAACTAAAAAATGATATGCTCTATATCCATCATTGTCGTTAGCATAAAAATCCTCAAACTCTAAAACCTCTCCAACTCTTCCTGAATTTATTACATCTCTAATTTTGTCCGCATTTTTTTTATCAGGCGTTACCACCATTGTTCCTACGACATCAGTTAATCCTTTGTATAAGTCTAATCCTGTTAATTCTTTTGTTTTTAATTTCTCTTTAGCTTTTTTGTCTAGTTTGTCTAAGTCTTTTACATTAGTTAGACTTCTTCGCCTTAATTTATTTATAATAGAATAAGGAGTTTTAGTTCTAGATAATATTCCACAATCTCCTGCACCATCACACTCACTTACTATATCCTCTAAATCATCTACCACATCCTCTCTTACTTGTTCAAAGTCGTTTCGGTATTCTATTATCTGCTTCATTTCATCTCGCAATGAAACCTCTTCTAGCCTTTCTTTGTTTTCTGATTTAAAAGGTGCTACATCATCTACATTAGGAACTCCATCTCCATCCGTATCTGCGAAAAAAGACTTATATAAAGAAAGAGGAATCTGCTTCCTAGCAAACTCCCTGCTTATTTTACCGCCATCTGCGTAAGTATTTCTAACGCTATCTATATCTTCCGTTTCTGCTAATCCTGACATAAAACTTTCAAATATCACTCTCTTTGCAGGTAAATCTATTATAAGTGCAGGAAGTGATAATCCGTTTTGTGAAGCGTAATACCATCTATGATGCCCATCTATAACATATCCATCATTAGATATAGTAATTGGTTTTCCCTCTCTTAATCCTGAATCTGCTATTACTTTTATTTGAAGAGGATTTATTTTATCTTGAACAGGACTTAATGTAGATGCTAATACCACATCTTCCATAGCCATACTCCTCCCATACTTATCTGCTAGATATTTTACAAATAAAGATTTGTCTTTGGTTCTGATTTGGGGTAAGTCTTTTTTTTCTATACCTAAACTATTTTCAGGATGTATGTATTCTATTTTTCCTCCTGTTTGAAAGTAGTCCTCAAAAACCTCATCAAATTCTTGCGTTCTCCCTCCTTTTTCGTGCTTATACTTTTTACCCTCAATAGTATCACAATCAATTTTTACTCCATTACCACCTTGCTCGTTAATTTCGCTTAACACTTCGCAATTAGACATTTCCTTTCCATTAAACTTATTTGATTTAGTAGATGCTGAATTTTTTTTATTTATAATTATTTCTCCACCCTCTACTTCAATATCTTGTCCTGTTGATTTTACTTTAACAGGGATACCACCATCTGCGTGTGATTTACCCACGAATAATCCACCTTTTTCCATTTTTAATTCTTTAGCATCAATTTTAGATGCTTTACCTCCCATAACTGAAGAGTAAACTCTGCCCATTGCCCATTGCTCTTTTTTCATATTAGGGCGAACCGAATTTGGATTAGTTTTAAAAGCACCGATTCCTTTATTATAAATTTGTTGTAATCCTTTCATTGAAACGCCTGACTTTTTAGAAATCTCTTTTAATGAATGGCTAGTGTTTTCTTTGTAGTTATACTTCTCGTTATATTTATCACGATAGGTTTTTGTGCTTCCACCTTTTTTATAAGTATCCGTATGATAAGAAACTTCACTTACATAGGTATCATCTCTTTGAAATAAACGATTTGTTAATTTTACTAAATCATCTAAATCACGAAAAGTATAATCAACTTGATTGTTAGAATAATTATATAGTTCGTATTTATTATTCCCTGCCGTATGATTATAACGAATTGCTCTATTAGGTAGTTTGCTTTCAGCATTACTCATATCTACCTCTACTCCTTTTGCTAACGATTTTTCTGATATTATCATTTGTATTTCATTACAATTATGAATTAGCAAAGATATAAAAAAAAAGCATAGTTTTAGTTACTATGCTTTTTAGTGGTTTTTAGTTAGATACAAATTTGTATTTTATTACAATAATCTCTTAACTAATTCTTTTAAAAAATTTTGTTTAATTGGCTTATTAGTTTTAATAGTAAACTCATTAACGATTATGTAGTCAAGTTCTTTAGTCTTTCTATCACGAATTTCTATTATAACCTCGCCATTGAATACGCCTGATTTTATTATAGTGTATTCTCTATTATTTATACTTAATGATTTAGATAACATCTAACTCATCTTTATAGACAAATTCACCTAAAGAAAAAGGACTATCTTTTGCTTTAATTTTTACATAGTAAACTTCTCTACTTTTACTATCATCTATACTCTCATCCATTGGAAGATAATTTTCAAAAAGTTGTCTAGCTAAAAAAGTCTTACAAGCCATATTAGTTTCTACGCAATCAAACCAACGAAACCCATTAAGAATTACACTATCTATATCTTCTACTAAAACCATAGGATTTGTATCACCATACTTATTAGCAAAATATTCAGAACGATACTTAATACGATAGTAGTGGTTTCTTTTAATATCCATATCGTTATTTTTATTAAACTTTATCTTAGTCATTTTTTCTAAATCTAGGCTTAACCTGTTTATCAATAAACTCCTCTTTTTCTATTATCTCATTTGGTGTGCAATTTAACGCTACACAAATCTTTAATAAAGTATAGATGTGATAGTTCTTTTTTACTCCACAACAAATTCGTGAAATAACATCCATACCTAAACCCTCTTTACATTGCTCGTTAATTCTATTATAAAGTTCAGTTTGAGATATACCATTTTCTATTAGGTATCTTTTTAGCTTTGTCTTGATAGCACTCATCTATTCTATGTTAATTAAATCTTCATAATTCAATCCTGCTTCATCTAGTATATCATCTATCATAACAGGTTCAGTTATATGCTCTACGGCTACTCCACTTTGGACTATTGCGTATTTAGGCATAGCGACTTCTCTTTGACAAAACTTAATAGCTAACTCGGTAATACTCCACCATCCTTTCTTATGTTTTATTTCGGTTGGATGCGTAGGCATAGGTGCTAGTAAATCCCAATGTTTTAATTGGGTATAGTTCTTAATGATATATTCATTTTCCGTTCCTATTAAATCAAAGAAGAAATCCTGCTTTGTATAGTAATCCGTTTTATTAGCAAACTCATTATGCCTATAATACTTATACACCCATAATAGAGATATACATAGGTTTGAGTTTAATACTATTTTCTTTTTAATTCCTACCTGACTACCCTTTGTGTATTTATCAGGACTTTCTGATATTAACTTATCCTGAACTAATTTTAATTCGCTAGGTGCTTCGTTCTCGTTCAGGGTAATTTCTTTTTTTTCCATTTGATATGTTTCTTTTGCAAATATATGGTTTTATTATTAAAAACAAACTTTTGTATTATAAAATAAAAAAGACATTGCTTTTGTTGGTTTGTTATTAAATATGTTTTAAATTTGCATTATGGAATTAAAAGGAATATTGATTAAAAAATACGGAGAAGAGGAAGAGGTAGAGCCAAAAGGCGAAACATTTACAATGCAGGAGTTAGGAGAACTAATAGGTGCTAAAGCGGTTGATTTTATTTCATCTAAAATACCTGATTGCGTAATGATAGCTGATAGGTTTGCTAAAGAGAAAGATAATTGGTTTCTCAATGTAAACACTAAAGCAAGTGAATTAGCAAGAAGTTCTATTGGAGAGGCAACTATTGTTGGAGATGTTATTATATGTAATAGAAAGTTCTTAAACGAGGGATTGCCTCAAAAAAATGCACCAAGTAAGCACGGAGGAGAAACAAGAATAAAGAACAATAAATTTTCTAATGATAATGATGAACCACAGGTAGATTTTAATCCACCTCCTCCACCTAGATAAAGACTCTTAGCTATATGAAAGTAAAAGCAATTTATTCTAATCCACCATCTTTAATAAGTATTAAAGAATTAGAGTTATCCAAAGCATACCTTATAGAAGAGTATAGGGCTATGTTAAGGCATAAAAAAAGCGTTAAGAATAATACCCTAACGCTTGATGAGTTTTTTAATAAATCAAAGAAACCTAATCCCCTAACCTTTTAATCATCCTACCAATATCAATTCTTACTTTTTTGATGTCCTCTAATGATTTAGAGTTTTCAGTTGGATTAACATACATTCTTTGTTTTAGATAAGTTTCAAAGTCAAGTATTAAAGGAAGTAATTCCATACCTAAATCTACATTGATTTCTTTCTTTGGTAATTTAGTTATATACGCTAAATCTGAATCCTCAATAAAATTCACAAATGATTCAGGAAGAGCAAACCTTAAATAAGGCGTATTAGCGAGTGCAATCTTCTTTGCCATACTTTCCATCATCTGAACTCTAATATCATCTCTTTGCTTATCTGCATACTCTACACCCCCTATTCGTTTCTCTATTGAAATAACCTGTTTATCTAGATTGTTTAATATGGGTATTTTACCATTATCTCCTGCCTCTAATATTTTTGCTAATGCCTCAACAAAGAAATCTCCGTGAGTAGAAAGTAAAGTTGTTGATTTTTGTCCTGATTCGTTTGCTATCCTCATCCTCTTTAATTCATCTTTGGAATATTCATTTCCAACAAAATCTTCTCCTAACGCTAACTCCATTTCAAAAGCAGGAACTTGATAAGTCTTACCTCTTTTAATAGAATTATTATAATCTAAACAATGTGCGTATTCGTGAATAAGTGTAAATAAAGAAATACCATTATCTTCAGGTAAATGCTTATTGACTAATTTGTTTTTCCATTCTCTATCAAAATATCCATCTCCTCCACCTTGATTAACAACCATACCTATATACCAAAACAACCCATCTATTTCTTTCCATTGACTAGGTTTTATAATTGGCGGTTCTTGTTTTTCTCTTCTAGCAAGTTGCTTATCTATTTTCCTTTGTTCGCTTTTTCCCTTTACTTTATCTCCACTTGGTTTATTATCCGTTCTAGTCATACCTCCTACATCTATTGTAGTGTCTTTTATTGGTTTACCTGAACTAATACGATAAGTAGCAAAACTTCTATCTATATCATAAAAAAAGGAGTTTATATAAATAGTTGGATTAAAGTGTTTATTTGCTTCTTTAACAAATTTAATAGCATCATTTACACTTACATATATTCTAGCCATTCGGTTATAATACAACCATTCCTTTGAGTAGTATTTCCTTAAATCTTTAGCTACATCACGATACTCTCCGTGCATAATAAAATCTACGCCCTCTAGCTGACATCTTGTGCTTTGTATTTCGTATCCTCTATAATTAGCATAGCACATATCTAAAGATATATCTCCTCCCTCTGCGTAATCTTTTTTCTTAAAAAATATTTTCTTCATTACTATTTTTGAATTTTACAAAATTCTCCTTTTCTATTGCACCATCTTAAACATACTTTTCCTAAAGTAATAAACTGAACTGCTTTGCATATAAAATTTTTCATAATCTTTTTTTTTAATTCGTTAATCTATATAACATATCTATTTCTTGTTGAAGTGTTTGAATCTGCAATTTTTGATAGTTGCTTGGTGGCAACATCTTCAATCGCAGAACTTCGTTCATTTTAATCTCCATTACGGACTTATTTAATTTCTTTGAACCCTTTTCACCTTTAGAACTAGAACTGCTCTTATTTCGCTTCTTTTTGCCTTGATTTCCCTTTTTTGTTGCCATTATATCTTGAATTTTTTTTCGGATGTGCTATTTATTCCTTTCAGTCATAAATACACCTCTGATTCTTACTCTTAACTTGTTTTAGTTATCCCTTTTATCCCTTTTTCTTTTTATCCCTTTTATTCTTCTCTATTGGGGGTATCCTTTTAATGCTTTTTTTTTGTGTTCTTCTTTTGTATGTAGATTATG
>Ga0209502_10000287_pt1 | contig 55341 bp, 55 predicted proteins | sample ArcticOcean_MG_C_10_FD_187442 | JGI IMG/M metagenome (GOLD analysis project Ga0209502, IMG submission 187442) | Marine microbial communities from western Arctic Ocean - ArcticOcean_MG_CB11_90 (SPAdes) (version 2) | ecosystem: Environmental > Aquatic > Marine > Oceanic | place: Arctic Ocean... | reverse complement strand
ATAACAGATTTGGTTTAGAAAACCGTTCAGGATTTACTTTCATGGGTGATGGCGTCGAAGATAAAAGAACTACTTTAGTGTATGATTTGCCTGCCGATGGTGTTAATAGCGTAGATTCAACTACACTTAAATATGCTGTCCAAAAAACAATGGACGTTACTACAAGTTCCACAGTTGGCTCACAGGGACGAGTAACACACACTCTTTCAAGCGGCAAATTCTTTAGTACTAACGCTGAAGACTATACTATAATGTTATATGGCAAGGGCTGGGGGGCCGCCGCGGCCAATGGCGGTTCACCATATATTCATAACGTTGTAATTTCAAATGGCGGATTGACAATAACGGCTTTCGTTAGATTATCTGACGGGAAAGACATTACTGTCGCGATTCCCGGAACCCTTTTTGGCCCTGTTGAATCTTCAGGTGTAAAAATAAAGACTCAGACGACTGGCCAAACTACTACTACTACAAAGGCGCTCTATAAAGGTCAGCAGCTTCAATTAGGACATGTAGATGTTTACGCAATAGAATCTATTACACACGCCGGTAATCCTGCAGGTGCTTCAGTTGATATTAAATCAGACTTTATTTTAGACGATGGCCAAAGAGATTCTCACTACACATATGGAAATGCTTCTTATAAAGGTAATTTAAATTTAGCGGCGGGCACAGGTAATATTGTAATAACGTATTCGTACTATGCTCATACTGGAAGCGGAGCGTGTTTTACTAGAAATTCTTATACAAGTGATGGTACTACTTTAATAGCATTAGAAGCTGTTCCTACTTTTGGAGATGGAAAGTTGACAGACACTCTTGACTTTCGTCATAACATACTAGAAACTGGCGATGCTTCAAATATTTTTCCAAATACAATTATTAATGTTGACTTTGAGCATTTTCTTCCAAGACTCGACGCGGTAGTCTTAACACAACTAGGAGATGTAAAAGTAATTACCGGCGCTGCCGCCAAAAATCCAACACTACCAACAATTCCAAATGATTCTTTGCAATTGTACACTATCAATAAACCTGGTTACGTATATAATTTAAACGATTTAGACATTGAAGCTCATTCGCACGAAAGATACACGATGAAAGACATCGAAGGTATCGACGATCGAGTAAAACGTTTAGAGTACTATACCGCTTTAACTGATCTAGAAAGAGATGCATCAGAAAGAGATTTATCAGATCAGTTTGGAACGCGCCACAAGTCAGGTATTTTCACAGATGGATTTATAGGTCATGGCGCGGGAGATTCGACTAACTCAGCGTATAAAGTAGGAATTAACCGTGAAGAAAATTCAGCAAGGCCTTTGTATCTATCTGAAAATAGTAGATGGAGTTATATTAAGGACGGATCTACTACATTACAAAGTACAGCAACAGCTACTGTTACGGAGTGGAATGGAGAGACGATAGATTCTACTACAGTACATTCTGGAAAAAGAGCGAACGCAATCACCTTAGACTTTATTGAAAAAACAGTCGTTAACCAACCTTTCGCTAGCGAACACATGAGTGTAAATCCTTATGATGTTGCAACTTGGAGTGGAACACTTGAGGTTTCTCCTTCTAGCGATGAGTGGAAAGATACAACACACGTTCCTGATATTGTTCAAAACGTCGAAGGTAACAATGACGCTTTACTAAATCAAATCGCGAATAACCCTAACGTTCTTGGTACAGAGTGGAATGAATGGTCAACAAACTGGAGAGGCCGCAGATGGCGCAGACGCAGTTGGTGGAGAGGCAGAGGTAGAGGCCGAAACCGCCGTTGGAGCAGACGCCGCAGGTGGTGGACATCACGCGCTACTCAGGTAAGATCTGGCATTCAAACTGAACTTACCGCAAACTTTAGAAAAGAAGTTATAGATGAAGAAGTTTTAGATATAAGTTTTATCCCTTTTATTCGTTCTCGCAAAGTACATTTCCAAGCAAGATTGCTTAAACCTCATACCAAGTTCTATCTTTTCTTTGATGACGTTAACATAACAAGTTATGCGAAAGATGGTGTAAGCTTTACCACGTTCGGAGGAGGAGTTGCATCAAACGGTGGAACAGACGTTGTAAGATATGATGGTCAAACTAGTATCAGCGGTGCTGATGGAAGCATTGTCTCCGACGGTGCAGGTGATATTAATGGTTGGTTTGTAGTACCTAATAATGATATACTAAGATTTAGAACTGGAACACGCTCTGTTCGCTTAACTGATAGCGCGCTTAATAATAAAACATTAGAATTGTCCGCTGCTGAAACTTCTTATCACGCCAAAGGTGTATTAGAAACAAAACAACGTACAGTACTTTCAACAAGAGAACTTTCTCTTACAAGAACAAGAGTCTCAGATAGAAGAAACATCGTGGTTCGCCGAAGTAGAGTTTGGAGAGATCCGATATCCCAAACATTCATGATTGGTAACGAGTCGACTGGCCTATTTATATCTTCAATTGATATATTTTTCCAAGCAGTCGATCCAGAAATTCCAATCGAGTTAAGTATTGTTACTGTTGAAAATGGAATACCTACACAAAATACTGTTCCATTTTCAAAGGTGATTAAGAAAAATGGCGATACGGGTGTCGCGATTGATGCAGATACCGCGCAAGTTGCAACGAACTTTATGTTCGATACACCGATATATTTAGAAGCAGGTATAGAATATGCGGTATTACTAATTTCAAATAGTGCAAGATGGAGAACCTGGGTAGCAAGAATTGGAGGAACAAATAAAGTTCCTTCTGGAGTAAACGGTGAAAAGATTACAAAGAACGTAAATCTAGGTGTATTGCTTAAAAGCCAAAACGCTTCTACTTGGACTCCTGATCAAAATGCCGATTTAAAATTTAAATTGAATAGGGCTGACTTTAAATCAGATGCATCGCAAACAGCTTTATTCACTGGTGTATGTCCTGCAAGAGGTGATGTTACTTATATCGATGTGACTACGCCATCAAGTGGTTATCTTAATGGTCCTCCTGTAGTAACCATCGATGCTCCTGGTAGTGGAACCAATAACGCCACTGCAAAAGCGTATGTTTCTGAAGGCGGCGTGCTCGAGTATATTGAAGTTACAAATGGAGGAAGCGGTTATACTATAGCGGATGCGAATGCCGTAACTTTAAGTGCTCCTGAAGGAATAGCAATCACAACTGGACAAGTTGCATTTGCTGGCAATGGAATTATAAGTCTTTTTGGTACTATTACAGATATAACTACTGGCACGACCGCTGCAGGTGCTTCGGGGCAGCTCGATCCATTAGCGTTTTACAAAAAATCTGCGATCTCTAGAATAAAAAATGGACAAGCCTTTGTGTATAACAATGGTGGAGGCACGAGTATTGGAGGTATGGCTGATGGGTCTACGTATTATGCGAAATGTACATACGGCCATGGAGAAAGTGTAGCAGATGGTTTAGAGTTTAGTCATCAGTTCGCGATATACTCAAATGAAGAGTTAACTACTCGTGTAATTTTAACTGGAGCCGGTAACAATCTGCAAAGTATTACACCAACTGCTGCAGCGACTGCAACTGCAAAATTAAACACTTGGAAAGGCGCAACGTTCTTTAACATCATAGAAGAATTAAAACTTCCTGAAGCTTCTACAGAATATACGATGACAGTTAGAGGAGACGATGCGAGTACTGGTGGAGGAGTTAATGAAACATTAGCGTATCCAATTACTCCTAACGAAACGTTTTACTCAGATATTCAAGTAGAGCACGATTCTAGTAGTGGAAGTTCAGGAAGTTACTTAGATACTTTAAAACTAGAAAGTGTTCTTTCCACTACTGATTCGAAAATTAGTCCATTGATTGACTTAGATAGAATATCTTTAGTTTCATTTGACAATTTAGTAAATGCTTCTACAGAGTTTGAACATATTACAGATGAAGGTCAATCGTTATCTCGATATATTAGTAAACGTATTAAGCTCGATGCTTTAGCAGATGGCGTTAATATCATATTTGACTTAATGAAACCTGATGAATCTACTGATGTTAAAGTTTATGTCAAAATACGTGGTCCTCGTACAGAACAACAGAATCCAGTTGATCAGACTATAACAGGAACTGATTTAACAACTGGTGGTTGGGATCAACTTGGGTGGAAAGAGGTATCCAAAGATGGTGGAGAAGAAGCTCCGGTTTCTCAAGACTTTTCTTTTACAGAAGTCCAGTATTCTTCTCAATTCCAGGGTAATGATTTTAACGCTTCTGATTTAGCTGATGTTGATTACCAAACTATTAGCCAATACGCAGCAAACAATTTAATAACAGAAAGATTTAACGAAGTTGCGGTGAAGATTGTATTCACTTCAAGCAATCCTGCATTTGCTCCTGAAATTAAAAACTTACGAGTAATAACATCATTATAAAACTATGAGTACACCACAATACACAAAGGACGCAACTTCAGGAGCGTTAATATCAAATGGCAGAGGTGCGAGTGGTAGAGAAGCTATCAAGGCAAGTTACTTTAAACTAATAGCTGCTCAATCAGAAATTCAGACATTAAAAACAAAGGTTACAGCGCTAGAAGCTGCAGTAACTGCTTTGCAAAATGGATAAATATAATATATGAGCGATATACAAAATTTTAATGATTTCAATAACGTTACAGAGCCGACTGAGGCTGGAACTAATGCTGCTGGTGTTTTACTTAGCGATACATTCGAAAATTGGCGAGAAAAGACTAATGGTATTATAGCTGAGATCAACGTTTTGGCAACGCAGCTTAACACCCAAGTGGACGTTCCATTGAGTGGAATAGTTCAAGCATCTGGTAAAAAGCTTATAGGTAATGTAACAGGATCGACCGCGGATTTAGCAGAAATTAGTATTATTGCAGAGTCAGATAAAATCATTAGTAATGATAACGATACAACCATTCCTACATCAGCTGCTGTTCACGATTTTCAAGAAAAACGTTATATATCAGGGCGTGTTTCCTCAAGTGGTGTTGCTACTTCTCTCCATGGCATCTCTTCTGTCCGCGTGGGTACAGGGGCGTACAATATTACCGTCAACGGCAGTCACCAATTACCTGCTGGACAACGCTATACAGTTGTTGCACAACTAGCAATAGACTTGGCCCCGTATGGCGCCACTCAAAGCAGGATTAACAATCAATTCCAGATTCAACTTTTTCAGATAGATGATATTAGCGGTGATCCAGCATACAGAGCTGAAATATTTGAATTAGAATCTTACGAGGGCCACGGTGGTGGTAATGACGCCAACAGCGCCTCCTTTGTCAGTGTTAATCGCAGAGACTTTCCTTTTACTTTAATTGGTTTACCCGCCACTGATCAATAGCTGCGCGTAAAGTAATATAAATAATAATAATGGCAATAAATTATTATTTACGATGCGAAAAAGTTGGAGGAGGATTATGCTTCGTATCAACTATAGAAAAGTTACCACTAAGCGATAAATGTAAGTTGGTAGATATTGAAGATAAGACAACAAAGCTTTACATAAAATACGTAGATTGTTGTTTCATAAACAAAAAGGGTGAAGTATACTTTGACGCAGTCAAAGTGCTAAGTTTGCGTTTAGAGGAGTTTAAGAGAAATTTGGATAGAACATTATCTACGCTTAGAAAATTTTTAGTTGAAGCACACGCTTTAAATAATAACGATGTTGTTAAAGAAATTACTGAAGATATAAATGATTTAGTTAATTGTTTAAATCGTGATTTTTCTGCTATTGACAATATCGAGGATTTAGACAATCTTTCTATTCCTGAATTGGCGTTTGATCATTATACACACTATATGAATAAACTATACAATGTATAAGTCTTACGATATTGGCAAAAGAGGTGTTCCGCTCTTAGTAGATGGTGATTTACTAAAAACCAAATTTGAAAAGTTAGCAACTAAAGAATACTACAACGCGCTTTCTGCTAATGAAAGAGATGGCAAAATTGACCCGTATTCTGCTCTCGGTGATTCAGTAAAGATGCGGCCAATTCACAGCTCAGATCAAAAGGAAATAAGCAGATTACTAAAAAGGTGTTTTCCAAATATCACATTTAGATTGTCTGGCTTTTTCATATACGGACCTGGCGATTATATGAGTGAACATACAAACTCAAACGATCCAGGAAATACGATGTACATCACATACGCGACTGGCGAATCAAGTTTTTCATATCGGTTTGACCCTTCTGAAGAATTCGTTAAAACATCAGATATGAAAAACGATATCACCTTAAGAACATTTAGTCTTACAGGTGAAGGTCCTTTTACACACCACAAAGTTGATTGCGAAAGTGGATATAGGCTTTCAATCGGCATGAGATATGTTCAAATCAAATGAAGTATTTAGTGATCACTGCATTTTCAAAAATGGTGATATCGTAGGTTGGGTTGATGTTACTTCATTAATGTTTACGCTCCGCGCGTTAAACAAAATAGAATACCAGAAAAGTTATACTATTAAAGATACTACGTTGAAAAACGATGACTTTAAAAAAGCCACATTAGAGTACTACGAAAAACATGGTATATGCGATAGACCGATTGTTGTAACAACAAAAAACTTTTGTTTAGATGGCAGACACCGAGTGCACGCTAGTCGTTTGAAAGGCAAACTGCATATTAAAGCATATATAGTTCCTCATAATCTAATAGAAACTTTTTATAAAGAAATCACGCAAGTAGTAAATCGCAGGAGTATAAATAGATAACATGGCTACTTACTCAAATTTATACATAGATCAAGGGTCGGACTTTAATGCGACTATAGACTTATCTCAAACAACTGGTTCTTTAAATCTGACAGGATACACCGGTGCAGGTACAATTGCAAAATCTTACGATGGAACAAGTAAAGGAAGTTTTACTGTAGTAGTAGATTCTACTGATAACGAACTTGACTTATCTTTAACTGCAGCTCAGACTGCGGCGTTAAAACCAGGAAGATATGTATATGATGTGATAATAAAGTCTGCAGCTGGTGTGATTACTCGTGTTTTAGAAGGCCAGCTGAATGTTACGCCCGGAGTAACATTTGATTCTTCAGCCCCTGAGACATAAGAAATGGCAACTATTAAATCAACTGTTACAACAGAGAATAGGATTAACGCCAATGTTAGTCCACCTTCTAAAATAGTACCAAAAAATGTGGTGCTTCATGATGTCACTGCAGCGTCTGTTGGTTTAGAAAATGTAGATAATACAAGTGATATTAATAAACCTGTATCTACTGCTACACAAACTGCTTTAGATTTAAAGGCGAATCAAAGTACAACTTACACCAAGACTGAAGTTGATGCTGAAGTAACCGCGGCATCAACTTCAGCTTCTTTAGCTTTAACAGCCCACGGCGATTTAACAAATAATCCTCATAGTGTAACAGCTACTCAGATTGGTTTAGGTAATGTAGAAAATAAATCAGCAGCAACTATTATTGGCGAGATAGTTGATAGCGATATACCAAGTACTATTACTCGAGATTCAGAACTTAGCGCTCATACATCTTTAACTAATAATCCTCATAGTGTTACTAAAACTCAAGTAAGTTTAGGTAATGTTACTAATGAGTCAAAGACTACGATGTTTACCGACCCGACATTTACCGGTAATCCGCAATCAAATGCAGCACCAACTTCAAACGATCATTTAACAAATAAAACTTATGTTGATACTCAAGTTGCGGGTGTAGTTGATTCCGCTCCTGAAGCATTAGATACTCTAAACGAACTTGCTGCAGCTCTTGGTGATGATGCTAATTTTGCAACTACTACTGCTACATCTATTGGTGAAAAATTAGCGAAGGCAAGCAACTTATCAGATTTAGCAGATGATGCTACCGCAAGAACTAATTTAGGATTAGGCAGTGTTGATAATAAATCTTCTGCCACAATACGTGGTGAAATTGTTGATGGTGATATACCAAGTACTATAGCAAGAGATAGCGAACTAACAGCACACACCTCTTTAACAGATAATCCTCATAGTGTTACTAAGACACAAGTTGGATTAGGTAATGTAGAAGATAAATCTTCTGCCACAATACGTACTGAAATAGTTGATTCAAATATACCAAGTACAATAACAAGAGATAGTGAATTAAATGCACATACATCTTTAACAAATAATCCTCATAGTGTTACTAAAGCACAAGTTGGATTGGGTAATGTAGAAAATAAATCTTCTGCCACAATACGTAGTGAAATAGTTGACGGCGATATACCAAGTACTATTACTCGAGATTCAGAACTAAGTGCTCATACTAGTTTAACTAACAATCCTCATAGTGTTACTAAAGCACACGTTGGATTACCTAACGTAGAAGATAAGTCAGCAGCAACTATTATTGGCGAGATAGTTGATGGTGATATACCAAGTACTATAGCAAGAGATAGCGAACTAAGTGCTCATACTAGTTTAACTAACAATCCTCATAGTGTTACTAAAGCACAAGTTGGATTAACTAATGTAGATAATACAAGTGATATTAATAAACCTATATCTACTGCTACACAAACTGCTTTAGCTGGAAAGCAAGACACTTTAACTTTCGGTAGACTTAACACGAATGCTGTTAAGATTGATAATACTTCTGCCGCGGCAAATCCTGGTGATATTTGCAAGTTTGCGGGTAATGGTATTATGCCTTACACTTTCCTAGATATAAAATATGATTTGGGTCTACCGGTTATTGAGGCAACTCTTCTTGATAAAGCTAACAAAGCATCACCTGAATTTACTGGTAATGTAGGTATAGGTTTAAGTGGCGCGCCGTCTGAAGCATTAGATATGAACGGTCACTTTAGATTAAAAATATCATCTGCAAATCGTACAGCAGGGAAAAGTGTAGCTTTAATTAAAAGCGATGATAAGACTGCGGCAAACTTAAGAGTTGAAGGACCGGTTGCTGTCACTCACGATTTGTTTAAAAACAGTGGAGTAGATAACGGGTTTGCAGATAACTCAAATCACTTTCATACAATACAAAAGATTAATCGTATTACTCAGCAGTCCGGTTCAGGCACTGCAAACGAAAGAGTACAAGAACAGTATTACGCGATTGAGAATAATAATCTTAAAAATAGTAAAGCCGCATTTTGGAATTGGCACCGTGTGTCAAAGGAAGTTTCTAGCACTGCTGTAGCTTTAACTAATCTAGTTGGATGGAACGTCTCAGGCATCCAAGATAGTAGTAATAGAACAGCTACATCGCAGGTATCATTTCCAACAGGAGGTGCTGAAGCCACTACATTTACGTTTGACACGGCTGGTAATAATCCATTTACGTTAAATGACGTATTACAAATAGCAATTAGTATAGATTTTGAAGGTGCGATTGTAGCAGCAACGCTTTTTGCTAAAGTTACCGCAGTAAGTGGAGCAACTGCTACAGTTGTTCTTTATGGTGGTAATTATAAATCAACAGATGAGGTTGCTGATGGAAATAGTCAAACTGCTCTTACAAATAACTTTACTGTTGAAAAAATTGATACAACACAATATATGGCACTCTCGAGTGGATTCGGTATTGATGTGTTAAGCGACTCTACAAGAACAACAACCACAGATACTTTTTCTCTTACCTTTGCATCTGCTCATAGCCTTCAATTAAATGATACTGTCACAATTATTACCGATAGCAGTGGAGGATTTCAAGCTGCTGAAGTAGCCTTCGTAAAAGAAGTTACAAGTACTACTGCAGCTAAGTTTGTCTATGGTAGAGTATTTGAACCAGAAAGTCGATTGGCACTAGGCGATCTTGGTTCTGGTCAAGTTGTCGGAGTACTAAAAGGAACACTTGATGGTCTTCATAGATTTACTGCTGGTGATCAGTTAATGCACTTTAATGCAGATAACGAAGGTCGATACAAAAGTTATCAAATAGGACCAGGGTCTGAGGTTGGTGCAGATTGTATTGCAATTGGTAAGAACGTTTACAATAAAGACGCTTCGACTATTAAGATTGGTTACGATAATAATATGTTGAATATTGATTCTGCTGGAATTGATGTTGCAGGAACAGTTAATACTACTGGAAATATAACAGCACCTCGACTAATTACAAACGAAATACAGTGTGTAGGTACTACAACAGGAACAGCACAGCCAATAACATACGACGCTAAAGAACATCGCTTCAGAGATTACGATGAAACACCTAGTAACTTAATGGTGATTAAGAAAGTTGATGGTGTACCAATTGGTAAAGTTGGTATCAATCACAACAATCCAGTTTCTGCATTACATGTTGTAGGCGGACACACGGCAGGTGGTGGTATTCCAAATGAAGCATTACGAGTTGTAGGCTCTGGTTTATTCACTTCAACTGATGAGATTGCTTTGGTTGTTGCACGAGATACAAACAACACTGTAAGCACTAATGGTGGCCACGTCCTAAAGTTAAAACAGGATGTTAGTACTGCATCTACTTCCAATAAAGAAGAATTGAATATTGGATTTGTTGGTAGTGGCGGTGGAGGAATATATACGAACTCAACCTCACTCGCAGCATACATAGACGTCCAAAACTCTAAAAGTTTCGAAATTGCAGTTGGCGGAAAGAAAGCACTTTCGTTACACCCAACAGTTGGGTACGCAACATTTAGTAATGGCGCATTGTTTAATGGTGATATTGCTATAACAGATAAAATTATACATAGTGGTGATTCAGGCACTGCTTTAAGATTCCCATCTAACGATATATTTACAATTGAAACCGGTGGAGCTGAAAGAGTAAGAGTGGGTGCCTCGGGTCTTGTCACAATAGCTGGTGACTTACAGGTTAATGGAATAACCACAACAGTTAACCAAACTAACCTTGATGTGTCAGATAACATTATTGGACTTAATCGAGGTTCATCGACAAATGCAAATGACTCAGGTATTATTATTGAAAGAGGAAGTACTGGAGACAACGCAGCAATACTTTGGGATGAATCTGAAGATTACTTTCACGTAGGAACTACAGCATCAGATGCAAGCTCAACTGGTAATATTGCGGTTGCAACAGGAAATTTATATGCTACAATAGCAAAAGCAGCTCAACCAAATATTACAAGTGTTGGTACATTAACAGGTTTAAGTGTAAGTGGTAATGTTGGTGTAGGAGTTACTGCTCCTACTAGTAAATTACATGTAAAAAATACAAGTGCAGGCAATGTTCTTCGTCAACTTCGATTACACAACGATTCGACCACTGCTGGTACCGGTGCAGGTATAGCATTTACTAATAGCACATCTGAAACTTTCGTTGGCGCGTCTATAGATTCTGTTAGAACTACTTCTACTGCAAATGGTAATCTAGTATTCTCTACTCGAGCAGATGCCACTGCGAATGATGATAATGCCGTCGTTGAAAGAATGCGTATTAACCCTACAGGCGAAGTTGGTATTGGTAAGACTGCTACTGCAGGAGTTGAATTGGATGTTAACGGTGATATTGCAGCAAGTGGAAATATTACAGGAACTCTTGGAACTGCAGCTCAAACCGCTATTACAAGCGTTGGTACATTGACAGGTTTAACAGTTAGCGGAGCGGTAACTATTGATTCACAAACACTAACGGTTGATTCAACTAATAACAGAGTTGGTGTAGGAACTAACGCTCCAGGAGCACCATTACACATAAGAAAAAGTGCGGGGGGTGGTACTCTCATCCGTCAGCTTCGACTAACTAATGACACTAACGCGCAAGGCACTGGTTCAGGTATAATATTTAATAATGCTGATAACGGCGGGGAGGGTCATGGTGATTTTATCAATGCAGCCATAGATTCTATCGATACTGAATCAGGACTGAGAAGTGGTAATCTAGTATTCTCTACTCGACCCAATAGTACTGGTGGTGATGCTGCTGTTATTGAAAGAATGCGTATTAACGCTACAGGCGAAGTTGGTATTGGTAAAACTGCTACTACTGGAGTTGAATTGGATGTTAACGGTGATATTGCAGCAAGTGGTACTGTTAATGCTAAAGGGTTCTCATTAAACGCAAATACATTTACAGTTGTATCGACTACCTCTACACTCGCAGCATCTACAAATGGATTAACAGTAATACTGCAAAATACTGGTCCTATTACTATCACACTTCCAACATTAGCAGCAGGCCACGTAACAACATTTATTTCAGAAACCAACAATGACGTTACATTCGTTGCTGATACAGGAATTACAGTCAATTCATTTAATGGGGCCAATACTACTGCAGGCATATTTGCTCAATGCCAAGTAATATATAAAACAACTGCAATCGCATTCCTTGGAGGTAATCTAGTATGAGTTTTTTAGCATCAATAAGCCCAGGTAACATAAAAGGAAAACTCCCAAGTGATTGGAAGTTTGATGACGATTTAAGATGGATACGCCCTACAGAATGGCTTAGCTTAGGCACAAGTACGTATGATGGTACAGTACCAGAAAAAATTATTGGCTTAGTCGCGGTGTATCCAGATGATGTGCACAATTATGTTTCTTTTCATTTAGATACGAATGATAGTTCGAATATTAGTGTAAACTGGGGTGATGGCACTACTGAATCCTTAGCGCATAACACCACTCATTACCATGAGTATGATTATGATTCAATTACATCTGATACAAGCACAGCGAAGTCTACGCTTTTTAGGGGTTACAAACAAGTAAAGTTTGAAGTTACATTAACTGGCTCTGCCAAGTTCAGCCAAATATTATTTGATGTCGATGGACCATTTACTACACATACTAGTAGACTATATAGAAGAGGTGCAAACATCTTAGACTTATTCATAAGCTCGAGCAATGCAACTAATCACGAAATATCAGATGATAGGCCTTTAAACATCTGCGAACAAATAGAAATAAGAAATACATCTTCGAACAGATTATCCAATCCGCAGAAGCTGTATTCTGGTGCACAAGCATTAGAATCGATTCCGTTTGTACCGTATATTTATAATAGTGGTTATAGGGATTATGTTTATGCATTTTATTACTGTCAAAATCTAACACAGTTACCTGATGATTTTGCTGACCCCGATAGGTATTGGTTTAGAAATCCTAGTCGCACGCAAGAAGCTTTCCGAGCTTGTTACAGCTTGCGATATATACCAAATGGTTTGTTCGGTACAACTACCTGGGCGTCAAATTCGAGCCTTTATTATATGTTTTACGATTGTCGTAAACTAAAGAATATACCTTATCTTCCAATGAGAACAGGCGCAGGCACAGATACAAGATGCGATTATATATTTGGTAATTGCTTAGAGTTAAGAGCAATTCCTCAAGGATTCTCAGTTGAAAGAGCTAATACAAATGGTATTGATAGACTATTTTATGGTTGCAGAAAATGTACTGATTGGTCAGCACTTTATGATGGTGGAGTAGCTATATTGGATAATCTTAATATATCAGCTGGTTCAAGTTTTAACATGTCACAGACCTTCGGGAACTTAGATCAATTATTAGAGTTTCCGTATGTTGGCAATTTTTCAAAAGCTACACAAGAAGCTTATGCTGTTTTTCTTAGTAATGGCCACATAAAAAGATTTAATTCTCAGTATACACATTTAGATTTTAGTAGAGTCGATGGTCTTAAAAATTTATTTCAGGACTGTTATAATCTCCAAGAAATACCAGAAATACGAGTTCGTTCATTGACAAGAATTAATGCTTTTTACTATACGTTCTATAGTTGTCAAAACCTTCGTAATATCAAAATGACTGGTATGATAGCTGGACCTAGTGATGGTGAATACTACAGGTGTTTTTATAATTGTAGAACATTAGCAGTTATTGACGGAATTGACTTTTCGTTTGCTACTGAAACTAGCGATTATTATCAAATGTTTCACGTTTGTCGTGACATAAGTGCTATAAAATTTCCTGGCACATTTAGAGCTGGTTACGCAAGTCCAAGAATAAACGTAACTGTCGCAAATCACGCTGATATAAGTGGTGAATATCATATAACCGCCGATGGTACTGGCTATGATCAAGCAAGTGGCAATGGTGAATTAAGAGTTGCTGAAAGTGGTGGTAATTATACATGGACAATTCGAGATAGTTCTGATAATACACCAAACGAAAGCTCTTCGGCATCTTCAAGCACTCAATTCACACCTCACTCAGCAGATTGGTCTGGAGCAACAAATGCGGTTACATTCTCAGAAGTTGAAACAGGATTTAAGTATACAGTAACTGGTGGTAGTGGTGATGGATTAAGGTATAATCCTATTAACCGTGCAAACATGTTAGAAATTTTTAATCAATTGGTCACAGTATCACATAGCGCTACGCTTGACCTAAGAAATAATTCATACACCGCAGATCTAACAGATGCAGATAAGGCCATTGCAACAAATAAAGGTTGGACGTTAACATTAGCGTAAAAATATCATGGAAGAAGAAAAAGGATTTTACAAATTAGAACCAAGCAATAAAGGTAGACCACAATTAATACATGGACAAGTTTTATTGAATAAAGAGTGGACATTAGACATAGCTTTAAAGGATACATATACGTATCCAGTAGACGGTTGGACATATTATAATAGCTTTGATGAAGCTGCAATAGGATTTAATTTAACAGAAACGCAAAAAGAACAGTTCAAAGAAGATTTATTTCCTACTGAAGAAATGTTATAAATAGAATTATGGCACAACCTAACACACGACAAAAATTAATAGATTATTGCTTAAGATCTTTAGGCCATCCTGTGATTGAAATTAACGTTGATGAAGATCAACTCGAAGATCGTGTTGATGAAGCGCTGCAGTATTATCAGGAATATCATGGAGATGCGGTTGTTCGTAACTTGTTAAAACACCAAGTTACGCAGACTGATATCACTAATGGGTTTATTCCAATAGAATCAAGTGATAATATACTTTCAATCAACAACGTGTTTAATGTAAGCAGCAGTAATAGCTCTGGTGCTTTCTCGATTGATTACCAAATACACTTAAACGACATCTTCGATTTAAATTCTATTCATGGCGGAATAGTAAATTACGAAATGACAAAGCAGTATTTGTCAATGATTGATCGTAATATAAACGGTGTATATGAAATGATTGAATACTCGCGTCACAAGAATAGGGTAAACTTTCATTCTAATACCTTAGATAACATGTTGAATCAATACGTAGTCTTTGATGGGTACCAATTAGTAGACCCAGAGTCATTCGTTGATGTTTACAACGATGGGTTTTTAAAGAAATATACAACCGCACTATTTAAAAGACAATGGGGATTAAACTTAATTAAATTCGAGGGAATGGTTTTACCAGGCGGTGTTACACTCAATGGTCGTCAGATTTTTGACGATGCGAAAGAAGAGATCCAGCTGCTCGAAGAAACGATGCAACTGAAACATGAAATGCCTCCACTAGACTTTATCGGTTAATTTATTATGCCACGAAATGTATATTTTTCTCAAGGAACTACGCCCGAAAAAAGACTCTACGAAGATATTACGATAGAGGCTCTTAAGATATACGGGCATGATGTATATTACATTCCTCGTACTATCGTTAATACAAATGCGATCTTTAATGAAGATTCGTTGAGTAAATTCGGTGAAGCATTTCAAATTGAGATGTACGTTGAAAATACCGATGGGTTTGAAGGTGATGGAGATTTACTTTCAAAGTTTGGTGTAGAAGTTCGAGATTCAATGACGTTGGTTCTTGCTACGAGAAGGTGGGAAGAGCTTGTTGGCAGATTCCAACCAATAGCAGAGGGTAGGCCGCAAGAAGGTGATCTAATTTACTTTCCTCTCGTAAAAGGTTTATTCCAAATTAGCTTTGTTGAAGATGAGTCTCCGTTCTATCAATTATCAAATCTTCCGACATTCAAGTTAACATGTGAATTGTTTGAATACGGCAATGAAGCGATTGATACTGGCATCGTAGAAGTTGATCAATTTGAAACCGACTATGCTTCTCGTACAGAACTTACACTTGGTTCTGGTAGTGGCACATACCAAGTAGGAGAAGATGTAACACAGACAAACACATCGAGTGGTATTACTGTTACAGGTGAAGTATCTACAGTAAGTTCAGGAAAGATTGAAGTATCGAGTCAAGTTGCGAGCGATGGAAGTAACACGCTCTTTGCACCGACGAGTGCAGGTACAACAGGAAATATTATAGGTGTCACATCTGCTGCTTCATACGAAATTAGTTCAATAGATGCTTTCGCTTCTATTGATAATAACGACCCTTATGCAGATAACGTAGATTTTGAAACTATAGGAAATAACTTTATAGATTTCAGTGAAGAAAACCCATTCGGTAAACCAAATATAACGAGTTAGTCATGTCAATATTTAATGGAAAACATTTTTATAATCAGACTCTGAAAAAATCAGTTGCTGTCTTTGGTACAATATTTAATAACATTAAAATTGTTCAACAAGGTGTTGGTGAAACACGAGTTCCAATAGCGTATGGACCAAGATCTAAGTTTCTCGCGAGAATACAATCTGATACTTCTGCAGCTTCAGATAAGAGCATAGCGATTAAATTACCAAGGATGAGTTTTGAAATTACATCTATAGATTTTGATTCATCGTCTAAATTAAATAAGATAAATAAAAGGTTTTTAAGTGCTACATCCAGCGCTGCAGCGACGAGTGTCGACACTGTTTTTCAGAGTGTTCCTTATAACATAGGAATGCAATTAAACATATTTGCGAAAAACCAAGATGATGCTTTACAAATATTTGAACAAATACTTCCAAGCTTTACGCCTGAATACACTGTTGCCGTAAAAGAACTAGAAGGTCCTAATACAATTACCGATGTTCCAATTGTTTTGAATGGAACGAGTTTTGAAGATACATATGAAGGAGATTTTGAAACGCGTAGGAATTTGACGTATGTATTAGACTTTACGATGAAAGTTAAATTTGCTGGAGGTGTTGATGAAGGAAAGATTATACGCACAGTAGACACATTCTTTTACGCAGATACTAAAAACACCGCAACATTGAAAACACAATATCCTCATGGGTATGATAACGAGCCAGGATTAGAAAATGTAAGACACACCGTAGCAGCATCCGACGAAGCACCTTTAGATTCAACAGATACAATTACTACTACGTTTGGATTCACACATAGTTAATTATGAATAAAAATAATGAAATACTTGATGCACTTGAAAAAAATCTTAAAATCATAGAAAAGCCAAAAACCGAAGTTGATAAGGGTCAAATAATAAATGATACTGAGAAAGATATAGAATATTCTCGTGCAAAAATGAAAGACCTGATTGATCAGTCTTCAGAAGCGATTAATCATATGATGGCTTTGGCCTCTGAGTCAGAACATCCGCGGGCATTTGAGGTTCTATCTAATATGATAAAGGACGCGAGTACGATGACTCAAGATCTTGTGAAGTTACAAAAAACTAGGAAAGATATCACACAAAGCAAAGATGGATATTCTAGCGGGGGCAATACTACTAACAACTCGATTTTCGTAGGTTCAACTACGCAGCTTCAAAAGTTTTTAAAGGAAAAACACAAAGAGACTATAATCGATGCCGAGGAAAGTTAACCCAGACGCAGGATATCTTGGAAATAACTTAGTTAAAAAAGATGGTATCCAAGATTCGTTTACAAAAGAAGAAGTAGACGAATACGTAAAATGCATGCAAGATCCTATTTACTTCGCTCGGAAGTACGTAAAGGTGATTAATCTTGACGAAGGTTTGGTTCCATTTGATCCTTATCCTTATCAAGAAAAAATGTTTGATAACTTTACCGATAATCGATTTAATATCGTTTTAGCGTGTCGTCAATCAGGTAAATCAATCGCATGCGTCGTTTACATTCTATGGTACGCGATATTTAACGCAGAAAAAACAATTGCTGTTCTTGCTAATAAAGGTGCTGTTGCTAGAGAAATGCTAGCTCGGATTACTCTAGCATTAGAAAATCTACCTTTCTTTTTACAACCAGGGACCAAAGCGTTGAATAAGGGTAATATAACGTTTGGCAATAATACTAAAATTATTGCGGCTGCTACTACCGGGAGTTCTATCCGCGGTTTGTCAGTCAATTTGCTTTTTCTTGACGAGTTCGCGTTTGTTGAAAATGCTGCAGAGTTTTATACATCTACGTATCCAGTGGTTTCTTCTGGTCAAGAAACAAAAGTTATTATTTGTTCTACCGCGAATGGTGTAGGAAATATTTACCACCGTTTATACGAAGGAGCTGTTCAAAATACAAATGGGTTTAAAGATTTTAGAGTTGATTGGTGGGACGTGCCTGGACGAGATCAGAAATGGAAAGATATAACTATAGCCAATACATCAGAACTACAGTTCGAACAAGAGTTTGGTAATAATTTTCATGGCACTTCTAATACGCTTATCTCTTCGAATACACTTTTAGAACTAAAATCTAAAGTGCCTATACAGGTTAGAAACGACGTGTATTATTTTGAAGAACCTGAAGAAGGTGCCCAATACATTATGACTGTTGATGTATCAAACGGAAGAGGCCAAGATTACTCAACATTCAATGTTATCAAAGTGTGTAAAGAAAGGTTTACGCAGGTCTGTACGTACAGAAACAACCTTATATCACCTATGTTGTTTCCAGATATAATCGTGAAAATAGCAGCGTTGTATAACGAAGCGGTTGTAGTTATTGAAAATAACGATGTAGGAAAAGTGGTGTGTAATCATGTCTATTACGATTACGAATACGAAAATATGTTTGTTTCATCTTCTGTAAAGGCGAGTGGTTTAGGTGTTATGATGACTAAACGAATAAAAAGAATAGGTTGCTCAAATTTAAAAGACATTATAGAAATGGGAAAATTGGATTTATCTGATGGTTATACTATCGATGAACTTACAACGTTTGAAGTCAACGGACCTTCGTACGCAGCATCTGCGGGTAACCACGACGACTTAGCTATGAATTTAGTGATGTTTGCGTGGTTTGTTTCTTCTGATGCTTTTGGAAATATAGCTGAATTAGATTTGAAAACTATTTTATATAAAGATAGAGTTAGAGAAATGGAAGAAGACTTGCTGCCTTTTGGTTATGTGGTTGATAGCAGCAAAGGGCGATCAGACCATGATAAACTGGTCGAACAAGCAAAACAATGGGGAAATCTCTAATTCGCAATATTTATAAATAGAACTATTGAGAAAATACCTTATTATGCAAAAAAACTTATTAATTAAACAAACAAATTGAGGGGAAAACTATTATGGGATTTCAAGTATCACCAGGCGTACAGGTCAAAGAAATTGATCTAACAAACGTCATCCCGGCCGTATCTACATCTATTGGTGGATTCGCTGGACACTTCAACTGGGGCCCGTCTGAGGAAGCTGTATTAGTTTCTTCGGAAAAAGAATTAAGTGAAACATTTGGAACACCCAATGCAGACACTTACAAATCTTTTTTAACGGCAGCCAGTTTTTTAAAGTACACTAACGCTTTATACGTTAGCCGCGCTGAACCAACGGCCGCACGAAATTCAGTGTGGAGCACAAAGGAAGCTAATCAATCAACTATTACCTCACCTATATCAAACGAAGAAGATAGCAGAACAAGTTCTGATGCTATCGCCCTTGGAAGATATTTTGGTGCTAAAGGTAACAGCATTAAAATACACATGGCGGTAGCCGCAGTTGATCCTGGTGATGTTGCTGACAGTGTTGAATCACAAGGACGATTCGCTGATATAGCCGCACAAGACTTAGTAAGCGACCTTGCAGGAACAACCGCTTGGGGCGAGGCTAATGTAGGTGTTAACGCAAACGACGAAATTCATATTATCGTTGAAGACGTTGGAGGAGAGATTAGTGGTACTAAAGGAGCAATATTAGAAATATATGAAGGTTTATCAATGTATTCTGATGCTCTTAAAGACGGTGGTACAAACTATTATGAGACTGTAATTAATCGTGACTCTAAATATATTTACGTTAATAACACTGGTTTTAAAGCGCTGTGGACAAGTAGTAGTACAGCCGCACAGCCAGGAGATTCTGGTCTAACTGTTACTAATGGCGTACAAAAGAAATTTGGTATAGCTGGAGCCACCCCCAACATCGCTCAAACTGGTGTTGCGACTGTAGGAACACTTGCAAATGGTACATCTGTGAATCGTACACCTGGTACATACACTGTTAAAATTGCAGACTCGACTACTAGCTCAAACGCTACTGGTAAGGGTGCTGAATTTAGTATTACAGTAGCCACTGGTGGAATTGTTACAGCCTCGACTATTACTATCGTAAAGCCTGGAGTTGGTTTTGCGGCGGGTGAAACAATCACTGTCACGGATGCTGCTCTAGGGCTCGGAGGAGGCGATTCTCTATCGTTCAATGTTGCAACTGTCGGTAAGCTTTCTTTGCAAGGCACACTAATAAACGGTGTAGATGGCGCTGTTGCAACTGGTAATGTTAGTGCTGCTCTTAATTATTTAGCAGACGTAAATGTAGTAGACGTAAATCTATTATTTGCAGAACAAACTGATGACAGTGTAACTGTTCCAAACAAGATTATCGAGATTGCCGGTACAACTCGTAAAGACTGTGTAGGATTTATCTCGTGTAATACATCAAGTGATGACGAAACTGAAGTAATTTCAGATTTCTCAACACTAGGTTCAACCTCTTATGTTGTGCTCGACTCGAGTGCAGTGCATGTTTATAACAAGTACACAGACCAATACCAATATATACCAGCAGCAGGTCATATGGCAGGTCTTTGCGCAAGAACAGATAACACTAACGATCCTTGGTTCTCACCAGCAGGTTATAGCCGCGGTCAATTATTAGGTGTAAGTAAACTAAAATTCAACCCTAATCAGGTTGAAAGAGATGCTCTTTATAAGAAAGGTATCAATCCAATAGTTGCTCAACCTGGTCAAGGTATTCTTCTCTTCGGCGATAAAACATACCAAAGAAAACCTTCTGCGTTTGATAGAATCAACGTACGTAGGCTATTCATTGTCTTAGAAAAGGCAATTTCGACTGCATCCAAATTTCAATTGTTTGAATTAAACGATGAGTTTACCCGTGCAATGTTCCGTAATATGGTTGAACCATTCTTAAGGGACGTTAAAGGTAGACGTGGTATTAATGACTTCTTAGTTGTTTGTGACGAAACAAATAACACTGGAAACATTATTGATACTAATCGTTTTGTGGCTGATATCTATATTAAGCCAGCTCGTTCAATTAACTTTATCACACTTAACTTTATTGCAACACGCACTGGAGTTGAATTTAGTGAGATTGTTGGTACAGGAAACTAATATAAATAATATAAAAAGGAAACAACTATTATGGCAACTGTAGACAACTTTAAATCAAAACTAATTGGTGGCGGTGCAAGAGCTAATCTCTTCAAAGCGACATTAACATTCCCAGGATACGCCGAAGGCGATGCTGAATTATCTTCATTCATGTGCAAAGGCGCCCAAATGCCTGCGAGTGTAGTCAACAACATTGAAATCCCTTATCGTGGACGTCAATTAAAAGTAGCTGGTGATCGAATATTCGAAAACTGGACAGTAACTATTATCAATGATTCTGGTTATGAAGTCAGAAACGCAATGGAGCGATGGATGAATGGTATTAACGAACACGTGGCTAACACCGGTTTAGTTAATCCTAATGATTATACATCTGATCTTTTCATTGATCAGCTCGATAAAGCTGGAGCAACAACTAAATCATATACTATCAGAGACGCATTTCCAGTAAATGTATCAGCGATTGATGTAAGTTACGATTCGGCAGATACAATTGAAGAATTCACTGTTGAGTTTGCTTACCAGTATTGGGAATCAAACACCACAACTTAAAGTTTTAACTAAGATATACGCACTAAGCGGAGGTCCAAACCCTCCGCTTATTGTTGTATAAATATTATTATGGAATTATTCGGATACGACATTAGTAAAAAAGTATCGGCCAAAACAACGGCTCGAGAAGAAAAGATCATTTCGCCTATACCCAAAGTTAGCGACGATGGAGCAACTAATGTTGCAGTAAGTGGTGGAGGATACTACGGAAGTGTTTTAGATTTATCTAACACTGATGCAGTTTCTGATCATGACTTAATTATCAAATATCGCGATGCGGCGGCTATGCCTGAGTGCGACGCAGCAGTAAACGATATCGTAGATGGCGCTATAGCGTCAGGCGATACATCTGCACCTATTAGTTTACACTTAGAAGATTTGCGGCAGCCCGCAAGTGTAAAAAAAGGAATACTAAAAGAATTTTCAAAGATTTTAGAATTATACAACTTTAACGAAAAAGCGTCAGACTATTTTAGAAACTGGTATATCGACGGTAGAGCTTATTTTCATGTTATTATTGATAAAGAAAACCCACAAAAGGGTATTGTAGAATTACGTCAGGTTGAACCTACACACATAAGCAAAGTAAAAGAAATAGAAACAAAACGAGATAAAAAGACTTCTGTTGAATACGAACATATCTCCGACGAATACTACGTATACTCAAATAATCTAAACGGTGCCAGCGCTACTGGAGTCAAATTCGCAAAGGATGCTATCATACAAGTAACATCTGGTCTTATGGATTCTCACAGAACGAGATCAATAGGCCACTTGCATAAGTCTTTGAAATTGGTTAACCAATTAAGATACATGGAAGATTCTTTAGTGGTTTACAGAGTTTCAAGAGCACCAGAACGTAGAATATTTTATGTAGACGTAGGTAATTTACCTAAAGGTAAAGCAGAAGAATACGTACAACAGGTCGTATCGAGATATAGAAATAAATTAGTGTACGATGCTTCAACTGGTAATATCAGCGATGACCGTAGACACATGTCTATGTTAGAAGATTTTTATTTACCGAGAAGAGAAGGCGGTAGAGGTACCGAAATTACTACATTACCAGGTGGTGATAACTTAGGTCAAATCGAAGATGTGCAATTCTTTCAAAAGAAACTGTATAGATCTTTAAACGTTCCTTTAGCAAGATTAGAACAAGAAAGCGCTTTCTCAGTTGGTAGATCCAGCGAAATTACACGAGAAGAAGTAAAATTCCAGAAGTTTGTCGATAGACTAAGGAAAAAATTCTCTTTCATGATTATTGATGCTTTAAGAATTCAGCTAATACTAAAAGGTGTTATAACAGAATCTGATTGGTACACAATGAAAGAGTACATTACAGTAGATTATCTAGAAGATAACTATTTCTCTGAAATGAAAGAATTTGAAATTCTTAGAGAACGCCTAGAAATGGCACAACAAATGGATGATCTTTTAGATAAGGGATTCGTATCTAAGAAGTATATTCGTCAAACGGTACTAAAACAAACTGAAGAAGATATTGAAAGACTGGCCAGTGAAATAGAAGAAGAATCTGAAGAATCCGGCGAAGAAGGCGAAGAAGACGATTTAGATTTCTAATCAACAAAGGTTGATACTATAAAGGCTATTGTGTGGCCTTTCAAAAACTAAAATATTATAAATAGAATCATGAAAGCAGAAGAAATATTTAAGGGTATAATTACTAATAACCCTGTTAAATCCGCCAAAGCATTTGGTGAAGGAGTGCGTGAAAAATTAGATAGCGCGCTTGAAGTTCGTAAAGTAGGTCTTACATCATCAATATTTAATAAAACGATCGAAAAATGAAATTAATTACAGAACAGTTAGATTCCAACATTAGCTACATCACAGAAGCTAATGAAAAAGGCGAAAAGAACGTATACATCGAAGGTGTATTTATGCAAGCCGAAAAACAGAATCGCAACAATAGAATTTATCCTAAAGATGTATTGGCTAAAGCAACAGCTAAATACGTTAAGGAGCAGGTTGTAACTGGTAGAGCCGTTGGTGAATTAGATCACCCTCAAGGGCCCCAGATTAACCTTGATAAAGTTTCACACAGAATCACCGAACTTAAATGGAACGGTAATGATGTTGTTGGAAAGGCGCTGATACTAGATACACCTATGGGTAAAATAGTGAAAGGGCTCGTCGAAGGCGGGTGCAAGTTAGGCGTCTCTAGTCGTGGTATGGGAACAGTTGAGGAAAAAGGAAAAACATCATTTGTTAAGAACGATTATGTTCTTGCAACTGTTGATATTGTCCAAGATCCAAGCGCTCCATCAGCTTTTGTTGATGGCATAATGGAAGGCGTCGAGTGGATTTACGAGAATGGAATTCTTACACCTCAACAAATTGAAGAATATGAGACAGAAATTAAAAAGGTACCAATTGGGCGGATTAGTGAAGCTCAAGAAAGAATCTTTAGGGATTTCCTCTCCAAACTCTAATTCATAATAAGGAAACTTAAAAAATATGTCAAACGATAACAAAGAACAAATCGTTGAAGATGTTGAAGAAAAAGATCTTGTTGAGAACCAGGAGCTTGAAGTTGAAGAAACCGAAGCGGTTGTTGAAGAAACAACTGAAGAAGTTTCAGAGGAGACTGAAGTTACTGAGGACCAACCTTTATCTGATGCTGTCTTAAACGTATTACTTGGTGAAAAAACCAAGAAAGAAGAAACGGAAGAAGAATCCGAAGAGGAAGAGGAAGAATCCGAAGAAGAAGTAGAAGAAGCTAAAAAGGTAAAAGAAGACGAAGATGAATCAGAAGATGAATCTGAAGAAGATGAGGAAGAAGTTTCCGAATCTGCTGAAGATGAAGACGAAGATGAAGACGAATCTGAAGTTGCTGAAGAAGTCGAAGAAGACGAAGACGAATCTGATGAAGTCGAAGAAGACGAAGAAGAGGAAGAAGAATCTGATGAAGACGAAGTAGAATTACCTGAAGTAAAAACAAAGGCTGGTTATCTAGCATCTAGTTTTGATAAGCTAAAAGGTATGAAAAAGACAGAACTTGTTAGTGCATTCAGTGCATTAAACATGACTGAGGAAGATGAAGACGAAGTAGAAGTTCCAAAGACTAAAGCTGATATTATAAACTCTGTTTATGGTCAACTTAAGGCGATGAAGAAGGACGACTTAATGGCTTCATACCAATCAATCATGGCATCAAACTACGAAAGCGTTAAGGAAGAAACAGAAGCAAATCTTTTTGCTGATGACCTTAAAGTTTTAGCTAGTACTGATCAAGAATTGACTGAAGACTTCAAAGCAAAAGCTTCTATCTTGTTTGAAGGTGCTGTCGCAAATAAAGTGGCCGAGATTAAAGAATCATTGGAAGCTGAATATTCAGAAAATCTACAGGAAGAAGTTACTTACGTTCGTGAGTCTCTTGTTGCTAAGATTGATGATTATCTTTCATATGTTGTTGAATCTTGGATCGAAGAAAATCAAGAGTTTGTTGATAACAAACTTCGTACAGAAATTTCAGAGAATTTCATGAAAGCGCTGCAAAGTACTTTCACTGAACATTACATTGAAGTTCCTGATTCAAAAGTTGATCTTGTAGATGAACTTTCAGACGAAGTCACATCAATAAAAGAATCTTTAGAGATTGCTAACGCAGAAAAATCTGAACTTGCTAGTCAAGTTGAAGAACTTTCTCGTGAAAAGGTTATCTCTGAAGCAACTAGTGATTTAGCTTCAACACAAGCTGGTAAATTTAATAAACTTCTTGAAGAAGTTACATTTGAAAATACTGAGCAGTTTGCTGAAAAGGTAGCAACTATCAAAGAAGGTTTCTTTTCAGAGTCAGCTTCAACTGAAGAAGTCTCTCAATTGGACGAAGACAAATCCGTTACTACAAATGTAGAAACAATCGTAGAAGGTCTAGTGGATGCTAACGCAAATCTTCCAAAAGATATGCAGAAGTATGTTCAGCACCTTTCACGATTTAACCCATAATCAAATAAACTAAAATTCTAACAACAAAAAAGGAATTATTTAAAATGTTAAACGCAGAAAAAGAAATTAAAAAGTGGGCACCAGTATTAGAACATGCTGATGCTGCACCGATCACAGATCGCTACAAGAAAGCTGTAACCGCTAAGCTTCTCGAAAATACCGAAAAGGCTATTAGAGAAGAAAACGCGCATTCCAGCTATTCTTTGAATGAAGGACTAGGTACAGATACTTCATCTGGTAATATGCCTGGTCAAGGAACTGGATTTGATCCAATCCTTATCTCGCTTGTACGCCGTGCAATGCCAAACCTTATTGCTTATGATGTAGCAGGTGTCCAGCCAATGTCTGGTCCTACTGGTCTTATCTTCGCAATGGAACCACGCCATGAGTCTAACTCAACAGCTGGTATCACAAGTGCAGACGCTGCAGCATTCGCACCAGGTGTAGAACCTGGTGATGTTGCTGGTGCAGGTACAGGTACTAACACTGGTAATACTGGTGCATTCAACTCAGACGTTACAACAGATGCTTCTGCAGAAGCTATTTTTGATGCCGACAATATCGGTTTCAATGTAGAAGATTCAGAAGACGCTAACATTGCTGGTGAAATGGGTTTCACACTGTCCAAGACAGTTGTTGAAGCTAAAACACGCCAACTGAAAGCTGAATACACAATGGAAATGGCACAAGACTTGAAAGCAGTTCATGGTCTTGACGCTGAAGCCGAATTGGCTAACATCCTATCTGGTGAAATTCTCGGTGAAATCAATCGTGAAATTATCCGTACAATCATCAAACAAGCTAAGCTTGGTGTAACTGGTGTCCAAAACACCGCTAAGTTAGACCTATCAGCAAGTAATGATTCAATTGGCCGTTGGGCAGTTGAAAAATATCAGTACCTTGCATTCGCTATTGAGAAAGAAGCAAACAAGATTGCTGAAGAAACACGTCGTGGAAAAGGTAACTTCGTTATCTGTTCTTCAAACGTAGCTTCTGCTCTTGCTGGTGCTGGTAAGTTAACATTCGGTGGCGATGGCTCCTTGAATGTAGACTCAACTGGTAACACATTTGCTGGTGTTCTTAATGGTTCACTTAAGGTGTATGTTGATCCATACGCTGTCGGTGATTACGCAGTGGTAGGTTATAAGGGAGATAGTGCTTATGATGCAGGTATATTCTACTGCCCATACGTACCTCTTACAATGATCAAAGCAGTTGGAGAAAATACTTTCCAACCTAAGATTGCATTCAAGACTCGTTACGGAATCGCAACAAACCCATTTGTAACTGCAAGTGGCGGCGCGGCTGGTAACACATCTAACCTGAATCAATACTACCGTAAGTTCGGTGTTGTTGGTATCTAATTAGATATCGGTTAAAGCAACCTTTAAACTTAAAGAGGAGTTCTTCGGAGCTCCTCTTTTTTTGCGTTATAAATAGATATATGGCTGGAACAAACTTAACAAGTAATATCAATCTTTTAGCACCAACTGGTTTTAAACTTACGATCAACCGTGAAAAGTTCGCGAACACCGAATACTTTATCACGTCTTTTTCTATACCAGACATCGCGGTATCTGCGGTTGAAACACGATATCGTGGTGTGATATCGTACGAATCAGGCGAGCCTAGACAGTTTGGTGATTTGTCAATTCGATTTGCGATTGATGAAGATATGAAAAACTATAACGAAATATACGATTGGCTAAAAAGCAATTCTAATCAAGGTTCGAATAAAGGTCAGATAGAAAGACACGACATGATTCTATCTGTTTTGTCAAGCCATAATAACGTTACGAAACAATTTCAATTCAGGGATGCATTCCCTACCACTATTGGTGGTGTTGAGTTTAGTACTCAAAATACAGATGTTGAATATTTGCAGGCAGATGTTACATTTAGATACACTGAATATGACATTATAAAATAAGAATAAATAACTTTATATTATGATTAACTTGGAACAAATCCTAGAGATGTGGAAGAAAGACACAATCATCGATGACGTATGTTTAGATGATGAAACAATAAAGTCTTCTAAATTACACGCCAAATACCTTGAACTTTTTTCAATGGCTAAGCTTATGCTAAAGAAAAAAGAAATGGAACAAGAATCCATGAAAAAGGATAAGTGGCTTTACTATAACGGTAAGATGTCGCAAGAAGACATGGACAACCGTAAATGGAAATATGATCCATTCGATGGTATGACTAAACCATTAAAGAGCGACATGGACATGTACTACTCCACTGATAAAGATATGGTGCGGATTAAAGCACAGATAGATTATCAGAAAACTATCATTGATACTCTTGAAGAAATCATGGGCAACATACGCTGGAGGCACACCCACATCAGGAACATTATTGATTTTAAGAAGTTTACTTCTGGAATGTAATGCTAAAGGCAAGAAAAAATTTACCAGATCTGTTACAAAATAATTCTATTGGGATAGAATTAGGCGTTGCTGCAGCTTCTTATACAAAGGTGTTATACGATTCTAAAAAATTTAAAACACTTTATGGAATAGATATGTGGAATAGCAGAGGTCATACTGATGATGAAATGAAATCTGCAAAAAAACTTGTTCCTAATGTAAAAATTATGCATGGCACATTTGAGCAATTTGTGAATAAGTTTGAAGATAACTTTTTCGATTTTATTTACATAGATGGATATGCACATACCGGACAAGACGATGGAAAAACACTGTATGATTGGTGGCCAAAATTAAAAGTTGGAGGTATATTTTCAGGCCATGACTATTGCAAGAAATACGCTGAAACTATAAAAAGAGTAGATGCTTTTTATAATAAAAACATCGATAACATTGTTCCGTGGTCACTTAACGTAACAAACGATGTTGATAATTTTCCGTCTTGGTATTTTTATAAAAGATGATAACCGCACACAGAAAAGACGAATCTCGAATTTTTTTAGAAAGCCAAGACACCGGCCTTCTTATGGAGTTGTGCGAGTACTTTACCTTTTACGCTGAAGGATACAAGTTTATGCCAGCTTATAGAAATAAGTTATGGGATGGAAAAATACGTTTGTTTGATAGACGTTCTAATACTTTGCCTTATGGCTTACTCAAAAGAGTAGCAGAGTTTTGTTACGAAAGAAACTACAAAATTGAATATGATGATTCTTTAAAGAACAACACCTTATTCGAAGAAAAGGGAGAACTAGAAAAATTTGCTAATAATCTTTCTTTATCGAATGGCGGTAAAACTATTACACCTCGTGATTACCAGTTAGATGCGTTTATCCACGCTGCGCAAAACCATAGATGTTTACTGTTATCTCCTACTGGATCTGGTAAATCGCTTATCATCTATATGTTACTAAGATACTTTTTAGATAACGACATGGATAAAAAGGCGCTGGTGGTAGTTCCTACAACATCGTTGGTTGAGCAGATGTATAAAGACTTTGACGAGTATTCAAAAAACGATAGTACCTTTTCTGCAGAAGAAGATGTGCACCGAATTTATTCAGGAAAAGAAAAGCACGATTTTGATCAGTCAGTGGTAATTACTACATGGCAAAGCGCTATTAAATTACATGCAAGTTGGTTTGTTCAATACGGCTTTGTAGTAGGTGATGAAGCTCACACCTTTAAAGCTAAATCGTTAACTACAATTATGAATCGATTGACAGAAGCGTACGTGCGAATAGGAACTACAGGAACCATTGATGATGCTATCTCTAATCAAATGACGTTAGAAGGTAATTTCGGACCTATTCGAAAAGTTACAACTACAAAGGAGTTGATTGATTCTAACACGTTAGCACAATTGACTGTGCAGTGTTTAGTACTAAAGTATTCAGACGAAGAAAAGAAGATATGCAAAGGACTGAAATACCAAGATGAAATCGATTTTATCGTGAGCCATGAAAAACGTAATCGATTTATTGTGAATCTTACGTGTGATCAGCAGGGGAATTCTTTAGTGCTATACAATCTGGTGCAAAAACACGGTAAGCCTCTTTACGATATGTTTGTTGAAAAATGCAAAAGCACAGGACGTAAAGTATTCTTTGTATCAGGTGCAGTAAACGCTGAAGAGCGCGAAAGAATACGAGCTATTACTGAAAAGGAAAAGAACGCGATTATTGTTGCGAGTGTGGGTACCTTTAGTACAGGTATAAATATAGTTAACCTGCACAATATAATGTTTGCTTCACCAACAAAATCACAAATAAGAGTTTTACAATCTATCGGAAGAGGATTAAGAAAAACAGAAGATGGTCAAGGGACGACTATTTACGATTTAGCTGACGATTTGTCATGGAAGAAATCTAAGAACTACACCTTGAATCACGCAATTGCACGAGTTAAAATATACACTAAAGAGAAGTTTAACTATAAAATCAGTGAGGTGCCACTATGAGCGATTATAACCCATCAGACGATTTAAAACAACACATGCGTGAAGCAGCAATAATGAGCTATCGATTAGTGGACGGCAGTTACATATTGGCAGAAGAAATAGATGCTGACGAAGAAAACAACGTGATATACATTGCTGACGCGTTAGAACTTAATGTTATAGGTGCAAGAGCGTACTTCACTTGTTGGTTAGATTCAGAAGAAGATGAAATGATCCAGCTTGTCGGAGATAAGATCGTAGGTCGTACAGAGACACCGATGCATCTAAAAATGGATTACCATAGATACTATATACTTCAGAAATTGAAGAACGTTTTAACGAAAGACGAAATAAGTAAAGTAATTGAAGAGATGTTTAATCCTCCAGTTGATAATCAAGATTTAACAGATGAATACGAAGAGGAAGAAAAATGGAAAACCGATGGCGGTATTAGTTCTGAAAAGAATTTGAAACCCGATTATGGATTTGAATCAACCTCTGACTACCATTTTAAATGGAGAAAGAAGTTTAAAGGAAACAACTAGTCATACCCTTTCCTTGTTTGGTTTTAATTATTATACCAAAAAAGCAGACAGTTGTAAATAAAAAAGTGCGAAAAAGGGTAACTTTTTTTATTTACTTTTGAGTGATAATATAGTATAATAGATACAGAAAATAATGAAAAGCGAACCTAATAAAAAACCTAAAATTAAACCTAGGGATAAACCACACTACGTAAACAATAAACAGTTTTCCCAGTCAGTAGTAGATTATGTCACCTCTGTGAATGAAGCTCGTGAAAAGATGGTAGATGAGCCTAGAATTACAGAGTATATCGGCACATGTTTTCTAAAAATTGCAGAAGGATTATCGCACAAACCAAATTTCGTAGGGTACACATACCGCGAAGAAATGGTCATGGATGGAGTAGAAAATTGTATTAAAGCAATAATGAATTACGATGTTAAAAAGGCAACACGTACTGGATTACCAAACGCCTTTGCTTACTTTACACAAATTGTGTACTTTGCCTTTTTGCGCAGAATAGCTAAAGAGAAGAAGCAGCAAGAAATAAAAGAAAAATATATAGACTATGCTGGAGCTAGCGCCTTTATGGAAATTGGCGATCATCCAGATTCAAATGGCATCGTTGATAGAGTACGTTATAAATCACAAAGAATTAGATACAATGACGATAAGATTAAACAGTTTGGAAAAGAACTTAAAAAACGTGCTAAGAAAAAAGTAGTAGGCGGATTAGAAAAATTTCTATAATACATTATGCGAATAGCGATATTGAATGATACTCATGCCGGAGTTAAAAATGGTGCTGATATCTTTTTAGATTATTCAGAAAAATTTTATGATGAAACCTTTTTTCCGTACTTGGTTGAACACGGAATAAAGAAGATAATTCACTTAGGTGATTATTTCGAGCATCGTAAGTATGTAAACTATAAAGTTCTTGAACATAACTACGAAACGTTTGTTTCTAAGTTATACGAGCATGATATGCACATGGATATTATTCCAGGAAATCATGACGTTTATTTTAAGAACACTAACAACCTAAATTCGCTTGAACAAATTCTAAGTAAGTATAGTGATCGTATTCATATACACATGGATCCAAAAGTAATTAATTATGATGGATTAGATATTGGCTTAGTTCCGTGGATAAGCAAAGATAACGAAGAAGAATGTATGGAGTTTATGCGTACTGCTTCTGCTCCTATTCTTATGGGTCACTTAGAACTTGGCGGTTTTAGATATATGGCTAATGCTAATATCACATCACATGGTATGGGCACAGAAATTTTTCAAAGATATGAAGCTGTTTATTCTGGCCATTATCATACAAAGAGTACACAGGAAAATGTAACGTATCTTGGTACTCAATTTGAACTTACTTGGTCTGATGCTGGTGATCCTAAATACTTTCATGTATTAGATACTGATACCCGCGATATTTTGCCAGTGCGTAATCCTGCGGTGTTGTTTCAAAAAATTATCTATGATGGTGATGACGAGCCAACACTTGAACAGGAAAGAATAGAAGGAACATATATCAAAGTTGTTGTAAGTAATAAAAAAGATCTATTTGCCTTTGATCAGTTCATGGACAAGTTGTATAATCTTAATCCACACGAAGTACGCATTATAGAAAACTTTGATGAACTTGCAGGTGGTAGTATCGACGATGACGATGTTGATACTGTCGATACACCTACACTATTAAACAGTTATATCGACACAGCAAAAACAAATTTGAATAATGACATTCTCAAGAAAATGATGAATGAACTCTATATAGAAGCACAGGCTTATGATAATATTTAAGAAGGTCCAATACAAAAACTTCCTTTCAACTGGCAATAAAGAAACTACGGTTTATCTCAATCAGGATAAATCTACATTAGTTGTTGGTGCTAATGGTGCAGGTAAATCTACATTACTTGATGCTCTATCGTTTTCCCTATTTGGTAAACCACACCGTAGTATTAACAAGCCTCAACTTGTAAATACTATCAACAATAAAAACTGTTTAGTTACAGTTGAATTTTCTGTAGGTGGTTTAGAGTATAAGATCATCCGCGGTATGAAGCCCAATATATTTGAAGTATACAGAAATGGACAACTGCTAAATCAAGAATCTCATAGCAGGGATTACCAAAAAATTATTGAGCAGAACATTCTTAAGCTTAACCATAAGTCTTTTCACCAAGTGGTTGTTTTAGGATCATCTAACTTTATTCCTTTTATGCAACTACCTTCGCACTCAAGACGAAGTGTTATTGAAGACTTGTTGGATATCGGTATTTTTACTAAGATGAATGTAGTCTTAAAAGATAAAATAAATTTGTTGCGTAGTCAATCGCAAGATACTGATAATAAGCTCGATTTGCTTAAAGAAACAATTCAACTACAGGCCAAACATATCGCAGATCTTAAAAACATTGATACGTCTAATAAAGAAAAGAATGAAAAAAAGATTGCGCTGATCGATGATGAAAACCAAGTATTGATTGATAGTAATAAAGAACTACAAGAAGAGTACGATAATACTTACACTGAGGTAAAGGCGAATATGGATACCGCTCATAACAAAATACAAGATCATAGTTTCGCAGAACAATCTTGGAATTTGAATGTAGGTAAAATTGTCAAAGAGGCTAAATTCTATGAAGAAAATAACGTGTGTCCTACGTGTTCTCAAGAATTAAGTTTAGATTTAAAAACCAAAAAAGAATCTGAAGCTAGAAAAAAGGCAAAAGACATAAGTTCAAGAATAACTAACTCTATTGAAAAGCGTCTTGGTATAGAAGAATTGCATGAGAAGTACCGTAAACAATGGGTACATCTAAACGAAGTTCAAACATCTATTAATAATAATAAGTTGAGGTTGACATCCAATAACGAAAAGATTGATGACTTAAAAATAGTTGAAACCGTAAAAGACACAAAGACAGCAGAAGATAAACTGTTAAGTGATAAAGAAGAACGCGAAAAACTTTCTGAACTAAGAGTAGAACAATCTAAACTAAGTTCTTATATGGACGCATTAAGTGAGCTATTGCGTGATACAGGCATTAAAACAAAAGTTATCCGCCAGTATCTACCTGTCATGAACAAGCTTATAAATCAATATCTTCAGGTTCTAGACTTCTTTGTGTTGTTTAATTTGGATGAATCGTTCAACGAAACTATCCGTTCTCGCCATAGGGATGTATTTACTTATCCATCTTTTTCTGAAGGTGAAAAGCAACGTATTGATTTAAGCCTTCTTTTCGCTTGGCGTCAAATCGCTAAAATGAAAAACTCAGCAAATACTAATCTGTTGATTCTTGACGAAACATTTGATTCGAGCATGGATGCAGACGGTGTTGACAACCTCCTCAAAATACTTTATACACTAGGAGATGATACTAACGTTTTCATTATTTCTCATAAACAGGATATGCTCGAGGGCAAATTTCCGCGGAAACTAGAGTTTGAAAAGGTAAATAATTTCAGCAGAATGAAGTGATTTTTCATAAGTTGTTGATAGTAATATAGTTAGTGTTTTGACATAGCTGCATTTTGTTATGTACTTTTGCCTCATTCTATGGTATAATAGTACTATAACAATTAGGTAAGGTTTATGGAAAAAATACTCGATTTACAAAATCAATCATCTGTAGCACGGTTACTCGCCACAGAGAATATTACGGTCACTCACAAAAGGGGTATCACAACCGCATACTTCGATGTAAAGCATCGTGTACTTGGTCTTCCAGTCTGGAAAGATAAAGGCAAAGTGGTGTATGATATGCTTGTTGGTCACGAAGTATCACATGCTCTTTTTACTCCTGCTGATGGATTTGAAAAGTTTGTTGAGGAAGAAGGACGTAAGCATTTTGACATCTTAAACATTATTGAAGACATTCGTATCGAGCGGCTTATTAAAAACAAGTATGCAGGCATGCCAAGAATATTCAATGGTGCTTATAAGGACCTTGTAGAAAACGACTTTTTCGGTATTAACGACAAAGATGTTCCATCACTAGGCTTCCTTGATCGTTTGAATTTACGCGGTAAGATTGGTACAGTTGTCGATATTCCTCTCAACGATGATGAAGAAAAGCTTTACCGAGAATGCTATGCTGCAGAAACATTTGAAGATGTAGTTGAGCTTTATCACAAAGTAAAGAAGTTTGCACAGGAAGAAGCCAAAGCTAAAAAGCAAGAGGCTGACGACAACGAAGATCAAGAAGGTGATACTTCTGAAGATGGCGAAGGTGAACAACTTGAACCACAGGAAAGTAGTTCTGAAGATGGCGATGGTTTCAGTAATTCTTCTTTACCTGAAGATACTTCTGACGAAGCAGACGATGGCACAGAATCACACAGTGTTCCATCTGCTGTCAGTGACGAAGAAATAGAAGAGGCTTTAGGCGATTATTTAGACAAAAGAAAAAAACAATTCGCCGAAACTGACGAAGATGATGATCTTGGTCAAGACGGAGCAGGTCGTAAAAGCGATTCCAATGGTGAAGATGTTATCATTGAGCCTACGACTACAAAAGCACTTGAAGAAAATTTAGTTGACAAAGAATCGTTAAAGGCCGGTCATAAAAGGGAAGCAATTGCGCTATGGCCTACAAAAAAGACTATTAATAAACACATCGTAGGCTATAAAGAAGTGATGAAAGCTCGAGGTAAGCTTGAAGAATTTTATCCTGAAGAATATTACTGTCCTAAGGAGCGCGCTGATTACGTATCTAAACTCACCTATAGCGCGATTGAATTTAAGAAGAAGACTAACAAAAAGGTTAATGTACTTGCTCGTGAATTTGAACGTAGAAAAGCAGCTTATCAGTATTCACGAGCTCAAGAGTCTCGTCGTGGTACATTAGATGTAAATAAACTGCACAAGTACAAATATGACGATCAGATTTTTCAATCAGTCATGCACCTTGCAGATGCAAAAAGCCATGGTATGATATTCTTTATTGACTACTCAGGCTCAATGAGCGCGGTGCTTAAGGACGTATTAGAACACACTTTGAATCTAGTCCACTTTTGTAAGAAGGTTGGTATTCCATACAAAGTTTACTCCTTTACATCAAACTATTCTTTAGATAAAGAAGACGTTTCTCAATCAGACATGGAGTTTGATCTATCAGACTTAGTTTTAGCAGAATTGTTTTCAAGCGATATGACAGCAAAGGAATACAACGAAGCTTTTCAAATGGTGACTTGTCAAATACTCAATTCCAATGAATATAGATTTAGCCAACAAGGAGTTTCAAAGTTCGAACACTTGGGTGGTACTCCACTCGATCATACATTAATTGCTTCACATCAGATTGTAGACGATTTTAGAAAAAAGAACCCTGTGCAAAAGCTGAATGTCATTGTTCTAACTGATGGTGAATCACACAGCTGTGGTCCAACTGAAGGTTGGGCCGCAGGTACATTTTTCACCAACGTAGCAGGAAAACAAAGATCGATAAAACGTCATTACGCAACTGAACAATATATTCAATTGTTGAAAGAAGTAAAGGGCGTCAACACTATTGGCTTCTTTCTTCCAAATAACAGGCGTGCAGGTAATCAACATCTTAATGCAATGGCAAGATCAGCTCATAGTGTTGTAGAAGCTTATGGAAAAGCAGGTCAATATATGAAAAAGTACCGCAAGGACAAGTGCTTTCATATGTCTAAATGTTTTGGTTACGATTCGTACTTTCTACTCTCAAGTGATGTTGAAATTGAAGATGATGACTTCGACTTCTCAACCACTGAAGGAAAAACCATTTCAGACAACCGCGGAGAACAAAGTAAGCTTGCCCGCCAATTTGCTAAACATAATGTAGCAAACCGTACAAATCGGATAATCATGACAAAATTTGCTGAAATAATTGCCTAATAGGGGCCATTTTATTATTTACACACCGCTAAAAATATAGTATAATAGTACTATAACAATTAAGAAAGGTTAGAAAAACAAAATATGACAAAATCACTCAAAGAACTCCTCCAGGATGCAGGACAAGCATCTTTCACTCGCCAAGAAGTTTTGGCAGTTGCAGAATCTAACGGTATCGACGTAAAGGTTGCTTACCAAGCGATTAACAATTTACATCGTGTAAAGCGTGGTGTATACTCAATTGACTTGCCTGCAGTAAGTGCTCCTGTAGCACCTCAGGTGCCTCAAACAGCAATGGCTAATATCGCCTTCAGAGGTGTAGCTTCAGTCTCTAATGATGAAGTCTACGTACCGGCTGTCGATCCTACTTACATTAAGTGGGGTGAGTACACCACCATCATGAAAATCATAAAGTCAAATATGTTTTTCCCAACATACATTGCTGGCCTTTCAGGCAACGGTAAGACAATGATGGTAGAACAAGCTTGTGCTAAAACAAAGCGTGAATACGTACGAGTTCAAATCTCTCCTGAAACAGATGAAGATGATTTGATCGGTGGCTTCCGCTTAGTCAATGGTGAAACAGTTTTTCAAAAAGGACCAGTCGTAAAAGCTATGGAACGTGGTTGCATACTTCTGATTGACGAAATCGATAGGGCTACGAACAAGATCATGTGTCTCCAAGGAGTACTTGAAGGCAATCCTATTCTCTTGAAAAAGACGGGAGAGGTAGTAACACCTGCAGACGGGTTTAACGTAATCGCTACAGCCAATACTAAAGGCCGCGGCTCTGACGATGGTAGATTTACCGCAGCATCAATCATTGACGAAGCATTCCTCGAAAGGTTTGTCTGTGTAATTGATCAAGCTTTTCCTCAGCCAACAATTGAAAAGAAGATTGTCGAAAAGCACATGGCTAAGTTCGGTGTTGAAGATACTGAATTCGCTGAAAAGCTTATTGCTTGGTCAAATGTAATCCGCAAAACCTTTGAGGCTGAAGGTGTGGAAGAAGTGGTTTCCACTCGCCGCCTTTGCCACATCGTGAAAAGCTTCTCAATCTTTGAAGATCGCATGAAAGCAATCAACATGTGCATCAGCCGATTCGATGAAGAAACGCGTGTAGCGTTCTTAGATCTTTATACTAAGATTGATGAAAGCCAACTTACGGAAAACGGTGAAATCGTACAACACTCATCTGAAGTGATGGAAGATATTTTAAATCAGTATAACAAAAAAGAAGAAACTGAAGAAGAAGCTCCTTTTTAACACTTTGCGGTGGAGATCGCAAGTCATAACCTAACCTAAAAGTCCTACCGTTGAGCGTCATAACTTAACGGTAGGCAACCTTTATATAAAATACAATCAATATGAGTAAAAGAGCAAAACCAGGTGTAGATTTAAGAGCACCGAATCCGTCGAAAAGAAAACTACTAGGACGTTCAAGTGGAAGTATGATATTTAACGAAACAGTTCAAAGGATGGTAACTCCTAAAATCGATAAAGCGATTAAGAACAATAAAGAAAAAAGAAAGTAATGACAGAAGATAAACTAAAGGAGTGGGAAATGAAGGCAAAGTTCGCGAAGAAAAAGTCTGCGAATGGAGGAATTAAATTCGATACAGGAAAACCAGATTATAGTCTAATACCTCCACATGCGCTCGACGATGTTGCGAATGTACTAACCTATGGAGCACAAAAGTACGACAGAAACAATTGGCTTGAACTCGATAATCTTAATGAACGATATTTTGCTGCAGCTCAACGACACATGTGGGCTATTCAAAGAGGAGAAACACATGACGATGAGACAGGCATTCATCACTCAGCACATGCTATTTGTTGTATGATGTTTATGCTCGAATTTAGTTATTTACAAAACAACAAAAATAAGGTATAATAGTATATTATGAAAATCAGTAAAGAAACACTAGAAGTGCTGAAGAATTTCTCAGCCATCAATCCAAATCTTGTTATCAAAGAAGGTAACAAGTTGTCTACCATTGCAGAAGCCAAAAACATTATGGCATCTACAACAGTAAAAGAAACGTTTCCAAGAGAAGTCGGTATTTACGATCTGAACGAGTTTTTACAAGCTCATTCTTTGATTGAAGATCCTGAATTGGAATTTGGAGAATCATCAGTAGTTATTAATTCAACTCAAGCATCATTGACTTATCGCTATGCCGATTCTTCAATTCTGACATCGCCCCAGAAAGAAGTGACTATGCCTGAGTCTGAAGTAACAATTAACTTATCTGCTGACGACATTAATCAAATCCGTAGAGCAGGTGGTGCACTAAATCACCCAGTGGTTTCTATTACAACAGCTGAAGGTGATGATAACATCTACCTCGAAGTTAAAGATCCCAACAATTCGTCTGCAAATACTTTTAAACTAGAAGTAGGTTCTACAAATGTTGGTTCCTATGACTTTCAATTTCTAATTGCAAACCTTAAGTTAGTGCCTGGAGACTATGAAGTTTCCGTAAGTTCAAAGCTTATATCGCATTGGAAGTGTATAAATAACAATCCCGTAGAGTATTGGATCGCACTTGAAAAAAGCTCTACTTATAATGGTTAAACGGTATGGCACCTTATAGACCAAACAGAAAAAAGCAAAGAAGTAAAAAAAATATTATGAGTGAAAATACTAACACCGAATCGCCTGCACCTGAGTTAAATCTTGGTGACTTTACAGCGATGGTACAAATAATTGATGTAGCTTCCGAACGTGGAACCTTTAAAGGCGCTGAGCTAAGCTCAGTAGGTACCGTTCGTGATAGGCTACACTCATTTATTGCTTTCCACACGCCAAAGGATGAAGAAGCAGTAAGTGAAGAAGCAACTACTGAAGGCGAAGAAGCGACTGAGGAAACTTCTGAGTAGTTGAAAGCCACGACCTGAGTATGTCGGTTTTGAAAAAAACTGCTCAACACTTTTGATTTACAAATACTCTATCTTAGAGTATAATTATATTATGAAAAAACAAGAATTCCTATGGGTTGAAAAGTATCGCCCAAAAACAATTGAAGAATGTATTCTTCCACAAAGTCTAAAAAAGACTTTTCAACAAATAGTAGATACCGGTGACATGCATAATATGTTGCTCACTGGTTCTGCAGGATTAGGTAAGACAACAGTTGCACGAGCGTTGTGTAATGAATTGAATTTAGATTACCTTATCGTGAATGCGTCTGAAGAAGGCAATATCGATACCCTTCGCTCAAAAATAAAACAGTTTGCCTCGTCGGTATCACTTAGTGGTGGAGTAAAAGTTGTCATTCTTGATGAAGCTGATTACTTAAATGCGCAATCAACTCAACCTGCTTTACGTGGATTTATTGAAGAGTTTAGTTCCAATTGCAGATTTATACTTACATGCAATTTTAAAAATCGCATCATTGAACCTCTTCATTCTAGGTGTTCTGTAATTGAATTCAATACAACTAAAAAGCAGTTAAGCGAACTATGCGCGCTATTCATGAAAAGAATGCAAACCATTCTAGAAACTGAATCAGTTGAATACAACAATAAGATACTCGCTGAATTGATCATGCGTTATGCTCCTGACTGGAGGCGTGTAATAAACGAATGCCAACGCTATTCATCATCAGGTCAGATTACTTCTGATATTCTAATTGGTTTATCAGATCAAAATATTGCAGCGTTAGTAAATAATTTGAAAGGTAAAGACTTTAAAAACATGCGAGCTTGGGTAACTAATAACGCAGACATCGATTCATCTGTCATTTTCCGCAGAATTTACGATACGCTATATGATTTTGCAAGTCCTCATTCGATTCCTGCTATTATTCTTATCCTTGCTGATTACCAATATAAAGCGGCCTTTGTTGCTGATAAAGAACTCAACACCGTTGCGTGTCTAACTGAAATCATGGCATCATCAGAATGGAAGTAAAAAAGCTAAGCCCATTTGATTTTATTAAATCAATCAATGAAGGTAGAAGAGGTACCCAACTACTTAAAGATTGTAAAGCAGATCAATCGCTCGAGCATAGTAATCCAGATTCGCCAGATAAAGCCTATGTTCCATTCATTGTTAATCGAGGGTTGTCATATTTTAAAGATACCACTTTGTTTGCTAATGAAATGAATTTACATGCTAACTTGCCTCATCGTATGCAGTATGACTTTTACAAACATATAGTTACACCAGGCCGCAGATTTTCTAAGTGGGGTAAAAAAGCAAAGACTAGCGAAGACATTAAGATGATTCAAAAGGCTTACGATTATTCTAAAGAAAAAGCAGAAGCAGTGTATCCTATTATGTCAAAATCACAAATAAAATTACTACACTCCTTTTTTGACGAAGGTGGTAGATAACGCTCATGACAAAAGGGTGAACTAAGTGTAAACTTCTCATATTATAAATAATACTTTAAAGTACTGATTTTAATTATGAGCGATAACGAAAATATTGACTGGTCACCTTCAGATATGCTTGAGGTTCTTTTAAACGAACCTGATGATTTCTTAAAAATAAAAGAAACATTAACAAGAATAGGTGTATCTTCTAAAAAAGAATACAACACTCTATTTCAAAGTTGTCATATTCTACACAAGCAAGGTAGATATTTTGTTGTTCACTTTAAAGAATTGTTTATGCTAGACGGAAAACCTTCTACATATACAAATGATGATTTAGGAAGACGCAATACTATCGCTACGTTGTTATCTGATTGGGGTTTACTTACTATTATAGATAAAAACCAAGCTGAAGTAAAAACATCTTTACGACAAATAAAAATTATCTCGCACAAAGATAAAACCGAATGGACTCTTGAATCGAAATATTCAATTGGAAACGTAAAGAAATAGTATAAATAAACTTTTAAGGTAACACGCTGTTACTTTAAATGAGATGCCTTAGGGGTCTCACAACACATAACCTGCCTAACGGAGGAAACAAATGACAAATACATACACATGGCCAGGCCAATCCTGGACAATCGGTTTCGATTCTATGTTTGATAGAATCGAAAAACTACAATCACAACAACAAGGTTATCCACCTCACAATGTTGTGAATCACGGCGAAGACAAATACGAAATTGCTCTTGCCGTCGCAGGCTTCAACGAAAAAGATTTATTCGTTGAGCAAGAAGAAAACGTTCTCACAATCGCATCTAAAGATGTAGATCTGAACGGTGATAAGGAATACATCCATAAGGGTATTGCAACACGTAAATTCAAAAGAAAATTCACGTTAAGTGAATATGTTGAAGTTGAATCTGTCGCACTTGTAGATGGTATTCTTTCTGTCTATCTGGTAAAAAATATTCCAGAAGAAAAGAAGCCTAAAAGTTTCACGATTGGATCTGAGACACCTCAGTTCCTTTCTGAATAAAAACCGTAGAAAAATACCTGAGTATGTGTTAAAAAGGCTCACTTTATTGTTTACACATGGCCGTCTATGTGGTATAATTAGATTATGATTTTAAGTGGATTCTACACAAGTATCGAAAGATTGGGGAACAGCCTATTATACCGTGGCTACGATGACGAGGGAAAAAAGATTTCCCATAGAATAAAATACAAACCAACGCTTTATCTTAAGTCTAAGAAACCCGTAACAGATTGGAAAGCGCTTGATGAAACACCAGTTGAACCTTTGCAGTTCGGTTCAATGTCTGAAGTTAAAGAATTTCAAAAGTCTTACAAAGGTGTACCTGACTTTTGCCTTTATGGTAATACTCGTCACATTCCTGCGTTTATTCAGAATCAGTTTCCCAATGAAATTGTTTACAATCGCAACATGGTCGATGTTGCTTCTTTGGATATTGAAACCGCATATGGTGATGGCTTTCCTGAGGTAGACAATCCTGTCAATCAGATTCTTACGATTGCGTACAAAAGTTCAAAAGACGACACTTATCGTGTTTGGGGTATGAAACCTTACGATGAAGCAATCACCGCACTTAAGCATTTAAAAATCGAGTATCGTCAGTTCACTGAAGAATCTTCAATGCTTTCTGCATTCATCGACTATTGGGCAGAACCAGACAATACTCCTGATATCATCACCGGTTGGAATACTCGGTTCTTCGATATTCCTTACATGGTAGCTCGAATGGCGTTCTTACTCGGCGAAGAAAAGGTTCGTAATCTTTCACCTTGGCGTAAGATCGAACGTAGGGAAATCTTTATCAAAGGTCGTCAGCAGATTACTTTTGACATCATGGGTATTCAACACCTTGATTATATGGAACTCTTTAAGAAGTTTGCATATACGTATGGTAATCAGGAATCGTATTCGTTGAATCATATTTCAAGTGTAGTACTTGGTGAAAAGAAACTCGACTATTCTGAGGTTGGTACACTTCGTGACTTGTATGATGCAGACTTTCAAATGTTTGTTGACTACAACATTAAAGACGTTGAACTTATCGAACGTATGGAAGAAAAGCTTGGTCTTATCACGTTGGTATTGACTATGGCTTATCTCGGTGGTGTAAACTATCAAGACACACTTGGTACAACTGCGATATGGGACTCAATTATTTTCCGTAGGCTAGCACGATCTAAAGTTGCAATTTTGCCTGCAGTTGATCACGCTGCACAGCAGTTTCCTGGAGGTTACGTAAAAGAACCTCACGTAGGAATGCATGATTGGGTAATGTCCTTTGACTTGAATTCTCTTTATCCTAATCTCATTGTGCAATACAACATGTCGCCTGAAACTTTAATCGGTGTTACTGATGCTGATGGTGCTAAAGCGTCTAATGGTGCAGTATTTCGTAAAGATAAGAAAGGTATTATTCCTGAAATTGTTGAAGAGTTGTATGCTAAGCGAGTAAACATTAAAGGTGACATGCTTACAGCTAAACACAAACTTGAAACAATTTCTAAACGACAACGTAAGGAATACCAACAAACATCTTCTCAGGTCGCACGTCTTGAAACCCTACAAACCGCGATTAAGATTCTTCTTAACTCTCTTTATGGTGCAATGGGTAACAAATACTTTCGTTACTTTGACATCCGTATTGCCGCAGGGATTACGTTGACTGGCCAAGAGGTTATCAAATATGCTGAAACAAAGGTAAACACTTTTCTTAATGACTTCATTGGCGAAGAAAAAGATCGTGTTATTGCGATGGATACTGATTCACTTTACGTTGGTGTAAGTGATCTAATTGAAAAGTTTAAGCCTAATAATCCTGTATCGTTCCTCGATGAATTTGGTTCTAAAGCTATTGAACCTATGCTTGATAAAGCCTTTGAAGAATTCGCAATTGCGAGCAATGCCTTTACAAATCGTATGGTTATGAAACGTGAAGCTATTGCTGATCGTGGTATTTGGACTGCAAAGAAACGCTACATCCTTAATGTACATAACAACGAAGGTGTTCAATACGCTGAACCTAAGATTAAGATCATGGGTCTAGAATCAGTTAAGTCTTCTACGCCAATGCCGTGTCGTGATGCTATGAGAAACCTATTTAAGGTTATTGTGACTGGTGATGAAGGTAAAACACAAGAAGCTATTGCGCTTTTCAAAGAACACTTTAAAACTCTTTCACCTGATCAAATCGCTTTCCCTCGTGGTGTAACTGATGTTGCAGGTTATGCAGACAACCAATTGATTTACCGTAAAGGTACACCTATCCATTGTCGTGGTGCGTTACTCTACAATCACTATACAAAAGCAAAAGGCTTAGATAAGAAATACCAATTGATTCAAAATGGCGATAAAATCAAGTTTATCTATTTATTAGTTCCTAATGTTATTCAAGAAAATGTAGTTGCGTTCCCGGATTATTTACCAGACGAATTAGAACTTCATAAATACATCGACTACAACTTACAATTTCAAAAGACCTTTATTGACCCAATGGATATCATACTCAATGCTATTGGTTGGTCAGCCGAACCTAGAGCGGATTTACAGCAATTCCTATTTTAGGGTTTACAAATAACAAAAAGTATGGTATAATATACAGATAATGAGTAAAGATTGGACACAAGACATTCATGAAATGCATAATCACTATGGCATTCATGAGGCAATGAAAAAACTAAGTAACCAAGAGCTAAAGGCTTTTCTGCAGTTTCGTGTTAATTTCTTAAAAGAGGAATTAACAGAATTGCAAGAAGCAACTAAGACTGGTATACCAATAGACGCGGAGGAAACAGTTGATGCACTCGTTGATTTATGTGTTGTAGCAATTGGCACTTTGGATCTATTTGATGTAGATGGGCATAAAGCGTGGAACGAAGTTCTATCAGCTAATATGTTAAAAATGGTAGGAGTTAAAGAAACACGGCCTAACCCTTATGGGTTACCAGACTTGATCAAGCCAGATGGTTGGCAGTCGCCAAATCACAAAGGAAATCACGGAAACATTAGTGGAATATAAATTAACAATATTCAATTCTATATTCGATAACAAAACTCATCGAACAATGGCTTTTTCCACTTGGGAAAAGTTTGAGGAATTGTTGTATTCGCTTAGCGAACAAAAAGGTTATAAACCTAAAAAAGGAGAAAGAAAAAATGGAAGCGCACTTATCACACCTGCTGTTTACGAAAAAGAAACTACAAGAGCAAATCGCAATGTACTTTCGTGGGGTGGTTGGGTGGCACTCGACATCGACGAGTACGAAGGCACGTTTGAAGAAGCTATCAAAACATTCGAAAGAAATCGATTCATTTGTTATAGTTCAGCATCTTCGACAAAAGAAAAGCCAAAGTTCAGAATAGTATTTCCTTTAACGAAACACGTAGAAGCAAATAAAATCAAACATCTTTGGTTTGCGGTTAATCAAGAATTCAATTCTCTTGGTGATCCACAGACTAAAGATTTATCGCGCATGTATTATGTACCAGCGCAGTATCCTGATTCTTATCAATTTATCTTTACTCATAACGCACCTTTGCTTGATCCAGACGAATTGATGGATAAACACCATTTCGTAAATCAAAGCGCAAGTTCGTTTAGCGGCAAGTTTCCTGAAGCAATTCAAAAACAACTTGATGAATATCGTAAAACGCAATTGACGAATACAGATATCGTGTGGAATAGTTATCGTGATTGTCCATTCGTAAACAAAACATTAGTAAACGAATACATGACAATTGGCTCTTCAGGGTGGTATCACAAAATGTATCAAATCATGATGAGCATTTCAGCCAACGCGATTAAGAGGCAATATCCAATATCTGCAGATGAAGTTGAAAGGCTTGTAAGAGAAATTGACATGGAAACTGGAGGATGGTACAAAAATCGTCCTGTAAAACTTGAAGCAACCCGCGCAATTGACTTTGCAATTAGAAGTATTAAAACATGATTAAAGAAATAAAAAAGATTATAGACACACATGAATATGTTATTGACGATTGGTTAATTAATCAAATCGATAACGAATTCAAAAAAGGAAGTTATTCTAGCCGTGCTAATTGTAATGCATTGGCGTTAGAGATAACACTTAAAGCTGCAGGTAAACTTAAAACTCTTGATAAAGTTGAAGGTGAATCTTATCAATGGAGACACGATTGGGCTTATGACGAAAATCATTTGATTGATTTAAAGTGTCGTCCAATCTGGTCCAACAACTATAGTGTTTCAGTTAATAAAGAATCGGTAGAGCTAGGACAAGTTACGCACGTTATAGGGTTTAAACAGAATATAGTTTTAAACGATTATGTACCGCACATAGGAAAAACTTTAAAATTCACGTGTGAAGGAATGATTCCTGTAGAAGATGTAGAAAAGTATGGAAGAGACCAAGGAGGCTGGTATCTTTTGGATAAAAAGTATTTACAATTGCCTCAAAGTGTGTTATAATATCTATCATGTTACAGACAGTAAAAGACATACGAAATCTGTTTAAATCAAAATGCATAAACGATCTTTATGTTACAGATAAAACAGGTGTAAAAACTATAGAAATAGTTAACGCTTCTTTTGAAGCAGATGAACCCACCATCTTTGGTAAACCTAATCAACACTATATCAAGCGCGAACTAGATTGGTATCTATCTGAATCTCTTAACGTAAACGATATTGAAGGTGATGTTCCTAAAATTTGGCAAATGATATCCGATAAAGGTGGTAAGATTAATTCTAACTATGGTTACCTTACGCTTAGTTCTAAGAATCATAATCAGTATCAGAATTGTGTAATGGAACTTCGTAAAAATCCTGACTCACGCCGTGCAGTTATGGTTTACACCCGTCCAACAATTTGGAACGAATACGATGAAAACGGCATGTCTGACTTTATTTGCACTAATGCAGTTCAATACATGATCCGCGACAACAAACTCGAAGTAGTTGTTCAAATGCGTAGTAACGATGTAGTTTTTGGTTATCGCAACGATTTTGCTTGGCAAAAGTACATGGCTGATATGGTGTGTCACGAACTGAAAGTAGATCTTGGTAAAATCTATTGGAATGTTGGTTCACTGCACGTATACGAAAGACACTTCAATTTAATTAAAAGCAATCATGAAATACAAGACGAAAAGAATGGATAAAGAATCAATTAAAATTATTAATGAAGCAATAGCTTTGCAATTGCGCAAATCAGACGATTACCAAAACAAAGAATCGTGGATCAAACAGGCAGATTACTACCCACGCGGTGTTCTTACTATATTAGACATTGTTTACGCTAAAGTTTTACGAATGTATTCTGTAGTTGAAGCAATGGAAAAAGATCCTAACTACGAACAAAACTTTGAATCAATTGAAGATTCTTGTAAAGACTTAATTAATTATGCATCCTTTATTGGCGCTTATACCCGCGGCGGCGTCGAAGGCCAAAAGCCTAACAAAGATTTTTTAAACCGAGAAAAAGCTAATGAGTACTAATTATAAAACAATAGAACCATTCAAACCTATACGCTTCTATCAGTTCGATAGCGATGCTAGTAAGGCAGAGTATTTTGAAATATGTGATTGGTTGACGCGCCACAGATATCTTGAAAAAGACGACCAAGGTATGTTAACCGATTATCATACACAAGAGCCAGAGTTTGATACAGATGATAACCTAAAAAGATGTGAGATATGGCATAAGTTTGTAATAAAACATATGGGAACTAATTTAGACCAATGGGCTAAAGACCAAGGTGCAAAGGATTTATTTTTAGAAAATATATGGACTCAACAAACCTCCAAGCAGGCATACCATGGATTACATAATCATGGCTCTTGGGAAATTGGCGCCAACTGGTCTTTCGTATGGTATATTGAATGTGATCCTAAAGTGCACGAACCAACTAGATATTGTACTTATCCAAATGCAGAGGAAGAATATAAAAATGATATTAAAGAAGGTAGATTTATTCTTTGGCCTTCTGACTTATTACATACCCAATTACCAAGCTTTGTAGAAAAAAGAAGGTGTATTCTTTCAGGCAATCTTCACCTAATAGGATTAGAAGATAACGTTAGCAGGGTGATGAATTTAAGAGATACATTTAATGGGCAATAAGTGGCATAAACGATATATCGATCTTGCTCGCGATATTGCGCAATGGTCGAAAGATCCTTCAACGTCTTGCGGAGCAATCTTCGTAGGAACTTCAGGACAAATTTTATCTCAAGGATATAACGGCTTCCCTAGAGGTATCGATGACGACCCGTTGGATTACGACGATAGAGAAACTAAATACGAAAAGATAGTCCATGCAGAAATGAATGGAATCTATAACGCTTCTAGAACAGGCGTTTCGTTAGAAGGTTCTACGTGCTATGTTCATGGATTGCCTTGCTGCCACGAATGCTCAAAAGCTTTAATTCAAGTTGGTGTGAAAGAAGTGGTGATGCATAAATCTGCGGATCCGCGATGGAGCAAATCGTGCACACTCGCTAAGAATCTTTTTGACGAAGCTGGCATAAAAATTACTTACTTATAAAACAATAAATAAAATCATGGATATTACAATAGTACAACAGCCAAAGGAAGTGTATAGCAAAGTCATATACACCTTTGAAGCAAAAATAGAAGATGAAGTCTATTCTGTAGCTCGCCACGAAGATGATAGTGGAGCGAAATTATACATCAACGATTCTAAAGGCCAAGACGTAGATTATGTTGTCTATGATATCATGGAAAAACTTATTCTGCACGATGAGTTTAATTACGGTGATAGAACCCAATGGTTAGAAAATAAAGTTATTTCAGTGGAAACAAAATGATACCAATTGATATGACAATAGCGTTATTTGTAGCACTCGGTGTAGCCGTGTGCTGGTTAATGGCAATAGGAAGGTAAAATTATGAAAAGGATAGCGATTATCATGGGCCGAGGAATTGAAGGTTGCGGCGTAACAAAATTTACAATAGAGCAATGTAAATTCTATGAAAAACACGGGTATTCTTATAGTGTGTACGCATCTAAAGATAAATCTTGGACACGAAAGAATGCACACAAAACTGACAACATCCATCAGCTAAAATTTGCTAAAGACGAAGAAGTGAATAGCATGATAGAAGAAGTGAATAAAGCAGATATTGCTATTATTAACTCTTTACCTGCAATGAGTTTAAAGGAAGAAGCGATTGAAAACTTTAAACGGATGTTAAGTGAAATAAAAATACCAGTAGCGTTGATTCAGCATGACCACGCTATGCAATCTATTCGCCGTAATGGTGCGTTAGATGAAGCTATTCAAAAAGCTAATATTATATTTGTACATTCAACAACCAACGACTTTGCAAAGTACGCTGGTAATTTAGTTGGACCAAAGGTAGATTTGTTTGGTGCTGAAGAAGGAACGCCCATTGTAGCATTTCAGCCAGGAATGTATTTCGATGAGATAAAAGAAAAATATTGGAAAAACGGTTGTGATGATGAGCTACACCATAAGTGGATTGGTAGAACTACGTCATGGAAAGGTTATCAAGAAATGTTTAAATTTCATAATGGTTATTTAATGCCAAATGAAATGCTTACTACGTATGAAGGCATCGAACGTTCGCCTGCTTTCTTAGGTTTTAGAGAGCTATCTGAATTTGAAAATTTGCTTGCAGAAGACCCTAATGAATACGATTTGTCTGAATCTTATGGATCAAATGTTCAGGTATTTGGTCCATACATTCAAGAAGAAATGCTTGAGAGAATGTCAAAGGTGGGCTTTGGCTATCAACTTTCTCGTATGAAAGAACACTTTATTCAACGATCAGTTGAGTATACGCACTGCGAAGTAGTATGCACTGGTACAATTCCTGTCTTTAATAAAAAGTACGGTGATGCTTGCACCCACCGTCACTATGGAAAAAAGTTTACTGATTGTGAAAACTCAGGAACAATCTGGTTTGATGAAAATAATTTTGATGAAACATTAAACCAAATGCTAGATCTTCGAGAGTCACCTGAAAAAAGAAATGAAATGAGGAATCAGGCCTACGAATTTTATAAACTACACCAAGATGCAGACTATACGTTTGCTGAAATAATGAAAAACATAGAAAACAAAATATGAGTGCACACCTAAAAGGAATATTGAAAAAACTAGAAGGTCAACGAGACATCGAACTCGCTGATTTAAATACTTACTTGACAAACCAAGTAGCAATAGGCGAACACCCAGACATTGGTGTTGAAATCGAACTAAAGATAGAAAAAGTCGACGCGTTAGATTCTAAAATAGAAACTATACAAAAATATTTTAACGATAGCCAAATGGACCTATTAGTATGAGTTATAGTTATGCATCAATAGTTCCTCTTATTGGAGGTGAAACAATCGCAATGGAGAATGTTTTTGGTAAAAGACCTAAGTACATTTTATCATATACACCATTCGCAGCGAATGATTCACAGATGTTAGAACACTACAAAAACGAAGTACCATACCATGTCATCGACGAAGGTAGTGGTAGAACCGATTATGTTGATGTTGTGAATGCGGTGTGTCCATGTGCTGGTCTATCTTCGCTAAGTCCATCATCCTCTACAGACAACAAAGCAAATGATTGGATGGTTGAATCAGCAAAATATGTTTTAGGATCTGTAAAGCCTAAAGTCCTTTGGGGAGAAAACGCTCCAAGGCTTGCATCTAAAATGGGTGCACCTATTGTTGAAAAGCTAAGAAAGATCGCTAAAGAAAACGGCTATACCATGTCGTTATATAAGACAAAATCTAAATTGCACGGACTAAGTCAAACCCGCGATAGAGCATTCTATTTCTTTTGGCAAGGTAATCGTATTCCTCATATGCAGTTTTTCAAAAGACCTCACGAAAAGATTGAAGATACTATTCGGAATGCTTTTGTTTCTGCAGATGATCCAATGAACGAGCTTACGAATAAAAATAAACCTTCAGATAATCCTTTCTATAAATACGTATTGGAAGAACTTGAAGGCGGAATTACGCACAAACAATTTCAAGAAAAGATCGAAAGGACAACGAATCCACTCGATTATTTAGAAAACCGCGGTATTGAATATGACGAAGTTTCTGAATGGATGGCACTGAACGGGTTTGACAAACAAGCTACACGCTGTTTAGAGATTCATAAGAAACTCAAATCTGGCGGTAACATCATGAGAAAAACTACAGAAATTCCAAAGGATTACATTGGTGCTTTTGTAGGACATATGCCTACATGTTTAACACACCCAGATGAAGATCGGTATCTTACAATTCGCGAATGCTTAGCAATTATGAAAATGCCTTCTGATTTTCAGCTTCAAGGAGGAAGAAAAAACCTAAATATGATATGTCAAAACGTGCCAGTAACTACTGCAGAAGACATGGCAAAGTCCATTCTAGACTGGCTTGGAGGCAATCTAGACACCAGAGAGGCTGATTTTGCAGTGTTTGACAATAAGGCATATACCGTAGATTATGAAGAGGCAGCACAGACCATTGAATCGTTCATTTAATGGTGTACAAATGACCATAGATATGGTATAATATAGCTATAACAAATTAAAGAAATACACTTATGTCACTACTAGAAAAACTAAAAAAATCAAGCCGCACAGCCGGTGCTGAAATTCTTTCAGAATCAAAGTTCTTTTCCGAAAAGGAAATGACTTCAACCTCAGTGCCGATGATTAACGTCGCACTCTCTGGTTCCACTAAAGGTGGTATCTCATCAGGGCTAACAGTGTTAGCAGGTCCAAGTAAACACTTTAAAACATCGTTTGCCCTTTTGATGGCAGGTGCTTATATGAAGAAGCATAAGGATGCAGTTCTCATGTTCTATGATTCAGAGTTTGGATCACCACAATCATACTTTGAAAGTTTCGGTATCGATACAACTCGTGTACTACACACACCTGTTACTAACATTGAAGAACTTAAATTTGATTTGGTTCACCAACTTACTGAAATCGATCGTAAGGATAAAGTAATGGTAGTGATTGATTCTATTGGTAATATTGCATCGAAGAAGGAAATCGATGATGCTGAGAATATGAAGTCAGTTGCAGATATGACACGAGCAAAAGCTCTTAAGGGTCTATTCAGAATGATTACACCGTTCTTGACTCTAAAGGATATTCCACTTCTTGCAGTAAATCATACGTATCAAACACAAGAAATGTTCTCAAGGGCCGTAGTGTCTGGTGGAACAGGTGTCATGTATTCTGCTAATGATGTATGGATTATCGGCCGTCGCCAAGAAAAGACTGGCACTGAAATCTCAGGTTATCACTTCATCATTAATATCGAGAAGTCTCGCTTTGTAAAGGAGAAGTCTAAGATCCCAATTAGCGTAAGTTGGGACGGAGGTATCGAGAAGTGGTCAGGTCTATTAGATCTTGCCCTTGAAACAGGCTATGTTGTTAAACCTAAAAATGGTTGGTATATGGCAATGAATCCTGCAACACAGGAAGAATTGAGTGGAAACCTTAGAGCAGCACAGACAATGACTGAAGAATTCTGGACCAAAGTCTTTAGCTCTACTGACTTTGAAACAGCGATTGAAAACCGATACAAGGTTGCTCACGGCGCAATGCTAGAAGAGGATAAAGTCGAATATAAACCATCTGTTGAAAATGATTGATATAGGTAAAACAATCCAATTCGTAGAAAATGATCAAAGCGAGTTGTATGCTTTAAAGGTTAAAGAAGGCAAATACAAGGATGTAATATACACTTATGGCAAAGTCAAAGTAAGCGAAGATCCTGAAAATGATCAAGCTAAATTGACATTTGATTTCAAATTGGAAAGTTGGCCACCTAAGTTTAAGAAAAAGAAACTCGAAAAATCTACAGATTTCAAAAATTTTATGGGAGACGTACTGTCTCAATTGCTTGAAGATGAAATAAATAATGACAAACCTACAAACACTGATACTCAAGACGATAACGAATGATGAAGAATATTGCAGAAAAGCATTACCTCATGTAAAGGCAGAATACTTTGAAAACGAGCATAAGCCAGTGTATGAGCTTATCATTTCCTTTTTACAGAATTATAATAAGCTTCCAAACTCTGCAGCGCTAGAAGTCGAGTTCCAAAAGTCTGATTATATAAATAAAAGCAATCGTAATGATATTCATAATCTCATTGTTGACTTGAAAAATTATGAAGAAGTGGAACGAGAATGGCTACTGAACTCAACCGAGGAATGGTGTAAGCAAAGAGCAGTATATCTTGCAATCATAAAATCAATTGGTATCATAGATGGTAAGGAAGAGGAACTTACTGATGGTGCTATCCCTGGTATTTTATCAAAGGCGCTAAGTGTGTCTTTTGATACTAATGTTGGTCACGATTATTTTGAAAACTCAGACAAACGATTTGATTTCTATCATTTACAGGAAGACAAAATACCATTTGATCTTTCTATGTTTAATACAATTACCAAAGGTGGTGTCTCAAATAAGACACTTAACATTATACTTGCAGGTACTGGTGTGGGAAAAAGCTTGGCGATGTGTCACTTTGCTTCTGCCAATCTCGCCGCTGGACAGAACGTGCTTTATATCACTTTGGAAATGGCAGAAGAAAGGATTGCTGAACGAATCGATGCAAACCTATTTGATGTGCCGATTGATCAACTTGAGAGCTTGCCTAAGCAACTTTTTGATACGAAGGTCAATAAACTCAAAGAAAAAACTAGAGGCAAGCTTATCATCAAAGAATATCCTACGGCAACAGCCCACGTAGGTCACTTCCGTGCACTCTTAGATGAGCTTAAGCTTAAGAAAGACTTTAAGCCAGATGTAATTTATATTGACTATCTTAATATTTGTGGTAGTGCACGGATAAAAGGCCTTAGTGGTTCAGTAAATACTTACTCCCTCATTAAAGCTATTGCCGAAGAATTACGTGGTCTTGCAGTTGAACACAATGTACCTATCTGGTCAGCGACTCAAGTTACACGTACTGGATTTGGCAATACCGATGTAGAACTTACTGATACTTCAGAATCATTTGGTTTACCAGCAACTGCAGACTTAATGGTTGCACTGATATCTACTGAACAACTTGAAGGTATGAATCAGCTTATGGTGAAACAATTGAAGAATCGCTATAATGATCCTACACAAGATAAACGGTTTGTTGTTGGTATTGATCGTGCTAAAATGCGCTTATACGATGTAGAAGATTCTGCTCAAACACTATCGAGCGATGAAATTACTACATCCGCGCCTGTAAACAATAACGACTTCTCAGCATTTAAGATATAGTGTTTATTACGGTTATAGGTTCTGGATCAAAGAAACGCGAAATGTCAGGCGACATTGCTCATTGGGTTGGACTACATCTTATGCCGCGGCTACAGGATAAGATTTTTGTCGATATACATTTAATTAATAACCTTGATGAAAAGGATGGTCTATCAGGTGATTGCATATGGGAAGACGAATCGTGTAATCGACCTCGTGAATTTACAGTGCGTGTTAACTCTTCGCAATCTTTAACTGATATGCTTTCAACTGTAGCGCATGAAATGGTGCATGTAAAGCAGTATGCTCGAGGTGAATTGAAAGACTTTTCGGGCAATGTTCATTTGTGTAAGTGGAAAGGTAAACCTTTTGCGTGGGAAAAAATAAACTACTATGATCACCCTTGGGAGATTGAAGCACATGGTCGCGAGCGTGGTTTATTTATACGCTGGTTTGAGCAAAGTCAATGGAAAAAGTGCAAATGGGCGAATTATTAAAGAGTCATTTGTTATAAATAGATTTATAAATCACTCAATTTATTAACACTATGGGAACTATGCAATTTAAAGATTATATAACAGAAGAGCTCGCGACCGGTTCTTTGGAAAAAGCCGGCAATATCATCCTAAGGTACTTACGTAAAAAAACTGGAATCAAGTCCATGTTTGCGAACCTAGGGTTAGAAAAATTTAAAAACTCAACCGGCGCAGGTTACGGTTTACGTTACTACGCACCAGGTAAAAAGATTGAATCCATTCGCTTTAATTGGCAAAGCGTAGGTGGAGCGAGTTCACAGAACTTGTCCTCAATTGATTTGTGGAATGGTTCAACACAAGGTCCAACTTATCATATTTCATTCGATAGAGACGTATCGTTGGTCCAAGTACTTCCTCAAATTGCTGATATGGTAAAAAGCGGTAAAGTGAAAAGTGGCCCCTTTACATCTTATCCAACAGACATATCACTTAAAGAAGATCTCAATGTTGAAGATCTTGAATATATTACAGAAGCAGTTGATCCTATAGATGCTTACGACAACGTTGTTCAACTCATCGCAAGTCCTGGTTTCAAAAAAATAAAGGTCTTTAAAGTTTGGAAATCAGTAGGCCTTAAGATCTTCGACGAGTTAGAAATACAAAACCCCGCACTTATCCAAAAAGTTG